>ERZ1292632.1841-Hain-H43-01um-R2-1841-length-19300-cov-6_pt1 | contig 19300 bp, 34 predicted proteins | sample MGYA00564407_ERZ1292632 | MGnify/ENA primary metagenome ERZ1292632 (study PRJEB36523, sample SAMEA6512637) | groundwater metagenome | collected 2019-01-08 | study: AquaDiva: Metagenomics assemblies of 32 groundwater samples | reverse complement strand
CCAGAAGACCGGTTCCCCCTCGTCGTCTTCGTCGTCCTTATCACACCTCTGCAGTACTTTGAATGGCTTACTCATCGTCTCCTCCTTCGGTCGTACTTCTAGGCGCTGAGCCTAGCAGAGCTAGTTGCAGTTCGCGAACCTGACTCCGATCGTCCACTCGTCGGCCGGTGCGAGGTCGTACTCGTCGACCGCCACCTGGATCACCTCCTGGAGGGCATCGACAGCGTCCTCCATCCTCCCGATCATGTGGATGTGGAACACCACCATCTCTACGTTCGGGTACCGCGAGGTAAACGGGCTCATCCCCACCGCGTGACAGTGAGGGACGTAGTCGACGGCCCAGCTGTGGTCGTTCGAGAACCTATCCATGCTCCTTCACCTCAAGGACGCCGTCCTCGATGGTCGCCCAGGCGTACCTGCCGGACTGGAGTCCGACACCGAGGTCTATGCAGACGCCGAGATCTGCGCCGACGTCCTGCTCTACGCCGACGCCCCACGCATGGTACTGAACTGCCTCGCCGGGCGTGTGTCCGTAGACCTGCGGGAAGTCCGCCAGCGGCTCATGATCGTCCCTCCAGGTCACGCCTCCGAAGGGCTCCCAGCCACCGCGTCGCCGTCCTACCATGAGAAACGTCCGAGCGTAGTCGTCGTCCACCGGACGGTACTGCGAGAGTCTCACTGATGTATGAGCGGGTCGATTCCGCCACAGCTTACTCAGCCCCTTGAACGCACTCTCAGCGGTCACGTAACCGAGGTGCGGGCCGACGCCCGCGTGCGTGATCAGGTACCCGTCCACCAGCGCGCAGGGCACGATGACCCCCTCCTCGTCCAGGCGCTGGAGCACCGGTCCGACCGGACTGCGCGGGTCCCATCCGGCGAACGCTGTGCCACCGAGGTACGGCAGCTCGTGGTTACCGACGACGACTTCGATTCTCTTGTCGAGTAGTCCGTCCATGTCGAGCAGGCGGTCGAGCAGCTCCATGTCTCTGTCCCCGGTCTCGCGTCCCCCGTGGATTGCGTCGCCCACGGAGACGATCGCATCGAACGGACCCGCGCGCTCCAGGATCCCTACGAGCACCTCGACACGGCCGTGCAGGTCAGGGAGAACGAGCGTCCGCACGCTATCTCCCGGTCCTACCACACCACCAGCACCAGGTCAGCACTAGACCAAGGAGGGTGATCCAGAATACGAGCAATGCTATTGTTGGGAGTTCCATGCTGCTACCCCCTCCTCGCCCGGCTCACGCCCTGCTTGTGCCGGTTCATGCTCCCTGGACGGGTGTAGCACTCCTTCTCCTCGCGCGGGAGCCGGTCGAACAGTTCTCGCCGCTGCTGGAGCTTGACGACCTGCTTACTCAGGCGCTTGGCCATCAGACGAAGTAGAAGATGATGGTGACTAGTACTGCTACGACGCCGATCGTCAGCACTGCGACCCCCGCGAGGCTGCCCCGCGGTCGCCAGTTCACGCTCTCGTACCGTCCGTGGCTCACAGGTACACCTCCAGCCAGACCCCGTACGCCCTCTCCTTCGAGACGACCCTAGCACACCCGACGTCGATGTGCCACGCGCGCATCAGCCCTTTACCGACGCCGATCCAGTACTCTCGCCTTCCGACTCGGAGGACGAGTGCCATGTACACCTCCTAGAGCACGGACGAGAACGGCACGAAGAACCGACGCTCTGCGAGCACCTCGTCGGCACTCTCGAAGCGGTAGTACCAGAAGCCCGACTCGTCCGCATTTAGGACGGACGAGACGGTGCCGCCGCCCGCGTCCACGACCGTACCCGCGGAGTTGATCGTGCCCTGCGGGCTGCGCGTGCGGAGCGTGTACGGGGGGAGGTTGGCGGAGAAGACGCCCGAGAGCGTGACCGGCTCGTTCAGCTGGACGAGCGGGTCGGCGAGGAGCACGGCGATCTCCATGTCCGCCTCGATGGCGACGGCGGGTGTCCCGCGCGTGAGCGTGAGGACGTCGCCGTCGACGGCCGTCACCTCGGGTTGCTCCGCGTTGACGCCGACGTCCGGTAGCGTGTTCAGGGGCCAGACGACGACCGTGAAGGGGGGTACGGGGAACAGCGCGCCCGCATCCTCCAGGACGGTCAGGGACGTCCCGGTCGTCGCCGGAACGGGCGCCGTCTTGACGCGAGAGGCGGGAAACGCGCTCACGAGGTCATTCTACGCCGTACCGCCTGAAGGCGAGCCCCGACCGCACGTAATGGTTCCAGAGGCTAGGGTTGCGCGCCGCCAGGGCGCGCGTCACGGCGGTGAGGTCGGGGTCGAGCCTGTACCCGACGGCTGCAAGAGCGCCTACCCAGTAGTCCGGCGTCCGGCAGTTGACGTGATGGTACCCGCCTTGCCCGGGAAAGGCATGCGTCATGAGCAGGAGGTCGCCGAGTCGGAGCGACGGGAGGAAGTTCTCGACGTACCTCTCCTCGACGTGCTCGACGAACTCGCAGCACCACACCAGGTCGAAGAAGTCGCGGAACGTCGCGGCGGTGTACGGGCCGGTCGTGTAGTCGTGGCAGATGATGCGCTCGTGCTTCTGTGGCACGCCATCGATTCCGATCGTGAAGCAGCCCTTCCCGACGAAATGATCGACCGCCTGCCCGTCCCCGCAGCCGACGTCCAGCACGGAGCGCGCGCCGTACACGTCGACGAGCCAATCCCATAGGTCCGGGAACTGTGTTGCCTCGTCGCCGCCCGGCACGTAGCCTCCGAGATGCCCTTCCTCGCGCACAGGCGCATAGTAGCGTATCCTGATCGCGTGGGGTTCGCTCCCGAGATGCAGATCAAGCAGTACGTCGCCGACCTGGTCGGGGTCGGTGCCTTCGGGACGTCGTTTCGCGTCTTCTGCACCGGGAGCGACAGGCACTACCTCTTCTGCGTGATCGACAAGAACGGCTGCGACGTCGGAAGACACATCCCCATCCTGAAGAAGGATCTCCGCCCCGACATCAAGCGCGCGCTCGCGCACGGCGTCGGGCTCGTCCGAGAACCTGTCGGCGTTGATCCATGCTATGCTCTGGCGAGAAAGGAGGTACCGATGGCAGACGAGAAGAAGGTCTCCGCGCGCAAGGCGTTGCTCGACATTCTGGAGAAGGGCAAGGGTCCCATCTCCGGCAAGGCGTTGGTCGAGGCCGTGCTGGCGTACCCCGGCGTCGCGCTGGGAGGGAAGACGCCCGCCTCCACCGTGGCCGCTGTGATCTCGACGGCGGTCAAGCAGGGCGTGATCGCGCGCCCGGAGCGCGGCGTCTACAAGCTCCCCGACTAGGGCACCCGGAGGGAGAAACGACGAGGGGCGGCGCAAGCCGCTCTCTCGTCGTTAAACATCTCACTGGATACCTGCCAGCCCCTCCGGGGCCGCTAGGTTCTCTCGCACTATAGCCAGCGACGCTACTCGTCCCTGCCGTACACCTGGTCGCGAGCCTTCCTCAGCACCCTGATCAGCTCGTTGATCCGCTCGCGATCGAGGTCGACGAACCATCCGTTGTCGCCGGACAGTGACTCCGGAGGGACCTCGTTGCCTACGGACGCTACCTGGACGTAGCCGCCTCGGGACCAGTCGACCCTGATAGCCGACCAGGCTGGCATCTCCCCCGTCCTGGTCTCGTCGGTAGTGATGTACTCCTTGGGCATCACGCCTCTCCCTTCGGTTGACCCATCACGGGCTAGGGGTCAGCGTAGCACGCCCATGAAGCCGCGGGGATTCGAACCCCGGTCCGCCGCGGGCGCTTCGGCCTTACGCGACGTCGATCCCATCTCGGCCCCGCTCGTATCCTACCGCCCCTGCCAGTCGCTCCGACGTCGTCCAGGATTGGCGGCGCACCTTCCGTGCCGACGGTCGGGCACGCCCGCGCGCTCCTCGGGCATGCCCGCCAGGTACCAGCGCAGTCGCCGCTTGGTCGCGCGCTGTCGAAGCCATCGCTCGAAGCGCGGCGTTCGGTCGGGGTGGAGTGCGCGGGAGAGGCTCAGTACCGCGCTCACCATGTCCGGAGGCTGCCGAGCGCCAGCGAGCGCTCCAGCAGGTCGGCCAGCGCCTTCTCGAAGTCGCTGTTCTCCTCGGGGCCGATCACGTACGGCTCCAGCTCGGCGGCCGTGTCCACGTCCGGTCCCCAGAATCCGGGATATGTGTAGTCCTGCATCATTCCTCCTTCTCGGTTTACGCTCGCAGTATCGGCGATCGCGCCCGTCTCCGCCAGTCCCCGTTCGGGGGATACCTCTAAGCCGCGCTCGCGTCCCACAGCTGCGCGATCACGTCGGCGGGCGTACCGCCCGGCAGCGCGATGGCGGGCACGTGGTACCTGGACTCGATCCTGTCGGTCAGCCTCTCCGGCCGCTCGACCTGGGAGACTGGCGTACGCTGCCTTCCTGTACGCAGGTCGTGCGCGACCCTCACCACGCTCCGCAGAAGGTACACCCGGCGCGGATACGCGAACTCCGCGCGCCAGCCGTGCTCTCCCTCCACGACCCTCCCCCACAGCGACACCGTCCCTATCGCCCTGGGGACGCCCATGTCCGCGAAGTTCGCCACGTACCCGGCCGCGTCCTGCGGCTCGCGGACGGCGTAGATCCCGCACGGACACTTCGACCCGAGCATCGGCGACCCGTGAGGAGACGGAGCGGGGTCTCGGTGCGGGGAGATGCAGGTCGCGCGGAACGGATGACGCGGCGGCCACCACACAGCCTTCATGACCGACCCGAGCCCAAGGTGCTCGTCCACGACCCAGACGCGCCAGCCGACGATCGGGTCGCCGACGTAGTCGGGAACATCCACCTAGTCGCGCGGCTTCCGGATCAGCTCGGCACGAGCCGCGTCGAGCATCCCCGCCAGGTGCCAGAAGGGAGCCAGCGACGGGGCGTGCTGCGAGAGCCAGCGCCGCCCCTGCCCGTCGGCCCACTCGCAGATGCACACGTAGTTCGTGAGCACGAGCGCGCCGGGGTCGTCCCAGTCGTCGCAGATGTCCTCGCTGTTCTCCTGCAGGAAGGCGGCGATGCGGTCGGCGAGGCTCATGCTGGTGCTGGCCACTCGATGACCGGGTAGAAGCAGCGCACATGCTCGGCCCTGATATGGATCGGAGTACCTCCGACTCTCGTGAACGCCATCCAGCCCCTAGACCCGACGCGCTCGATCTCTTGCGAGACCGTATCCATGTCCTCCTCGACGGCCACCCAGTGACCGACCGCGAACTCCAGCACGACCTTGGCGGAGGGGGAGTATGCTGCTCCGTCATTCCACAAGGTCATGCTGGCACCGGCTCCCTGACGCGCTCGGGTGCGGGCGCCTCACGGACGGGCTCTGGCGCGGGCTCCTCCCGGGGTACGGGGTCCTCGAAGGGCTCGACCGTGAACTCACGGATTGGCTTGCCGATCTCCATCTCGATCTCCTTCGTTTCCTGGGACGGTACCGAGTATCTTATCCATCAGTGTAACGACCAGGAACGCATCTGGACTCCAGCTCGCGTCCTTCAGTGCCTCGGCTCGCGTCTTCGCGGCCTCCGCCCACCATTCCTGATCGTACAGGCGCCTCGCGTGCTCCGTGCGTAGTGCTCGTCTGGGGGCGGCTACGTGCCTCTCGTATATCTCGTCGATCACGCGTCCCATCCCTTCCCCCATAGCCCCTGCAGCTGACGGAACCAGCGCTCGTACTGCGGACCGACTGCCTCCAGCGAGAAGTTCTCCCTGGCGTAGTTCCAGGGCAGGGAGCGGTCGATCCCCCTCGCTCGGTCCACACACTCCACTGCCTCCTGCAGGGTGCGGAACCGGAGGTCGTCCGGGACGGTCTCGGGGAAGGCGCCGAAGTCGGTCGTGATCGCGGGCGTCCCGCACATCATCGCCTCTACCGCTACACCTCCGAACGGCTCCAGGTAGAGGGTCGGCGCGAGTACAGCTACGGCGCCCGCCATCTGCCGGGCGCGCTCCTCCTGGTCGAGGACCCCCAGGTACGTGACGGAGTCGCTCTCCTGGATGCGCGCCTCCGGTCCTACCCATAGACCGTCACCGACCGCCTCGACCCCAGGCCCGGCGATGCGGATCGGGATCCCCGCGCGTTCGGCTACGTCCAGCGCGACCTGCCACCCCTTGCGGTGTACGAGCCTCCCGACGAAGAGGAGGTACGACTGCTCTGCTGCTCGACCGCTCGTCTGGAAGTCCGCGGGATCGAAAAAGTTAGGAATCACGGTGTCGTAGAAGCAACCGTTCGTTATCCCCTTGCGGCCGTAGACGTAGTGCTGCCAGGCGTGCGACTCGAAGCAGCGGTGCGGGAAATAGATGCCCTCGTATCCGACCCCCCACTCTACGATCTGGAACTCGGGCAGAAGCCCGCGCTCGCGCAGTGGGGCGTTCGAGTGACCCGCCAGGCTCAGGACGAGATCGTCGACGGCGCCCGGCCCCGCCCTCTTCAGGATCTCCGCGGCGCCGCGCTCGTTGATCGCCGTCCACCCTGGAGACGCAGGATCCCAGTCCACGTCGGGGCAGACGTCGCTCCGCCAATCCCCGTACCACTCGTGCTGCTCCTCGTCGGTGAAGATCGGGACGTGCTCGTGGCAAGGGGCCTCGTTGTGCTCGCCGGAGTAGACGTAGACCTCGTGATCAAACGGCACCATCATCTTGGCGAACTTGACGAGCTTCTGCGTATACGCACACGTGACGTACGCGCGCGTCGTCTGCGTGTGCGGGAAGCCGAGGAGGTGCAGGCGCACGTTCGGAGCGTACCAGGTCGGCGAGTAAAGCGCGACGGCCCGCGGGCGGAAAGGGCGGGCCGTCACTACTGCGATGCTCCAGGGGAGGTGCGCTTCCGCGCGCATACTCCATACCTCAGCGTCCCAGCCACAACAGCGTAGCAGGTAAAGCGACGGCCCGCTCAAGCATGGCGGGCCGTCGCATCCAGTGAGTCCGGGGCATCTTCGGCTCCCCGTGTGGCGGGACTTACCCGCAGCCGATGTCTGTCAGGATAGCAGCTAGACGCCCTTGGCGCTCGCCGCCGCGTTGACCGTGATCGACCCACCCAGGAGGATGACCCTGAGCGCCACCGCGCGCTTGGCTGCGTCGACGTCGACCTCGACGCCGATGAGGTTCTTGTACTTCCACCCGTAGGTCTTCACAGGATCTCCCATCTAGAAGAGGACAACGTACACGAGAACAGCGAGCACGCCGATGATGACGGCACCGAGCAACGGAGGAATGTTCATAGCTACCCCCTCTCTAAAGCTTGATCTGCCGTCCGCCGAAAACGCCCAACACGAAGTTGATGATGCCGACCGCGACCACAATGACTACGAGCGGTACCTCACGGTCGAGCAGGACGAGCGCGAGCCAGGTCAACGGGAACACGGCGCCCCACAGACAGAAGAGCACGATCAGCGCTCGGAGGATGAACTTGTCCATGGGCGGGGTCGTCGGTTCAGGATCAGGTTGCATCGCTGTCTCCCTCCGGTATCGGTGCGGCGCCCTCCGGTACCTCGGTGTAGAGGGCCGCCTTCACGGCTGCCTCGGACGAGCCGGACTCGACGTACCCTCCCTCGGCTCGCTCGACCCGCTTGCGCTTTGCCAGCGCCACCTTGGCCGCGGTCACGGCCGCGAACACGATCGAGCCGCGGGTCGGGTGCTGGATGAAGTTCGGGTCGGTCACCATCGCCGAGACGGCGCCGACCGCCATTCCGCTTCCGGTGGTGCGCGCCCGCTGGAGCCCGGCCTTGTCCTTCTCGGTGATCCGGAGGACGCGGACGAACGTGTCGGTGCCGGGGATGTACATCAGGCGTGCGTCCAGCCCGTGAAGGCCATCGACTTACCACGCGCGCCGGGACTGCCATCACTAGCGGCCGGGGCGCCATAGATGGCGCGGATCAGATACGGCTGCCAGGCGTCGTCGCCCGAGAACGAGCACCCGCACACGTCGAGGAGCCAACGGACCGCCCTGAGCGGCGCCGCGTTCGACCAGAGCGCGGCCTCCCTGTAGCCGGAGGTACGCCTCAGCATGCAGACGGTGGAGAGGACGGGGCCGAGCGCCCCCCTGACGTAGTTCGCGCACTTCGGTGCGATCGGTGTGCCGCCGCTTCGACGCTGGTCGTCGGGGAGGACGCCGTCGACGCTGTGCCCGCCAATCACGGACCCGGGCGGGTTGATCCCGACCTTGGCGGCTGGGTCAGGGTGCCACGCGTTACTGCCGAACTGGAAGCTCGCGTACGCGGTGCGGTCGCCGAGCCAGCCCCGGAGCACGGTCACCGCCCGCGCGAGGTCTGACGAGTCGGCGAGGTAGAGGTCGGCCGCGATCCTTGAGAAGCCCGCGTGCGTGCCGAAGTTGTTGGGCCGCTTCTCGTGGCAGCCGACGAGGCTGTCACCGAAGCTGGTCGATTCCGCGAGCGGCCTCGTCCGGAGCGCCGACAGCCACGCGACCCAGGCGGGCTCCCGGAAGCCGATCAGGTCCGCAGCGATGACGTACGAGCCGAGCTTACGTCCTAGCGCCAGCACGGGAACTTGTCCCGTGTCTTGACGCTCGCCCAGCCGCGTCTCGCTGCCGATCAGCTTCCGCAGCTCGGTCTCGACCCTCGCTTGGTAGGAGCCGCCCAACCGGACGGCCATGAGTGCCCCGGCCAGCGTGTTGATGTTGTGCTCGTACTTCGCGTCGATGACGTTCGCCAGACCCCAGTCCGCCTTGTCCGCCGCAGCCTTCACCGCGTTAAACGCCGCCCCGGACGCGGGCAGCGCGATCACCTCGTCTTGTGTGAGCCAGATACCGGGCACCGCTTCTAGCCTTCCGCCCTTCGCTTCAGCGCGGCCTGGCGTCGCTTCCACCAGGCGTCGGGGATCGTCCCCGGAACGTTCGGACGGCGGCCTGCGGCCTTCTTACCGGCGCCCGTGAACCGGCCAGTGCCCTCGTACCAGTTGAGCCACTTCCAGAAGCCGTCCGGCTTGGCAGGAGGAACGGGCTCGTCGGTCCAACCGTCCGTGTGCACCCAGTGCCATAGCTCGTCGCCCGGGCACGAGGTCGCGTTCACGTCCCGGTGCCCGCGTACCTTCCGCGCGCCCCCGAGCCGGAAGCTCTCGTTGATGACCGCGGCGATAGCCGCGCGGCCCTCGTCGGTCACGTCGTCCCGGCCGCTCGTGTCGTTGCCGAGGAAGCAGACGGCGTGCGCGAGTCCGTTGTACCCGAGCGTGTGCGCGCCCTGGACGTGCCAGCCCCGACCCTCGAAGACGTACCCGTGCTTGCAGACGACGAACGAGTAGGCGATGTCCGACCAACCTCGCGACGGCCCCTGGTGGAACGCCTGGATGCCGAGCACGCGAGAGGCGCAGTTCTTGTGGTCGGCCTGCTCGTCCGAGTCGGACGAGGTGTAGTGGACGAAGATCCCCTCCGGCGCGGAGGCCATCGACACGCGCTGCTTCGGGAGCTTGGCGCCCCACGCCGAGCGCGGGATCACTTTGAGGACGGACGGTGTAGGCACGGGCGTGCCTCCCTTCGTGTTCATGAGCTGATCGACGAGCGTGACCACGAGCTTGCCGTAGTCCGGATTGCCTTCGTTCCACTTGTTACCGAGCGCCTCGACCGTCTTGGCCGTGCCCTTGAGGGACGGAAAGTGACGCGGGTCGGGCGTGCCCGCGCGCGGGTAGCCGGACGCCCCAGCGTAGAGGGCGAGGTGGTCGAGGTGTGCGGTGACACCAGCCTGCCACGACGCGAAGCGTTCCCCTATTCCTCCCGTCTTGGTCTTCAGCCCGCACGGGTTTCTGTAGGAGGCGTCGAGGTCGCCACCGAAGTGACCGAAGCCGGTCTCGTGCGCGGCCTGGGCGTACGCCACATCCGCACGCACGTTTCCGCGAGACGGGGCGAGACTCCAGTAGAGCTGGGCGAGGCCGACGAATTCGGCGGTCGCTCCGCGAGCCCTCGCCCATGCCTCGCCTTGCGCTCTCGTCGCTCTGGGCGTTCCGACGATATCCATAGGCACTAGTCTACCCGCCAGACGGCGAGCGATACACATGCACTAGTCGTGCATGTTCAGGAACGGCAGCGCGACCAGGAACATGCACGACTAGTGCATGTTCGCGTCTGAGCCTCAACTGGGAACATGCACGACTAGTGCATGTTTAGTTTCACGTACGGAAAACTAGGCGAGTCGCTCCCAGCGCTTGGTCGCTAGCCTCTCGTGTTCCTTGAGCAGGCTGATGATCTCGGTGAGCTGCACCTCGATGACCGGGGCGAGGTGCGTCCCGGTGGCAAGGATCCCTCGCAGGGACTTGTTCTCCACCTCCAAGGCGGTGCACCGCGCGTCCAGCGCGTCGATCTTGCTCTCAAGCCTGTCGACGATACCGCGGTGGATCTCGATCTCCGTGCTCGCCGTCTTGAGGGACTCGCGCAGTTCCTTCACGACGCCGCGCCGGTACTGCGCCGCGAGCCCAGCTCCGATCAAGAGGAGCGCGACGACGTACCAGGCACTCGAAACTGCGACGCTCGCGAGGGTCATGGTCGGAGGGCCTCGCGAGGATCGTGCGGCATGAGTCCTATTCTAGTGCGAGCTGATACCCGACGAGAAACATGCGCTAGTCGTGCATGTTCCTGGTCGGGGGACGACACCGAGTCATGCGCTAGTCGTGCATTAGTCGTGATCGTGGAACATGCACTAGTCGTGCATGTTTCCGGTTAGCTGCGAGTCCTACACACCGCAGGCCGCGTGTACCGTCCAGGGGCTCCAGTCCGTCCCCGCGCGGCTGATCTCGTAGGCGACGGCCGCCGCGTAGCGCGGAGATGCGATCAACGTGGCTCGCGAGACGCGCACGAAGCGGGGGCGCTCCGCTCGACGTAGATACCAGCGCGTCCCGAACCAGACCGGATGGATCTGGAAGGTCGAGACCTCCCCCGCCGCGCCGACAGCGGTCTGCGAGTACGAGTTCTCTCGGTCGGCGATGCAGAGCGCCACGGACGCGTGCGCCCCGAACACGGTACGGATCGCGCGCTTGACCTGCGGGACGGAGGCATCCGCTGACGCGGGCAGGACGAGCGCGACGCAGAGCGCCGCTACGACGAAGTGTCGTCTCCTCACGCACAGCACCGTAGCACATCGCCCGAGCACCTACGCGCCTAGTCTGGGCAAGATCCCTCGAACGGGGGACGCGGAACATGTGATCCTCGCCGATACTTGAACCATGAACACAGGCGCAACGACCTTCCGAGCCTACGCCGTAAAGCACCAGATCGTGGTGGACGCGATAGTCGAGACGCCTGAAGAGGCGTGCGAACTCGCCGCCTCTTTCCCGAAGTCGATCAAGGTTTGCGGATGCGCCCTCGACACACCGACGCTCCGCAAGGGCTACGTTTCCTGCGTGATCAGGCTTCAGGCGGATCGCCTCAACAAGGGCTACAACGAGACGGGCGTTCGTCGATACCGACGGCTCCGCAAGATCCTCGCGGAGCGCGGGTACAGGGTCGAGTGGGCGATGCCCTACAGGAACTGCATCACCGAAGAGGAACTGGAGGAGGAACTACGATGAGGAAGGCAGAAGTCAGCATTGGCAAGATATACGGCGCCAGGGTCAGCGGCGTAGTGGTGCCGGTGCGGATCACCGGCGAGTCGCGGTACGGGGGCTGGAACGCGGTCAACGTCAAGACCGGTCGCGCGGTGCGGATCAAGACCGCCGCTCGGCTTCGCGGTGAGGTTCGGGAGCGGGAGCAGGACGGGCACTGGGTGTGGGTTCGATGACACCCCACCCCTACGACACGGTGCCCCCGACCGTTCACCCCGAGAACCGTGAGCCCGCGAAGCCAGGCTGTGACAACTGCGAGGAGCCCGGAGCCAGCGTGCTGATCATCGCGCGAGTCGGGACATTCAAAATCGAGGTACCGCTCATCACACTCTGCGACCACTGCGAGGACGCGATTGCCTCCCGGGACTGGGAGACGCTCCGCGAGTGCCGCAGCGGAGATCGCCTCGACTCCGATCAAGAGCGACAGGCCAGATACGACGAGTATGAACGCGAGGACGAGCGCCGCGCCTTCGAGGCGGGCGCGATGTCCGTCGACCTGGAACAGGACACGGAGCCGGGCAGGTGCAAGGACTGCGGCCAGTTCGGCATGACGAAGAATCTGTACTACTATGAGAGGCCACGGCGACTGTGCGAAGGGTGCCTCGCCGCGAGGGTCCCGTGATGGGCAAGCGAGAGGCGTACCGCTACGCGAAGGAGCAGCTTCTCCGGGGGCTCTCCGAGGACGTCCGCGGCCCGCTGTCGAGCGGGGGATGGGCGGAGGAGCTGATCGACGACCTAGAGGCCGTCTACGATCGCGCGGACGCGGACGAGATCGTCGACTTCGTCTTCTACGAGGTCGCAAACGAGCTAGAGCGCCGCGCGGGCAGGTTCAAGGCATGAGCGACTTCACCACGCACGCTACCTGCAAGGAGCACGGACCCTTCTGTCCCGACGACTCGCCGGGCGGGTGTCCCTACTGCCCTCCCGAGGAGGAGGAGGAGGAGGAGGACGCAATGAAACGGGAAGAGGATCGCGTACTACTTGAGCAGGGCGCAGCACGCTTCCTGAGCCGCTGCCAACCAGAGAAGGGCTTGCCCGACGGCTGTAGACGGGATCCCGTCACGAGGTACGTCTTCCACTCCGACCGCTGGCCGACAGATAGCGAAGAGGGAGAGGCATGAGGATCACGAACCGCACAACCTACCCGACCCACGAGCTGCGCTTCCTGATCAGGTTCGCTGCCCGGGGTCAGAGCTACCCCAGGCTGACAATCGAGGTCGTCCCGGCCCGCCAGCACGCTACGGGCACGGCCTGGTATTGGGAACAGCACATCGTCATACGGCTGCCCCCCGAGTCCGCGTTCCCGAAGCAGCCCTGGCGCCGACACCGCGGAGGGGTGATGAACCACGACTGGGCCGACTGGCGCGAAGCAGCGGTGGCGCTCGCCGCGCACGAGCTAATGCACATCGAGCTGGGCTCGGCGTACCACCGCAGCCACTCGCAGTACGCCGTCGAGATGATCTGCGAGGCAACCGAGCACCTCGTGCTCAAGAACTACCGCCAGGCACTCGCGTGACCGTGTACGCCAGATGCCCACGGTGTGGGGCGAGGCTCTCCCGCTACCGCGACCCGAAGGAGACGCGCTGCTGGCCGTGCAGCGACGCTCTCGCGGCGCCCCTCGCGCCTCTAGGCCCGAGGCAGCGGCACTGCGCCTGCGGGAGGCCCATGCGAGTCCGCTCCACCCGATGTCGCACCTGCTATCGGCTGTCTCTGCAGGAGGGCGTCGCTCCGGCGCCCACGGCCCGCGTCTAGGAAGCGCCCGCCCTACCGCGCCCCCTCCTACCGACCCCGTCCCGCCTCCCACACGCGGGCACACAGCGCTCCGCATGAAGATCCCTCGAAAGGGGGGGCGCGATTTTAATGCTTCGGGCCGATACTTAGGGCATGGAGACCAACACCAAGCGTTGCACCACCTGCGGAGCGGAGTTCGAGCGGAGCCGCACCGACTACACCGTACGCTGCCCCGCCTGCCGCGCAGCTAGGCGCGACGAACGCCGCGCCGACGGTCACCGCAGTACCGAGACCTGCCGATGCGGGAAGACGGTCGTAGCTACTTGGAGCGACCGCGGAACCCGGAATCCCACGGGGGCTACCTGTCCTCGGGAATGCTAGGAGGAAACCATGACCGTACAGGAACTCATCGACGAGCTGGAGACGCTCAACCCGGACGCTGAGGTTCGGCTCGCCTTCCAACCCAGCTGGCCCTTCGAGCACTCGCTCGGAACGGTCGCCGAGTACAACGCCCGCGAGAGCTACGAGATCGTCCAGGGCGACTATGACGGCGAGGGCCTGGCCTGGTGGATCATGAATACGGACGCCGACGAAGACAGCGACAACGCGCACGGCCCCTACGAGACGCGGACGGACGCGGAGGAGGCGCTCGACGAGCTTCTGCAGGACGAGCCCGAAGACGGGGTCGTCTACCTGGGCGAGGGCGCGCAGCTCGGGTACCTGCCCGGAGCTGCGAAGCAGGCACTCGGCTGGTAGGGGCACAGCCTAGATAGAACGGCGAGAGCGCCGAAAGGCGCTCTCGTCATTCGACGGCTGAGGTTACCCCTCCGAGAGCGGCACGGGAATGACGTATCCGTCTGGATCGATCTCGTGCGTCGTTCCGAGCGCCCCTGCCGGAATCCCCACGCGCTCCTCGACCGTCTTCTTGAAGCGGGCGAAGTCCGCCTGAAGCGGGAGGACGTACTCCCGCATCGTCTCCCGATCGCGGGCGTGCAAGCCGAGCAAGATCATGCGCTCGTCCTCCGTCAACGGCCTGCGGTCGTCCTGCACCTGGTTGTAGTCCTGCATCACGCTGCCCCCTTGATGAGGCCCTTCTCGACCAACGCCGCCCTGATCTCGTTGACCAGGGTGACGATCGCGTCGGCCTGGGCGGCAGTAGTGTAGCCGAAGGGCGTCGTCTGGGTCGCCGCCGTGGTCCCGACCGCGGCCTGCGCTGCGCCGACGCGCTGCACCACCGGGGTCGCGTTGTGGAACCCGATCTTCTGCGAGGTCGCCGTGCCGATCTTTGTGCCGGTGGTCGTGCCGAACACGAGCCCGGCGGCCTCGGTGAAGGTGAAGAGCCCGTCGGGGTCGATCCGCAGCCACTCGCGCAGGCCGACGCCGGTCTTGTGCGTCCACAGCCCCATGTACCCGGACGTGTTGGTGTCGGTTCCGTTCAGCTTGCGACCGGTGATCGCAGCGAAGGCGCGGATCGTCCCCGCCGAGTCCGTCAAGCCGCCGAGCGCGAGACTCGCGCCCCTGTCCGCCGCCTGCGCGGTGCCGGTCGAGAGCCCGAGCGTGTGCGTGTTGTAGACGCCGGAGAGCGTGGCGTTCGCAGCGACGACGTGCACGCCCGTCTGCGGGGAGCTTGTCCCCATCCCGACGCGATGGTTCCCGGAGTCCACGAGCAGCGTCGTGCCGTCGCCGAGTACGAGGTGGTTGCTCGTGTTGGTGAAGAGGTGGTTGATGTCGGCGCCGCCCGCCTGGTTCCGCCAGGCGACCCCCATGCTGTTCCCGAACCGCTGGCCGTAGGAACTGATCGTCGCGCCGTTCAGGTCGATCCCGTACGAGTGCGACCCCTGGATGAGCAGCGACGTGACCGCGCTGGAGTCGTCCCGGAACGCCTGACTCACGACGGCGCTCGCGACGACGGCGATCCCCACCTTGAACTGACTGCCGTTGATGGCGCCCACTGCGATCCCGCAGCCCGAGTCGGCCCCGGCCAGCCCGCTCGACGTGACCCAGAGCCCGTGCACGTCCGCCGCGCCCGAGCTGCTGTAGGCGCCGTCGACCGCGGTCTCGTTGTGCGTCCGAACCTCCAGGCCCATCGTCTCTCCGGTCGTGGTGTCGCGGCGACCCTCCAGGTAAGCGCCCGTGCCGCGGCCGATGGAGCTGTCGATCACGCGACCGACCGCCGACAGTGCGACCGCGTCCGGCGTTCCTGGCCCGAGAGACGCCGACCTCGCGTCGGCTCGGATCGCACACACCTGCATCTCCCCCGCCGCTGTCTCGATCGCGACGACATGGAGCGCGGCGTTCGCCTCGTTGTCGAGCTGGTTCCCTGTCGTAGCGATCGCGACCTGCTCGGTGCGGCTGATCTTGACGGTCGGCCCGGCCGCCGTGACGGGAGCGCTCGCCGTGCCCTCCAGCACCCTGGCCAGCCTCCCCGTCCACGTGACGAACCCCGCCCCGTTATCCCCCGACCCTACGAGCAGCGGGTCGGTCGAGAAGAGGGCGTTCCTGCTGACCGTCTTCCAGGTCCGTCCGGTCTTGTCGGTCGTCGGGTCGGCCCCGATGAGGAGATGGTCGGCCTCGGGCCTGACGTTCGGGAACCCTCCGCCTCCCTGAATGCCGAGCGTCTCTATCTGGAGCGCGGAGGCTGGTGCACCAGGAGGACCTGCGTCGCCCTTGTCGCCCTTGTCGCCCTTCTCTCCTCTAGGCCCGGTAGCTCCGATGACTCCCGGGCTGCCGGGGGCGCCGGGGCTACCGTCGGCTCCGACAGGTCCCGCAGGTCCGGCAGGCCCGCTTGCTCCGATCGGACCGGTAGGCCCCGCGGCTCCGGCAGCTCCGGCAGCTCCCGGCGGGCCGGTAGCTCCAGTGTCTCCCGGTGGTCCGGTGGCTCCCGGCGGCACCAGGATCGTGCGGTCTAGCTTAGACCCCATATCGACCTACTCCTCGGGGTGCTGGTACTCGATCTGAACTGGCGCTTCCTGGATGATGACATTCTGCTCGGGCAGGTGAATGTGCGTCTCGGGCAAGTCGCGCTCGGCTTGCTTCGAAAAGACGTCGATGAGCCGCTGCACCAGCCCGCGGTCGTCGCTGACGGCCGCCTTGAGCGCCGCTACCTCCTCGCGGTGTCGCTGCTCCTCGGACGCGGCAGCCGCCAGGAGTACGCCTACCTGACGGTCGTGTTCCTCGCGCACCTTCTTGCTCTCGGTGTCCTTCTCAGGGAAGTGGTCGCCCTCAGCCCTCGTCATCCCGCAGGTGTCGCAAACGTCCTTCTTCTCGTCCTCGACGTAGGCGTGCATCTTGCCGTGCTGAGCAGCCAGCTTGTCTCCCATGTGCGGGAGGTCGGCGTCGGGCGTGGCGACGCGGACGGCCTTGCCTCCGAGCGAGAGCCCGGTGAGCTTGCCCGCCTTGACGAGGGGCCAGGACTCCTCGTTCCAGATCACGCCCATGTAGATCGTTCCGGCTGGCATGGTTAGCTCGCGCTCCTCGCCACCCGGCACGGTTACCTTGATCGTGTGCTCGTAGGGCCAGGCCATGCACTCGACCCACTCGCCTACCTGGACGTCGCCGAGCAGCTTGTGCTGCAGGTTGAGCAGGCGACCGTTCCCCGCGCTCTCGCGCACGTACTCCCAGACGGCCTCCTGCAGCGTCTCCCCGGCCACCCACTCCTTGTGTGCGTCCAGTCGGTCGGGTGCGTAGAGGGGGCCGAGCGTATACCGCTTCTCCTCGGACGCCTTCGCCACGGCGTAGACGAGGTCGATCGACTTCTCCGTCTCGTGCATCTTCTCCATCAGCGTATCGAGCGCCGCGCGGATCCTCTTCTTGTCGGCGGCTGGGATGCTCGACCCCGGCAGGCGGGAGGCCGCTGCGCGCAGGGCGCGTGGCATGATCATGAGCTTGCCGTCCACGACGTCGGTCACGAGGAACTTGTAGTCGCCGTACTTCGTGCCGTCTCCGCCCTGGTACAGGAAGCACGCGGCATAGGCCGCGTTCGGCGCGTCGGTCGCCCCGGTCTTCTCGCGTACCCGGCCCTCGGCGTCGGCGACGTCCCAGGTCTGGTCGGGACCGAGTGCGCGCCCCATGTTGAACGCCTTGCCCATCGCCATCGGGACGGCCTGGGCGTGCTCGGACTCCACCTCCGCGTCCTTGATCATGAACTTGACGCGCGTGCCCTCCGGCAGCACGGCGCAGACGTTGTCGATCGAGAACTCGATCGGCTCGGCGAGCGTGCGCTGGGTCGTGTTGGACTTCGGGACGTAGTCCAGGGTGATGTGCGGCATGAACCCGTGCTGCTCATCGAGGACGGGACTACCGTAGGGAATGGCGGAGTGTACGAGAAGGTCGTCCTTCAGGCACTCGCGTAGTCTGGAGATACGCGGCGAGTCGACCAGCGCGACGACCGCGTCCTGGTCCTGCGACGCGACGAAGCGACCAAGTCCGGCCACCACCGCGTCCACACAGCCGAAGTGAGTCGTGAAGACCTTGGTCACCGCGAGCACCAGGTCGACGTCCAGCTCGGCGCCGGGGAGGTAGGGGTCGCCGAGGTAGAGCAGCGTGAGGTGGATGTCCTCCTGTGCTACGCTGCCGCCCGGCGAGATCGCCGCCAGCTGCGCCGCCAGCTCGGGGTCGGGCCACCAGGCCAGGAACAGGCTCCCCGCCTCCTTGACGACGCCCACGCGCTCCCCGAGCGCCCGCGCCACGTCCCGCTCGAACGGCGCCATGCGCCAGGTCTCCCCGGCCGCCAGCCCCGCCGCGACGGCCTTGCAGAAGGCCGCCTCCATGCCGTCCTCGTCCTCGTAGGCGAACTCCTCGCCGTCCTCGCCCCAGCGACAGGCGAGCCGCTCGTCCTCGATCACGTACTCGACGCCACCGCGACCCTTACCGGCCTCGGAGGCGTACAGCGCGGCCTGCTGCTTCTGCGCCGCGGCCTTCGACGGGTGGCACCCCTCGACGGATCCGTCCGTCTCCTTGACTACCGCCCAGGGACGGTCAGCCGGACACGAGTCCATCTTCTCGACGCGCCATGGCATACCCTCTATTGTACGGCGTCCCCCGCCGCCGCCTGCTCGGCGCCAACCAAGAACATGCACAACTAGCGCATGTTCGCGGTCGGTCGGTCGCACGCCGTCATGCACAACTAGTGCATGTTCGCGGTGCAGGCGCCGACCCGGAACATGCACGACTAGTGCATGAACCGTGATCGCGAGACATGCACGACTAGTGCATGAAACTAATCGGTCAGGACGTCGGTGCCGTGCGCGCGAACGAGGTCGACGGCGAGCGCGAGCGCCTCAACGCCGTCCCCTTTGGCCGCATCGAAGCACGCGGAGGACACGCCACGCGAGAGCGTCCCTCTCTGCCGCCCCCTCAGCACGCTCGCTCGCTTCCGCCTGTCCACCTCACCCTTGAGGTACGCGCGCTGCTCCGCGCACATTGGGCTATGCATCAGAGCGCGAACGCTTCGGGGAGTAGTTCCTTCAGGAGGAAGGAGCGCGGCTCTCCGCCCTTCATGAAGATGATCCGCTCTACCTGGAACTCAGTGAGCCACTGAAGGCACGCACCGCACGAGGGTGCGTTCGGTATCGCAGCGTATACCGCGACGACCTCGACGTCTCCTGGCAGCACGCCTTCGGCCACGGCGTGCGCGAGTGCTGAGCGTTCGGCGCAGAGCGTGAGCCCGTAGGAGGCGTTCTCGACGTTTGTCCCTGTGAAGACGCGCCCATCCCTCGCGAGCACCGCGGCGCCTACAAGAAACTCGGAGTACGGAGCGTACGCGAAGACTCGCGCCTTAGTCGCTCGGTAGAACAGTTCCTTGTCGGTCACACGGACCTACCCAGACGGACGAGGCTCGTGTAGAAGCGACGGAGCCTCCGTCCGCGACGCACACCTTGGTCGATCTTCCTGAGCGCACGGACGTGCTTCCCGACCGTCTCGGCGAGGACGAGGAACGCATCCTCCAGCTCCCCCACCCTCGTCTCCAGCGGTAAGAGGTCGTCCTTGTGTACCACCGGCTGGCGCTTGCGCCTGGGCTTGAGCGGCGTGTCCACCTCCTGCAGCGATGGCTCGGTGAAC
>ERZ1292632.364-Hain-H43-01um-R2-364-length-46897-cov-9_pt1 | contig 19328 bp, 21 predicted proteins | sample MGYA00564407_ERZ1292632 | MGnify/ENA primary metagenome ERZ1292632 (study PRJEB36523, sample SAMEA6512637) | groundwater metagenome | collected 2019-01-08 | study: AquaDiva: Metagenomics assemblies of 32 groundwater samples | reverse complement strand
AAAAATAATCAAATATTCAACTCCCAACGGAAATTACCAGCATTATATATTTTATATACTTTATTTTCTTCTGCTACCTGTTTTTCTGATTTACCGTTCTGTGCTCTGAACCGAAATCTTCCAAATCTTTGTTGCCCATATGTATAATCATATCCAATTCCTGTATGTCCGACAAAAGTAAAACCATATTTCTGATATGTCTCACCCCAAGAATAACGGCAGTCGGAATAGGTAATGATTTTTTTAATGCCGTTTTCTTTACACCACTTCAAACATTTTTTTAACAATCTAAAACAACCCCCCACAACAACAGTATCAATTTTAGACGCTAAGCGAGCAATTTCAATACAGTTTTCTTTTTTTGTAAATGGTTTTCTAACAGAAATAGCAATTTGTAAATCACCATTTTCGTTAATTAAACCAAACGCTTTTGTGAAAACAGTATTTCCTTGAAGATGATTTTCTTTAAAAAAATCTTTAAATATGAAATTATTTTTTTTATCGCTTTCTATAAGTTTTAATTTTCGAGCAAATAGTTTATTTATTATTAATCCTAATCTATTCTTGATTATACTTTTACAAATATCTTGTTTGTCTCTCCATTCGTCCTCAAAAAATTGAAGAAGTTTAATATTTTTGTTTTTACATAATTGGAACTTATTGAAGTGATAATTTTTTTCTACATATTTTTCTGAATGATAATAAATACCATTATGCTCAATGGCTATATTTTTTTCTGGAACGAAAATATCTAATTCAAGTGGATTAATTTGTTCTTTATTAGACTTGTCTTCTGGCTGAACAATTATATTCATAGATTTAACGTATTCTCTAATTTCTTTTTCACCTTTACTTGTTCCATATTCTCTACATCGCACACATTGATTATATTCTTTAGAAATCCATTCCATACAACTTTGAAACTGATATAAATGTTTTTTACATTTAAAAGATAATATAGTTCTATTATTTTGATATTCACTAATGTCGGAAATCAACAAATAACCTTTATTTTTAATTCGTTTTTGGATCTCCTCTAAAGATAGACGAGGTAATTTCTCTGGATTGTTCTCAACCAATTGCCTGCGTTTATATGAAATCTTTTTTTTGGTTTCCTCCAACATCTTTTTGCCGAGAGTCGGTTTGTGATGGTTGTGTACGACAACATTGAATCTGTACTGCTTATCAGCGTATTTAGTTTTCTGTTTACACCCACAGCAGCAAAGAGGATGAACGCCTCCCAGTAGATATTTTAGAGTATATTCTTCGGGAGTTATTTTGTGAGTTCTAAGAAGATGATTTGAAAAACCGGTTTTATTTTTAGCAACGAGAAAACATATTTCGCACTTCATACATATAAATATACCGCAGAATGATTTTTATGTAAAGTGGAAACTCAAAAACAGACCAATTATTTCAGAAGAGTAAATTTGCTGAATCAAATCGGATAGTTAGCGTAATATTTACTAAATCACTTACGCTATAATCGAGTTCGCCCATATTGAATGAAAGTGGCCACGCATTCACGATTTCCCACTCTTCACAAACAGCACCAGCAGGATCAAGCATTTTCAAAGAAAAAGTTTTCTGATAGAATGTTTTATATCCCATTCTTCCGGTATCACTTTCAAATGCCAGCCTTACCCACTCCATTACTTTCTGCGCTGCCGAAGGAATAATCGGAGCATTGAGGGTCAAGGTCAAAGGTTCCCAAGTTGCTTTACCTGCGACATATCTTTTTACGTTAACAAAGTCGATTACAGTATCCTCAAACGCCAACTGTGGGCGAGTAGCGGTTTTGAGCATGAACGCATCAATCCCATCAATACTCATTATCCAACGAAATTGTCGTTGTGGTTCGTACAAATCTCCAAATAATTGCGCGACCTCTAACACTTCGGGCATAAACTATTCCTCCACACTCACCATAAATATGAAGGAAGATACAAAATTGAACATTTTTGTTTGATTTCTATCAGATCTTCAACTCCCAACGATAATTGCCGGCATTATAGATTTTAAAGATACCATTATCTTCTGCACATTCATCTAAAGTTTGTCCGTCTTTCAATAATCTTTGAGGAAATCTTGCATATCTTTCATTTTTAATTAAATAATAAAATCCAATGCCGGTATGACCTCTATATTCAAATCTATTTTTTTCGTATACTTCACCCCAAGAATAACGACAATCTGAATAAGTAAATATTTCTGAGTATCCTTTATCTTTTGCCCAAACAATAATTTGTTTTAAAATTTTAGAAAACGCGCCGCGGACGTTATATCCTGTTTTACAACAAAACCGAGCAATTTCAATGTTCGGATCTTGAACGTTTTTACGACTTTGCGTATTTATTGTTTTTCTGAGAGATACACAGGCGAAAATTTCATTTGTTTTTTTATCCAAAAGGGCAAAATAATTTAAGGTTCCGCTTGTATTACCTTGAAGATGATTGTTATTTATAAAATCAATAATATTTCTTTTTAGGTGTTTATTTGATTCGGCGTCAATTTTTAAAATATAACAATCACGAGCATTTATTTTATTTGAAAATCCTAACCGAGAACGAAGCATACTTTTGCAAATTTCTTGTTTTTCTGCCCATTCATCTCCATAAATTTGAAACAAATGAATATTTTTTTCTTTAGAAAAAAGAAACTTTTTAAAGTGTAATTCTTTTTCTTTAAATTCGTCGGTATGATAATAAAGTCCGTGGTGCTCGACGCCGAAATTAATTTTTGGAATAAAAATATCCATTTCCATTCCAATTGTTTTTCTGTCTCGTCTAATAATATCCGTTTCTGGTACACTTAGACTAACAATAAAATCAAAAATCTCTTGTTCTTGTTTGGAAGAATAGACATCTTGACACTTTGGGCATTGATGAATATTATGCATCGCACCAATACTTGAATTAAAACATTGCTCTGGATGTTTGATACATTTAAAGGGCAATAATTGTTTATTATTTTTGTAATCTTCTTCCTTAAATAAAATTTCATATTGTTTTTTTTTACACAATTCAATAATTTCTATAAAATCTTTTTTTTGTAATTCTCCAAATTTTTCTACACCATATCGTTCTCTAATTGTGTCGTGAATTTTTTCATAAATTTGTTTATTTTGAATTGGGACATCCGCACCGTATTTTTCTCTATTTGTATTTTTTGTTTTTTCTCTCACTTCTTCATTTTGCTGTGGATTTTCTACTCCATATTTTTGGAGATTGGTTTGTTTGATTTTTTCTTTAATATCTGGTCTCGAAAAAGGATTTGTTGTTCCTCCTCTTTCTAAAAATGTTTTAACCGCTTTTTCTTTAAAGTCTTTATTTTGTAGTGCCGTGCGACATCCATATTTTTTTAAAAATACTTCTTCCCTTTTTTTAGATTGACACTCGGTTTTTTCACAGGCGTCTTTTTGTATGTTGATACGACCAATATTATATTTAGAAAATCGTCGTTCAAATAATGTTCCACAATAATCACAAACCAAAAGTACAAGTTTTTCACTTTGAAGTTTTAATAAATCAACATCGTGCCCAAACTTTTCTTTTGTTTCTTGTTTTAAAATCATAACATCCTCCTAAAGATAAATAGGAGTATACACCTTGAAAAGCAGAAAGTAAAGTAAAAATCCACCGCGAAAAGAGGTTATTTTGTATGATTTTTGAATAAAAAAAGGGCGGCTCATAGCCGCCCTTTCTCAACCTAAGTGGTTGATTTTATTAGATTACATCCATATTTGTAAGAACTACGACACCGTAGAAATCAGATCTAACCATTCTTTTTGCATACCGTGTCATCACGCCCTTACGGGGTGTGAAGTCCGTTGGATCGTAAAGAGTTGGAGTCACAACGAGCGGTACATACGGAGCATATACATACCCAGTTTCAAGGAATGAATTTCCTTTGTAACCCAACAGAATTACGTTACGGGGGAAGTATGGATCTTTGTAAACCGTGAATCGGTTAGCAAGAGTACCAACTTTCTCCGTTCCAAGTGAGAACATCGCAGAAGCACCAGGACTCATATCCAATGAAGGTTTATAGAGTACAGACGCTTCAAAGATGGTCGCTACGTCAGGTGAACAAACCATAAAGTTTGCAGCACCACGAAGCGTTTTACGTTGAATCGTGTTCGACACATCGATACAGGTCTCAACGAGAGTTTCGTACCATTCACGAACAGTACCGGTGAACGATCCACCAGTAACATCTACACCGGTTAGTTTATTTACAAAGTTACCCGGTTTGCGTGACCAGTACATCGTTGCACCAGTAGCGCCTTGAAGTAGATGTTGAAGAATCTCTCGATCAATATCAAGCGCAATTTGTTCCGAAAGAATTTGGGTCAACTCAACTTCGGCATCAAGATTATGATAAGCATTGAGATCTTGAGCAAGTTCAGGAGTCCATTTTGCTTTCAGTTTGCGGGGTTCCGCAGTTACCGATACGGCACGAATTTTGATATCCAACTCAGGAATCATATCCGTACTAAAATCGGGTTCAAACGACGGAGCAAGTAGAGTACCGGAAGTACCAACACTTAGAGTTGAAGCTTCGATATAACTACCCGTAATACCAACGGTGTGATCTGGACGATTCGCGGTAGTCGCAGAAAGGAACATTCTGACTACACCAGTATTCGCAGAAAGAAGTGTATTATGTCGACGAAGAACAGCTTTCACGTTAGTCCATTTACTGTCTGAACCTGAAACTGAAAAAAGTTTAAAATTAGTTAGATCAAGTGAAGCAAGAGCAACGTTTGAGGTAGTACCTGTAAAAGCAACATCAATATATTGAAGTGAAAGATCGGCGACAGCGGCAGAAAGTTCAAAATCATAATTCACATTCGCCCAGGTAGCAGCGCCTGATGCCTGAACTTGAACGGTGGCGGTTTTCTCCCGCTTTGAATAACCAGCATTGAGATAGTAGGCACCACCAGTACCAAGATTTTCATTATCCGCTACTTGTGAAGCATCAGTTTGATCACCGAATACTGATTTTCCGGCAGTCCAATCGACTGCTTGTCCACCTGCTTTACCGGTACCAAAAGTATAATCGAGATAGAAAAGAAGTCCGGAAGGTAGCGACATTGGTTGTACCGCTACGAGTTCATTAGCAATCAATCCACCGAATACTCGGCGAACGATTGGAAACGCAATATTTTGAAATCCACGGACGTCAGCCATTTCCGACGTTTCATTGAGCATCTTTCGCCCGCGCACAATTTCTGCCGCTTGGTTCTCCAAGAGACGAGCCATATTGCTTTTCGCGGGGTTATTTCTACGATCTTGTAAACCATTGAGCAATTTGGTTTTTTCCCACTTGCTCACAAGTTTTTTCGATTCTTTTTTGATATCCCGGTCTCGAATATCTTTAGTTAATTCTCCAAAGTTCATTGTTGTTTCTCCTCTTTATTTCCTTTTTTTAGTTAGTCACCCAAAATTTCCGAAACACCAGAGAGTCGTTCCCAACTTTCAAGTAATGTTTCTTCGTGTTCAGCGCTCTCGCCTTGGGTTTCCCGCTTCATTTGTTCTTTGAGAACGGTGGAAGAAGGAGGAGTTGCTTTTGAACCTCTTTGTAATTTTCTCGCTGACTCACCCATTATGCCAGCGATCTTGAATGATCGTTTGAAGGTGTTATAAATTAGTTCTACGTCGCCGCGGGACCGAGCGTCATCGAATTGTTCGATAATTACAAGTTTATCCTTGTTGCTCAACCCTTCGGTTTGTAATACTTTATTGGTATAGATTAGTTTTGAATTAAATAGATTTACTTCTTTTAGATTTTCCACAAGTTTTGAATAGGCACCTTTGTATTGCCCAAGACGTTCGGTCAATGCTCGTACTTGTTTGAGCATCTTTTGTTCACGAACAGTCCAGTCTTTGGAGGCAGGCGGTTTTTCCCCCGCCCAGTGATGCTCGCCGTTCTTTTCATCAGCGATACCTTTATCTCCAGCACCGCCCGAAACTTTCAGGGTAGCGTCTTTTGGTTCACCAAATGACTTGGTTACTTTCGCCTCGGAAGTAATGCGAGTCTTTACTTCTTTAAGAGCGTCCGCGAGCGCTTCAACAAGGTCAGATTCATTCACCTCCACAACCTCATCGACTTGAGTCGCTTCGTCGACTACTTCTTCGTCTTCGTCATCATCGCCTTTGGCTTCGCCAAGTTCATCGACCGATTCAGTTTCAACTTCTTCGGTTACTTCAACGGTTTCATCAACAGCGCCGTCCATTTCAAGCGCAATGTCGGCCTCGCCGAGTTGATCTTCTACTGCTTCTTTCATTTTTGGTAACATTGCTTCAAGAAGAGTTTTCTTTGCACTCTCCATCGCGCTTTCCTTTAATTCTTTCACGTCTTTCACAGCGTCATCGTATAAACCCATAATAGTTCTCCTTTTCGAACTCGTTAATTATAAATATATAGATTTTCAAGAAAAAGCAAAATTATCGTTGTTTCCGTTGTCTCAAAAACTTATTTTTTCTTTGTTTCTCTTTTTCTTTTTGAGATTTAGTCAAGTAAAAAGAAGTTTTATCAAGATATTCCCTAACAATATCTTCATTTTTACATTTCTTAAAAAACTTTTTAATTAGTTTCTCTTGAGACATATCTCTTTCGAGAATTACTTGTACATGAGCAGGTCGCATTATTTTTCCTTGTTATATTTGACAAATGCATCTAAAAAAAGATTTAATTGATTTTTATGATATTCTATTTCAGAAACAAATTGTTTTTTGTCACGATCACGTAAAGAAGCTTTTGGTGAATCGATAGATTGAAAAGAATATCTTTGATCTGGCTCTATCTTTTTTTTAATTTTGTCTAAAGAATCATCAATTAATTTTATTAATTGACCATATTTTACTTTTCCGTATCCGGAAACAATAACTTCTGGATCTGAAGAACTAACACCACCTAAAGACACCTGTCCTGGTTTAGGGAGCGCTTCTTTCAGTTTCATTTTCTAATATGAAGTTTCAGACCACCTTGTTTTTTCGCACCTTGTTGTGCAACAGGCGACGCTTTCTTCATAGAAAGAGGATTACCTTCAAGACCGAGTTCATCTTCATCTTGACCAAGGCCGAGGACATCATCAATATCTTCGTCCGAAGACATAATTGCTACATCTTCATCTTCGATGTCTTGTCCTAGATCTTCTTCATCCCCGTCCCCAAGATCACCAAGATCTCCGAAGTCCATTTCATCTCCATCACCAGACATTGAAAGTTCATCACCCGGTTCAGAATCCAGATCCAAATCGGGAACGTCATCAACTTCTTCGGGTTCTGGATCATTCTTTTCGAGGCGATAACCCATTTCAGTAGCGAGTTGCGCTAACTGATCAAGATCAACGTCTTGTTTCACTCCAGTTCTTGGATCTACTTGAGATTTGGGCATTAATTTTGATTTCTGTGCCTTTTCAAGACCTTTTTTGGCTTTCTTGTGTTTCGGAGAAGGTTCTTTCTTTGCTGGTTGCGATTCTTCTTCTTCATCGTCACTAGAATCGTCTTCCGGTTGTTTTTCTTTCGGAGGAGATTTCTTATCTTTCTTTGGTTCTGATTTACCTTTTCCTTTCAGAAAGGCAGGTTTTTCTTTCTTTTCGCCCTCTTCATCGTCACCTTCATCTTTTTTCGCTTCAAGTTCTACATCTTCAAACTCAAACGCCTCTTCAAATCCAGTGTGTGATTCTCCGGGGTATTCTCCAGGAGCACCACGGCGAAGACGATCTCTATCTTCATCCTGTAATTCTTCAAATAATCTTGTCGCTTGTTCTGCTACAACTTTTCGTAATTTCGACAGTCTAACAAACATTTATTAATATCTCCTGTTGCTATAATTATCTCGTTGTTCACAAAAAGGTATTAAAAACTAGATCCTAGAAAAAAGATAGGTTAAAGCGGCAACTAATACCGTACCACCAATTGTTGCGAATATTGCCCAGATTATTTTTACTTTCATTGAAACATTTGAAAGTTTTTCATTATTATTATCTAATTTTTCGTGGATGAGATTTATTGTTTTTTCTATTCTTGGTAAACTACCGTTTGTACGAATAACGAATTCATGTGTCTCGGACAGCATTTTTTTCATATCTGTAGTTTCGTTTTGAAGATCTTCTACTTTTACTTCAACAACAGAAATTCTTGTCTCTAGCTCTGGGGATTTTCCAGACATTACATCAATTCCTTCGTTTGTAGACGGATGTGCGTTATTAAATATGATTTTGAATGCCGAATAATCATCTTTTTCTTGGACCAAGATAAATTGGTTTTGGTTCACGATTACCGTGAAATTGAGGAACCGGTAATCCTACCGGTGGATCGTCCCATATTTCATCGGTTTCATCCATAGCGGATCTATCTAACGGTTCACTGTCTTTAGGAATATCAAATTCTTTTGCTGATCTAGACCACCCCTTTTGCCCTTTAGTAGAAAATCCAGAACCCGAACCAGAGTACGTAGCATCTCCATCTGATCCTCGTGAACGAGATTGACCACCATCTCGTTCGGTTCCGCCAGTCGTTCTCAAATCTGTTTTGAACATTGATTTTCTTTTTGGAAGTTGAATTGATTGAAGCGCTTCGCGAACGAGATCAACGAGAGAACGCATTTATCTTTGATGCCCCGAACGTGGAGTTGTTCCTCTTACTCTCGACCAACGGACGGTTTGATCGTCATACGGAAATTGTTGAGGCATTTTACGGTGTTTTTCAGGCGGAAACACATTTTTATTAAACTCCGGTTCGCCACGCAAAGGAGACATTTCATCAATAGGAGGATTAGCTTTTTTCAATTTATTTGGAACAGGAAACCCGCCTGCTTTTGGTTGCGAAAGAGGTAATCCTTCGCCTACATATTTTTCCAAATCTCTATCTTGGAAATTATTCGCCCCCTTAACCAAGCCCAAAGTTGCTATAGCGGCATCTTGAGGTAATAGATCAAGATGTTTTACGAGAACCGTGATGATATCGATTGGCTTTACAAGTCTAACTAATCCAACGATTTTCTTTTGAGTGAGAAACTCACGGACCAGATTTTCAATTTCAAATCTCATATTGTTGTATAAAGTCAAGCACTATATTTGTATCTTCTCGCGCGTCCAAAATTACAACAAATAAATTCCCCGGTTGTTGTTGAACATCGGAAATTTTATATTTACCCTTCAATTGATTTATCAGTGTTCTTACTTTTGGAGTTGGTCTTGATTTATCAAGCGGAGCAAAGTTGATTTTCTTCTCTTGTTCAAAAACAGAAACAATCAGATTGAGTTTCGGTAATTCAATAGTTTTTCCTTCCGGTTGCTGCCCGATTTGCGGTTGTTGACTGGTCTGTGGCGGCGGCGAGGCAGGAGGTTGCTGTTGACCAAGTTGCTGTTGAATATCTTCAACTAATTGTCTCAGTGATTTCATTGCTTTTTCAGAGTGTATCTGATTCCTTTAAACGTGAATATTATTTTCCCGCTCTTATCCCATTCCAGAGTTGCTGGTTGATGAGTATTTGCTAATTCAAGAGATAGTTTTCCTCTACTTTCATCAAACTCAACTTCTGCCGATCTAATTGTTTGACCGGCAAGTTTCGAAATTGCTTGTTCTTCAGCGGTCTTTTTTGGTTCTTCTGGTTCTTGTTCTGGAAGATCTGGAACTTCTCCTGTCTGACCTTCTGGTGGCTCTTCCGTATCAATTCCTTTGATATCTCCGTCTGCTTCAGAAAGAAGAATTCTATAGATACGTTGAACGCCTTGAGTTAGTGGTTTTGTTTGCGCAAGCGGACGAGTTTGACCAACCGGTGAAGTTTTCGCCATTCCAGAGAGAGGACTTTGTTTAGTAGAAGCATCAGTTGCTTTTGTTGCCTGTCCAAGATATTGGCTTTCAATGGCGGCAACTGAATCTTTTTCTTGCTGACTGAGCAATTTCATTTTTTCTCTACTAATGGTATTAATAAAATTAGATTGAGCAACATGATCACCCTGCTTGGCCATATAATCCATAAAAGCAGCAGAAATCTTTGAAAAAGAAGGAGACGCTTCTTTGATCACTTTTTTACTAAAGGTTTTCCCGGTAGTTAATGTTTTTGTTTTTTGTAAGATAGGTTTCGTTCCGTATTGTTTCATTCCTGCTTGTTTAATTTTTGACGGAAGAGGAGGAGGCGTAGAAGCCTGTTTCAATGCCGATTGTTTTGAAAATCCATAATATTGCCCAAACTCTTGATCTGAGAGAGTAGACGCTGCTTTTTTCATTGTTTCTCGATCGAAATGATTTTTGCCCTGAGAAACTTTATCTATTTTTTTCGATATTTGTTGTTGCTTTGTTGGTAACGCCGGAGGTTGTTGCCCTGACTGAAAAGTCTTACCAAGAGGTCCGGTTCTAATTTGATGAGCGGCCATTCCAATACTTGCCGGAGACCCTTTCGGTGCTTGCCTTTGGTATGTTGATAATTCTTTCCCGGGAGCAACAGTACCCGTTCCCGGTTTTTGTTCTGGGTCATACATAAAAGGTTTTTGTGCTTTTCCGGAAATTGTTCTTTCGTCTTCTCTAATAATAATAGACTGTTTACTACTATTAATTTCCGTAATATTATATCGATTACTTTCTTTTTGAATATTCCAATGCGTATTAATTCTTCCAACAGTCATCTTGAGAATAGCAGAAGTCTTATCCGGAAATTGTTCGAAAAACTTCTTTGCTTTTCTCAACAATATTTCTCGTTTGAGGTCGCTCATTATTTCTCCCCTAGAAAAACTTAGAATAATCTTTACCTTCGGTTAGATCACCAAGAATACTTTCGGATACAAATTCCGGATTGGTGTTTCCATCTTCAATTGCGTATCCACTTTCTTCTGTATCCTGAAGTACTTCATCAAGAATGTTTTTTGGCTTCGCAGACGGAACAAGAACTGGTCTTTTTGATTCTCCGTGCAGTGAATCCAACAGTTTTCTTCGTTTTTCAAGCAACTGTTGTTCAATTTTTGGATCTTTTTGTCGCGGGCGTTCAACTTGTTCTTGAGTTGGATGAGAAGAAAGATTTTTAGATATTGATTCGCCGATAATTTGATCAATCTTCATTTCTAACATTAATTCTGCCATACATTCTTTAATGAGAGGTTTAATTAATTGTTTTAATTGTTTTGTATTCATTGTTTCCTCAAAATTACAGAGTATTTGATCCCGACGCGAGCGCCATCCAACCGTTGGGACCATAACGAAATAATTGTTTGCTTGTAGTGTCCCAAACAATTCCACCGGAAAGTGCGTCTGATCCTGCCGGAAAAGTCGCAAATGCTTGTTGGTTAGGGACAAATGCTCCTGATATTTTTACTATCGAACCAGCAGAACTTGAAAGAATGAGGTGACTATTCACCGCGGTGGCGTGATAGTTCTTATCTGCTTCTGTGAAATCTTGTGAACTGGAAAGAGCAACAACAGATCCAATAGAAGAAGAAAGAATCAAATGCGCTTTTGCTGACGTTATCCCAGAAGAACCACCGACGACACCGGAAATAGCAAGCATCCCGCCGCCGAATCGATATAAACCGGTATCATTATTTGCTCTTCCTGTTCCGTCACCAGTTGTAGTGCTTTTCCACTGAATTTCAACATTTGACAAAAGTCCAACTTGTCGTTGATTCCAACCAAGAGCAAAATTATTTGTTCCGTCACCTACGGCGAGGTATGGGTTGGCGTTTTCTGTTGTCCTAGCGAATACAGAACCTCCGTTCGTCGTGGCCGCAAAGATGGTTGACGTTGTAGTAATATTTCCGAAAGATCTAATACCGTCACTTGCAGTCAACGCTCCGGAAACAAATATTTTTGAACCAACAGAAGAAGAAAGGATCAAATGACTATTGACTGCTCGGATATGATAATTCTTATCTGTATTTGGAAAATCAAGTGATCCGGAGGCGGCAATAATAGATCCCACAGAAGAAGAAAGAATTAGATTACTATTCAGATCATATAACTGTCCACCAACAACAACATTTCCGGAAAGAACGGTGTCGCCTTTCACGAGAAGGGATGACGAAACATAAAGACTATTGAAAACTTCTTCACTTGTTTGAGAAGAAACAAGAATGTCGTTTCCGTTTGGATCTACGTACCGAAGATCACCAGAAGAAGAGAGAACATACAACCGTCCAAGACCAGCAACAGAAGGAACAGGATTTACACCACGAAGATCCGTGCTTGGGAAACTCGAATTAGTTTTCTGTGCGACGGGATAGAAATAAGCATTAGCGCTGCCGGAAATGGGCATTAGATGGTTACCTCGTTACCTTTAATATGTCATTCAAAATACGATTAATACGATAGGATTTCGGGAGTTCATTAATGTTGATTTGTTTTCCTTCAGAAAGATGCATCCAGGCACCGGGGGTGCTGGGTTCTGCTACAAGATCAAAAGAAATTAATAGAAAATCTTCGCCGACGACATCTAATCCTTCACTATTCTTCTCAACTTCTCCGCAACCTCTTGAACTGATTCCAATTTGTACTCCGCCAGAAAGAAGGTCTTGAGCAATTTTACCTTTTGGGGTATCTAACAATTGAACGTTCCCCATTACGTTATCGCCTTCCCACCAAATTTTGGTTATTTTGTGCGACACGCGGTCGAGCGCGATTGTGGCTTCGTCCTGATGGTCTAACGTACCTACTGCCTTGTTTTCGTTGACGTTTTTCTGATAATTATTGATTTCGCGTTCAAGAATTTTTCTTTCGTAGATACGATTATTCTGGTTTCGAACATTTGCTCGTTGTAGTATACCCGATAATACAATTGGTTGACCGTGGTCTCTTGCTTCTTTAATTAATTTTGAATCATATGGTAAAGAAACAAATTCTCGTAAAAGTTTACTCACTAATTTTATTCTCCTCGCTCTTACTTTTCAAACGCTTTTGATGAGACTTAGACATTTTTTCTCTTGTTTCTAAAGAAAGAGGCTTTCTTTTCTGCTTTTTTGGAACAAAATCACTGCCGCCTAAATGAGCACAAAATTCTTTCCAATTGTTAAAACCTTTTTTCTTAATACGATGGCTTAAAGCGCTTGTAGCGAAACCTAATTTTTTAGCAGTTTCGTTTCTTCTAAATCCACAAAAAATAGTTGTTTCACAGATTAATTCAAATGTTATATGTTGATATGCTATCGGACTTTGCTCACCAAATTTACCGAACATATAATTTTTATGACCTTTATGAGGAACGCCGCCAGCGGATGCTCTTTTTGCTACTAAGACAGGATCTTGTTTTCTGCCCGTTAAAGCCAGAGATGCTTTTTCTCCAATTCTTTTTCTTGATTCTTCCGATAAACCATTAACTCCCTGACCTCCTAAGGTTGAATTATATCCAACGGTATGAGAACTGTATTCTTTAATGTAAAAAATTTCTTTATCGTTTAAAAGATTAAACGCGATATTACTTTCAACAATCTCCCAAGAAAAATTTTCAGAACCGTATTTTCTGATTGCTTTAGATAATCTCGTGTTATAACTTTTATTTGTTAAGCAAAAAGCCGCATATTCATGCATATATTTTCTTTCTTCTACGGACTTAACGGTTTGCCCAACATAAACTTTTCCAGAAGGAGAAGTAGCTTTATAAATTAAACCAGTCAAATCTTTAATTCCTATTTCTTAAATGCTTTGTCCAATTCCAACATCTTTGCCCATTGAATTTCATTCGCGAGGGCGGCATCCTGAAACGGCGTTTCTTTGACTTTCATATCTTCCATACATTTTGCGTCTTCAAATTCTTCTCTCACCAATTTCGTCAATTCTTCTTTTTGAAGTTTTCGAAACTTTCGACTATTTGGAAGTTCTCCAAGTTTTCCGAAAGCAATTGCTTCTGCTAGCACCACGAAGGTTGATTTCTTTTTCATTTTCTTTTCTCCTCTCTCTCTTTAATTAGTTAATTTTCGTTCTTTAATCTCGTATTTGTTTCGCCCTGCCCTCAAACATTTTTAAATTTCGTCCGCAAGAGTTTCTTTACCAAAGATATTTCTATTGGCGACCAATCGGTAATTGCCTTGTCCAAGTTCTTTTCAAGATTACGGAAATAATTATCTCTTTTTTCCGTCGCACGAACAACATCATCAATATTATCTAATTCACTTTCCTGCGTATATAGAAGTTCCGCCCTCAATAATTTTGAATTTTGAGTATTCATACTATTTAATTTTTGTTTAGTTTGATCGGGAATAAAAATCAATGGACGACCGTTTTCCAGTCTTAATCCAAATGGAAAAACTTCTTTAGCGTCTTTTCCGTCGTCATACAAAGAAACAAAAAAATCTAATCTAATTCTACCAGTTTCAGGGTCAGAAGAAGTTTTACTCTTTGAAATCTCAAAACCAGCAGAAGATAATCGGCTCTTGACTACAGAGTAGGATTTATTCAAAATACGGGCTTCCGCCTTCATTAGACTTCCCAAAGCATTCTTCAATTTCGGATCACTCATTATCGTTTGTTTTGGTAATCCCTTGAGAAAACTATCCCACTCAAGACTATCCGCACTTTCAGGTTTTTGCTCGAACACATAAGAAAGAATGTTTTCATTCAACAATATCTTTTGAAACATTGCCGACAAATGTTCTTTCTTGACCTTCTTTTCGGGAGGCTTTGGAGGCGTTTTATGTTTTTTCCCAAATAATTGTTTGGTTATCTCTTCGTGTTCTTTTTCTTTTTGTTTTTTCTTCTTTTTGCCCTGTTTCTCCAGTTTCTTTCGTTTGCGATAATTTCTTTGATGTTCCCAAGCGGTTTCACGATCCTTGTATGCTGCTATTTCACTCCCGGTTTCATCATCAAACATCGCGAAAAGAGTACCTTTTTTACGCACGACCTCGGTAATATTTTTATTTTCTAATGCCGCTTCAATTACCATTTTTTCAAAAATATCTTCGTCCATTTCTTCGTATGGTTGAGAAACATCAAATACGCTTTGATGTTTTTTCTTTTCTCCGCCCGGAGATTGAACACCTCGAATCCCCGCGGCAATTGAACTTTCTTTTTCGATCATTTGATTTCAGGATTTGGAACTTTAATTTGTTTTTTCTTAAACTTTACTTCATCAAGTATTTTATAAAAATCTTGAGGGCTCATTGGTTTTCTATTTTCTTCAAACCAACCAAAAACGCCATACGATAATTTCATACACTGTTCTTCGCTCAAAGAATGAAGCGTATTTAGTGGATCTCCACGAGCCATATATTTATCAGCCTCAACTTCCAACGCCTCTTTCAATTTCATTATTTTATTTCTCCTACGAGAGCCATATATTGAAGTAATTTTACAATCTTTTCATCATCAATCTTTTCGAAACTCTCGTTAACTAACTTTTGTTTACTTTCGTTAATTCTATTCATCAAACCTTGATCGACGACAACTTCAGCATTCTTCACCGAAGAAAGAGATTGTTTTATTTTTTCCACTTCAGAAAGAACATAACCCTTGAATTGTTTATCGCTCTCCGAAAGAAGAGACGCGGCATATCGGGTAAGAAGTAGTTTCTGATCTTCAGATAGAACTGATTGATATTTTTCAGTAAATCTTTTGGTCGCAAACTTGTGTATCAGATTATTATGATTTGGATTAATCTTCAACATATCTGTTTTTTCTTCAATTTTACCGGTAGTTAATCGTTCAACAATACTTTCTTCAAGTTTATATCTTTCAACAGTGTCAAGAGGATGACCTTTACTTCTCGCTTCATTAAACAATACCTGTACTGTTGCGTAAGTCTTATACTCCGGTATACGATATGAAAAAATCTTTCGGGCATCCAAGTTGTGATTAATTTCTTTGATAAGAAGAGATTTTTGTTTATCGATATTCTTCGCAGATAGGGTCTTTGTAAACTTACAAACCTCTGAAAGTATCTTAGTTGCCGTCTCCGAAGACTTGACGTGAGAATTCAGAAGTGTACGGAAAGCCTTTAATTCCTCGGACAGTACAGTACCTTTTGAAAAGAACTTTTTGACGACGGCAAGAGTTTTGGAAACTTCTTCTTTCTTATCCTCCATCAAAGAACTAACCGAATGCCGCAAGAGCATTTCAAAAAGAATTGCTGAATTACGCTTCTTATTGTGCGATATTTTAGATTTTTCCATATACTTAATTATTCTCCATCTTCTCCAATGTCTAATTCTTTTTCAATATCAAGGTTTTCTTCATCATCTTCAATTGGTGGAACGGGGGAACCAACAGGGAGAGGAGAAGTCTTAATTCGTTCCCACCGGGCACTTTCTAATTGTCTGAGCAAGTTTTCGTGTTGAAGAAGTTTTGCTTGTAATTGATATTTTGATAATTTTTCTTCAGTATCGCTAACATCTTCTTTGAGAATATTGCCCATACTCAACATTTCTTCACCAAAAGGCGTAGTTCCAACACGAGTATTTTGAACAAGACCGTCTTTTGGATCCAACGCTGTCTTCTTAAAATTGAATACTTGGGTCAAGTTTGTTGGTAACCCATTGGATTTTTTACGTTTTTTGGCTTTACCGGGAGTCAAACTATTCGGCATTACTCTTTGTTGGTTTGGATCTCTACCTGCCGTAGTAATTGGTTGTTCTCCTGGGGGCGCTTCTGGAGTGGGTTCCTGTGCTGCGGGTGCTTCTCCAGCAGCAACTTGACCTTCACCAGGAGGCGGGGGAACTTCACCGTCCGGAGGAGGAACTTCTTCGGTTGGCGGAGGGGTTGGAGATTGAATGCTTTCCAATTCCATATCAAAAAGTCTATCTTTTCGCTTACCCTCCTCAATTTCTTCAATTTCTTCATCTGAAAGCTTGAATAATTTCTTATATGAGAACCGACGATCAAATTGGCCTTCCTGTGCCGAAGCGACAGAAGCAACTTCGAAACGGGTTCTCCAAAGTTCAAGACGTTGGATTTCTGTGATAATCGATGGAGAAGCCATAGAAATATCGAAGTTCATCAACTCTTCGCCACGGTAGCCTGCGGAATAGAGTTGAATGATTGCGAGTTTATTTAGTTCGGCGACTACAATGTTTTGTAACCTCGCAATAGTACGAGCAAAATTTATGTCCTCTTGACTAAGTGTACTACGAGCATTTACTTCACCCTCATATCCAAGATAGGATTTCGGTATTTTAAGACCGGCGAACAACTTATCACGATGATAATTCAAATCATCAATATCGCCAACATATTGACCGCCCGGGAGACTTTCGATACGAGTAGAAGTCATATCTCCGCGGACGGGAATATAATAATCATCGATGATGGACATTGGATTATATCTTTTGTCCAAATTACCGGTGGGAGCATCAACGGTACTATTTCGCTTCAATTGACCTTTGACTTGATCAATATATTGTTTTACATCGTTGGGATCTATACCGCCGACGTCGATATAAAAAACACGTCGTTCTGGAGAATTGTGAACAACAACACCGTCAGCAATAAAATTACTAAAATCACCGGAAACTGTTATATCGTATACATCAGAACATTCATTTGTTTTTTCTACACTTAAAATATTCTCGTAAAGTTCTTTATTTTTGGGAACAATAAATTGATGATTTATATTTATTTCATTTGCTTGAATGTATTCTATTTTACCAGTTTCTTTATTTCTTACTAAAATTGGATGATTAAAATTACATCTAATTGTTTTATTTTGAGATTTGATTTCCCAAATCTGTTGTTTCCCATTATTAACCCAACCAGTAACTGTCGATAAAACAAGTTTATTGTTCTGAAAATCATATGAATAAACTTTATCGCCAATTTTCAAGTTTTGAATATCTTTAATCCCGTCTTCTATCCAAATCTTACTGTCGCCACGTAAACACCTAACAATTCGATACGTCATTACAGCATCTTCAAGAAGAACTACTTGCCGCCAAGTACGGCGGACCGCTTCGATAATCGAGCACCCATAGGGCATAAACGAATCGTTACCGCCATTACGAAGATGAATAACTTGCCACGGATCAAGCGTACGATTTCCTTGAGTTGTCCAACGATAACGATAGGCTAACGGATCCTCTTGTTCAAATCCCTCTTCTCTCTCAACTTCATTAACGGGCATCGGAAGTACTTGAAGTACGCCGTGATTTGGATGATGATCCACAAGAAGAAATTGATCACCATATTTACAAAAGTTTCTAACCCAAGTCCAAAGATTGAAATCGATATTCAATACATTGTAGAAAAACTCTTTGAGAACTTTACGGATTTTTTGATCGTGAGAAAAGATTTTAATCATTTCTCCGTGTTCATCTTTTGTACACACCTCGTCCGAATAAATATCTAATGCGGAGGTGATGATGCTGTTTGACTCCATTTCGCTGTAGTCTGAATTATGAACAAAAACAATGGGTTGCCCGTTTTTCGCAATAGCAAAATTATGGAACTCCGGGACCTCAAGATCATAAACTTCTCGTATTCCAGCATCTTCTATTTTAACAACTTTGTGATTATTGTACTGTTTAACATATTCACAAAACGGTTTCCAATTTTGAAACCCGAAAAACCTTAAATGTCGAAGTAATGTTTTATTTTTACAATTAAGTTTTTGATAAAGGCTTTTTTGAATAAAATTACACTCAATAGTTGCTTTTATGATGTTTTCAATAGAAAGATCATGTCGATATGTGTGAGATTTATCCTTACTCCTTTTTTGTTTCCACTCTTCTGGACGTTTTTTCCCAACCCAATAATTCGTAAAATCGTCATTAATTATTAATTTCCCGGCGGCATAAGCATCTTTCGCTCTATTTTTTTGTATTTCTCTCCCTTCTTCACTTTGATACACTTGAGACATTCTTGACGAATGTTCTTCTCTCATTTCTTCCGTCCAACCCTTTCTAAAATACGGATTGTTTTCCGAAGATTCTTTGGCGTGCATTACGCGATGTTCTTCTCTGTCCATAAAGACAAGATTTTCCGGACGGTTATCGTTCCTAATGTGATTTTTATGATGTACAATTTCATTATCTTTTTCTAATCGTCCGGAAATCCATTCGCAAACAATTTTGTGTTCGGGGATGGCGATATTTCCTGGCGCAATCAGAAATTGATATCCATTTTTATATACATCTTTTCTGTAAAGAGGCATTACAGATTCATTAATTTGAATATTTTGAGCCTCTTTATATTGTCCATTTCTCATAAGAATACGATGGTCATATGTACAAATTAATTCGGAGCCGTCATCAAAAGTTAATTTGAGAGTTTTATCTGTTTTGGTATAATGAGAGTTTTTAGCATTAGTGCAAACAACCTTTTTATTTTTGAGATCATAAGCAAAAACAGGAAACGTTTCTTCTGGTTTATATTTCTCGGTTGCATCTTTAAAATAACAACACTTCTTAT
>ERZ1292632.1834-Hain-H43-01um-R2-1834-length-19349-cov-5_pt1 | contig 19349 bp, 25 predicted proteins | sample MGYA00564407_ERZ1292632 | MGnify/ENA primary metagenome ERZ1292632 (study PRJEB36523, sample SAMEA6512637) | groundwater metagenome | collected 2019-01-08 | study: AquaDiva: Metagenomics assemblies of 32 groundwater samples | reverse complement strand
AAACCCTGCGATCTATCTGCATAAGCAATAATCGCTTTTAACGCTTTAAGCTTATCTATTGATTGTAGATGTATCGGCGCTAACTCGAAATTAGACGGTATAGCTGCCGTATTATCACTTGAAATTAAAGAAGCATCTGAATATTTACCTTTCTGATACACTTTGCCGTCATTATCACCAGCCCAAAGATATTGCTTGCCGCTCGAATTATATCGGGCAAAAGTTTTTATCGGGTCGCCAAACTCACGCGTGCGCCACGCGTTTAGTGGTATATTATAAATCTTGCAGCAATTAGCATAACTAACGCCGTCCACTGTTACACTGCCTAAAAACAGCCAGTATTCTTCGTCTATAATCTCAGCAAACCAAGTACGCGGCGAACCTGCTTTAATAAAACTCATTATCTCACCTGCAATATTCTGCGGCTGACCACCCGTTGAAAGCCATACTCCATCATAATTTGCCCAGATCATATATGGCCCGCTGTTCTTGATTGTTCTATGGGATGAACAGCCATAATCCCAAACCTTTTTGCGCTGAGCCTGATCGTAGAAATATGCTTTATATTCCGTAAAAACAACCAATCTATCCCAATTTTCAGCTAATCCGGTAATCTCATCGGAATAATCCACATCAAATAAATCCGTTGCCTGCGTCCATGTAATAGCACCAGCGGAAGGCACGCTGGAAAAATAAACACGATATGGATAATTTGTCGCTCCTATTTGGCAATTAGCTACATATAAACGGTCACGATAACGCCGGATATATTTTGCCTTTGGCATACTTGTCACGTTCGTTGAAGTCGAAAATGTCGTACCTGTCAAACTTCCTACAGGCAAAAAACCGTCCGTAGCTCCATAGCCGACAAAAAAACAGTAACCAATAAAGCTTTCCATCTCTACGTTGATACCCGCAAAATTAGCCCATGCTGTTTCTGCCGCTGTAGCTTCCGTCCACCCTGCGCCTGTTGAATAGAAAAGCTGCGTATCATCACTTGTAGAGTCATCAATAGTCGCCAGCATCTTTTCAGTTCCAGGCTCTTGAATAAAATTAAACAAACCAAGAACAGACTTATTGTCCTGTATTTGCGCTCCAATAATTGAATATCCCGTATCTTTTAAAAGCGCACCTACTTTATAAGTGTTATTACAGCCATTCAGCATTGAAGGCTGATCGCTGGGCTGAATGAGTGGGCTAATATTATTATTCTCACCACGCAAAATTGAGTAAAATGGTACGATCATCAATAATCATGATTATAGTAATAATCTGAAACCATGTAATTGTTCACCACGCCATAAATCTCATCACTGTACGAATAGTACCTATAATCATCAGGCAATGGCACATAATCAGCCTCCGCACATTGTGTCATCTGATTGCGCCATTGATTTGTATACCAATCCGCCTTGTCGGGATTCCCTTTGCGCGTTTCGATCTTTGCCGCCAAGTAAAGCGGGAATACGTTTGTAAATGATATTGTTGTTGTATCACTGACAGCAGTAAAACGCGTCAAAAGTTTGAAGTATCTGATATGCACCGTTCGACCCACCTCATCATCAGCGGGGATATGGTCAAAATAAAGATTCCCGCCAACTACCATGTACTTGTACATTTTACCAATATTCCAATTCTGCGTTACCTGAATATCAACCGCCTGTGTTGTAGTAATTGACCCAGTACCACTTGCCGGAATACCCGTAAAAGTAGTTGATGTTTTAGCAGTATAGGTGACTGCATCCGTACCTACCTGTAAACTGCCAGCAGAAGCAAAATCCGCTGTACTATCAACAGTTATTGAAGTTACACCAGCGGTTGCTGCCACCGATAATTCCGTGCGCGGCTTACCACGAAGCAAAACATCATAATCCTCAAATCCTATTTTTCTTAAAGGTTTATCACTTCCAATCTGCACGCTGATAATTGCCCTGTCATCATTCGGATATTTTAAAGCTAACGCTGAAAGTGAGTATTTATGTTTCCCTTCCGCCAACGTAATGCTTGTATCTTCCGTGACCTCAAAACTCCAATCCTTTTGTTTAAATTTACCGGAAACAGGGTCTTGATACACAAACTGCTGTATTGACTCCTGGCAATCCTGCGCCCAGTCAACCAGCATTTCGCGGGTAAGCAGGTTAGCATCAATTTCACTATTCGTAATGTCTATGGCTCTGTCTATAAATGGCTCAATGGTATTATAAACAAGCCCTGCCGCTAAAACATAAGGGCTAGCAGATGAGTCCGTTGTTCCGTCTGTAAACTTCGCAAAATAGTATGCGTAAGTAGTATCGGAAGAAATAAGCGTATAATCTGTTTCAGCCTTTTCCCACTTTATCATCTGTGCATCCGCAAGCTGTCTGCCCGAGGCTGTCTTAGCATCAATAGAAGCTATGAGCGTTCCCGCTCCGCCATCTGTTGCGGCCCCATATATTTTCAAGCCCCTCTCAAAAATCTTTGTAACCGGAGTGTCCAAACCGTGCGCGAAACTTAAAGTGTTAGTCAAAGTAACGCTCTGGCCTCTAGTCACCGTACCGTTTATGTCCGTATCTTCCGTTTCCCCATCTCCAATTTTACCAAACAACAACCAGTCATCATCAGCAAGCCATGAATTATCATAAAATGTAGCAGCAGTACCACCTATTGCAATAGCTGCCGCAAGCTGTGTTTTAGGATATTTGCTTGTATCAGGATGTGCAATAAATAAAGTGCTTCCAGTAATTTTAGTTATTCTTGGCGTTTGAAGTAGTTTACTTAGGGCCATTTTAAGAAAATATTAAAAAGTGCGCGTTTTTACGCGATTAGATAAACATGCTTTGACGCCAGCTAGCGCTAACTACTTCCGCATCATCTCTTCTTCTTCCATCATCTTTTCCTTTTCCATATCTTCCATCATCTTCATATGCCCTTCCATTTCCTTCATTACAACTTTCATTTTCTGCATACATGCCTTCATTTTATCCATCTTCATCATAATAGTTTTAAATTAAGAATTTATCTGCGTTTTCTTGCCATACCCTTTCTCTTATTTTCCATTGCGTAGTACACACTTTTACCTTTCTTCTTTCCGTACTGTTTCACCATGCTTTTCATCATTTTTTTATGTACAGGCACTTGAATATAAGTTAAAAAATTAAAACTGCTCAGCCCATGAAAAGCCCACATCCGTATCCGTTGACACCGTGGACGCTGCCGTCACCGTAAAGCTTTCGCCTGGATGCAATATAATCTCAAGAGGCGTAAAGTCGAGTAACTGCGTATCCACTTTTGCCAGCGACGCACCAAAAATCAATGTACCTCCTGAAAAGGCCGACGCTGACGAATCCGTCGCCATAACGCTGGTATTCGCACCTACAGCTGTCCATGACGCAGCGGTCAACGTAGCATTCTTATATATCCTGAATAAGACGGTTTTAGTACCATCAGAAGCCACCGTATTGAATATCAATTTTACAGGTACGCGATTCTTCTTGCTTTGAAAAATTGACAGATTCTTGACTGAACCAACAGGTACTTCCGTTGTAATGCCTGTTTTCGTAGCTATAAACCCTCCCGCAACCGTAATACCGTCACCCTGCCCTTCCTTATAGCCTCCCGCAGAAGAAATGCTGATAACAATAGCGGAATCATTGGTTGTATTTATTGACTCCACATAAAACGGCAAACTGGGATTTAGAATAGATGTTGTTGTTGCACTGTTTGCGTATTTAATCCTGTGGACAGTAATAAACTCTCCTGTTTCTGGATTCTCCATGGCAAACTCAATTGCACCACTGCCAAGCCATTGGAATTGTATTTGATATACGTTGCCTTTCGTAAAATCAATCGTTGGCAATACGTTTGTGTTATTTGCCAGATCGCCATTCCATGCCGTTTGAGCTGTAAATGTTTCAGTCGGAGCTGCCGCCGCTATCGTTTGAGCGAAAGAACCGACAACCGTTGTGCCAGAAATTGAATATGACCCCGCGTGCGCACCCGTGTCATAAGCAGTAAAAATCACCGTGTTACCGTGCGCTTCCGCTGTCCAGCCTTTACCAGTATCAGAATAATCACCTGCGGCAATCTCATTCACTGTCGTCGTAATAACACCGCTATTGGTAACTGAAACAGTTTTTGCCACACCGTCAAGTGTGACTGTGACACTTTCAGTCGTAGAGCTGGCGGTAGTGATTGTCAAAGTTCGTGTTTCCACGGCTCCGCCATAACGCCGCAAGATACCAAACGTCGCTCCACTATACCCAAAAAAGAAACCATCTGCCGCATCTCCATAACCCGCAAACTGAGTATTGTTAGCAACGCCAGTTGTATATTTGGCGGCAAAGCGGATAAAAGCACCACGCCCAGGGTCATACTTAATCAAGCGTTTTGATAACATGTACGCCGCTGAATTTGCGGCTGCGCCAGAAGAAACTAGAGCATAACCTGCGCTTTGCGTTACTCCGCCTGACGTATTGCCTCGCGTATCAACTATCTGTGCATTGATATTATATGCAAAAGAAAGCAGGAAATGCGGCGCTGGCTGGACAACCATATTCTCACCAAATGCTGATCTTTGTGACCCTTCCCTAAATGTACTAAATGCTCCCATATAATTTGTTAAATAACCCCTGTATCCGCTTTCTAATCTTAGTAATCGGTTTTTTCTTCATCTTTCTGTCCTCCCATATCAGGGCTTCTTTCTGTATTTGGCATAGAATCTCCACTATCCTCGCTCTCTCGTCGCCTGATGGCATGCCAGAGATTTTTTTTGACTCTTTCTCTAAATTCTGCCAAATCTCCATTAACTCGTGCTCCGTGCAATTCATCGAACAGTATCATTAAAATTGTGTGTTTCGTTTCTTCCAGTAAATCCAGTGCATTTTGATATTTTTCCTTTTCAATTTCATCCGTTGCCTTATAAAGCAGCCGTAGTGCCGCTTCTTTTGGATGCCCTGTTACCTCACTTTCCGGCGGCCTGATCGTGTTCATGCTTTATTTTTTTAGTAATGTCTGAATTTCAACGATGTTTTTTAACAGTTCCTCGTGCTGCACTGTAATTTTATCCAGACTAGCTTGAATATGGATTAAATCATTTGTTTCAATCCTATTTACAGCCTGTTTTTGCAATGCAAGCTCCGTTGATAACGAAGCCCAGCCAAGCACGATAGCTACAAGCACACTGCCAAATTGCAGAATAAAGCGCACTTCTTCCGTGAACCATTTACGGGTTTTTAGTTCATTGTTTTCCATGCTATAAATTAAAGTTTAGTTCTAAATTCCTGCAAGGTTACTCTACTAACTACAGTATTAAGATACGGCACTTCATAATTTGCTTTTGCTAATTGCGCCCCCCACATGTACAGATAATTTGCAGTATCTCCGGCATAAGAAGCCAGTACCCCACCTGAATTATTTAATGCTAACTGTACTGTCAAAGCTCCAGCGTCGGCTATCGTAAACACTATTGAACACCTATACCATCCATTGCCAAATCCTGTAATTATTCCAGTCGCACCAGATTCACTTGTAACTGTTCCATTCTGCAAATCAAAAGTAACTTCATAAGTTGCAGCCGTGGCTGCCGTGATATTCAGATAACGTCGCGTACCATCCTTTGCGTAACATGAAAATATGTATGTCAATCCTGTTTTATCTGAAAGCCCTGTGCTTTGCGGGAAACGATGCTGACTAGTATCTGTTGTTTCAATAACTTTATCTGCAAAATTATTGCCTAGAGGGTCGGTAATATCCGCCGTATTTGCAGAAATGGTCAACGCTACCTTTGTCCATGCTCCATTGTCAAATTGTTCTGAGTATGTAACAAGGTTTTGCCCTGCTTTATTCCGTATGTTCCCATTATTCACAGCAGCGCTAACGGTCTGAACGTATGGGCCTTCCTGTGTTCCTACTACTAATTGTGCGCCCCACGCATATACCGTTCCCGCCAAACCGTCGCCTTGTGTGCCCCCTGTCCGATTATCAAAACCGACTAATATGCTTGTATCAGTATATAAAGTATTGTTTTTAACACTATACCTAGTCCACCCAGGCGGTAAATTAACAACCCTATAAACACCTATATTACCTGGCTGTCCTCGTAAATCAATAACAATCGTAGCTTTTGTAGGTGAATATAGCCAAACGGAAAAAGTAAAAACTTGTCCTTTGCCACCAGTCGGGATTGTAACCGTTTGGTAGTGATAAGAAGTCGTGACGGCAAAATCAAGCTGATCTGCGGTTAAAGTTCCATCGGGCGCAGTTACGGCATCAGCCGTCACCGTCACACCAGCAGTTGTTGCCCAGTTACCATGATCAAATTGCTCACTGCGAAGCAGTAAATTCTGCTGCACTTGCGGTTTATTTCTTATGTTCCCCGTGTTTACTTGACTACCCGCTGTTTGAACATAAGCCCCTTCCCAATTTGCTTGCGTAACTTGTGCGCCGAAAATCTCCACCGCCTCCGTTCCAGCGGCACTAAAACTTGCCCCATCATTTGCATTTGCAATGCCTACACCAGCACCGATTGTCCCCCCCGCAATATAAGTAGCTGTAGCAGTAATACGATACCAACCACTTGATAATGCCGTAACTGACGTTCCACTGATATTTGCACTTTTAGTCCCAAACGCACCTGTAGCTGTATTAAAATAAGCAAAATTAGCCGTGGCGGAATTATGCGGGAACATCAAATAAATCCAGTCATTATTATTTCTTTTAACAAACGCACTTAAAGTATATTGCGCCCCTACTGTTAATTCAGTCACAACGCTTCTGCCGATATAATGGTAAGTACCCCCAGCAGATGCGGTTAAAGTGTCGGCGGTCGTTGCGCCATCAACAGGATTAGCTATAGTATCCGCCGTTTCTGTAGTTCCCGAATTTGTCCATGCCGCATTATCAAATTGCTCACTATAAGTAATAAGATTTTGTACTGCTGGAACTGTTGCCCTGTTTGTTACCGCTACTCTAGCCATTCTAATTTATTAAATAATTACAGGCTCTTTCAATACAACCGATACGTCTTTGTCTTCTGTCATTTCCGGCACTATCACGTCATCCCAATCACGCGATGCAAACTCATCCGCCGACATCTGTAACTGTTTTTCAATCTCTTTTTCGTCAAGCGACTCTACCTCATGGTAGTTAGTCACTTCATGCTTGTTTTTATCTTTAAACGTAACTGTCATGCCCATTTTGCAGCCGTTTATAAGTTGCATACTCCCTTTATGGATTTTAAATGTACTCATACTAAAAATAATTAACCACTAAAGAACCGTAACTGCGCCAGTAGCGCTGATCGGTTCATACTCAAGAAAGAATTGAATTACACCGCTCGTTGGCGTTTCACTTGTTGTATAGACGTATTCCAAGTCGCTATTTGCCGCAGCCTTAGCCGTTAAAGTGAACTCCGACCATTCAAGTGTTTCAAGAGTAGTCGGTTCGCTAACAACTCCCGCTGCCGCACTAGCCAACGTCAATGCCGCCCCCACCAATCCAAACTTGGTTATCATCGACCCCGCCGGAGCACTTGAAAGCGTTGTACCTGTAACCAAAGTAATTACTGGCTGTGCAGTTTGGTCATTAAATCGCCAGTGAGCCGCTGTGTGATTCGTGCCTAGAACAGTGGTGACTATCCCATAAAGTTTAATCACACGAACAACACCAGTAATACGAAATAACGGATTTACCGACGTTGTATTATTTGCGTTTGTTGTTAGGCTTTTGTTCGCCTTCCTGATCTGTGAAGGCGGACTAAATGTAACTGTCTGCTTCATTGATGTTGTATGTTAAAGATTATTAAGTAGTGCAAATTCTCCATGCAGTTTTTTGGCAGTTTCGTTGTAAGCTTTTGCAGCTTCCAAGGCGGAACAAAAATAGCCAATATGTTGTCTCTTTCTGTTCAATCCAATTGATGCCGTAAATTTTTTCGCCTCTTTATTCCAGCACACCCCTTTAAATCCTGATGCATTATCGCTCCTTAATCTTTGATTTCTAGTATTTTCAATGGGCAAACAAATACGAAGATTACTCCGACAATTATCCAGTCCATTACCATTTTTATGGTCGATCTCCATCTCTTCTTTTACATTCATTATTAGTCGATGCATTCTTATTGTCCGTCTTATGCCGTCAACCATTGGAGAATTACGCCCCACATACCAATGCTTTCTTCCTTTTCTATTATTATGCATTGCAAACCATTTCCACTGATTAAGATAATCAAAATCCTCATCATCAACCAATGCTACCTGATTTTGCGTCAATTTAATTTCTTTCATGCTTTAGATATAAAGTACACTTGCTGATACATAAGCCCCTGACAAAGTTTTTGTAAATTCGCTGGTACTTAAACACCAAACCAATCCGGTACTTGCATATATTCCATTCTGCGTAAAGTCCATTTCAAAGTTAGAGTCCGTACCTGCCGTGTGCTGTATCTTTAACGGAGCCGAAAGCGTAGTAACTGCACCATCGGCTGGCAAAGAAGAAGCGTTAAGCACCTGAATATAATAAGTGCCGGTAACTTGGCTGGAATCAATACGTCCCGCCATTGAGCGAATAACCCCTGCACTTGCCTTTGTTACACTGGAAGCTTCCAAAGCCGTTGATCTATCCACGCTCCAAGCATACGTCGTTACAGCAAGCGGCTTATTCTGCGTGGCAATAACTCCATTTGTATTATCTTCAGCTTGGGGCGCAAAACCGTCTGCCGTGTGCAAATGGCCCGTTGAATTGGTAAGCAATGGCGCATAATCACCATCCGTACCTGCCTGTTGCGCTGCGGTTGTTTTATAAACCGTCAAAACCTGTGAACCATAATCTGCTGTAGTATGAGCCGTATCTTCCTGAAATTCGGAAGCCGTAATGACTTTTCTTGTAAGCGTCATCCGCGCAATACCAATATCGCCTTCATCTACTGAATCCGAGGCCGTTTCATCAGCCAAAAAACCTGTTGCATTGGCATATTCCGTTCCGACTCCAAATGCCGCATCATCCAAAATTTGCCCTGCCACAATCTGCCTACGATCTAACGTCATGCGAGCAAAACCAATATCGCCTTCGTCTACTGAATCCGAGGCTGTTTCATCAGCAAGGAAACCTACAGCGCTTGGTTTTGTTCCAGTTTCCGGCGCGGCATCATCCGCTGTTTCCGAAGCTGTTATCTGCCGACGATTTAATGTCATTCTTGCAATGCCAGTATCGCCTTCATCAACACTATCCGGCGTAGTTTCATCTGCCAAAAAACCAGTAGGAAGTACTGCATCCGTACCTACCGCAAACGCTGCGTCATCCAGATTTACTTCCGTACCCTGTAACTGATCTATATTAACATTGGAAGTCGGCCCACCACTGCCAGCTACAGGAGCCATATATTTATATGTAGCCGTATCATCCGCTACCGTTGCCTTAGCAATACCCCATAACTGCCCTCTCCGATGATCTATGGCATAATTGCCATTCGTAGGCAAAAACGGCGTTATACGCGCTTTCTGATCTGTAGGTGACAAAAACGCCATTTCACTGAATACCGCTTCCGGTACTGCAACCAGCGCATCAAAGCGCGTAGTCGCGCCCAAAGAAAGTGACGTATCATTGAATGACCCTACGGCACTATTTATTGAATTTAAGACACCTGTAAATGTAAGTTTGGACGTACATATCGTGCCTGCGGCCTCACCAGACGCCGCCGCCCATGCGCCAGCACTGAGAAATGACCATACCACCACTTCGGCACTTGACGTACTTATTGTCGAAGCATCATCAACGCGATCTGTTGGCATTGGCACTTGAGGCGAAACATCGCCTTGCCCGCGAAGTAAACTCATAGTTTTTAAGATTATAGAATAATTGTTTTTCTATAATCCTTTTGTGGGAAGGGCAAAACCTGTTACAGTCTTACCCCCTCCCCTCCTAACAAAAGGATTATTGCTTCTTATACATCCCAGCGGCCCTATCCTGAATTTCCTGCAAGTCGCTGTTCAGTGCTAAAGGCATAGCTGGCGCACTTTCAAGCTCTGCCTGCTCGCCTTCTTTAACTTTCTTTGGCCTCGCCATATAAATTATGATTAAGATTATTTTTTCCTGACTATTTTATTGACCACATTCTGCATATCCCGTAGCACTGGCTCATATTTGGGCGTATGCCTTCTTGTCTTTTCAGCCATAGCCTGGTCGTGCGCCCGTGACTCTGCCCTGCTAATTTTAAGTAAATGAACCATATTAGCTGGTTGTTGGCTGTGCAGAAGTGATGTTGGCAGCAGACGGTACATGACTGAATACATACAAATTGTCATTATTCGTTCCATTTACACCTATATCGTCAAATCCATGCACCATCGGATATGAAATATAGATAACGCCTTTAGTTGTACCATTAGCTGTCGAAACTGCTTTAGTACAAGCAACGCCGCCCGCACTATCCAGTGAAGCGATAAATGAAGGCCGGATGAAATGATTTGTAAATAGAATATCACCCGCAGCTGCCATAGAAATGGCCTGCGCACTCGCACTCGAAGATGAAATAAGCCATGTACAGTCTTTGAATACATTTGACTTAAATTCCTGTGAAGCCGTCACCTGATCTATAAGCATTACACGCCTTGCAGCCGAAGTCAAAAGCGTATCAACGCCAAATTGACAATCAATAAACGTGCCTGAATCTTCGCCGCAAGTAACCTCCTGAGCCGTTGTCTGGTCAAGATTATCCACTACACCAAACGTAAAAGAACAGTTTTTGTACAGATTGCCTTCACCGCCCATTTCTGCAACATTCAACGCAGCCGCATCAGTAGAAACCTGAATGAATTTAAGGTTACGGAAACTGTTACGAACACCTGTGTTTTTCAGGATTGAAGCATCCGTATCAGCCGTAGCGTTCTGGATTTTAGCGCCTTGCTGTACAAGACGATCTCCACCGTCCAATCCAATAAAATGAGTGCGATTCTTTGATACTGTAAGCTGTCCACTTGTTGACAAAATGTGTGAACTGTTGCCATCAAGTAGAATAACATCATTATTATTGCTTTCCGCAGCCGTATATGCGCTTTCAAGATTCGTAAAGAATCGAATTTGACCAGCAGGGTCTGTCCTAAATACATCCTGTGTGCGCTGATAATTTTCTTCGTCTGTATCATCGGCATCAAGAACTACAAAAAGACGGCCGAGTGCAGGCACTTGACTGACTGCCATATTAAGCAATGCTTGCCCATATCCACTATTATGATTGTATCCCATAAGTTTAATTGGTTAATTTCTGTTACTCCCCACCCTCCGCCTGTCGGCTCCCATAAGCCTTTTAGAATAAAAGAAATGAAATAAGAATTTTGATCTTATTCCTTGAAAATTCGACATTGACGGAAACCTTTTATTCTATATGTTTCCAGCGCTGTCTTAGAATAATCTTTCCAATGGTAGAACCGGAAGCATTAAATTGTTTCCCTAACTCCACATAAGTCATCTTAGGATTATCACGATATATTTGTCGTATTAATCTAATCTGATCTTCTGTAAAACGCGCTAAAGGACATTTTTCACCACCTTTATATGGCATTAATCCATTGTGGTAAGCATGTAAAGCGTTTTCCTTTCGAGTTACCCATTCAAGATTAAGATAGAAATTATCATACTTTTTGCCATTCTTATGATTTACCTCTGGCTTATTGTCGGGATTAGAAACAAAAGCTCCAGCTACAAGACGCGCAATGCCTACGCAACGCTGCTTCTTCTGTCCATCACAAAGCTTTATGATTAAATATCCCGTTCCATTATTCCATGGCTTTAATAATCTTTTACCCTTTCTTTTATGGTAACTACCTTTAGAACGAATATTCCCCAAAGTACTAATTTCATAATCAGGGAAATTTTCTACTGCTTTCCATTCTTCCATATACAGATGTTAAAAATATAACATCCATAGATTATCCTAATTTTCAAGGAACGTCCAGTTTATTTATGATTATTACCATTTAATATCAAGCTCCGAGACCCGTACTATGTAACAGCCCACGGCCAGCCACAGCCCTGAAAACGTAACCACCGCGACAACCAAAGCTCCAGTTATCGTTATGAAGGTCTTCTCCATTGTTTCCCGCCGCTGGCTTTTTCAAGTTTGCCGGTTCCCAGATAAGACAGTGCGCGTCCCATTCGCCTACTGCAATATACATCCAGTATTTTGCCTTTGTGCTGTCATACGCGCCCGCTGCCGTTGTAGCCAAACGTGGCAGGATAACGTGCTTGAACATGCCTTTGTAGGTATTCGTCACACCTGGATTGTTTTGTGTCGTATCAGCCGTTGAATTAAGGAGCTGGCGAACCTCACGCACCGTTGCAGGATCATTATATGTAACAACCGTGTTAAAGTTCATTACCCGCTGCTCATTGAAGTTATTTACAATCTGCGTATTAGCTTGCAACATGGCAACCTCAAGACCACCCTGTGAAAATGCCGGATTGCCGGTAATCACATTGGAATAAGTCGAAGATGAACCATTGAGCGTATGAACTGCGCTCACTAGGGCCAAACTGTCACCAACAGTCGTTGTTACCGTGTCACCATCCATGTCCGTATAAGATGTTGCTGTGGCGAACGTAAAAATATGCGTTCCGTCAAGCGCCATCCTCTGCGGTACATGCGTGGAAAGAGATGTTACCTTTTTGATAATCTCCTGATTTTTCCCGTCCACACGGGCTTCGTATGTAATATCAATTTCAGCCGCAATACGTTTGCGGGTAGCAGTTACGTTGTAGCCCATAACTGCCTGTGCTTTAGACGCATTAGCGCCCTCTGCTTTGTTTCTTGCGTATGTATCAGCATCAAAGCTTTCATATAGCAAACGTCTGTCGCCTGTACCAGCGGGGATATTTTCCACCATGTACAATGACATAACGTCATCTAAATCCTTTACCAAGTCTGCGCCCTCAGCAAAACGCCGTTCTGTTGTATCCGCAAACTCAGAAAAATTATTTAGGTTAATTTCCGAATAGCCCGCCATAAATAATCAAAGTTAAAGAGTAAATATCAAGTAATTGGGTCATTAATCGCAAACTCACCAAGAGTAGAAGAAAGGAATTTGACGACTGTCAAAACCTTATAGGTTGTCGATGTAACAGCCACCGTCGTACCATCTGAAAGATCAACACGTCTTCCTTCAAGAGCTGCTGTAAATGTACCCGTTGTCGCGGCCTCAAGAGTCGCACTCTTGTCCCGTGGGCATAGTACTTTAACACGTCCCGTGCCTGTATCTGCCGCTGCTTTTGTAGTATCACAAATGCCGACAAGATTTGTTGCCGCACTTGTACCCACAATAATATCCGTTGCATCTGACATCAAAAAATCCCCTTTAGCATATGCCGTAGAAGCTTTTGTGCGATACCAGCGGGAAGTCCAACTGCCTCCTTTAGGTCTAGCCATATATAGTTTTTTGTTAAATAATAAGGGCTGGATTTTTGCACTACTGCTTGCGGTTGCGAAGCCGCTACGCGAAAACACGCGCGCAAAAAAGCGGGTGTTTGTTGCTAAACACCCGTAGCGCAAAGACACGAATGTTTAACTAATCATGTCTTAACGCCGACCAGCGAAAAATATTTACTTTTTTCTATATAACCTTCCACCTTTTATTAAGCAATATATCACTTATTGTATTGTTTTTAACTCCAAAATATTCTCCTATTTTAATATTACTTATTGCTGGATTTATCTTTTTTAATAATCTAATTATCCTAACCTTATGTATATTCAATTTTCGCATTTTCTCAATTAGAGGAGAAAAAGGAATAATCCCATTTTTATATGCGTGCCTCATGTTTTCAAGCTGAGAACACCATTCTAAATTATCTATTCTATTATTTAACTTATTACAATCCTTATGGTTTACCTGTTCTTTTAATTCAGAGTTTTTTAAAAAATGTATCGCCACCAATCTGTGAATTTTCTTAACATAACCCTTGCCGTTTTTCCAAAGATTTACATACAAATATCCTCCTCTATTTTTCGCCAATTTTAAATATATGTTGCTAACTTCACTCTTCACACGACCAATATTTGAAATACTGTACCTATCTTCAAACCCTCTAATTGGTATAAAATATTCCTTCATATGATCTTAGTTAAGCGCAAAGACACAGATTTATTGTTCCTGTGCCTTGTAACGCTTGGCGTGCGAATGAACTTTTGTCACCTATATCGTTTCAGATTTTGACCGTAATGTCAACTATTTTTCTACTTTTGGACTAACCAGTTTCAAAGCATTATCCAACATTTCCATTGTTATATTTTCCTTTTCACATCCCCAAAGATTCTTAAATGCCCGCCTTTCATGCTCTGCAAACGTCAAAAGCATCTTGTCATAAACGGCGTCAACATATCCTTTAATTATCAGATACAATAAAAGCTCATCGTCATTTTCCGTAGCGTCTTTCATGTAATCATCATCGGAAAATACCAGCCCTTCATCTAGTACAAACGCAACTATCGCCTGTGCGGAAGGCTCGCATTTCTCATTCCGTATATCAGTTAAGTCCTTATTATCTTTCTTTTTAGGTAATTCTTTAACATTGGCTTTCAGCTCCTTTAGCCTTTCCATAGCCAATTCTTTGCGTAGCTTAGTTATCTTTTCGTTCTTAAAGCTTACTTTCGCTTTAGCTTCTTCCAATATCTGCACCGCACGCTGAATAATATAATGTACATCATAATAATTTACATTTTCACGCAACAATGTTGCCAACGCCTTATAGGTTATCTCTTCCGCCATCTTACCCCTATGGTCTTTTGTTCGCTGCAAAAAGGCGCTCTGTCGATCTTTATTCATTAGGTAATGGCTTTAAAGAATTACGGAGAAATTCACCTCGCACCCCTTCAATAAATCCATGTATTGCCCCTTCCAAGAACTCATCACCAACCGCGTCAACAAGCTCTTTACTACATAAAACCTTGCAAAGCTCACGCAATGGCGGCCCCTCAAGCATTGCCGTTTCAATTTCTGGCTCCGTAAGCTTAATTATATTATCCTCATCCATATGTATAGATTTTTAAAGAATATGTATAGATTTATCCGTTGAGCCTCGAACTATCGCATGTAAACTCCTGCCCATTTTCACGTTTAACCGTAACCGTGATCTCATCTTTTTTAACAAGTAACGGTACTTGAGTGGAAATTTCACCCTTTACTTTCACCTGCCCACCACCGACATGCGGGCTGTAAATATAGCCCTCTGCGTCCCTAAAAGCTTTAGTTACCGTACCCTGTGACATAGCCACTGTCTTTTTTTCTTCCTTTATGATCTCCACTCTTTCAATCTCAGTAATTGCAGCAAACTTAATCCATTCAATCTCATACTCTTTCCGGTTCCCGTCATCATATTGGACAACCATTTTATAAATCGGTTTGTTATACTGCCTTGTATTTTCATCGTACTCATTCTTAAAAAAACGCCAGTCAACAATTATACCCCACGGCGCATCACCATCCTCACGATAACGCCTGAAAGTAGCTGTTTTATTCGGCTTTTTTGGCTCTTTGAACTCATGCCAGCCTTCAGCCGTCGCGCCAGTACCGCCTTTAAACTGCGCCTTTTCAGACTGGTCTTTCCTGTCCTGCGTAATTTTTTCTTCAATTATCCGATTCAAATCTTCTTTTGAAAGAGTCACCATTTGCTCTTGCGGACTAATATTTGTAGGCGTAGTCGTTTGTATAACTTTAGGCGGCCTACCACGGCGCTTTGCTTCAATAACTTCTTCAACTGTTTCATCCATATAAAATATAAATTAAAAAATAAAGTTAAATATTATAATTTCCCCTCATCTTTCCATTTCTTCACCGTTGAACTATCAGGATACATAGCCGCATACTGTTTCCGGCCCTTTTCAGTGTCCGTATACCGCTTCTGTGAAATATCCGGCTCCCGATAAGTAGTCCCCAACGGCGTATGCAGTGGATTAGCTCGCGGCTTGTAGCCTTTAACTAACGTATAGGCTTTCCGCAGCCGCTCTTCATATTCTTTTGGAGTAAGCGCATGACCAATAAACTCTTTTTCCTGTAATTCAATGGCCTTTTTCAAGTCCGCATCAACACCAGCTAATTGATCTAAAACGACATCCTTTGTTTCATTCATACGGGCCATCTTTTCCGTTTCCCTATCCTTTTCCAGTCCGTCAATCCGCTCATATAAAAGCTTTTCCTTCTGCGTCATTCCTTCAATAATCTCTTTCTTTTCTTCTTCGGTTTTATGTCTAAACCGATCAAAGTTATAATCTTTCTCTTTCAATCCTGAAAGTTCCTTTTCCAAAGCTTCAATCTTTCCGGTCAATTCATTAACCTTTTCTACATTTACAGCTTTAACTTCATTTCCTGAATCATCGTACAGTGTTACCGGCTCAAATAACGGTGGACTTTTTCCTTCTTCATTTTCTGCCATAAGATTTTAAAAAGTTAAGAAATAAAATTTATTGCGGTACATAATCCCCTGAATCAAACGCTTCCTGATGCTCAATCCTAGCCGCATATTCTTCCAGCCGTTCCCTTACTCCAGCAACGCCCTTAGACTGGAACCGATCATAAAAAAAGGACTGCGCATCGCTTTGCATAAACGCATGATTTGCTATCTCTTGGATTTCATTGTCTAACAATATCTTTAGTGTTTCGTTTTCTAAAAGCCGTTTACATTCAACAAAAAACCCCGATCTTCGCTCATCTTCCCATAACTCTATGTCAGTATAGGGTAAAACTCCATCCAACTTAAAAACGTGCCTATAAACGCAAGTATTGACATCGTTTTTAGCAGGTTCCGGCTTTTTAAACCAATTTCTGATTGTTTTCAGCATTATGCGTTCGCAAGAGTATTCACCGAGGGACGCGGCAACTTTTGTTGCATCTGCGCCGCCAGCGGACTCTGCTCATTCGCTCCTCCAAGCCCTGCCAGGGGCATTTGAGGCTGTTGTTTGTTTATTACCTTGTCGGGGTCTAAATCAGCGTTAATCGCCATCTGTTTCTGGATATATTCACGATTCGTTGTCTCTGGAAATAACTGTAGCATCTTTATTCCTGTCTCTTCAAACTGCGCCTTCCGTAATTCCGAAGTCTGCTTTTCACTTGGCACAATCTCAATATGAAATTTATGCCGAATATTTTTTAGCGCACTCGGATTAACATAAATTTTCCGTATAGGCTCACCGCGAAGTGAAGATAATAAATCCTCTTCCGCTTCAACCTGTCCATTCTCCGGCAACTCTTCGCTGAACTCAATAACTTTCTTGCCAGTCCGTCCATCCTCAAGCTGGCTTTCCACTGTTTCACTGCGATAAACATTGATATACGCAGTCATGCCATCGCGCAACTGTACAAGCTCACGATCAATCGGGTCTGTCCAATTCTGAAAAATATTGTACAACCGCGCCCAGCATAAATCCTTTTCAAAATTCGTCACACCAAGCAGCATAACCCCTAACTTCATCATCGTTTGCTTGGTCAATATACTGGCTTCTGTAGCTGTCCGCTGCCCTCCTTCCTGCCCCTGCCATATCGCGGCAACACTATCATCATCAATAACCTGTTTCAAATACGTCATCATGTTAAATTCCGGCCCTGTAACACCAGTCGGCGTCAATATTGGCATTAGCTTATCCGGCTGTATGCCTTCATGGATGGTAGACGGATAAAATATTTTCTGTGTCAGCTTTTTTCCTGTCATGTTCGCCATCGCCGGATTATAGGACGATCTGGTCTTAATAATCATTGCCCGCAAGAACTCATCCATCATCTGCTGATTGAATTTGTTCTTGGAAGGAACAGACCGACAATACGCAAAATTAGGACTTATTGGCTCACCATTGCCCTTAATTACCGGAATCCGCACCTGTCCACCTGCCACATACTGAAGCGGAAACCCTACGGGCAACATGGCCACGCCATTCAGGAAAATCTGATAAGTATTATTGCATGGATTAAAATCATGGATTTCTTCAACCATATTCTGTTTAACCTCAATCATCGTCCAGTCATCGTAATTCCGCGCGCCCTGATCTGAAGTTACACGCTGGATTTTATGCGGTACATACTTCCAGCGTTCCCAACCGCCATAAGTAGCATAAGACTCAGCTCTTGTACGCTCAAAGCGTATACCAACAAACGGCTGTTTTTGTATATCGTACTCACGAATATTACCAAGATATACGTTCAGCCCACTTACCATTTCAGCCTCGCATTGCCGCTTAATTGTTTCCACGCTTTCAGTCCATTTAAGCTTGGATAAATCAGCAACATCCATATTTTTAATATTCTTTACCGTAGCCGCATGTTCAACGAACCGCTCCCATACAAACACATTCCCCTGATCTATAAGTTCCTTATAAAACAAAGCGCGCTTGGAATTATAATCTTCCAGTTCACGACTTTTGCGTATCAAATCCTCTGAAAGCTCGCCAGTAACACGATCTGGCTGGCTGTTCTCATCATATGCCTCGACATCCGGCTCAAATTTATACTCCAATAACTGCGAAAGGAGGGCCAAGCTCTTTGAGCGTACCACTGCGGAATTAGTACGAACTTCATGCGGATTAGTGCGCGGGCGCACATAGCCGGAAGCCGCCTTTTTATTTTCGATATACCAGCGATCATAGCTCATGTCGTCAAGCTCCGTATAACTTGTTTGTCGCTGATCATAGGCTGAATTAAGCTCTTCAATCTGAAAGTTCCGTGCCTTAATTTCTTCATCAGAATAAGGAACCTGCTCAACGGTTTTATCTTCACTACCCTGTAACTGGATGGAATATGGATAATCTTTTGGCATGCTTTAATTAATCGTTTCACGATTTCCTAAAAAAATCAACTAGAAATACGAATGCGGGTCAAATTCCACTTCTATACCTTCCCCATCCACACGAACATCATCATAAACCCTCTCCTGTTTTGGTTGTAAATCCCAAATTGCAAGAGCAATAGCGCACACGCAATCGTCATTTTGCCCTTCAGGAGCTTCATATCGCGTTTTGCCGCTAACTGTCCTTTCACACCGGAATATCGTTAATTCATGGATTAAATCAGGGTGTTGAATAATTTTTATATCGTCCTGCTCCAAGTGTAACGCAAGATTATCAATGAGATTCTTTTTAGACGCATTTGTAAATATAAATGGCTCAACATTAAGCCCAATTCAGAAGAGAAAACACAAAATGGTAGGTCTCTCTATGGAAACAATACCAATCTTTATTCTTTAGCTCCTCTACAATGTCAGCTTCATACAGCAGTTGCTCAACCCGCCACATAGGCACATTAAGCCATTCAGCTACCTCTGTATAATTATTTAGAGCTCCTTCCATCATCTCCCCTTTCTGCATACCCATTGACATAGTATGCTATCGTATCCCCATGGCACGC
>ERZ1292632.1833-Hain-H43-01um-R2-1833-length-19356-cov-6_pt1 | contig 19356 bp, 36 predicted proteins | sample MGYA00564407_ERZ1292632 | MGnify/ENA primary metagenome ERZ1292632 (study PRJEB36523, sample SAMEA6512637) | groundwater metagenome | collected 2019-01-08 | study: AquaDiva: Metagenomics assemblies of 32 groundwater samples | reverse complement strand
GGCGCGCGGGTGGTACTCGACGCCATCGCGCCATCGCGAGTCGGTGGCGAACAGCGGGACGACGGGCCGGCCTATTCCGGTTCGTCGAGCGGCGAGAACTGCTGAGTGCGATACCCCGAGCACCTTCCCTGCCGCGCGAGACGACAGGCCGGACATGGAGCCGGTCCTCAGATCGTCGACGGCGGACTGAGACAGCACGTGGACGCTGCGCCGGTTGTTGTTCTGTTCCGCTTCAAGATCGGCGATCTCGTCGTCAGTCGCGCCGCGGTCAACGCCTACCGCTTCGATCTGGAGTTGAACGGCCCGGCGAAGACCGACCGCTACGACCGCGCGCTCGCTCCGAACAGCGATGTCATCGTCGGTCGCGTGGTCGAGGAGTGTCACGGCGGCGTGCAGGCGCACTACCGCGTCAACCGGATCAGCGAGGGGCGGCAGATCCTCCTGACCGTCGCCGACTTCGAGATCGAGGCGTGGGAGACCGCGGCCGACGTGTTCCGGCAGATGTTCCCGACGAAGATCAGCCCGTGGGCCGGTTCCGCCGATGACTTGCTCATGCGGGCGGCGTCGGTTCTCGCGGCGAAGGGGCCCTGACCATGCCCACCGACCCGCCCGACAAGCGCCAACCGATCGACACGACCGCCTTCCGCAACCTCGACCCGACCTCGGCTCTCCACGACGACGCGAAGCCCTGGGAGACGCCGCGCCCCGCCGCGCGATCGATCCACGCCCGCCGCCCGGTACCGGTGCGGGAGGATAGCGCGCCGCAGCACTACGCGCCCGCACCGGCGCTGAACCCCGACACGCACTACGCGCACCTATCGAGCCGCGGATGGTGCTGCGAGTCCCACAGGAAGGAGATGGAGCCGCCGGTGCCGTCCGGCCTCTCATCGCTACCGCCCCCCCTCCGTGGAGTACGTGAGCCTCAGCGAGCCGCACGACCACGCGAACTGCCCCGGCTCGCCGACGGTGCCCGGCAACCCGGCGTGCGATCGGCATCGCACCATCGCCCCGCGAGGGCAGCAGATCGTCGTCTCCGTCGGCAACCCCCAGGCATGGGCGCGCCTCGACACGCCGACGATCACCCGCCGCGCCGAGGTGCCGGCGGGCCTTACCGACCCGCCGCTCGGGGCCGCGACCGATGTGATCCGCGGCGAGCTGGAGGCGATGAGCAGCGCGGTCGTGAGCCGGGACGAGGCCGCGGCGCGGATCGCGGTGGCGTTGCAGCGCCGATCGCTGCTCGACAACGCGGGCGAGGTCGAGAGGCTGAAGGGGATGCTGCGCGAGGCGTGCGACGTGATCAACACCTACGCGCCCGGTTTCGCCGAGGGGTCGCACCGGTTCCACGGGTGGCGCGAGGCGTCCAAGTGAAGCCCTCGATCCGCGCGGTCCTGATGGCGGCGGTGTCGTCGGGATCGATCTCGAACGTGACGATCAACGTCGCCGACGATGGCGAGTTGGTTTCGCTCGTGACGCTGTTCGTCGTCGAGGGCGCCGACTTCATGTCCGACTCGGTGATGGAGCACACGACCAACTACCGCCACGCGCAGGTCACGATGTTCGAGAACGGCACGTCGCTGAGCGTCAGCATCATTGCCCGCTCGACCACGCTCCCCGTCGGCGAGATCCGGCCGATCGCCGACTACTTCGCCGAGCAAGCCGAGCTGCATGGACGGGCGCGCGACTCGTACATGGAGTGCCCCTTCTAGGACTGACCCACAGGCGAACCGACCGGCGCCGAGGGGCGCGGGGAACGAGAACAACGAAAGGGACCGAACATGACCACCGCGCAACAGCGCAGCACCCTCGGCATCGGCGCATCCGAGATCGCCGCCGCCAACGGGATCAGCCGCTACGACTCGCGCTACGGCCTGTGGCTGCGCAAGACGGGCCGCGCCGACGAGTTCGCCGGCAACGTCCATACGCGCCTGGGGAACCTCTGCGAGCCGCGCATCCGGCAGCTCTACGCCGACGCCACCGGCGAGGACGTGGAGATCCCGCCGTGCTCCGTGTTCCACCCGACGGTCCCGTGGGCACGCTGCACGCCCGACGGCCGGTGGGTCAGCAACCGCCGCCGCAAGGTGCAGATCAAGTGCACAGGCTACTTCGTCGGGCGGAAGTGGAAGTACGAGATCCCCCTCGAGATCGTCGCGCAGGTCCAGTGGGAGATGTTCGTCGACGACGGCGACGCGTGCGACATCGCGGTCCTCGTCGGCTCCGATGAACTGGAGTGGGAGCGCTTCGTCCTCGGGCATCCCGTGGACCCCGCCGAGATCTTCGCCCGCGCCACGCTCGAGATCTTCACCGTCTACCGATCCGACGCCGACATCGCGATCCTCCTCGACGGCGCCCGCGCGTTCTGGGCGCTCGTCGAGAGCGACACGCAGCCGCCGATCGACGGGTCGCCCGAGTGCCGCGAGCACCTGAACAGCAAGCCCGGCGGATCGATCGTCCTCGACTACGAGCCGCACGCCGCCGAGGTCGAGGAGTTCCGCCTCGCCTACGTCGGTGGGAAGGCCGCGGAGAAGCGGCTGGAGACGGCGAAGAATCGCATCCGCGAGATCCTCGGCATCGCCGAGGCCGACCGCATCAGCACCCCCGCCGGCCCGATCGTGTGGACGGCAAACAAGCAACTCCGCGCCCCCGAGGCGTGGACGAAAGAGATCTGACCATGGCCGACCCCGCGAACGCATCCACCGCCCTCGCCCGCAAGCCCGACGCCGGGCTCAAGGGCTACCTCACCGACCCGCGCCGGTTGCAGAACCTCGCGACCTACGCGCGCAACAGTGTCAGCCCGATGACGATGATCAACCTCGCCTGCTTCGCCGCGGGTCAGGACGAGTGGCTCTCGAAGTGCCGCCCCGAGACGTTCTACACGGCGCTCATCATCGCGGCGCAGCTCGGGCTCGAGCCGAGCGGCGTCCGCGGCGAGGCGTACCTCGTGCCCTACAAGGGGAAGGTGACGCTCATCCCCGGCTACCGCGGGCTGATCAAGCTCGCGCTGCGCTCGCAGGCCGTGAAGCAGATCTACGCGCACGTGGTCTACGAGGGAGACGACTTCGTGGTCACGCTCGGTGACGACGTCGGCATCCACCACAAGCCCGCGATGAACATCGACGGTGAGCGCGAGGTGATCGCGGCCTATGCGGTCGCGGTGATGGCGAACGGCGCGAAGCAGGTCGAGTACATGGACCGCTACGAGCTGGACAAGATCCGTAGCTTCGCCGCCGAGGGTCGCGGCGGCAAGGACGGCCCGGCCTACCGGCAGTGGGCCGATCAGATGATGCGCAAGGCGCCGGTCCGCCGCCTCTGCAAGTTCCTGCCGCTCGGCGACGACTACTTCCTCGCCGCCAAGCTCGACGACCTGCACGACGACGGCAAGCCCGATCAGTTCGGGAAGTTCATCGACGTGAAGCCCGAGGACCGCGCCGTGATGGACATCGAGAGCGACGAGCAGGCGCCGCAGCCGAGCCGCATCGAGAAGGCGACCGGCAAGACCGCCGCGAAGCCCGTCAACCTCACCACCTGGACCTGGACGCGGACCGACGGCGGCAAGAAGAAGGGCCACCGCGACGACGGCACGACCGCCGTGATCGAGCAGACCGGACCCGCCGCGTGGGGATGGTGGGTCTACGACAAGGACGGCGGCGAGATCGCGAGCGGCGAGGAGAAGAACGAATCCGAAGCCATGACCGTGGCGACGAAGTAGCACGCCACCGGGCCGCCGCTCGACGCGGCCGGGCGGCGCGAGATGAGACGAGCGACGAGACGAACGAACGCAAGAACACGAGGAGCACCATGCCCGCACCCATCATCACCGTCTCTGACGGCAAGTACACGTTCCAGACCGCTCCCAACGGCTACAGCGTCGAGGTGCTGCGCCACCGCGAGCCGTGGCTGATCATCGACGCGGGCTGCAACGCGGTCCACTCGCTGATGTACGAGATCGAGAGGCTGCGCGAGGAGGTCGCCGCGCTCAAGGCCCCCACGCCGGTCAGCGGCGGGGAGGAGGGATAGCGTGGCGCGCGACGAGATCATCACCTGCACGCCGGTCACCAACAGGCCGCCGCCGCAGAGGACGCCCGGCCACAACGTGGATCGTATCGACGTCGCGGCCGGCCTGCGTGAACTGGCGGCGATCGGCTACGACAAGCCCGAGACGATCGCGGTGATCGAGTACGCGCTGATGCGCTGGGCGCGCGGCGAGGAGGCGCAGGCGCAGCGCGGCGCGATCGACCGCTCGTTCCACGGCATCAACCTGACGTGCTGGTTACGGGTCGTCGCTGCGGCGATGGCGAGCGCCGAGACGACGGCCAAGGCCAAGCGCAAGGGAGCCCACCCATGACCCCGGGGCTCGGGCTCGACGGGGTGATGGCGGTGGCGAAGTGAGCGACCGACGCCCGGGTCGCGCGGCGTTCGTCGTGCTCAACGATCCGCGCCCGACGCCGCTACAGCCATACCATGCGGCGTTCCCCGGCCTCGCGATGTTCAGCGAGGGCGGCTGCGCGTCGGAGCACGAGAACAGCCAGCACCTCGACGACTGGCCCGATGGCTTTCAGGACGTGCCCGGTCCCGGCGTCTGGATCTGGGAGGGCGACATGGTGTGGACCGGCGGCGCGTCGATCGAAGGCGAGGAGTGGGACGTGCGCGGCGAGGGCACGTGGCGCCGGCCGAACGCCGTCGAGGCGTGGCGCGTGATGCGCGGCGAGATGCCGTTCCCCGTCGTGCCGGTCCCCGTTCGCATCGTCGTCGACGCCTCCGACGTGCGCGACGGTGAGCCGCGCCACTGGTGCATCGACCGCGTGCACGCCGAACGCATCGCCGAGAAGAGCACCCGGCTCAACCTGCTACACGGCGGCGGCTTCCCGTTCGCCGTCGTCGCTCGCTACCTCGACGAGCCCGCCGCCCTGCCCTCAAGCCGCGCCCCCACCGACGGGGCTGGAGATGGACGATGAGCAAGCGATACGCATCCGACCTCACGCCCGACTGGTCGGGCTTCTGCAACCTGTGGCGGTACATCGGAGCGCACCAGGAGACGTACGGCGCGCCGCCGAACTACCGCAAGACGGCCGACTTCCTCGCGGCCGGTGGATTCATGGGTGCGGATCGGCGCGCGCGTGCTGACGAAGGAGGCAACGATGCGTGACCGCAACCCACCGGGCTACACCACCGTCGCGAAGTTCCTCGGCGGCGAGGTGCTGACCAGCGACCGCCGCGTCGTCGTGCTCGGTACGCCGATCCCGATGGACGACGACGACCCCGACGCGCACAACTGCGACGCGATGGGCTGCGGCTCCGCGAGCATGCACGTCGTGGCCATCGTCGATCGTCACGCGCCCACCAACGATCCCATCCTCGCCGCCCGCTACCGCTGCGACGGCGCCCCGCATCAGTCCGCCTGCGACTGGACCGGCCCCGCGTCCGACAGCGCGGACCCCGACGCCGACAACGTGGAGCCCGGGTGCCCTCGGTGCGGCGGCAGGGTGGTTGCGATCGTCTCGCCCGCCCCCTCGCCGGTGCCGCGCGGAGAGGCCGTCGACATCAAGGCGGCGCGGGAACTGGCCGCCGCGGTGCGTGGACTGACCGCGGGCGCGTCAGAGTCAGAGGGCGCCGAGATCTTCTCGATCGGACAGGTGCGGCAGTTGGCGAGGGCCGTGCTCGCCTGCACCCCGCCCGATCTCGCCGCCGCCGTCCGCTCGCTGCCCGACCTGCCATCGACCGTGGCGTCCGCCGCGGACTACGACGTCGAGATGCTGTGCAAGGCGCGCGACGGCCTCATCGACGACGTGACCGGCTTGGAGCGCGACCTCGCCACCGCGAACGCGAGGATCGCGGCGATGGGGCTCGCGATCTCCGACGCCGAATCGGTCATCCGCGCGCTCGAAGCCGTCGCCAACAACGGCGCGAACCTGCTGGAAGTGAACAGCGACAAGCCAGCTCGGCGCGAGTGGGCCAAGAGCATCCGCGATCAGATCGCCGCCGTGCTCAGGCCCCTCACCACCAGCCCCGCCACCGCCACGACCGAGGACAAGCCATGAGCATCGACCGACCCGACCGCCTAGCCTGCGGCTTCTGGATCTGCGGGACGCCGCGCAGGGAGTATCCCGTCGCCAACATCGCGAGCGTCACCATGCGCGAGCACGCCGGCACGCCGCGAGCGTTGACGCCCGACGAAGCGGATGCACTCTCCGATGCTCTGCGCGACGAAGCCGCGTTCGCGCGTGGCCAGTCCCGCCTCGCCTCCCTCGATCGCGGCGGCTCGACGGACCACGACAGCGCGGCGACGGCGAGCGCGATGGGAGAGGAGATCGAGAGGCTCAAAGACCGGCTGCGTATCGCCGACGCACTCGCCGCGCAGCAACTCGGGCTGATCGAGCAAGGCTACACCGACCGCGACTCGTGGCGGTCCCGGGCCGAGCGAGCCGTCGAGGAGCGGGACTCGTGGCGACGCGACTACGAGGGCGAGATCAACGGCGCTCGCGACCTCCGTGTGACGATCGGGGCGCTCGCGATCGAGGGATTCCCAGAGGCCGTCACGCGGTGCGCCAGGGAGCGCGACAGCCTCAAGACCGACGCCCACCGCCTCGCCGCGCTCCTCTCCGACATGACGAGCGACCGCGACGGGTGGCGCGAGAAGTTCGAGGGGGCGCAGGCGACGATCGCCAAGGTCAACGAGCGGGCGGACCGGCGAGACGCGGAGGTCGCGCGCCTCGAGACCGAGTGCGAGCGCCTCGAGACGGAACTCGAAGGCCACGCGTGGGAGATCACGCCCGCGATGGCGTCGGCGAAGATCGAGGAGTTGAACGCGAGGGTCGCCGCCCTCGAAGCCCGGCCCGTGCTCACCGCGGAGAGGCTGGCCGAGGCGATCGATCGGGCTGTCGACGACGACTCCGACACGTTCGAGCGGATCGCCCACGCCTCCGACAACGCGCAGCCCGCGATGGTGGCGCAGTACGCGCGGCGCATCGCGGACGCCCTCCTGGCCGACATCGCCGCCCTCGCCCCCACCACGCTGCCCGTGGTGAGCGCGTGGGAGCCTTCGTGCGATCTGCACCCGTACGACTGGCGCCGCACCGACGGCGACACACTGCTGATCGCGCGGCCCGACGGCGAGTGGTCCGCGCACCGAGGCCCGCTCTGTACGCTCGTGGCGAGCGGCGTCGGCGACTCGGCGATCAAAGACCGCACCGCAGCGGCGAGGGACGGCGCGGATGCGTGGCGGCGGACGCCCGTGGTGAGCACGGGCGGGGCGAGCGACGAGGAGTGCGCCCGCGAGTTCCACGCCGCCGCACGCGGTGCCGGCATCATGGCACTCCACCCGTGGGACGACATCGATCCCGAGTATCGGGAGAAGTGGATCGCCGGCATCCGCGCCGTCCGCGCCCTGCTCGCCCCGACGGCGGGCGAGCCGGTGGCGTGGGGCAGCTTCCTTGACGGCGTGCCGGTCGCGAACATGGCCACGGGGCGACCCGACGTCGTGGCGATGTGGCGGCAGCGCGGCGATGATGTACGGCCGCTCTATCTCGGCGCCCCCACCGCCGCCCCGAGCAAGGCGCCGGTCCGCCACAAGGCCGAACCGTGGGTGATCGAGGACGTCGCGCCCCCTGCGGTCGAGTCCACTGCGGCGACGGGCTGCGAGTTCTGCGGCTCGACGACCGCGTGTGACTGCGCCGAGCGGGCCGCCTGCACGAAGGCCGGCGAGATCGGCCACAGCGGTTGCGGGACATGCCCCGACCACAAGCGGCCGATGTTCACGTGCCCGCATGCGTGCTGGGACAAGCCGCGCGGCCCCGTCGGCGGGAAGGGTGGGCGCTGATGGCTCGCAAGCGATCGATCGACGTCGAGGCTCTGCGCCGCGTGTGTATCGCCCTCGAATCGCAGGAACCGCGCATGCGCGAGGCCACGCTCCGATTCGCATGGGACAAGTACGTCACGCACGCCGACACCGCACCGGATCAGACGGGTCTCACCGCCACCGCGCCCCCGCGCAAGGACCCGGCCGATGCGTGACCTCGCCGCCCCCGAGTCCGCATGGAACTCCCTCGCCGCCCTCGCCACAGCCGCCGACCACGCGCTGTTCCTGCGCTCGCTCGGGCTGCGCTGGGACTGCGCCTGCGCCGACTGCTCGACGGCGCGCGGGTTCGTTGCGGCTCGAGCGGTGCGGCTGCAAGCGGAGGCCATGCTTGCGCGGACGATGGCGAAGTACGACGAGGCCACGCCGCCGTGACTCGCCCGGCGCGCAAGGAGCAACGCACTCGCGTCGACATCGCCGCGCTTGCCGATCTCGTGGCCGCGCGCGTGGTGGAACAGATCCGTGACATGCTGCCGGTCGGGAAGCCGGCCAGCGACGGGAAGGATCCCGCATGGCCAGAAAGCGAAGCGAACATGTCTACGGACCCGAGAAGCACGGCGCCCGATGGCGCATCGAGTACCGCGACGGCGACGGTGGACGATCTCGTGAGTCGTTTGCGACGGAAGGCGAAGCCCGCGCCGCCGTCGAAGCCCTCCGCGCGCGGCTCCAAGGCCGCAAGGTGAGCGAGGCGATCGAGGAGTACGTGGCCGACCGCACCGCCGACGGGCTGCGGCCGAGCACGATCCGCACGATCGAGACGCGGCTCCGCACCATGCTCGACGCCGAGGGCGACCGCACGGGCGGGCCGATCGCGGACCTGAACGCCGCCCGCGCCCGCTCGCTGTTCGACGCCACCGCGACACGCACGATCGTCATGGCGTGGCGCCGCAAGGAGCCCGAGACGCGGACCACGCCGCGATCGGTCGACTACCGCATCGGCGTGCTCGCCTACTCGCGATCGTTCGCCGCGTGGTGCATCAAGCGCGGCTACCTGCGCCGCAACCCGTTCGATGGCCTGGCCGTGAAGGGCCGGCGCAAGCGGGGCAAGCCGCAGCTACGGGCCACCGAGGCGCAGCGCTGGACCGCCGCCGCGCTCGAGCTGGCCGCGACCGTGAGCCGCCGTGGCGACTCGGCCCTGTGCGCGCTGATCGCGCTGACCTGCGCGACCCGGGCGACCGAGCCCGCGCTCCGACAGTGCCGCGACGTGGACGAGGACGGCGCGGTGCTCTGGATCCCGGACTCGAAGACCGAGGCGGGCAAGCGGCGTCTCGTCGTGCCCGAGTTCCTGCGCCCGCTCTTGCTCGCGCGCACGAAGGCCCGGGCTGCGACGTCGCCGCTGTTCGACCGCTGCGACGCGCCGTACATCCTGCGCGTGGTCTACGACATCTGCGACGCGGAGGGCGTGCCGCGCGCGACCACGCAGAGCATGCGCGGCCTGCACAGCTCGCTCGCGCACGCGGCCGGCGCCACCGCCGAACTGGTCGCCGCGCAGCTCGGGCACGCGGGCACCGGCGTCACGTTCGGGCACTACATCGCGCCCGCCGCAGCCGCCGCCGTGAAGCAGGAGCGCGTGCTCAGGGTCATCACCGGGGGCCGGAAATGACGCTTCCCGTGGGGACGATTGGTGGCCACTTTGTCCCCACGGCGGTCCGCGCGATCGATTCCTCGACGAGAAACCGCACCGCCTGACGTCGCGTTCTGGCTGCAGGAACCCCAACGAACCATGCATTCCCCGTCGACAAACCGCCGATCGCAACCGTCCCCAGCGCACCGCCGCGGGCCGGCTTCCCCGTGCGATCGTCGTGACATCGGCTGGGGACGGATCGTTGGCCCCGGCTACCGCCTCTTCCGCTGGGTCGGAGGATCGATCTCGCCATCCGCGGTCCCAGTCGCCGCTGCCCGCCTCCACAACCGCCTGGCGTTGCGCGCGATGGAGCGCCGCCGATGAGCCGCGCCATCCCGCTGTTCGGCGCCCACGAGCACACGTTCGCGTGTGACGTCGGCTGCCCGAATCTCCAACCGCCGCCCCTCACGCGCAAGCAACGCCGCTGGATCCGGCGCGCGGCGGTGAAGGCGGAGCGACGCGAGCGCCGCCGGGATGCCCGTGCGGCACGAGGTGCGCGGTGAGCGACGCCGACATCCGCGCCGTGGTCGATCGGCAGGTGACCGCCAGCGGCGCGCTCGCCGTGCACGAGCTTGGCATCCTCACCGGCTCCGTGCGCATCGACGTGGCCGCGGTCGGGGCGTCGCTTGGCGGCTTCGAGATCAAGTCCGCGACCGACACCTTGCGCCGGCTGCCCGCACAGGTGGAGGCGTACTCCGCCGTGCTCGACTTCGCGGCCGTCGTCGTCACCGAGAACCACCTGCGCGGCGCGCTCTCGATCGTGCCGACGTGGTGGGGCGTGGCCGTCGCCTCGTCCGACGGCGCCGACGTCGCGATCACGCCGCTGCGCGACGCCACCGACAACCCGGTGATCCATGCCCGGTCACTCGTAGAGCTGCTGTGGCATGCCGACGCCATCGCGCTCCTCGATCGCAAGGACGCCGCCCGAGGCGTTCGTGGTCGCGCCCGTGCTCGCGCATGGGATCGCGTCGTCGAGGTCTGCACGCTGGACGAGATCCGCGCCGAAGTCCGCGCACGGCTGCGCGCTCGCAACGCGCCGATGGCAACGCCGTGCGACCGCTGCGGGCTGGAGTCCTGCCGCGCGTGGTCGCAGCGCACGACGCGGCCCGACGGTCGCGCGTTCAAGGGCGCCGCCGATGCCTGCCGCGCCCGCGCCACCTCCCTCCCCTCACCCCGGCCGCTGCCGCCCGGCTGACCACTTCGCGGCGTCCACGTCGGACGTCGCCAACCTGCAACGAGGACCCCCATGTCGAACTACACCATCGAGCAGTTGCCGTCCCGCGACGGCGTCACCGTCATCCTCAAGAGCGACGCCGGGCGCGGCGGCGGCGAGGCCCTCGACGTCGGCCACGGCAAGAGCGCCGCGGATGCATCGAGGGCGCTCGCCGCGAAGCTCCGCGCCGCTGCGGACGTCGCCGATCGGTTCGCGGCCGAGCAGTAGGCCCCCCATCTCGCCGCCGGGGATCGCGTGGGGATGAGCGGGGTTGCGGGAATCGACCGATTAAGTGATTATTGTGTTGCGTGAATCATTCACAGGCCGTATGGTAGGGACATGAGCAACATCGTAGACGACGTCACCAATGCCGCATCGCCATCGCTTACCGCCGACCGCACGGCGGTGATCGTCATGCTCTGGCCCGGCAAGCCTGCTCATGCGCACCTGCGCGTCTACGAGATCCCGACCGGCAACGGGCGCATGGCGCTCCGTCACGTGTGCGGCGTCGCTACCCGCATGTCCGGCTACGACGCCAACGCGTACGTGGTCGCGCGCTACCGCGACGGCGAGGGTGGCAGTAAGATGGTCGTCTACGCCGCCGCCGATCTGGTCATCGGTCAGCGAGCGGTGCCCGCGTGACCCCCCGCACCGGAGGCGTCCGACCCGGCGCCGGTCGCAAGCCGTCGGACAAGTCGCGCACCGAGTACCTGCCGGCGGTCCGCGTGACCATCGTCGAACTTGACCACGTCCTGATCGCGATGGAGCCGCACGAGACGATCACGGACTTCGTGCGAGAGGCCGTGCTCGAGCTGGTCGAGAAGCGCAGGAGCGTGAAGCCGTGACCGACCGCGCCCGCGCCGCCGCCCACGGCCTCACCATCGCGGCCTACCTGCGGATGGCGAGCGACGTGGTGGGGGCGTTGGATGACGGTGCGTCGCTCGCAACGTTGCGCCGGATGGCGAAAGGACAGACGACATGAACGACATCGACCCGAACATCGTGTCTCGTCGCCGGTCGGAGACGCTCGACGACGCAGAGATCGCCGACGGCGTCACGCTCCGCATCGCCCGCGATGGCGACGGCTTCAAGGTCTACGAGCACCACTTCGCGGGCGTGTGGCTCAACGCCGAGAGCTTCGAAGACCAGTCGTGGTCCGAGAACACCGAGCACTTCGACGACGAGGCCGCGGCGTGGGCTCGGTTCGAGGAGCGCGTGCCGTGAGCGACGACGTACCGACCGACACCGACTGCACCGAGGCGTGCTACGCGCAGCCGACGTGCGTGCGCTGCAAGAAGACCAAGGCCCCGCGCGGTCGCTCGGTCGCGATGGAGGCCGCGTCCTCGTACTGCTGCGGGTCAGGCGACTGCCCGGGTTACTACGAGGAGCCGCGCGCGGGTCACCTGTGGCCGGGCGAGCCGGGCGATCCATCCCCCACCTCGCCCTCGCAGGCCAGGAGCGGGCGGTGACACCCTCCGCACCCCCAACGAACGGAACCCCGCCATGACGATCACCATCGCCGACATCACCATGGAGGACGGCCAGCGTGCCGGGCTCCCCCACGAGAACGAACGCGCGCTGACGTTGGTTCCCCTCGACGAGCAACGGGCCCGGGACCTGATCGACGTCCTGACAGCTTGGCTCGACGCCCCGCGCGTCGCCGAGGTCCGCGCGTCGTTCATGTCGGCCACGTTCCGCTGCGGCCTCTACGAGTGCAGCGGCAACCCCTGCCACGGGCACACGCCGTGCGGCTGGACCGGAACCGGCGCGGACCTAGCCGCGGTCGGAGAGATCGATCCCGACGACGAGCGGCACGAGTGCCCGAAGTGCATGACCCGCAGCGCCGAGAGGTTCGCCCCATGACCCCACCCACCCCGATTGCCGACCAGCCGCCGCCCGTGGATCTTGACGACCTCATCGACGCCGTGGCCCGCGTGCTGTTCCGCGCGTTCGACGACGCGAACATCGGCCACGAGCCGCTGCACGACTTCGACGTGATGATTGAGTGCGACTTCAACGGGCGCCCGGTGATCGACAAGTGGCACGCGCTCGCAGTCAAGGCGATCGAGATGGGCGCCCGCGTCGCCTCCCTGCCGCCCTCGCCCGAGCCTGCGGGGGACCGAGCCGCGACCGTGCGCATCGACGACGCGGGCGACCTGCTCATCGAGGCTACGCTGCCCGACCAGCGTCTCGGGATCGTGCTCAGCGCCAACCTGCGCGAGTGCGGCTGGTGGACTGCGAGTCGCGACCCGTTGCGCGGCGGCAGCGGACCGATCGACGACGCGGGGATGGCGACGATCCGGCAGTGGTGCGCGCCCGAGCCTGCGGGGGACGTGCGGGCGCCGTGCGCGCTGTGGCAGGAGCACTACGGCAACATGTGGATGGCGATCGGCGGCCACGTGCTGCGCGTGAACGGCGGGCGCCACTCGCAGCACGGGCATGCGTGGTGGATCATGCCCGGCACGTTCCGCCGTGACCGCAGCGGCACGCTTCACACGCCGGATCATCCGCAGTGCTCGTGGGCCGACTCACTCGCCGCCGCCCAACTCGCCGCCGAGGACGCGCTCGCCGAGATCGCCACCGCCATCACCCGCGCCCTCGCCCGATGACCCGTGGAGTGGCGCGGCGCTATACCACGCGAATCGGAATCCCGGCCCGTGCCCAGAGCAGCCCGCCACCGGGTCGCCGCCCGACCGCACGGCCCTTCGGATGGCTCCCCGAACAGTCGACGACGCCGCACGCCGCCCACGGCACGGGGCCGCCGACGTGGCGGAAGATCCGTTGCGGGCCCGTCGCGTCGGCGACCATCGCGCTGGTGTTGATCGAGTCCCAGCCCGCGCACGGCTGCACGCGCTTGACCCGCAACTTTTCGAGCAGCCAGCCCGAGCAATCGCCACGCCCGTCGTCCTCGATGCCCGCGCCGCCGAGGTCGTACCAGACCGCGCGATCGATGTCGTCGATCGCGTCGATCACCGACGGCGGCATCGGTCCGTCGTAGCCCGGTACCGACACGATCAGGCCGCAGTGACCCGGGCGCCTGACGCCGTTGACCGTGTGCCAGCCGTACGCGAAGAAGTCGCCGGGCCGCACCGGGCCGTCGGGATCGAGGACGTCGCGGGCCGCGTTGGCGATGGCGTCGGCGGCCGAGTGCGCGGGGTCGAGCGGGTCGATCGTCACGCTACCCGCTCGTCGCGGCGAGGATCAGCGCGGCCAACTGCGCCTTGCGTTCCTCCTCGGTCATCTCGGGCTTGACGACGCGCGCTACCGCCTCGATCGCCTCATCGCGGTCCTTGCCGGCGATCAGTTCACCGAGCTTCTCGAGCAGCCACAGCGCGACCGCCGGGCCGAGCGCCTCGATCAGTACCAGGCCCGCATCGCCGAACTTGTCGAGGGTCGTTTCGTTGTCGCTCATCGCGTCACTCCTTCGTCTTCAGCACATCGACGATCACCTTGGGGACCACGGGCAGCCGATCGCCGGCACTGCCCAGGGCAAGTCTCAGCGCATCGTACGCCGCGAGGAACTTCGTCAGCTCGCCGGTCGCGCGGAACCAGTCGGCCGCGTCCATGGCTGCCGCGTAGGCGTTGCGCGTGCGGATCACGAGCGTCGCCGCGGTGTCGAGTGGCCCGCCGTCGAACGCGGCAGCCGCAGCCGTCGCGGCCTCGACGATCCGGGCATCGCGCTCGGGCTTGCTCAGGAGGCGACCGTCGAAGGCTGCCTTGTCGATCGCCGTCTGGATCGACTCGCCGCGCACGCGTACCGTGGTCTGGTAGGCGATGTCGGCGCTCTCGTCGAGGAAGCCGTCGAGGAAGTGCGCCACGGATTCGATCGTGGTGCGCTTCCCGCCGTGGTCGGTGCAGGCTGCCGTGGACAGGCTGAGGAGGAGGGCGAGGATCACGGTTCGGATCATGGGGTCACCTTCGGTTCGTTGAGTACCACACCAAGCAACGTCGCCGTCCGCGTCGACACCTCGCGCACGATCGCGCCGACGTCGAGGAGCAGCACGACGCGCGCGGCGATCAGCGCGATGTCGTCGGGGTGGAGGCGCGGCACTGGCGCGAAGCATGCGGCCCGCGCCTCGTCGATCAGCCGCTTCGCCTCGGCATCGTCTGCACCGCCGTGGATCGCGCGGTACTCCTCGAAGCCGGGGCCGTCGACGGTTAGGCCGCCCGAGAAGTCGACGACGGGGCCGATGTGGCACATGCACTCGAGGAAGCCGTCGCCGTGGCAACGCTTGCAGACCATTCCGATCGCGGCGATGCGGTCCATCTCGCCCTCGGTCGCCGCCGCATTGTGCCGGCTCACGGCACGTCCCCAACGATCGGCACGGTGGCCGGGTCGTACGGCTGGCGCAGGTCGACAGGAGGCGGTGCGGGCGGCGCAGTGATCCTCGCCTCGTCGGCCTTCACCTGCACCTCGGCGGCGGGCTTGCCGATGTCGGCGACCGACTGCCCGACGATCGCGGCGAGGAGCGGAGAGAGGATCAGCCCGACGGTCGTCTCGTCGACGTGCCAGCCGAGCAGCAATGCCCCCGCCACGATCGCGGCGACGAGAGCGGTGAGGAACTTTTTGGATGACAGCAGGTCTTTCAGAGCGGTGGGCATGTCACTTCTTCTTTCGCTTGCGGACCGGCGGCGGCGGGTCGCAATGTTTCTCGTGCCTCTGATGATGATGCCGCCACGTCGACACGATGCCGACGATCGACACGAGGGCCGCGAACATGGCGCCCCAGAATCCGTCGCTCACGGCGTCGTCTCCGAGTCGCCGTTCAGGTGGAGCCGCCTCTCGACGATACCGAGGCGCCGCTTGATTTCGGACTGCTCGGAGCGGTAGAGCGAAGCGTCGAGCTTGTCGATCTCCATCCTGCCGAGCGGCTCATTCAGCGCGTCGATCGCATCATGCTTGGCGCGGCGCTCGGCGGCGCTGATCGCGAACCCGATGCGCACCGCCCCGGCAATGGCGGCGGCGGACATCCCGACGATGGTGAGAACCAGCGGCCAGTCGAAGGTCATGGCGTCGGCTCCGGTGGGATGGGCAGCGGAGGATCACCGGGCCGGCGGAACAGGTTGACGAGGTAGCGGACCCGCTCCTCGACGCTGTCACGCCACGCCTGCCCCTTGGCCTTCTCCTCGATCATCGCGTCGTGCTCGTCGATCACGCCGGTCGCGTAGTGCCGCACCCACCCGACGGTCAGCCCGCCGACGAGCACGAGGATCGCGGTGATCTTCGCGACGCCCCACCGGAAGCGGTCGTGATGCGACTTCTCGACGGCCCGCTCCTCGGGCGTCTTGGCGATGCGCGCCTCGACGTCGCCGCACCACCCGTTGCCCTCGTTGTAGCCGCGCAGCCGGTGCCACTTCTCGTCGTGCTCAGCGCGCGACTGCTCGAGCCTGTGGACGCGCAGCGGCAGCCCGTCGCCCGCCGCGATCCTGCGCTGATCGATCTCGACGATCATCTGCTCGACCTCGACGGAGATCACCGCGAGCACCTTCCGCATCTCGGGCGACAACTCCGGCGCGCTCGCCTCGACCTCGGCCTTGACGTGCGCCGCGATCGAGCCGGGCACGATGAGGCCGATCGGGGGCGGCGTCGGATGGCGGGGAGGCTTCTGCGTCATAGCAGCGATGCCCTCAGGTACGCGCTGATCGCATCGGCGTGCGTGATCAGGTTCGTGTGCGCCGCGCCCTCGAACGCACCGAGCGCGAGCCACGTGTTGGTCCCGCCGTTGATCGGCAGGTACGTCGGCGACTCGGGGTCCGCGCCGCTGCCGTAGCGCGCGCGACCGACGCACATCGTGGAGTCGACGCTCTCCGACGATGCGCCGCCGTCCACGTGCTCGTCTTGGATCCGCCACTTCGCCTCGGGGCCGCGCATCCGCACGCCGTCCGGTGCGTTGCGTTGCAGGAACACCGGGATCACGCCCTGCCCCTCGGTGTTGCTCGACCCGTCGCTCGCCGTGTCGATGTTCTGATCCCACTGCGTCGCGTCGCCGGTCGCGAGGTAGACGCCGAACCCCATCCCGGTGTTGCCGCCCGGCGTGCCGTTCGTCGAGATCGCCCAGCCGAGATCGGGGCCGACGTTGCCCGGCGTGTGCGGGTTGCCGGTCTTCGCGCCCTTGATGTTGCCCATCGGGATCCCGCCCTGCGCGGTGCGCTCCACGATGAACGCCCAGAAGATCGTCCACGCGGTGCCGCTGAAGCTCCAGTGGCCCGGCGTGTCGCTCACCCACGCGCGCGCGCTGCGATCGACGGTGCGCACGCCCCACACCGGGAACTCGCCGCCGCCGTAGACGATCGGCACGCGCACCGCATCGCCGCCCTCGCTGCGCAGGTGCCAGTTGCCGATCGTGTCGTACCAGATCCCGTTCGACACCATCGTGCCGAGCCAGTGCGACGGCGCGAAGTTGAGCGACGGCTGCGAGCACGCGGCACGGAACACCGACTGGACGTCGAGGTCCGTGAAGCACGTGAGGATGGCGGGCGGGGCGGCCATGGATCAGGCGGGCGGTGCGAGAGCCTTCGCTGCGAGGGTCCACCGCTCGGCGACGGGCAGCGCCGGATCGGTCGAATCGAACGCGGTGACCGCCTCGTGCCAGATCATCAGGTCGAGGCCGGCAACGATCGATCGGTCGCCGCCGTTGAGGGCGAGCAGTTCGCAAACGTCGGATGGGGTCACGAGAATTGCTCCAGTCGGAAGCGGCTGATCGAAGTGTCGTAGAACTGCTTGACGGACTCGCCGGGGCCGATGGTGACGTTCGTGCCGCCGGCCAGCGAGTAGCGGAGTGTGGCGGTCCCCGTCGCGCCATCGTCGTGGATGACGACGAGATCCTGCGCGCCGCCGTTGGTGATGGTCTGCTCCATCAGCGCGAGGCCGGTGCGCGAGTACAGGTTGCGGCTCGCGTCGGTCGTGAAGACGGCGCGCGGGCCGTTGCCGAAGACGGCCGTGTCGGTGAGGTTCGTCGTGATCTGCGCCGGGGTCGCGATCGACTTGGTGATCGCGCCACTGACCGACAGCGCCGCGGTGTTGACGGTGACCGACGCGGCGAGGGTCGCAACCGTCGTCGTGCCGGTGAACGTCGGCGAGGCCAGCGGGGCGCGGCTGTCGATGTCGATGCCGTCGACGAGGCCGGTCACGTTGCCGGTGAGATTCCCGGTGACGTTGCCCGCGAGATTGCCGGTGACGTTGGCGACGACACCAGCGGGGGCGGTGATGATGCCGGTCGCATCGATCGTGCCGGTGAAGGTGCCGGATGCGAAGCCGGTCAGGAATCCGCGCGCGGACGGCTGCGCGAACATTACGCGGCCTCGCGCGGCACGCAGAGGTCGAACGTGAGCGCCGTCGCGGTGCCTCCGATCGCGGTGCACTGCGCGTACACGCGGTCGAAGCAGCTCAGCAGGTAGACCGGCTCGGCGTGGCGGATGAGGTCGGTGCCGGTCTCGTCGATCGCCGCGCCCGCGTTGATGGTGCCCTTCGCCGCGCCGGTGCCTGTCCCGGTCGGGAACCACTTGGCCGTGATCGCGTTGTAGCCCCACAGCCGGAACGTGCCGGTCATGGTGACGGAGCCGGCGCTGCTCCACACCTCGGCGACGCAGTTGTCGATCTTGGTGAAGGTGCCGAATAGGCCGCTGATGTCGATGCCGTCGTCGATGGCCGAGGGGACCGCGGTCGTCGCCGTCGTCGCGTCGATCAGCCGGTAGAGGTTGTACTTCGTGGCCTGCGCGATGAATCCGGTTGCCATGGTCAGTCCTCCTCGATGGTAGCGAATACACTGACCGCACGGTCAGAACATACAGGATCTAGCATCACCCCGGCAGGGTGATCCGATTGCCCTTGCGCGCGCCTCGGACCGTGCGCAACATGGGTACCCATGCGAACGATCCTGATTGCGGCGGTGCTGTGGGTGGCGGCTTGCTCGGGCGGTGCCGATGACGACGTGCTGCCCGACGTGGACGGCGCCGTGGAGATCGACGCCGCGGTCGACAGCGGGATCGACGGCTTCTCGTGCGCGCCCACCGACCGCGACTGCGTGTGCCGATCGCCGGGCACCGTCTGTTGGACCTGCCAGCCCGGCACCATCGCGCACACCGCCTGCATCGACGCCTGCGTGGCGAACACGACGCCCACCGACACGTGGTGCCCATGATCCGCGGCCTCGTGGTCGCGGTCCTCGTGCTGTTCGGCGCGAGGCGGGCTGCCGATCGGCTGTCGTCGGGTAGCCGGTAGCATCACGCCTCCCACTCCACGAGCGACGCCGCGTAGATCGTCGTCAGGTTGACGCCGTCGCCGTAGAACTGCAGATCGTACTTGTCGGCGCCCGCCGGTAGCGAGCACGTCTCGACGAACCATTGCGCCGCCGCGTCGTCGACCGGCACGTCGACGATCGTTCCTGCGCTTTGACCGACGAGGCGCACGCGACCGGCACCGCTCGCCGCAGTCGACCCGTAGATCGCAAGCTCGAAAGGGACCGTCGAGCGGCTCGACGTGTTCCGATACGTCATGTCCAGGTGCACACCCGGCGTCGCCGCGGTCGGTGCGCCCGTCGTCGTATTGTCGACGAGGTTGATCGGCGTCGCGCTCGTGCGCGTCCTCGCGGCTCCGGTGCTCATGCCGAAGTGGATGCGCGTCCCGCCGTTCGCGCGCAGCATCGCGTCGACGCCGACGAGCAGCCGCTC
>ERZ1292632.1832-Hain-H43-01um-R2-1832-length-19358-cov-4_pt1 | contig 19358 bp, 25 predicted proteins | sample MGYA00564407_ERZ1292632 | MGnify/ENA primary metagenome ERZ1292632 (study PRJEB36523, sample SAMEA6512637) | groundwater metagenome | collected 2019-01-08 | study: AquaDiva: Metagenomics assemblies of 32 groundwater samples | reverse complement strand
TCGGCTCATAAAGTTCGGCATCTCCATAATCAAACTGCCTTTTAGGTTTATTCCACCCAAAAGCCCTCGCAAATTCTTTTCTTCTTTTCAAGTCTCCAGCGACCCATTCTTCGTGGGATTGCCGAATTTTAGTCAGTTCTATTATTAAGTTTTCTTTTGTTTGTTTCATCTTATTTTATTGGTTAGTTAGTAAATCAGGGTTTTTATAAATATTTCCGATGATTTCAGTTGTTACATTCCACTCGCTTAATGTTCCATAAGTTCCGTCATCTTTGAAACTCCAAGCATCTTTATCCCAAATAACAGGCATATTGTAGGTATGAAAAGTATCAGTAATTTTCATTATGTCCCCCTCGTAGATTTCAACACCTTTTGCGTCTTTTAGTCCTGTGAATTGCATAACAATCAAATCTTCTGCTTTTTTGTCATTTCTATTAAATAAAAATTCATCAAGTATTTTAGACCATTCTCTTAAAAGCACACATTCTCCAAATAAACTAAAACCGCCAAGATTTTTTCTTTCATATCCCATTAACCATTTTTTATCTTTATTATCCCAAGCTCTAAATTTTATTTCTTTTTGCATATTAGTTGGTAAGTTTATTTTCTAATAAAGACCCAAAAATAAGTATGTATTTTCCTTAAATGTCTTTGGGTTAAATTAGGATTTGTAATTTTATAATGATTACACATAATCCTATGAACATTCCAATAGGGACATAAATCCAAGGTTGAGTTGGTTCTCCATTTGCCTTTTCCCAACTCCAACTATCACGAATGTTTGGATATTCTTCTTCTATTCTATTTTTTAATGTTTCTTCTTTCATTTTTCTCCCCCACCTTTATTGCCTTGGGGGTTAGGCGTTAGTGTTTATAATTTAATAATATAGAGAGCTGTGGGGGTAAGGTTTGACTTACAGAAGTGGTTGACTCTCACACCTATATAATTATCTTGGTTCTATCCATTCGTAAATTATATATTTTAACTTCACCCTTTCATATTAGCAGGTTTTTAATGGCTCACTGTCCACCACCCCACATTTCTCTATACTATTTTTAATGATGTGCCTGTGGGGAACGAATATCTTATATCTGCATAGTAGCTATCTATGGCTTTGAAATGAACGCCATTTACTATAATGCTATTCAATTCATTTTTACATCTGATATTCAAGTAAATAGTAGTTACTTTCCCCCACCGACACACCATATTTTTAATGAACTCAGTGTCGCACAAGATACATTTCACACCTCTTTCTTCTTACTCCAAGACTGTTTTCTTACCCACTCACCAACTTCTTCTCTTTTCTTTGCTACCTTTTTTAATTCTTCTTCTCTCACAGGTTCTTCAAAATCAAGGTAATGGTTTGCTCTTTCTTCTATTTTCTCACTTACTTTGTTTATCTTTTTTTCCATAATTTATTTAATAATAATTTTAATTATTTTGTTATCTATTCGGCAATCATCTATATAACCAAGTGGTTCGCAATAACTATATTTAACTTTGGCATACTTTATTCCATTTTCTTTGTAGATTTTCGTATTAACTCCATTGATTTTTGCCCAATAAGAACTTTCTACAATCTTTCTAACTATCTGTGTGTTTTCTTTTTCTTTTTCGTGGTTATAAGTCCAAATAAGTAAAATTAAGAGTATCGCGAGAAATAGTGTTTTTTTGTTAAATATCTTGTTTTGCATAGATTTGTATTACTTGGCTATTTAAACCTCATACAAGCGAGATTTGGGCTTAAAAAGATATGTCCTCAGGATTAATGTCGTCTTCTGGGTATTCTATTATACCTATACCATCATTTGATTTTGTTGCAGTTCCTTCCTTTACTAATTCTCCGTATTCATCAAGTGAGTAATTTCCTGTTACTAAATATGCAACAATAACTTTTTTCCCTGCGATAATTGTTTTCTTTGTTAATATATTCAATTCTTTACCTATCCATTTTTTTGTTTCATCTCCTAATTCGTCTATTAAAATATTTTTTGATGCTTGATTGAGTGTAAAGTTTTTTTCTCCATTTCTTGTTTCTATCTTATAAACTTCTTGGTCACCATATTGTCCTACAACAACCGAACCCTCACTTAATATCTTTACAGTATCTCCATTCTTTATATCTGCATCAAATTTCTTCCCTTCATATTCGTAGTTGACCTTTCGCGCATACGCACCACCCACGCTAATTTTTTTTATTACTTTCATAATTATTTTTTAAACTTATTAACTAATGGCTCAAAACTACCCATTATTCTGTATATACTTAATGCAGATAAGAATAGATTTAAGTCGTCCTCGTAATGTTCAGACAAATACACATCTTTGTCCTCATTAAATTCGCCTGTCTTTTTTATGTTGATAATAATACGACCCACTATATCTTTTTCTCCTTGCTCTTCTAACATCATTTGATAACAGGCGGTTTGAGCAAATGGCGTTCTGTCATAAATTCCCGAAGTTGTCTTGATGTCTCCTACATACTTTTTACCGTCTATTTCACATAAGAAGTCCACTGTTCCAGCTACCCATTTTTCTCTTGAATACATTTTAAGTTCAGATTGTAGAAACTTTACCTTATTGGTTTCAGCCCACCCTTTGAAGTTGTTAAACATCTTCATCTCCATTTCATTCCCCTGTGGTATCTCTCCTGTCTTAATCCAATTCTCAATATACTTATGGACACTCGTTCCTATGTCTGCCGTGTCTTCTTTTTTCTTTCTGTGGGCGGTTTTTGCTTCTTTGATTGTTTTTTCACTAACTTTGTAGATAATTTCATCATCCCTATTACCAACTTCGCTGTTTTCTAAAATATAATCACAAGCCATATTTGCAGCCCATTGTATTAAAGATTGCGTTTTTGTACCCCCTATAACACCTAATACCGTTGTACATCCAGTCATCGGTTTGTTATCGAAATAATAGGTATGTGTCTTGTCATCAAACTCAAACCCTTTTCCTATTATTTTATCTTGAATATTTTTTTGCAATGTGGGCATTGTATTTCCCCAAAATGGGTTTTTTTAATTACTAATTCTAAATTCTCAATTCTATTGTCATCTTTTATACCATTTTTATGATGAACTTCTTCGTTTGAATTAAGATAACGACCTAAATATTTTTCCATTATAAATCTGTGTTCGGCAAAATAATTACTTCTCGTATGTGAAAATGGGTGGTCTTGAACTTTAATATAAACATATTCTCCAATTTTTGTTTTCCCACCTTTCCACCTATAATTTTTTTTACCCTTTCTACTTATACACCACTCACTCCAATTTTTATTTCTACATTCTAATGAACAATATCTCTTTTTTCTACTTGGGTACGAGTAAACTTCTTTATCACAACAAAGACATTTGCTCCAATTACCTGTTTGAGTTCCTTTTATCATTATCTATCCATAATATCACACACTAACAAATACTTCAAACATTTAATATTTTATTTATTTTTGATAAACTTAATCCTGCCGACCAATTTTCAAATAAATCTTCACAGTTATCTTTTGTAATTCCTACACCACCCAATTCTCTTACTTCTTCGTTGAAATATTTTTGCAGTTTTTCTTCTTGTTCTGGAGTTATGTTGTCCCAAAACTTTTCAAGGTAGTATTGTCTGTTTGCTTCATAGTCTTCTTTATTTGATAGACCATCTACATATTTTGTTTCCATCTTATTTTTGATTCAATGCGAATAAACAATTTGAAGGTGTTTGACCACACACCGAACATTTTTCCTCACACAATATCTCAATTAAATGCTCTTCGTAATCACAATATCTCGGCATTTTAACTTTTGGCATTTTAATTTCGTTTATCATTTTATTTTGTGTATAAGAACCCTATTGTTGAACTGACTAAACTCAACACTAATATAAGACCTATAATTGTTAAAAATGTTTCCATTATTTATTTTATTAAACTGCTGATAATCTCTGCGTGTGTCATTTCTCTTTGAACTCCCCACCTGTTTATTTTTTTTCTATCAGTTTTGTAAATCCAAATCTGAACTATCTCTTTACCTTTTTGTAATTTTGATTTATTCATAATTTTGTAGTATAATTGACCTTTAAGAAGAGATACCAGAGTGTGCGTTGATTTATTTTGAAGTGTAAAATATTTCTATCGCACACCCCAGTTAATCTCAGTGTGTATAATATATATTATATTTATAATATGCACAAATGAAAAAGTGCATAACTCCTATTGATTTTAATAAATTATTGTGTTATATTTTAATGGCTATAAATAAGGTTAAAAAGATAAAAAAACCTAAATCAAAGACACAAAAAGATTGTGATAGGCTGTTATCACCCATAATTATTGCCTTGCGACCAAAATGTTTGCTGTGTGGAAGACCAACAGAAGTAGCTCATCATTTCATTAAAAAAAGTGTTAGTTCTTTTCACAGGTATAATATTAACAATCTCATAAATCTTTGTTCCAAATGTCATTTTCTTCTTCATTTTAATGATGAAGGATTATGGAATGGCAGAATCGCTTTATTAAAAGGGAAAGAATGGTTGGATGATTTGGAAAGGCACAAAAGAGATTATGTAAAATGTAATAAAGCATATTACGAAGAAACATACAAAAAACTTCTTGCATTAAGAGATGAAGTATAGTATAATGTGTTTAATTATGGGTTTGTCCCCATAAGAATCGTGTCTTTATGACACCCTCGTTATTTAGGTAAAAATAACCACTTGTGAAAAACAAAAAACAAAACCACCTTTTTTTGAGGTGGTTTTGTCTATTAACCGATTAGTTATTTTATTCTACCAAAGAAACTTTTACCAAGTGCTTTTTGTTTGTTATTCCAATATTTTGAAATTTCACCCAAAATCAACGCCACGAATGTGGTATAAAAGGGACTAATTTCTAAAAGTCCAATATTATCTACAAGATAAGCAAGTGCTATTGTGATAATGTAGGATAAAAATCTCCACCCAAATGATTTTAAACGACTAACGAATGAATTTATTTTACTTTCTGTTCCCATAATTATATTTGTTAAACTAATAATCAACACACTACCTTTTGACCTTTAAGTTAAATTTTGCTTTCACAAGTGAAACACATATCAACCGATTTTTCACTATCTCCTATGTCATTATTGCAATGGGGACACTTGTCTCTTTTTGCTAAACATAATCTGTTTTCTTCGTATTCCATTCTTTTTCCACAATAATCACAGTAAAAATGAAGGTTTTTAAATTCATCTTTACCATACATAGGCGAAACAATACATTTTTTTTCTTTTTTCATAATTATCTTAATATAGGGGGCAAGATTTCATATACCCATTAGGTAATTAACCGTTCTGTGATATATACGGACTATACCAGAAACTGTTTCTTGCGACCCGTGTTGTTTCTACAACTAATACCTCACGCTTATCCGCTAAAGAGATATTAGAGGTCTGATCATCAACGCCTTGATAAGAACCCCTATATTCAAATAACTATCTAATTTCAGAGAGTGTCTGCAGTTGCTAAGTTAAACTCGGTTAACAACTCCTTTTTAAAGGAACTGTCAACCTACTGTGATATATCTTGACCGCGATAGGACTGTCTTACTTTGGATTCAAACCATTTCATAGGTATATTCTACCCGTCCCACACTCCCTGAAATCAAATAACTATCTAAATCAATTTATGTTTTAACACTACATTTGCTATATGGTCTGTTAATCTTTCTCTTGTGTTTTCTATTTCATCTTTTGAAATAAATCTATTATAACCAGTTCCATAAAGTGGGTCTGTTAACGAATGACACATCTCGTGAACTAAAACTCCTAATACATCATCTTTTTTATTTTTCTTCCAATCTTCTAATAATGCTTTGGAGTATTCAATTTGAATAGTTTGATAAGGGAAATTAAAGGCACTACTTGAACCATCATTTTCTTGTTTTACAGGTTTAATTGGTTTAAGGTCAAAGTGTTCAAGGAATAAAACTTTTTGTATTTCTTGAAGTTTCTTATTTGCCCATTTTTCAAATTCTTTATGTTTTTTCATAATTAAAATAATTATTTTTTTAGTTTTAATTTGTTTATTTTCCCTTCCATTCTCTCCATCCTTTTCTTTTTAGCATACGCCTTTCTACCTTCTGGATGAAGTTTATTGAATTTTTCTCTTTTCTTTTTTTCTGCTTTATGGGGTGCTTTTCCTGACATATATTTATTATATAAAATAAAAGGGGTTTAGTCAAACCAAAAAGTGAATAACTCAACCCCTTTTGAAAGAACTACGCTCAATTCCCATTCCCACCCCCTAACAATTTTTGTGGGTCAATTAACTTCTGATTTAACTCTATGAAGTCATCTAATCCCAATATGATGATATTTTCTTCCCCACACAAGATACAATCACAACAGAAAATATATGCACAGTTAGGAAGGTCAACTTGAAAATGGTCTATTGCGAGTTGCCCGTGGCATTCGCAACATTCGGGCTGAACATTGATAAATCTTTTCATTTTAACCTCCGATACACTTGGTTAAAAGATTTCCACATACTACACAGATGATACCGATTATCATCATAAATAGTATAAAACTAAATGACATTCGTATCTGTCCCATTAGATACCTCCTTTAGTATATTTTTTTATTGTAAATAAGTTTTCCAAGAAAGAAATTGAGAAGTTCAACCCAAAAATATCCCTTTCGGTCAACATATACAATGGCAAAACCTTGCACCCAACGAGATGTCCTTTTAGCGTATTGCATACCTTTTGAATTAACATCGCACAAATGCCCAATGTTTATTCCCACTTGTTTTACTCCAAGACCTCCTGCATAAAACATTTGAACAGTATGAGAATGTCCAAACAAAACCGACTGTCTATATTCGTTTAAATGCTTAGAGGCGGTATAGATAGGAACCCAAGCTCCGTGAGTTATTGTTAGTTTTCCGAGAGTTAAGTAGTTATTTGGATAATTCGGATATACTTTATAACCTCTTTCCTTTAAATAGAGATTTTTTTCAACAGAGATTAACCCTGCGAGAACTCCCCTATTTGCTTCCGCCAACCAGTTTTCAAGGCGCATTGAGTGATTACCAAACAAATAATGCTTCTCACATTTAGGAAGAATTTTGTCGTAATCATCAAGAACAGAATTTGCTACCGCAAACTCTTTTTCTAACTTGATAATTTTATTATCATCTTCCAAATCAGTAAGACCGCGAATAAATGAAGAAACGGAATACATATCAACAAAATCACCGTTGATAATAAATCCATCTGGCTTGAAATCCTTAATGAATTTCAGAAATGACTGATGAACCTTTTTATCGTGAAAAGGGGTATGTTGGTCAGAACATATTATAAAAGATTTAATATCTTTCATTTTATACTCCTACATTTGTTATTGAATTTTCAAAGAACTATTAAAGAACAATCTCTCAGCGGAGAAGAAATAAAACCGAAGTTTTACAAAGTTATAAGTGTGTGTTATTATCCTTCTCCGCTCAACGATTCTTCTTTAAACGAACAAGATTACTTAAATATGAAATCTAAAAAATAATACTGGATAGTTGCCAATACTTTTATATAATCTGTTCCATTCTGTGAGATTGATATGTTCGTCCCATAATCCATCTATAGAGTTATTGCTCATAATCCACCCATTATCACTTATTATTCCAGTGTGTCCATTTGGCACTTTTTTGTTTCCATATCCGCTTGGAGAAATTATAATATCTCCTCTTTCGGGGATACTAACTTGTATAAAATCTTTAGAATTTTTTAATGCACCATAAAGTAGGTATGTAGAAAAACCACCATTGAGAATAATCCCAGTGGCTAATCTAACGATTTCTATTAAGGCTTCTGCACATCCGAACTCGTTTTGATACTTTGCCATATCTTTTCCTAAAAAAGATTTGGCTGTTTTATATATAATACTATCTTTTGACGCTTCTTCTTTCTTTCTCATTAACATCAAAACTTGTTGATATAACAATTCTATCTTTTGGAGTATTTTTAATTTCTGTAATAAATCCATAACTATATTATCCTCAACTTAGCAAATAATGTAAACAACCAATTGTGTATAACTCTTAAAAAATTCTTTTTAATCTCTGGGGTCTTTTTAGTGAGTGTATATATTTGAGTAAATTCTAATTTGAAATTTTTCTCCAAAGTTTTTAAGTTTTTTTCATAGCTGTCAAAAATAATCGGTCTATCTTGTTCATCAAACGCAACCAAAACTACATAGTGATTTGAAACCCCGAATCTGATGTATTCATTTTTGTCATTAGTTTGCCACGCGCTTACAGCACATCCTACAGGACTTCTACGCAGAGCGTTTTTTAATAATGCAGAATCAACCCATTCATAGCCCCACGAATAATTTTTAAGAAACTCTAACCCCATATCTTTTAATTGTTGAGGTATTTCTTGATAGTATTCCGCTAAATTATCCACAAAAGGATATTCTGTTTCTGGAATAGCTCCCGAAGCCCTGAAACTCACAGCAACCTTTTTGGGAGTATTGCCTCCCTTTTCTGGCTTTGTTTCAGAAATGGAAGCCAAAAATCTGTCGCTATAATTCGGTTCGGTTTGATACAGAAATTTATGAAGTATTTCGGCACAAGAATTCATAGCGAAACTGACACAGCCATTTACATCTATTGTTTTACTTTGTGGTTCAAATATAGGAAGAAAATTAAGCCAATTACCACTGGGATTTAAATCAACACTTCCTAATTTTTTGCTTCCGAACCAAAAATCACTTTCCTCAATGGTTGGAGGTTGAAATCCAAAATTTCGTGCTTCTTTATTTTTATATTTCATAAACGATTTTCAAATTTAAACTTCATCAACTTTGCTTCAGAAATTATATCAGGGTTCCACGACAAAAATGAACCATAATGACCCATACCTCTATGATGTTGTAGTGTTCCCCACCCATCACAAAGCCAAATAACATTATTTACATCCAACTCACGAGATTTATCTTGTGAAAAAGGAATAATATGGTGTAAACTTACTTTCTTATTCCCACATATCGCACACTCTTTGGGATGAGTTTTCTCATAATTCTTTTTAAATGAACCCCACGAGGAACTTCTGGGAACCCCTCCAAACCTATCACCTCCAAACCAATATATTATTTTACTCCACACACTATTCATTTTTTTGTTGTAAATCCATTAACTTTATTATAAGTATTTGCGACTGGTGTAATTGTATCAAGTTTTTTCTCTATTCTTTCAAGTATTTTTTGAATTTCTTTGTAGTGTAAATCTTCTGTGGTTTTTACTATCGCAATCTCTTGTTTTGTGTCAGCTAATTTTTCATTTTGTCCTATAATTCCTCCAAAATAACCCACAAATAAACTTGCTATTAAACCAACTCCTGAAATCATTATTGGTATTGATATTCCTTTTTTAAATATAGTTCTCATTCAAATAAAATTAAATCTGCCTCTATTGAAGTAGCCACAACCGCACTATGCACTACAACTAATTTAGGGTCTTGTGTTGTGCCTGTTTCATCTGCCGCACTCCAATAATTTCCTGAAACTCTATCTGGCGAAACAGCCACTGATTGATTTTCTATATCATGTCCCTCTCTAATGCCAAACTTAGAAACGCCTGTTTTTGATATATTTGATATTCCCGTGGCGTTGAAGGTGAAATCTTTATAAGCCGCTGTTGAAAGCCCTGTGTGGTCTAAACTTGGGGCTTGTAACACTGTTCCTAATTGGTCAAAATCTGCAGTCACTACATCTGCGTTTGAGGCTGGAGTTGAAGTGACAACACCAGTATAAGAATAGGCGTCATTTATCGCATCGGCTGTGTTTGTTAAATAAAGTGAAAAGGTCGCACTATCTACTGTATCTGTATCTGCTATCGCAGAGGTGTCAAATAAGATAATGGAACGCCATATTGTATAAACCGTACCATCTGGGTTAAGATGTGAATATAAAGCAGTTGCGGTTGCACTGGCAAGGTTTCCATCAGCAGCATCCCTTGCAGTAGCCCAAACAGCATTTTGGTTTCTGATATAACCATCAACAGGACTCACAGCACCAGCTGAAGGATAAAATGTTGAAGTGGTATTACCGATACTTCCTTTAATAATTGTGGTGTTTTCTTTTCCTACCAAGCCGATGGTATGCTCCAAAGATTGTAAAAGGGCTTCCTTTGGGTCTTCTCTTAATTTTCTCTGTTTTAATTCACCAGTAATTTCATCAGTCCAAGTTCTGACGATTGTCCCATTCGGGTCATCAACTAAAATAGGTGGATTATAAATCCTAAATCTTTCTATATCAACACTTCCATCTTTACCAAATCCTAACTGTTTTTTATTTTTCCAAGCACGAGCAAATAATTCAATACCGTGGTTTCCGTTTACTTCTATTGCTTTTATGTTTCCGACTATTTCAACCTCTATATTATTTTTTGTATATTTCCCAATAGGAGTAAGTTTAGAAATTTCTTTTGATTTAATTCTCGCCTTATCATTTGCCTTTAAGTCCTTGATATATTCTTTAGAAGTTGGGTCATTAAATGTCTGTTCTATTGAAACTAATTTATCAGTTTTTAATTCATATATTTCTAATGTAAAAGATTCAGGCAAAGAAACAGCCAGAGCAATCCCCCCAATTCCTATAATTCCTATGCTTATTATTATTTTCTTTAAATTAAACATTTTAATCTGCCTTTAAAAATTCATTTAATTGCTCTTTGGTATTATTTCTTTTGCCATAAATCTTGTGAAACTCTTTATGTGCTTTTTCTGATAAAGTAATTCCATTTTCTATTGAAGTTCTTAATTCAGAGAAATCCGCGAAATTATTTATATGATGTGCCACTAAACTTCCCCCTCGTATTCCATATTTCTGGCAAGTATAATTGTCTCTTTCAAATACTGCCTTTCTCCAAATTTTTATTTCAAGTGAATTTCTTACTTTACGATTTTCTGGTGTAATTCCTCCCTGATAATTCCAATGTTTTTCTTTGGGAATAAGACTTTTTTTATTCTTATTCCACGGTTTTTTCCCTTTTAATTTATCAGATATTTTCTTTCTTGTTTTATCAGTTATTGGTTTGTCTTTATTCCAAGGTTTATTTCCTTTCCTAAATCCACTTGTATTTCCAATCATATCGGGATTTTTCTTTCCTTTATTCCAAGCGATGTAATTTCCATTTCTTCTTCTCGTTTCAACCATTTTCTTTGAAGTTTCTTTTGAAGGAGTAATACCCTTATTCCACGCAGATTGAAGTCCTTTTTTATCTTTGTTCCAAGGTATTTTGCCAAGGCGATTTTTATTTCCAATACCTTTATTTTTACGATTTCGTCGTATTTTTATTTTCTGTATTTCCGTCATTTTTTCTCCCTTTTTCATATAGATATTATACCTTAATCTGCGTCATAAGTATATTTGAAACGACACCCTATACGAGTAGGGGTGGTAGCGGGAGTCCCGATGTCAATTAAGATTTCCTCGCCTTTTACGAAAGTATTGTTAGTCGTAAAAGTTATAGTTCCTACGGTAGTAGAAGCATTAAACATATTCGCTCTATTTGTTCCATCATAAAGAGAAACATTAAGTGTTCCTGTGTTCGTTTTACAATATACTTCTACAAAAGTTGCATTGGCGACTATAGGAGCAAGTGATATTGTGGAAGTAGCAACCCACGGGGTGCTTGTGCTATAAGAAAATCCCGTCGTAAGAAATGGTGCAATTACTCTTTTAGCCCCACCATAATAAATAAATTGGTCTGAAGTAGTGTCAATAGCTATTTCACCAACTGCATCAACTGTCGGTGTAGCTCCTTGTGGTATTGCAAGTGAACCTGTAAATACAGGGTCGGCAAGAGGTGATTTTAATCCTAATTGTGTTTGAATAGCACTCGTCACTCCCTTAACATAAGTTAATTCTGTAAGAGAAGGATATGTTGCTACTGCAAGAGATACAAGATTTTTAGAAGCGTCTGTTGCGACTAATTGGGAAGTAGTTAGACCCGGTATATTGAGAGTTGTAAAATATGCAAGTGTTGATGATGCTGTTCCATTTACTTCAAAAAGAAAATTGGGTGTTATCGTCCCGATGCCGACGTTGCCGCCAGAAGTAGCAAAATAAGCAGAACCAGTTGAACCGATATTGGTAGTTGAAGCATTAGCAAATGTCTGCAAAGCAGTCCAAGTATTAGCGTTTGCCATATTTAAGTTAAGTGCAGAAGTTCCTCCAAGAGAGATAGGCGATGTTCCAACAGTAATTGAACCTGATGAAGTAAGTCCTATAGTTGAATTTGTTAGTGAAGCATTTGCGATGCCTGTTAGGTTTGCGAGTGTTGTAATGCTTGCCACTGAGGTTGTTCCCATCGCTATTGCGGGGCCGTTATAACCGTCAAATGTTCCTGTCCAGTCGCCTGTGGTTGAGAGTGTAAGAGCCGAAGCCGAAGAACCTATCACAGAAATTGGTTGAGAAAGAGAAAGTGGAGAAGTTGCAGTTAGAGAAGTTGTAGCAATTCCTGTTAATGTATTTGTTCCCGTCCAATAAGCAAGATTTCCGTTTGTGCCAGAACCGATAGTCGTTAAGTTGCCCGAAGCTGTGCCTGTTAAATTTCCCACTATATTATTAGTAAATGTCTGTGTTCCCGCCCAAGTGTTAGATGTAGTAGTCCCAAAAGCCAAAGACAAAGTTCCTGTGGTGGTAATTGTTCCACCTGTTATCGGATAAGTTGTAGCTATACTCGTTACAGTTCCTGCTCCTGCGTTTATCCAATTAGTGACTGCCCCAGTTGAAGAAAGAACCTGTCCTGATATTCCTATATCTCCGTCATTATCAAAAATTGTGTTTGCTGTCAATAAAGTTGTTGAAGCATTAGCAAAGGTATTTAATGCTGAAAAGATATTTGAAGTTGTAGTGCTAAAAGCAGTACTGAATACTCCACTTGTTTTTATAATAGGATAGGTTGCTGATAGGTCTGTGAGTGCGATGTAATTATTTGAATTAGTCCAACCTATTGCTCCTGTTCCGTTGTTATAGGTGATAGGATTTGAAGCGGACAAATTAGTCAACGCTATAAAGTTTGAATTGTTAGTCCACTGTGAAATATTTGGCGAAGCAAAAGATGATGTGGTCAGTCCAAGTGAAGAAGTCGCCACTGTTGAAATTGCGTTTACACTTCTTGAAAGTGGATAGTTGAAAGTCAAAGGGTTTTCATAAGTTCCAAAATCTGATACCTGTGATTTAGTTATTGAGAGAGCAGGAAGCGATGAGATATTGGCGTGGGTAGTGGTAGCGTAATAAGGTGTAGTGAAAGTCGTTAGGGTTGAAGTTGCTTGTCCGTAAGGGTCATAAGTTCCAGCGGAAACTGACGCAGTTATCCCTAATGTTGAAGTAGCTACCCAAGTTGAAGTTAAGCCGTTAGTCTGTAGAACATATCCATTTGTAGGAGTAGAACCCGCCTGACTGGAGGTAAATACCCACACAGCTAAAGCTGGCGTTGCTATTAAACCTAAACCTATTAAGATACTGATTATATACTTTTTCATATTACCTTACATACCAACAATATAATTCGCCTGACGTTGGTGCTGTATTAAATGTTATTGTTTTTCCACTAATCGTATATTCAAAACTTGCTCCACTTCTTTGGAATTGACCTTGCCACAAAAGAATTAGAGAGTTTGTTTTGGGAACATAGGAAAGTGTGAATACTGTATTTGAATTATTTACCGTTCCTGATGGTGTTTCTGTTATTACATTTCCCATACCTCCTCCTTTCTTTTGATAGAATAATCTTTTAGACAATTCCTCTTGCCATTTTTTAATCATACCATCTAAACCTTCTATGACTTTCAAATCTAAAACACCTTGAAGTGTATTTAGTTTCTTTACAATCTCCTCTGGTTTGTCTGGAGACCCGTCTTTTCCTATTTCTCCCTTGGGACCTCGTAGATTTTCTATACCACTTACAATGTTATCAATTTTATCACTTGTGTTAGATTTAAGAAATATCAATTCATCTTTAAATGCCTTTATTGTTTTACTCATCTCTTCTACAATATCATTTGTTCTATTAGAAAATTCAATTTCTATTTCTTTTACATTTTTAAAACTTTCACCTTTTAGTGTTTCTTTTGCATTATTAAATTCATTAACAGAGTTCTCTATTTGATTTTCAGCATTCTTTACTATTTCATCTTTTCTTTCTATAAATTCTTTTAAAGCAGTTCTTACTTGTTCATCTGTTTCTGTTTTAAAGTTATTTATTTCTTCCTTTGCTACTTTTTGAGCAAGAACTTTCACAGGTTCAAGATTTTTAAATACACTATCTTGTTTTTCATTATCTAAAATACTCTTAATCTCTCGTCTAAAATCCTGCAACATTTGTTCCATTTTTAAATCATTCTCTTTCTTGATATTTTCAAGTATTTGAAAAATTGCCAATTCTGGATTTTTCTTTACTTGCATATATTCTTTTAGTTTGTTCATAGGTTTATTATACTACTAATTAGCAAATAGATAATCTAATTGCACTTTAACATTATCGGATATAATTCCCTTTTTAGCATACTCCTGATACAATTCCTTTCTCTCTTGTGGTTCAGCAGATTTGAAAACTTTAAATAAATATTTTGCTCGTTCCCCATTTTCTACACCTAATTGAAGTAGTTGTCGGTCTAATCTTGTAAGTCCTTTTGCTTCTTCGTCTGCCATATCGTCTACTCTTTCTATAATTTGTGGTTTTTCTTCTTTAAATTTTTTGTAAGTTTCTTTCCGTTGTTTAGTGGGCATTTTCTTTAATTCTTCAAACACCTTTTCTGCTTCTTGTCTATCATAAAATCTTTCTCTCTCTTGTTCGGTTAAGGTTTTAATTATATCATTTTCCCCTTTAGAAGTATAAAATCTTTCCTCAGGGGTTTTTCTTAATACTCTACTAACAAAAGGTATATCCCTTGGCTCTGGGAGTTCGGCTTTGCCTATGGCAGAAATGGAGTTAAAAACTTTCCCAGTAAACTTCCCTGGACCTCCAGTGATTTGTTGTAATATATATTCAGCATCAGCAGGTGAAAATTCAATTCTTCCACCCGTCTTCTCTGAAGTTAATTGAGAAATATCAATCAATATCTTCCCTGTTTGAGAATCTTGTAAGTCCTTAAAGTATTGTGTAGAAGCAGGAGCATATTTGTTCCAATCAGGTCTTAACTTTCCGCCAGTCCATTGTCTGTTTCGGGCGATGTCAATAAACGGCTCAATCGGAGACGGAGTAAGAGCCGAAGCCAAATCTGTTCCCCCCACTGGATTATATCCTTCTAACACAGCGGTAAGAATTCCTTCTGTGGCATCTCCTAATCCCACTGTTTGCCCGCTTAAAATATCAGTTCCGTATTCCATAGCGACTTTAATCGGTTTTAATCCCCAAGAAACAGGAATTGAAATATAATAAAACTCCTCTGTCCCAGGAATTACAATATTTAATCCGTTCAATTTATCCCATTTAGAAACTTTGTTTCTCCATTCTGAATCAACCTTATCATTCCAACTATTAGCGGCGAATACCGAAGCTCCAACAGTTCCCACAACAGCCGCCGCCACTTTCGGATTTCTCATCGCCCTAATCATTTTTGCCGAACCTTGTATAGAAGCGTTGGAAAACATATACAAAGAATTGATAATCGGCCCCCAAGTTCCAAATTCATTAAAATCTATTGAAACATTTTTAGCTATAATAGCCGCTTTTTCTCTGCTCATTCCGCTTTCTAACGCTGTTTTATAAGCCGATAAACGAGTAGAATCTTCAAAAACAGTGTTCCATTTATCAACACTTTCAGATAAATTTTTAAATGCCTTACGAGATGTGCTTCTATTTGTAGAACGGATATTTTTTAACGATGTTTCAACTTGTTTGCGGGTGGATAAAGCCATTCCACCAGTTGTTCCGCCGTCTTCAATCATCTGCTGATAAAGTTTCGTTCCCGCAGTTTCTTTGCCTAAAATAAAGTTCTTGACATCGTTAATACTGGATGGGTCTCGCAACGCGGTTTTAGTTGCTCCCTTAAATCCATCTTGTGAAGCTATATAGACCACCGCTTCCTGCATATCTCTTATTTTGTTTGATAATACAAATTCTGGTGAATACCGGGTAACTAAAGCGGACATCCACCTTGTAATTGTGGAGATGTATCTCATTACAGCCGGTAGTTGCTCTCTATTCACTCCTTGCAAAGCTACCGCTAAACGAGGGTCGTTTATTTTAATATAAACAGGTTTGCCGTATCGTTGAAATTGAAGAATGTCAGGGGAGTTTATTTGTTTAGTAATTATTTTCCCTTCAAAAGTCTTCCCGATTGCTTGCGGTTTTACTATCTCAAACAAATCTTGTTCGGGAAATGTTTTGATATAATCCCGAACAAAGTTAAAGGTCTCATTATCTACGATATTTTTTTCCACCCTTTGAATTGCCTGCGTCCGAGCGGCGTAGATATTTTCCATAATATCTTTAACTTCTCTTTCGCTTCCTACTGCTCGTTTTAATCCTGTTCCCTTAACCGCTAATCCTCTGCCCGACAATACTTCGGCAATGTCATCTGTCTCCATTACTCTTTGCAAGGGAATGTGATTTTTGTATTTTATTTTTAGTGTATCATAAAGTTCTTTACTAATTACTCCCTCAGGTTTTCCTTCTTGATAAAGAATATCTAAGGTTTCATTGTGGAATTTTTGTAAATCATTAGCGATTTGTTTTATCTCTTTGGCGTGAGGAGATTTTTCAAGTCTCGCCATAATTTCTCCAGCTTCTTTTGTGGTAATACCTGTCGCCTTTTCTCCTAATGCGATATTTCTTTCTGGTGTATGTCTTGCTTTAAGATAATCAAAAACTTCATTTTGTAATTCAACATCTTTTATTTTTAATTTCTTTGAGGTATTTAAAATATCCTTATCTATTTGTTTGACAATATCTTCTGTTTTTTGAAGTTGTGCGGTCTGTCTGCCTGTCATTAGTTTTCTTCTTTCGTATGGTGTAAGTTCTCCTGTTAATTTTAATCCTTTTGTTTCACCTAATTCTTTTACTCTCTGCCAATCAGTAACAACCTTTTCTTTAAAGGAGGTCATAAAATTTCCCATTTTGTTAGTAAATCTACCCCATTTAGTTGGATTAGTTGGTATGTCTTTGGCAATGATTTCAGATTCATTTGCAATCCTTGTAGTAATTCCTGTTTTCTGATATAATTTATCAGATGATAATTCCTTTTTTATTATTCCTTTTATTTCCCTTTCTGCTTGTGGCAGGACTTCTTTGGCACGAGGAAGGATGGTGGGCAGTTGCTTTGTGGGTTGGACTGTGGGTGGTAATTCCTCTGCTATTTGTCCTATTTTCATCTCCCCAGCCAGAATATCCTCGGTTTTCCCCAGCTGACTTGGGGCTTTAACTTCTACTCCTTTAACTTGTGCTTTATTCCAAATGTCGGTGAGTTGGGATTTGGTTTTGAGTTTTGATTGGTCTAACACATTAACATATTCTTTACCCATACTTTTCCACACAACAGCATCATAACCAGCTCTTTTTAAATTTTCAGTAAAATTTCCTTTTAAATTTTCTATTCTTTTAAATTCTTTTGAGGTTGTTTCTATTGAATTTTTATAATTACCCATAACTGTTATAACTTTTGGTCTATCCATTAGATTGGCATAATATCTTGCAGAATCTGAATCTGGACTTAACCAAGTCCCTTTTAATCCAAAATCTTTTGCTTCACCGACTTTAAAGCCAGATTTTTCAATAAGTGAAGCTGATTCTATATCTGTTCCATGATACAAAGTTTTTCCCTGCCCCTTCACAAAGTCCTCCGCACTCTTATACTTCCTTGCTTCTTGGGCGAGAGGTTCTATGCCTTTTCGGGCTTCTGGGATAATTTTAGTAGTCGCTTTCGTCTTTAATTGAACATTAGCAATACTATCAAAAAATAGTTTTGCTTCTTTTTCACTCCTTATCTTTACTACATCAGGAGCAAATTCACGAGCAAGATTATCTTCAACACCAAGTTTTAATAAAAGCTTTAAGGCATCGCCAATATTATCAGTTTCTTTCAGAAGTTTAAATACTTGTTTCTTCCCACCTCCAAACGGAGCAATGTCAAGTCCAGCAACAAGTATGCCAATTCCTAAAGATAAGTTCTCGTGTTTCTTCGCAAATTCTTCACCACCAATAGATAACATTTCCTTTCCTATACTTTCAAAACTGATAGGTTCTTTTGTCCCCGCTAATTTTTCTTGGAATTTTGTTTCGGGTTTAAATTCTGCCGTTTTAATCGCATTTTTATATGCCTCTAATACTCCAATATCACCTTTCTTTGAAACTTGTTCCAGTGTCGCCCCTGTTGCTAAAAATGAACGGGCAATACTTTGTCCTATTTCTTTTACCGATTGACCCAAAGCGGAAGGGAAAAAACTCAATGTTCCCCCTGTTTCTTTTTCTGTTTTTAATGCTTCAACATTTGCCTGTTTTACTCTTTCACTCATAACAAGTGGAATGATGGCTTTTGCATGTTCGGGTTTTATCTTAAAAGAGGGAGTTGTTGTCTGTGTTCCAAATGTAGTGAATGAGAGTGGAGATATTTGAGGAGTTTGCTGACCTATTGATTCATTTGCTAATTTACTCAATGGGGAAATAGGCTTAACTGGTTGAGTTATTCCTCTTATTGATTTATTTGTAAGTTCACTTAATAAAGACATATTTATTGATTAAGCCACGAAGGTTCTTCTTCTTGTCCTGTTATTTTTTTAACTCCAATTACTCTGTCATAAATATCAAATAAGGTGGAATCTAAACCCGCTTCTTCTAAAAGTCCTTTTATTTCTTCTTCTTCTTTACCTGCATAAAGAAGTTTTGTAATGTTTGTATAAACATCTTCTGATACTCCAGCCAATTCTAATCGGGCAATTTCTTCTTTGCTAAAAATTTTAACATCACTTGTATTTTTTGGAATAATCCCCATTTTTGTCGCCTGTGATTTTGTAGTTCCATAAGGAACTCTTAATGTTTCGGCTTCTGCGGGACTTAAAACTTCATCTTTTAATCTATTCGTAAACTTATCAAACTTCTGCAATCCTTCTGGTGTTGTAATATCTACATCGGGGAAGAATTTTTTAAATGTTCTCAAGCTCAGTCAAATTCCTCTGACTACGGAAGAACGCTTAAAAACGCCTGGAAAGTTTCCTTATATTTATACGGGAGGTCCCTGTGTCGCCAACCCCATGCCGCTCACACCTTTTGTGGATTTTGTTTTGATTGGTGATGCGGAAGAATTAATTCCCGATTTGGTAAACTGCACTGAAAAGTATGCCCATGATCCGAAAACATTTTTTCAAAAACTAACCGAGAT
>ERZ1292632.1829-Hain-H43-01um-R2-1829-length-19368-cov-39_pt1 | contig 19368 bp, 28 predicted proteins | sample MGYA00564407_ERZ1292632 | MGnify/ENA primary metagenome ERZ1292632 (study PRJEB36523, sample SAMEA6512637) | groundwater metagenome | collected 2019-01-08 | study: AquaDiva: Metagenomics assemblies of 32 groundwater samples | reverse complement strand
AATCAGGAGATGGCCAACCTACGCATCCCGATCCTGTTGCAGACCCCGGCGGCGAAACGGTTTATCTCGGCGGAACCCCTACTCGGGCCTATTGACTTGTCAAAATACATTGGATATAATCCAAAGTATGAAACCACTCAACAGGGAAATTTTGGTATACGAAGCGGTGAGGTTGGGACTTTTGGAAATAATGCAGGACGGGACCATTTGGAAATTGGCGGAGATGAGAGGGAACAGATGGAACAATCGCATCACTATGCGGCAAATTCCGCGCCGTCGAGCAGAACACGATCAAGGACAATATCTACAGGTACGTCGGATGACCGAGAGAAAACGAGTGATGTGCTTGGCACATCGGTTGGTGTGGATACACTTCAATGGTCCCATTGCCGAGAACATGACGATCAACCACAAGAATGGGAAAAAGAAGGACAACAGGCCGGAAAACTTGGAGATAGTAACATACTCGGAAAACATGAAACATGCGTACAGGACGGGATTGAAAGACGAGTATGGTCAAAAGAATCCAAACTGCAAACTGACGGACGGTCAAATAGAGGCGATCAGAACAATTTATTCAACGGGGATCAAGAATCAGACGGAATTGGCAAAGGTATATCGAGTAACCTTCCAGACCATTTCGAGGATAGTTCGGGGAGACAGTCGGGAAAAACAAGGCGGGATCAAAGCGGATTACACATATCGACGCCAATACGAAGGGGTGAGACGCAACAGCAAGGGACAATTTCGCTCTGTATAGTCGGCTCCGAGTCCGGCCCCTCCCGCCGCCCGTGCGACATAGACTGGATACGGAGCTTGCGCGATCAATGCGTGGCGGCAGGCGTACCTTTTTTCCTAAAGCAGATGTCAGTCAACGGCAAGTTGGTCAAGATGCCTCTACTCGACGGCAAGCGGTGGGCGGAGACACCGAAGGAGGAAAGATAATGGGGATATTTGGTAATGAATTTATCGAAAAATGGTTCGTAAAGGAGAAACTGATGAGTCTATGTATCCACGGCGGAACGATGGGAGATTGTGATGTTTGCGGAGTTCACCCCCCGGACTGTCCTTCCTGCGCCGCCCTCCGCGCCGAGAACACCTCCCTCGCGCAGAAGGGGGTGGGCCACGACCCCATAGCCCAAGCCATCCGGGAGGTAGGGAACAATATTTGTGCGGAAATTAGAAATGCTGTCAGTAATCTTACGCCGAGAACCCGGACATTTTAGTCATCGCCGAGAAAGTGAGGGGAGGATGAATGAAAAATTTCCGCTGCGTTTGCGATTGTCTTACCGATAACCAAATTGGCGCGTATAACAAGCGAATTGCTATTAAACCCATCAGCGCAGAGGAATTAGCGAGGTTAATGTACGGATTCAATGATGACTCTTGGCGATTACTTGATGAACATTCCAAGAACAACATTCGGAACACAGCCGCCGCCATCCTCGAAAAGTACAGGGTGGAAAGGAGATAGTTGATTATGTATCAGACCGGTAGTCCGCCACCATCTTTTAATGATTCGGGTATCGAAGACAATCCGGGGGTTTTAATTCATACAGCGTACCGTTTCAAGGAAGGACTGTGTTGCCCAAGGCATGGGGTTTTGCCAGAAGAATGTTGGCCGGTATTGTGTGCGGTCTGTTCACATGAACTTCAATCCCGCCTCTCCGCAGTCGAACGCGAGCGCGACGAGGCGAGGAACCAGTTGTGCAGGGCAAGAGAAGAAAACGTCCTTTTGCACGAACTTCATTCAGGCGATATGCCAGCGTTGCATCAATGGCCGCCCGGTAGACTTGAAATTATAATCAAGCGGTTAAAGGAATTAGATGATTTAATCGAATCCGCCGCCCCCTGCCCCCACGCCGCGAAGATCAAGGAGGCGGAGGAAGAGGCGAAGCGTGATAAGTAACACGGAAAAACGATTCTGGGAAAAGGTTGGCCCGATTACAGACGAAGGATGTTGGTCTTGGATTGGAAGTAAAACAAAAAATAATAGGGGTACCTTTTGGCTCAATGGGAGGATGGTGACGGCACCAAGAGCATCATTAGAACTTTTTTTCGGCATAACACTTGATAATAATTTCGCATGTCACCATTGCGATAACGAAAATTGCGTGAATCCATCTCATATATTTGTTGGAGACAATAAACAGAATCTAATAGATGCATCAAATAAGGGGAGGCTCCATCATCAGCAGAAAACTCATTGTATTAATGGTCATCCACTCAGCGGAGAGAATATCAGAAAGAGGAGAATTGGAAACGGAAGGGTATGTAAATTATGTATGAAGACATATCGTTCTGTATATAAACTCCGCCGACGGGTGGGGAAGGAGGAGTGATGGTAAACGTAAACTGCCCGCTGTGTAAGGGTGCCGTGTGGATACCGGCGAAGAAGGCGGAGGAAATCTCCCCCGACGAGTTGGCGAAGTTTGTAAGACCATATATATCATGTTCGTTTGTGGATGATTTTGTAACCGCCATCCTCGAAAAGTACGAGGTGAGGAGGAAGGGGTAAAGGTGAGAAGAAGATGACCTTCGCCGAGCATAAATCATGGCTTTGCCCCGTTTGTTCCACGCCTATCTGGGCCGATTGGGAACGCGGGACGTTCTTATGCCCAGAGTGTGACCGGGATTTGTGGGAGGTGGAGACGGGGCAAGGGGAGGAAAAAGATGAAGGATAAACAAGAATCCCTGCGCGTCTGGCTCAAGTATTATTTCTGGCGGGACTCGAAGGCCGAGTGGACTAAAACCGAGTGGGCGGAGAAGTGGGGCAACCCGTTCCTCGCGTACCAAGCGGGGGAAATATCAATCGGCAAACTGACGGAACTGATCGTGCTGGCCGTCTACGAAGTGGGATGGAGGCACTACCCGACCATGCGGCGGACAAGACAGAAAAGGAGACGAAGTGAACCGCAAGGGGAGAACTGGAAGCGCGTTTAATGACTCACCTTGTCCTCGGCGGTCGGCCACGGGGCGGATACGCGGCCCGCCTCTGCCGCCTTGATGATGTCGCGGGCAACGATTATGGTTGACTTCCAAGGGGATTATAGTATCATGTTTCTATATCTCGGCTGGACAGGAGCCGATGGAATCAAACAACAGACGGACCGCCGGTGGGAAACGCGATGCAAGTCGCGGGTGTCCCTTTGTGCGCGCAGCCTGTCCCTGTGCGTGACGGCGGATTCAAACAGGTGGGCTTAATGAATGAGGCAGAAAGAAGATTTTTTGACAAAATCATATTTGGCAAAGGGCCTGATGATTGTTGGGTATTTGGCAGAAGAAGGAAGGGGTACAAGTATGGAGTATTTTACCCATCACTTGGCGACGATAGAAAACAAGTAGGTGCCCACCGGTGGGCATATGAATGGTTTTATGGTGTGCAGATAAAACATGGCCTATTTATAGATCATATTTGCAGGAATAAGCCATGTGTTCGGCCAGACCATTTAAGACTTGTTACGCCAAGACAAAACGCCATAGAAAACAGCATAAGCCCACCAGCTTACAATATCAAAAAACTGTATTGCAAAAAAGGCCATCTTTTCTCTGTGGCGAACACATATGTGTACACCAAAGGGAATCGATCTTGCCGGATATGCAAACGCGCCTATCAACTAACAGATGAGCACCGCAAATACCATAGAGAATATATGCGAAGATGGAATAAGAAACGAAAGGCGAAACTATAAGTTGTCTGCTTCGTTCATGGCGACGTGTTCACGGAAGCCACGTTAAAGCAACGAGTAAGATGCCGCCTACAGTAAGAATGCCCAAGAGGAACAAGTTAAGCAAACGGTCCATCGCTCTATAGGCCATCACGGGCACCCCCCTTTGTTTCGTGTCGCCTCGCAAATGCCTTCTATCTTTGACACCCGCCCGGAGATTAAACCTCGTTCGGTTCGTTCGCCATCGATGGCCTTCCAGACGGCATCCTCGAACCTATCATGTGCGACTCGCAGGAGTTTAATGGATACCTTCGCTCCGACAACGGTTCCCACGGCAGACGCAACAAGTCCGATCAGCGCGACAATTGCACCAAGATAGGTTAGGTCCATTATCCTCCCTACCGGATCAAAGTATCAACGCCACCGCAATTACGGTACCTTAGAATCTTACTTGCACTCCCACGCCCGCTCTCCCGCCGATAGAACTGTCGGAACGCCGGAAGTCCACGCCACCGAATACGTAGGGATCGATGATGACACCCCCGTCCCGGGCGTTAATGCGGATGGGTATTGCCTTAATATCCAACTCCGCCGTGTGATCCCCGACGAACAGGTACCGGCCATCGGCCACGAACTCCTTTTTCCATTCGATCCACGGGGGCGGGAGCCGCTTGTCCTCTACGTGTACCTCCCCTGTTGTGTTGTCCAGAACGGGGGTAACTACTCTTTTCCCTGCCCACGGCCCCAATTCGGCAGGGGGGAATGCGAATTTATACGGGTTTGCCCTTGTTTCCGCCGATAATGCCCCTGGGATGGCCTTTTCGACCGCCTCCTTGTCTACGACCTTTACCACGGCCTGAATCGACCTGAGGGGCAATTTGGCCGTTTTCTTGGGTTCCGGGGCTATCGTAGTTGGCGCCGAGGGGCTTATCGTCTGCCGGGACGGGGCCCATCGGAACCAAGATAGTACCGCAAGCCCAACGAGGACAACCGGGATGTAATGCCACAGGGCACTGACTACACGGGTCTTTATTGGCGTCCAATCCACGGTGCCTCCCCTCCCTTAACAGTCTTGTTTTTTAATTAACTTTTCGATCCTATCTAATTTTTCTATCACGCCATGCTCAAACTCTGTATCTTTCGTTACTACCCCTTCGGACCACTCTATCTTTTTGGGAGCCAATGCGGGAAAACAAAGATGGCAGGGATTACCGATGCAAAAATGTGCCGCCATATCAACCGCCTCCCCTCCTATTCCTTCTTCTCCGGCGGCTTATCGGGCGGAGAGTTGTACCGGCTATCTATGTAGTATTCAGATCCCTTCCGCACGACGAACAGGCCGAGGATGAAGGCATACACCCCAAGCGGGATGGCGACGTACCATGCGGGAGCCTTGAACCCCGACTTGATAAATTCCCCGACCGCCATGAAGGTGACGGCGACGGTGGAGATTCCAACAAACACGCCGCCGCGCTGGTCGAAGATTCCGGAGATAAACTTCTGGAACCAATTTTGATCGGCCATCACTTTACCCTCCCCTTGAGTCGCTCGTATTCGACCAGCGAGGCCGCAAGCGCCGCTTCCGCCTTCTTCGCGTTGTTGCGGAAGACCAATGCCCCGCCGATTGCCCCAAGGATCACGCCGACCAGGAACGCGATGAATACCTGCATGTCGGTCTCCTTCCTTACGGTGTAATGGATAGCGCAGCCGGGGCTTTGCTCTTGGCTTTGCCCCAGTAAAAAGGGGAGCAGTAGTCGCTCCACACGTTATCTGAAGGCCACCCGGAACGCGCCTGATAGTATCGGTTCCGCTGTGTCGTTGCGGTCAAGGAGGATGCGCCCGCCGTTGATGCACCGAGGGCCGACCACGGACCTGTTGCCGATGTTCCCACCTGCACCTCTGTAACAAGCGTTGCCACGTCCGCAGGATCAATCGCCGTATTGTCGATGGCATATTGAGTCGGAAGCGTCCACGACACGATTCCCGCCTTGACAACATTCGGGATCAGTATTAGCAACATTCCGAGCAGGATTAGCAACCTTTTCATCAACCATCTCCTTTCGATTTATGGGGAAGGGGTCGTAAGCCCCCTCCCCCTGCGTTGGGGCGCGTCAACATGGGTTGGACGGACGCGCTACTCTCCCCGGACAGATTTGGCTTATCGCCATCCCGGAGAGCCACGGACGTATTCTCCTTTCTGACTATTTCCATCAATCGAATGAACTGATCCTGAGACATCCAACCCCCCGGGCGGCGGCAACGGGGAGTGGTCATCCTGCCGTAACCCCGTCGGTCATAGAGTAGTGTCCGCCGTCCTTAAACCGACCACCCCACCTGTTATCCGGGTGCAACTGTTCCCACCATTCCCCGAAGGGCCGATGGGATTCCGTATCGGGGAGATAGATACCGTCTTTGAATAAGTTTAGGTCGATGGCGAGTTTCTTTAGATGCAGGGAATTCTTTATCCCCTTCCCCCTCGCCGCGTACAGGTCCGCCATTTCCTGCGTGCGCAGGGCTTCGCCGAGGGTGCAGGTGTAGCCAGACAGAAAGATATGCTCGATGAGCCGCGCCACATTGCGGGCGAACGCAAATTGAAGTGTCGTCAGCATCTACCCCTCCCCCGCGACGGATGGTGGATCACCACGATGCCCCTGCCGCCCTGCGCCATGTGTTATCGGTAGCCGGATGATTCCAGTAGATGTATGCATTATCGACCGCTACCATCCCCGGCTTGCCAAGTGCTGTTGCCGATGCCGGGGCAACCGAGAATCTCGGGTAGACCGCCACCCACGTCCCCGGCGTACCAGCGACGGAGCAATACCAGTAGATCGGAGTATCTGCTATCGTCCCTGGGAGCGCAGCAGCGGTGTTCCACGTAATATCCCCCACCGTCCAGGTCCCCGTTGTCGGGGCAACCGTACCGAAGTCGGTTTGCCGACCGAATTTCTTTAGGTTCAGGGCCGGTGCAGAAACAACGGCGTTTGTTACCGAGGTGGCTATATTCGTGTTGACATAAACCGTGTTATCGCTGGCGTCTATGAATAATATCTGGCGCGTTATATTCGTTCCACCCGACCCGGCTCCGGTGATGGTTACTACACGTCCCTGCCATATGTCTGCCTTAGATACTACCCCCGGCACCGTGAACCAATAATTCCCCGCCGTACCATTAAAAGTAGTAGTTATTGCACTGGAATTATATTCTCCATAAATGCCACCCAGGTTCTTGTAAGCCAAGAATTTTGAAGTTGTTACTCCTGTCTCTGGATTCTCAAGTTGGAAAATTGGCTCCCCATTAAAAGCATAGACCGGAACGTCGTTGTTATGATTAAATCCGAATCGCCTGGATGCTTCTTCGGTATTAGTTGGGGCATAATAATACGATGCCCAATCCATTTGCTTTAACAGTAATCCCGCATCTGGCTTACCCCAATGACCATTATATTGTTCGTTTATAAACTTAGTGGTGTTGGCTGGATAGCCATTACTGAATGTTCCCACGATGGGTCTGCTTGTCCAATTATTACTATCGAATATTTCTCCACCGCTTAACATCATCTTGGGGAAATTATGGTTTACCATATTGTTGTGGAACCTAAGTTTTGTTTGTTGCGTTGTTCCCCACCCGGAACCATCTGTCACAATAAACGGAACGATCTTATTGTAAAGCGTTTCATAGTTGCCAGCAAATGCATAATCAAAATTACAATTTCTTACATCAACACTGAGGCTGCCATACGTAGATTGATACAAAAATATATTGGTCGTGGTTGCTCCCGTTTCAAAATGTACCCCTTCTATAATTCCATTTGTTATCTTAAATGATATAGGTATGTACCCATATAGAACGTTGTCCCCGGCGGCGACCTCCGCCTGTACGCTTCCCGTAATGGTTGCCGTTGTGTTGTCAACGGAGGATATTGTGTGTAGTGGCGTGGAATATGGATGTCTAAAGTCGCCTATTTTGTAAGAATTGTTTTTAATAATCATGTACATTCCTGCCACCAAACCAGTTCCATTTGTTAATGTTATGTCTTGGCCTGACTTTGAGGCAACCGTATCGTAATATAATCCGTTCCCAATATCATAAAACAGAGAGCCGCCGTGGAAAACGGACCCGCCATACCAATTAATCTGAAAAGAATAATGCGCCTTAACTCCGTATCTACCATAAACAATATGATTGTTTATAAATGTATTCATGTAGTGCTGCGAACGTATAAAATTCACTCCATAGTCTACATCCTGTATTCTATTTCCTTCAAAATAGTTCATGTCGGCATTGGCATCATAAAGAGTTCCAAATTCTATGCCCGTCTCGAACATCCTGATTATACAGTTCTTGATATAAACGCCGCTCGAACCAGAAAAAGTTATACCCTTGGTTCCGGTTACAGTTCTCCCTGGACCCTTTAATGTAAGATAGGAGATGAATGTCCCTCGCACGGAATCAAAGTTAAACAAAGTTCCCGACCCAGTATAATTTATATTTGCACCGTAGGCCCAATTTGATGTGTCTTGAAACCCGCCGTAACCCGCTATATTCACAGCACCCATAAGGGATACCGGTTTTACATTATTCGCTATGTTGATGGTTGAGGTGACTTTATACGTTCCCGAAGGGAAGAAAACAATTGAATAACCGGAGGCGTTGTCTATTGCCAACTGAATCGCCGCCGTATCATCCGTAACGCCATCTCCAACCGCCCCAAACGCCCGCACGTCCACCCACGGGCCTTTGGCGATGATGTCGCCCGGTCTTATAGTCCTCGAATAATCCAGCGACCACGGAATTTGATTCCCGTCGATCTTATCCAGCGTGAGCAGGCCGCCCGTGGAGGTCCGGCGCGTAAACGTGCCATGTGCGGTCCCGTCGTCGTCTAACTTCAAATCCTGCACGCCGATCTGTGACTTCACATCCGTCGAAGCGGCGAACGCAAGATTGCCTATCAGCAGCCCCATGAGGGATGCGAGGAAGAAGCGTTTCATAAATCCTCCCGTTAGAAATCGAACTTTATTCCGATGCTGTTGTTATGGATAACCAATCCAGTCGATACGGCGATATTTGCCCCGGCCCAGTAGAAACGGTATTTCTCGGGCAGGATGAAGAACACGCCATTTTTTACGAGAAGCGACGCGACGAAATGCCTATCAACTTTATCAACCGACGGATGTTTGCCGATAAGCGGATTGATTTCGTAATATTGGACAGGATGCAAAGCAATATATCGTGTCTGAGACCAATCGGCGATGGTCAGGCCATTCATCAAAAGAAGAAAGATAAGGGTTTTCACTCGATGATTTCCATAGCAAAATAAGAAGATGGATTGGAATTGCCTCCGGCAAGATTAAGCGCCCCTCCGGACGATTGAAGTACTGCAACTGTAAAATAATCCGTGGCGCTAACCGTATAAGCCGGACTTGATATTATAATTATTCCCGGACCCGTGGCTGGGGCGGCTATATTGACATAGGGTTGCCTAACCCATTCCGCTCCATATTTATATATCAATACCCGACGAACCCCGGTTGCATTGGCATCAAAGCAGATTTGAGCGTGGAGTTTAATCCGCGTTACACCAGCTGGAACGGTTAACCGAGACGGATTAGTTACCGTATCGTGAATCGTGCTTGTATCGTAATCCTCCGAATCCCAATCAATAATTGTATTTGTTGAATTTGCTATAGAAATGGCTGCGGATAGACGAACAAACGCCCCCCGAAATGCCAGTTTCCCACCGAGGGTTCCCGATGCGGATAAATCCGCAACCGTAGATGCCCCCGCCACCGCCAGCGTCCCGCCAGCGTCAATGTTCTGCGGCTTTATATCGACATCTTTTCCGCCGTCGAATAGATCGCCCACCGTTTTCGCTGTGCCCGTCGCCCCGATAAGCGCCGCGCCTTTGCCCGCCGCTACCGATGCAAGATCGGATACGAGCGGGAAGAATCCACCCCCCGCCGTGTAGACAACCGTTCCGGCCCCCGAGTACCACGTCGATTCCTGTGCGATCACGGGGCCGGAGAGGGTAAGAGTGACGGCAGCCGAGACGGAGAAGGTCGCGCCTCTCTGTAGCAGGATCGTCACCGTAGAGGGGATCGTGAGATTCGCCGTGACAGGCCATGTACCAGGGGCCAACTCGAAGCAGCATTTCTGCCCCTCCGCACCAACAATCGCATCGGTAAGATTCGAGTGGGCAGGCGTGGACCCGTCGCCGTAGACTTGAAGCACATCGACAACATTCCCGAATTTATGAAGCGTCAGTAACCCGCCGTCCGAGGTGCGGCGCGTGAACGTCTTCACGGAATTACCGCCCCACTGATTCAGGTCTTCCTTGCCAAGTTTGGATTTAACATCGGTTGAACTCATGCAGTTCTCTCCCACATATAAACCGTGTAGTAGGGCGGCATGTTGCTGCTGCTCCCCGTAGTCCCACTCCCGCCGCTTCCGTCGTTTACCGTTATCGGGATAGCCGGAGACTCCACGCTTGTTCCCGCGGGGTGAACGTGCGCCGGGGTCGAATGCGTATGCGTCTTCGACCCGCCGGTGTCGCGGACCACATCGAAATCCGTATCCGAAGCATCCAACCCGACCAGCACGCGCCCCGCACCGAACGCTGTCCACGTGCCGAATCCAAGTAACGTCGCCGGATTCGTGGATACAACGGAGATGAAAATAGACCCGATAGGCCACGAAGATTGAATCTGACCCTTTGCCGCCGCGTCCGAGGATGCCGTTCCGTCTGCAAGGTTCGTAGCCCGGTTCCCGCCCATGTTCGGAGCGCCCCGGAAATGCGGCGTGTCCCTGAATCCCTCCATTTGGTCGAGGCGATCCGCGAGGTCTGCGAACGTCCGGTTTATTTCCTCGGGATCATTCGACCCGACTCGGTAGATGCGGCGGACCTCGGGCATATTGACTTCCTTTTCCCGTTATGGTTAAATGTGATAAATTCTCGTGTCTCGGAGGACACCGTGCTAATGATGGTGCTTGTCATGTGTCTTGTTGTTTCAGTACTAATCAATATGGTTTTATTCCTGAATCTTTACTACAGAACAAAACCTGCTACCGGGATAACAAAATACGACATGGCGAGATCACTACTAAAAAACAAATAGATTATTTCACCTGCTCCCCGCCCATCTGTACGCCGAGGCGCGTTCCCATCTTCAAAGCGGGATGGCCTTCCTTCAGTAACCAGTTGCGGAGGAAACCTTTCTTCCCTGGGCCGGTGAGCATTACGGTAAAGGCAAGGGAGGAACCCTGGGGGATGGCGATTCCGGCAACCGGACCAGCGACGCCGAGAAGCGACCCTGCTGCGGGACCCGCCCCGCCAGAAATGAGCGTGGTCGGATCGATAAGTTTCATCCCTTCTTTCGCCCGCAGCCCTCGCGTGTATGTCGCGTAATCGGCGATGGCGTACAGATCATCGAGGACTTTCTTGCCTTCCTCCGGCCCGAGTTTTTCAAGGATGTTCTTCTCCGGCGTCAGTCCCTTTAGGCCCTTCACCGGAGTCTGCAACTTGGATTTCAGAAGAATGCCATTCAACATTTCAGCCCCGGATTCCTTGTCCACCTTGGTCGCCCCGCGAAGGACGGAATAGACGGAGTCAAATAGAAATTCGTTTTTCGCGGATGCCCGGGCAAGCGTATACGCTTCGTTCAACTTCTGCCCCACCGCCGCATCCCATCGCACAAGATCATCTGCAAGCGAAGCCAAAAGCGGAGCGCCGCCTTCTTGCGATGCACCGTAAAATATTCGATTGATTTTGGATTGCACTTGATGGATGTCGGAGAACTTCGCCCCGCCGCCCTTTTCGGTGGTCTTTAGAAAATCCTCAATCCATTCCTTCGGGGAATCGGTAGCCCATTTCGCCTTCTTCGCGTTCTGTATCCGCACATCTCCGAGCATCTCTCCTGCCGTGCGCCGCATGTTCTCAAGGCGGACAACGGCATCTACGTCGCCGAATTGTTCCTGCACGACTCGCAACGGTTCCTCGTATGCTTCCTTGGTTTTCAATTTAAGAGCAGGCTTCACCCGCCCTGGGACCGCCGCGATGGGGATCGTGGCCGTTTCCTCCGCTCCCGTGAGCGATGAAAGAATCTTCGACCGCATCCCGATTAGGTAATCATTCGCCGTTTTCGCATATTGTTTCGTCTTGAACCGACCCGCCGCGAAAATATCACCGGAAAAAAGAGACGTAATCCACGAAGGATTCACTTCCCCCACATCAATCGGTAGATTATTCCTCCGGGCGAAGTCAAGCGCCGCACGTGCCTCCTGCGCGATTCTTCCCGCACCTGGCATGGCGAGGCGCTCGGCCCCTGCGCCCACCCCGGGGGCAATCCCGGCACCGATCATGGAACCGACTGCCCGCTTCGCCATTTCCTCGTCGGTCGGTTCCCCAAGAAGTAAATCCTCTGCCGCCGACCCCGCCCCTGCACCCGCCACATTTGCCATATATGCAGCGGTGGGATTCTTCGTCAATGCCAGCGCCAATCCACCGGCCCCGAGACTCCCGAGCATCGGGAGAACGCCACGGGGCAATCCGGCCCCCGCATCGGGAAACGCTGTGGTTTCGCCGAGGGAAACCCCCGGCATCGGCTCCGCCGTTCCTCCGGGAACCAATCCGCGCTTCCGCGCCTCGGCCAGCAGATCCACCTTGTCTGCCGGGAGAATGCCCCTCTTTTCGGCTTCGAGGAGAAGGGTGAAGTCAGCCATTAGCGCAACGCCTTCAACAGTTCATCGTTCGTCATCACGGAAGGGTCCCTTTTCTTCCCAAGCGATAGGTCTGGTTTTCTTTGCGGTTCCACAATCACAATACGACCCCTCGGATCAAGAATAAATTTACCCGCCCGCATGAATTCCTTAAAGCGCACCATCTTCCCTCGGGCAGACTTCTCGTTGTCTTTCCATGAGGGGATGAAACGAGCGATAACATCTTTTTGTTCCTCCGGCCTTGCGGTTGCCCCGGTTTCTATGCGGAGTTTCGCCGCTGCCGCATTCATTGTCATCGAAACCGCCGTCTGTGCCCCTTCTACTAACCATTCCGGTAATCCCATCTGCGCGGATATTGCCAATGATCGATTGAACCCCCTGCCGGGCGGGAAGAACATCTTCTCCGCCGCTTCGATATCCTGAAGGGCCTGCGCCACCATGACGGCCTTTCCGCCGGACTCCGCCGCCATGCCCTCCGGGGTCAACTTGAACCCCCGAGCCTGCGCCTGCTTCGGTGTCCATCCCGCGGGTGGATTATTCCCTGCGCCGTCAGACCATTTAAGCGTTTCCGACGCAGGTATCGGGATGTCCACTAGGTCAAGTTCCGTCCTGACCCCTCCGGTAGTGCCAGTTACTTTCGTGCCATCGCCCACGAGACTCGGAAACTTTGGGAGTACCCTCGTTACCCTCCCGCCGCCGGGGGTCGGGGTACCCACTTCCATCATCGGGGGCGGGCCGGTCTGAATCGGTGCGCCCACCGGCTGCCGGGTATACGGATTAACCGGAGTTTCCGTGGGAGCCATCCCCTCTCCCATCCCTTTTTGCATTTCTGCTTTTATTGATTTTGGGAGTGCTTTCGCCCAATCAAAATTACCTCGATCATCCATAGGGACAACCCAAGGGACTCCCCCTGGCCCAGCCGCTTCCGCGAAGCGGTTATACTTTGGTCCTTCCGCGCCCAATTCCTTTTTGAGCACACCGCGCATCAGGTCTTCTTTGGACAACCCAAGCCCCTCCAAGCCGCCCATCTGACCCTGTGCGATCTGCTCGGGCAGAGATTGAGTTACCGAAGGATCAAGCGGGAACATCTCCGTTCCGCCGCCGAAGGGAAGTGGAGGGGCAGAAGGTTGCGGAGAAGGTTGCCCGCCACCTTGCCCCATGAAATTCATAACAGTCTTTAATTTACTTTCCAGCGTATCGTCGGCCTTCGGGAACGCCGCCGCCTTCTGTTCCTCGGGTGACATCCCGGAGAATATCTTGTCCTTCAGCTGCTGCATCGTGAGCGCGGCTTCGGCAGCCTTGCCTTGCTGCTTTATGAGGTTTGCCTGCGCCATGTGGAGTTCGTCCGTCATGGCTTGTTTTCTTGACCCGCCTTTGCCCTGCATAAACCCGGAAGCGAGCGGAAGTAAGAAATCGAGCGCCATTATCGCCTCCTCCCTATGCTTTCACGGGCGGCTTCTTCCCGCCTGCTGCCATCCCTGCCCCCATACCAAGACCACCGAGGGCGCTGAACGCCGCCCCCTTCTGTTGCCCCGCGGCCTGTGTCAACCCCACTTGGCGACCCGCGTAAGTTGACGCGAGGCTCCCGAAGCCCGCCATCGATGTCTGCGGCGCGTTAAACGCCGCACCGTAAGCCTTATTGAGCATATCCGTGAGAAGGTCCGAAGTAATCATGCCGGGGATGGAGCCGACATCCTTTGCGCGGGCGAGTTCCGTCTGAGCGATAGCTGCAGTCTGCCCACCGCCACGAGGAGTCCCGGCAAGGATGTTCTCCATCGCACCCCGATACTGCGCCTCAGGACCGGCGCGGGCGATATCGTAGAGGGGGGAGAAAATAGCCATCTTCGTCGGGTCGTACCCGCCCTGTGTAAACTGACCCATCTGCTGGAGAAATTCCTTACGGAGCGGTGTCGTTTCTTCGTAAGTCTCCTTGGCTATCTGCGCCCCCTGCTGCTCATACGGCGACGGCGGCGGGGTCGATGGCTTCTTTCCTCCACCCATTTTCAACCTCCTGGTGTATCGGGTAGGAGGAGACGACGGCCCCGACTCGGCGTCCCTCGTATGCAAGATTACAGAACGATGGAATTATCCCTTGAATCGTGAATCCCATTTTTTCGGCGTATTTCACCGCCGTCGGATGAGACTCCGGCGTCAGCCCGATGATGACGTGTATCCCGGGTAACCCGGACCAGTACGACAGGACCAATTTCCCGATCTCCGGTCTCGGCAATGATTCGAGAAAGCAGAAGTGAACCTGCGCCGCGCCTTCGGAGATATTATTCAGCCATGCCACGCAAGCGAATTTCTTGCTCCGAGAATCAACCACAAGTACCACAAGATTGGAGCGATCCTTTACCCACGCAAGCCAGTCATCGTAGGTTCGGATATAACCGTTGTAGAACAATCGCTCCGCCCGTCCCGTCTTTACCATGATTCCCCAAACTTGCGCCCACACTTCGTCCGGTGCGCTCCATTCACCGTCCACCTGTGCCATTGGCCACAGAAAATACCGTTCGCTCATTCCACCTCCGCGGCGTAAAGACTCACCGTCCCGGTTCCGGTAACCCGGGATCGGAGCCGGTTTCCGTTGCAATGCGTGACGTGCCGCTTCTTCGTGTTCCTCGATCCGGTGAGCGTGTGCGACTGCTTCACCGCATCGTCGAGGATAACCTGCCCCGCGCAGGTCGCAGCACTTCCCACCTCGACATCATATTTCGCGTATCGGGGAAAGTAGCGGCGCACCTGATCCGACGCCTCCATGCTCTCCCAGTCGTAGGTGATCGCCGTCCCGCCATCAGTCGCAATGGAAGCATCCTCAAGAATCCAAACGTAGCCATCCGAATCCCCGGCAAGGATACGGTCGTTAGTCTCATCCACACAGACCGCAGAAAGCGCCTTCCCGTACTCGTAATGAACGGGCCGCTTTGTCGCCATGTCCGTTACTATCAGGTCGGTCGGATAAGTCGCCGTTGAATCTGGCCAGCCGAAATATAATTTACCCTTGTGCTGCAGGAGCCAGCAATTCGCCATATTGGATGACGTGGCCGCAGGGATTGACCCCCGGGCCGTTCCCTGAAAAATCGGGCGGAAATTGGAATTCGTCAGGTTATCGTCGTCTATCCCCGAGAACCCCCACAGGCCGTCCGAAGCGACGTGTAGGACGCCCTGCCCCTTGATCCCGAGTGCTCCATCTACCCCCCGGGTGCCGGTCTTCGCCGCCTGTCGCAACGGGAAGAAGGATTGGTATCCTGTCCCCTGGACCAGGTAGACCTCGGATTGAGTGAGCGCATACACCTGCCCGTTAATAAGCGCCAGCGACTTAATCGGGTCCTGCGGCGGTGATACCTCGATGTAATAAAGCGCGGGCCAGTATTCCGGCTGGTTCGGCTTGCAGAAATACAGCAGGTTGTCCTTGGCGATGAACAGATATCCGCCGAAGTCCGGGCCGATGACCGCGGTTCCGAGCGGCGGCCTATCGTGGTCCGTCGCCACTTCCGCGCCGAGCGAGGTGTCCGCTTTCGTGCAAGCCCCGGAAAGATCGCCAACAGCGTACTCGTTCGAGTAATAGAACGTCGCGCCGCCTTCCAGCGTCCGGTACAGCCGAACATGCGTGACCTGAGAATCGGACGAGGCTACCCATGTCGCGTAAACCATCGTGTTCGCTTCAACATAGGCCGGAGACGATGGATTGCTCTCGCACTCGATTGTAGTCCCCGACTTACGTAGATATGTATATTTAACCCCGATCCGCGAAGTTGTCTTGTAGGAGCTGGCCTGCTCGAAAAACCACATGTGCCGGTACGTCTCGGAGTCGCCGGATGCTTCGGCCTGCTCCCAGTCGTAGGTGCAGGTGTACCCGTTCCGCGTCGTCCCGAACTTGAAGCTGTTTCCGGGTGCGTGTCCGAGCGACTTCTCCCAGTCATGCGTATAGGCGTATCCCGCACCTTGCCCGGCCATCGTGGGCGCGGCGGAAGGAGCCGCAATCCCCCATTCGTAGACGCTCGATCCCTCGACCCGCTTCCGGTTGGTCCCGTTAAGCGCGAAGATCGCCTGCGTCGCCACGTTGTAGGCGTTGTATTTTACCGCACTCCACCGGGCCGAAGTCATCCCCGTGGCGATGCTCGTCTCGTTCCGGTAGATAATTGCCCCGGCGAACTCATACCGGACTCCGCCCATCTCCGCGATGCGCCAGATCGGAGTGGACAATTGCGTTGCGGAAACCTTCTGCGATCCCCGGCGCGTGGAGGCGATCCCCATCCGATCTAAATGAAGATTGGTGCATCGTACCATTGCCCCGGAGGTGACTACTTTACCGGCAACCTCGGCAGGGAGATCGGACGGGTCCGCTGCGACATCGAGAAATCCATTGGGCGAGAATCGTGCGGGCATCTCTATACGCTCGGATAGCCGTCAGGGAGTCGTAGTCTGCTTCTGCTCACCCTCACCGGCCCCCCTGTTCTGAATTCCCTATCCGCTTCCCGCTTCCGCTTGAACAGGTTGACGGCGTTGACGCCCATCTTGTAACGCAGGGACCAATAGTCGCGCAAGGAGGGTATGAATCCATCTGTGTCCGCGCCGAACGCCCGCTCAAGGCATCCCGCCTCGACGTAATGGATCATCCACTCCGGCCAGTCAAGGACATCGTTCCAAGTCGTGGAATCGTTTATAACCTCGGTCGGGAGAACGTCGAACACCATGAGCAATGCATCGGCAGACGATATAGTATCCGTGATGATGCCGGTGTCTGCGTAGTCAAGAGATGCCTCGGACCACGCGACGATACCCTGCCCGAGCGTATCGGAAAACGTATCCCCCGGCCCCCAATCCTGCCATACAATCCCGGACGGACGCGGATATAGAACCGCAAGATTGCTCCAGTTATCGGGCCGCCAGTAATACGTTGGTTGCCCACTGATCGTTCGGTAGTAAGGATCGGAGTTGGATAATTCCGTCTGCCCTATCGGTTCAATCGGCTCGTTGTCGTAGGCGACGAATTTGGCCTTGTGGAATTGTTCGTGCAACGGTATGGGAACGATGTCCGCCGGGGCTGCGTAAGCCGATTCCCATGGATGCGTAAATCTGTAACCGTCGTCCTTAATGTCGGAGTTGTCGAGCCAGTACGATGCCTCCCAAGGATATGTGATTACCATGCCGGTCGCCTGATTGAAGGTGAAGCATTTATAGCGGTCCCCATCCGTGTGCGCCCGCTCCCAATCGTGCATATAGGACCAGTTAAAATTCGGCGGATAGCGATATGCATCCACACGTTCAAGGACCGGGGCCTTCTGCGCGAAGTCGTACTGTGCATCGTTGAAATAGCGCACAAGGTCGGCGTCTGACCAAATGCCGCCGTCCGGATCTCGCAGGAAGCGTCTTATTCTTATAAGGGAACTATTGAATGTTCCCAATTACATCCCCTTCATTTCGGCGTTCCTCCTTGATAAAAGTCCCTGCGTTTTTGATCGTATCCACCCATCGCCCACAACCGCTCCGCTTGCTGCGGGTGAATCGCCATGAGTCCCCCGAATGTGACGTATCGTTCAAGAAATTCCGTCGCCCGGCTCGCGTCGCCCCGCGAAGCGTAGAATTCGGAAATCGCGTAATTGATCGCGGCCTGCTCGAACACCGCGCGGAGTTTCACCGGCTCGATGTCCGACGACACCGCCTTCGGAATCGCCACGCAGGTAAGTTCCAAGAGTTTCCCGTCCGCAGACGGTGCATTATCGAGTCCGATGATATTATGACCCACCTCGAAATACTGGTCCGGGTCTCCGTTGTTTTTAAGAAACCACGGATCGGTTAATGACAGGGAAAGAATATCCGTGCGCGACAGTTTATATTTACGCTGCCGATCCCAACATTCGATGATGTATCCGAAGTGATCGCGCCATCCCATCCTGTAGAAATGCCGATTCGCGTATAAGGGAAGATGGTACGTCTGCACATAGGAACCGGTCAGGGCGCACAATTCCTGCACGGCTGAATTTACACTGTCTCGGATCGGAGTAATATCACTGAAAACATCGGGACTTGTTAAGTTCTCCCCTATCGTTCTCAGGACCGCCGTTTCGAGTGCGTTCACAAACGGCTCTTGAGTTCCGCAATCTGGGCAAGTATGGCGTCGAGGCGGGACTGCTCCACGGTCTGCGACTTCCTCAGAGATTTGATGTCTTCCGCGATATCGTCCCGGTCCTTAGAGAGTCCAACGATCACTTTGGCAATCTCTATCTCCTTGGCAGCAAGCAGACCCGTCTCGTAAACTATCCCATCCCGGTCGGCCTCAGCCTTCATGCGGAGATCTGCGCCGTAGATACCAATTTCCGCCTCGGCATCCCTCAACCCCTTATCCCGGAAAGCCGCGATTTCTTTTTTCGCCTTCTCCCATTCATCGACGAGAAATCCCTTCCTCGCTTCCAGCCTGCCGACTTCCTCCCGCAACTTGTCGCCCTTCGCGGTGAGGGAATCCGTGAATGCTTTGAGTTGCCCGAGAACGGCAACGGCTACCTCGGCTTTCCCAAATACACCGAGAAATCGCTGAACTCCTCCGATGAATCCGAGGGCTTCCTTAATATCGTCTTTCGTCAGTTCCACCATGACCTACCTCCTCACAACCAACCAGAATTTTACTTTCATCCCCTCGGCCCCCTCGATCCGCGGGCGGACCTTTAGCGCCTCCGTGTCAACCCTTGCCATCCCGTCCAGCGGCATGGAAACAACGGGTTCCCACCCCCCGCCGCAGGAGGCGTCGAGGAAGGCCCGCATGAAATAGCCTTCCACTTGGACCTCCCGAGGAGTGAACGTATCGCAGGAAAGGGCTTCGCCAGGATCACCGGGAGTTACCCCATCCCACAGATATACCTTGCAGCGGTCAGATTCGTAAATCACTTGGGGCTTTACTGACATGGTGGACCTCCTAATTAAGCCCGCGTTTCATCGTGGGCATGGTTGCCATTGTCGGCATGATTGGATGATGGACCGGACCAGATG
>ERZ1292632.1827-Hain-H43-01um-R2-1827-length-19375-cov-4_pt1 | contig 19375 bp, 31 predicted proteins | sample MGYA00564407_ERZ1292632 | MGnify/ENA primary metagenome ERZ1292632 (study PRJEB36523, sample SAMEA6512637) | groundwater metagenome | collected 2019-01-08 | study: AquaDiva: Metagenomics assemblies of 32 groundwater samples | reverse complement strand
GAGGCTCTTACCGATGCGCTTTGCAAGCTCGGCCTGAGAGATTCCCGCCCGTTCGCGGGCGCGCTTAACCGCTGCGCCGATTTCCCCCTCGGTGTAGCCCATGTCTGCGATTATGGGGCCAGCTAGTCCCAAAACGTGAGCGACATAGGGTCTTGACTTATCGTGACACCGTGTCATTTTAGCGGAAATGTTTCCGATTATCGAAAAGCTCGGCGGCTGGTCGAACGCGAAGGGTCTCCTGGAGAAACAGGGGATCGGCGCGTCGGATGTCGCGCACCGGCAATGGCGCTCGCGCAAATACCTTCCTCAAAACGTCAGGCTCGCGTTGAAGCTTGAGGCTGCGGAACAGGGAGTCGCCGTGAGCGACGCCGATTGCGCATTCGTCAAAACCGACCCCGCCCTTGCCGCCGAATAGACCGCGCCTCGCATTCATTGAGTGGGAGACCCTATGCAACTGGACCCGACGCGAACCCCGCTTGAACGCAGGTTTCTCGACCTGCCGATCGACAGCGACGACGTGGTTTATGTCGCCCTTAACCCATTCCCAAATGCGCGCACCGCCACCACCCGTGCGCATCGGGCCGCCGCCTCTCCCCGGTGGCGGCCCACCCTCTTGCCCACGCTCTTCGTCGCCGGAACCGGGCTCATCCTCGCCGGACTGGTAGGCGCGGTCTTCTTCCTTATACGGACAATCGTGCTGTGGATATGGTGAGATTTTCGCACTCCCTGACGCCCCAAGCGTTCGGCGCAAATGTCAACATGTATTTATCCACAGGTCAACAAAGATCGACGCAGCAACAGAACACCGCAACATCTAGCGCATTAAGCAGCAAGTAACCGCAACATGTAGATTTAGGGACGGCCGGCAATGTTCAAAGAGAGAAATCGACAAATCGTTCGTGATTACAAAAGCGGGCTCACGCTGCGTCAGGTTGGCGAAAAATGGTCGCTTAGCTATGAGCGCGTCAGGCAAATTCTTCACTTGCGCGGAGTGCGCCCGCGAACGGTCAGCGAGGCGTCGAACCTTTCATGGGCGCTTGGACGCAGAAATACCGCCAAGGGTCGGGTCAATGAAGCTGCGCGCGCGCGCCAAAGAGAAGCGGCGGCGCTCCGTGAATCCGGCCTCAGCTATTCGCAGGTCGCCGAAAAGCTGGGCGTAACCAGAAACACCGTCGCCGGACTTCTCTTTCGTCATTCATCGCATGAACATCGCCCATGAACCGTCCGCCTACCGACATATGCGCTCTTCTTTGGGTGATCGCCTTCGCTGGCGCTGTCTCGCTTTTGATCGCGCTCGGCTGGATCGTCCGAGCTTGGGAGGGAATGTGAACGAAATACGCGGCTCCCGACTTTATAGCGGCGAGCGGGCGCGTCGATACAGCTTTGATGCGCGGGCCTCCGCGTCAACCCGGGCGGGAGCCGTGTCGCCGCAAGGCGGACATAAGGCAACCGGCAATCAGAGCGACGCCCGCGCCATTCTTGAAGCGGAGGCGGCGAATGCAGCCTGACCTCTTCGCCTCCGATCTTTATCCTCGCGTTCCTGGAAGCAAGGGCAGGGGAGGGACCTCCCGCCAAGCCGCAGAACAGGTGAAGCCGAAAGCTCAATACCTTAGAGACAAGGTGCTGGCCTGTCTCAAGGCGCATGGCCCGATGACGACGCGGGAAATCTGCGCTGCAATAAACGAGGACTACGGATCAATCCAGCCCCGGACTTCCGAGCTTTCATCGACGAAGCGGGGGAACATCCCGCAAATCCAAGACTCCGGCGAGCGCCGGCAAGAGCGCGGGCGAAACGTCATTGTGTGGAGGACGGTTTGACCTCCCAGACGCCCCGTAAAAGCTCCTACATCAACGCAGGAAAGCCGCATACTCCGAACCTTTCCGACCGCATCCTCGCAATCCTGAAGCGCGGGAAGGCCCTTAGCGCCCCTCAGATCGGGGAACGGCTTGGGCGGCGCACCTCGATCGTCTCTGACATTCTCCGGGATATGGCCGGGAAGGGCCTCGCCAAGCGCTCGCCCGACGGGCTGTGGGAGGCGGCGTAATGGACTGGTTTCGTCTTCACGCGAAAATCCTCAATGACCCGCGCGTGCAGACGCTCGATCCGTTCGTTTTCAAGCTCTACATCAACGCGCTTTGCCATGCCTGCCTGCTCGAGAATGACGGTCAACTCGGAACGCTCGACGACGTTTCATTCGCGTTTCGTGAAACAAAAGAGGCCGTTTCATCGGCGTTTCATGCCCTGATCGAACGCGGTCTAGTCGCAACGGTTGATGAAACGTTTCATATTCCGCAATGGAGAAAAAAGCAATTCAAATCAGACACTTCAACTGAGCGCGTGAAACGGTTTCGGAAACGTTGCGAAACCGTTTCTGAAACGGCCCCAGAGCAGAGCAGAACAGATACAGATACAGAACAGAAAGAAGAAGAGAATATAGGCGCTGTCGCGCCTGAAATTGTTCCACGTGAAACACCGAGGCAAATACTTGAGACTGTTCTGAGCCGTGAAAAAGCGGATGCGGTGATCAAGCATCGCAAGGCTCTTAGAAAACCGCTCACCGACGACGCTGCGAAGTTGCTGATCAAGGCGCTAGCGAAATGCCGCGACGGCCCTGAGCGCGGCGCGGAAATGATGATCGAACGGGCATGGCTTACCTACAAACCCGAATGGGACAAGGACAACGAAAATGGAGCAGATAGGCAATCTCGCGAACAGGGCATTGAGCAGGCCATCGCCGCCGGCTACGTCGCCAGCCGTCAGCTCGTCAGCACGGGCAGCGGCTAAACTTCTCAAGCGGATCAGCGACGGGTTCGGCGTCAGCGACAACGCGAAGTTTGCAGCGTTTTCGAGCGAGGTCATGGCGGCCTGCGAACAGTTCACGGCGGACGAGGTGGAGCGCGCGACGTTCGCGCTCGTTCGCAGCAAAACCCGGCCGCACATCGGCGACGTTTACGATGCGCTCGACAAGGCCAAAGCGGCCGCGCCGCCAGCACAAAGTGCGCGCTCAAGCGATGATGACAGCGACTTTCAGTTGCTCGTCGCATGGCTGACCGCTTCGAAAATCCGCTATTACGATTTTCAGGCGGAGTTCGGAGCGCCCGAGCGTGGAGCCGATCCGCTCGTTCCCGAAAGCAGGCTTCGCGATTACGTTTTCGAGAAGACGTGGAAGTTATCAGGTCGCCTTCATCAGTTGATGACGATGGCTTTCGAAAGCCGTGACAAAATCAACGACCCGTTCAATCGCAAATTGGTTTATGCTCTTCGCCATGCGGCGCAACACGGAACCGATCGCGAAGGATTTCAGCGGCGCGTCGTGGAATTTTCAAAGATCGCCGCATGACCGCGCCGCTCCTCCTCTCCGACTACCGCCCCTTACCGCAGCGCCTTGCGTCAGGATGGGCGCTGGCAGACAGATCAGGAAATCTGGTAATGGTTGGTTCACGGAAGGATTTGGAGGAGATCGCGGAACAGTGGCGCGGGGTTTATTTTCTGGCGCACGTCAGCGGGACGGAAGCGGCGCAGATCAACACGGACGCAGGCCGATAGGAAGGGTTATGCGAAGCGGGGCCGAGCAGGAAATAAGGGATGCAGTGGTCGCGAAGATTCGCGCCTGCCTTCCTGATGCTCGCGTGATCCACGAGTTAAACGCATTCGGCTCAGGATCAAACAGGATCGACGTTGCGGCCGTTACGCGCGACAAGTTGTTTGCGTTCGAGATAAAATCGGAGAAGGATACGTTGAAGCGTTGGCCAGACCAGAAGCGAGTTTTCGAGGCGTGCTCCCATTTTCTGATTTTAGCGGCGCATCGTTGCCACTTCGAATTAACAACTGAATATTCTGAGCCGGCGTTTAAGTGGCCTCATGATGTTTGGGGGCGCGGTGTTTGGATGTATCCCGACCCGACTTGCTCCGCGCCGTACCCAACAAGCGAGTATGCATGGGAGTTGCCGCGATACAACGGCATGGAGCCGCACGCATATCGGTTCTTAGAAACGCTTTGGGCTGCTGAATTGAAGGCCATAGCCTCTCGTCTTAATATCGACGCTGGCAAACGGCCGACGCGGCATGATCTGATTGTTAGCATCACAAGGCTTGCGTCAGGGCGTGAGATAGCCGAAGGCGTTTGCGAAATGCTTCGTAGACGGAGTTTTGCCGAAGCCGACAAAGAAATGGCAGCTTGAGCCCGCCAATGCAGGCCGATAGCGGGACGGAAGCGCCAAGGAAGTCAGGATAGGAGGAACGGATGGATTGGCAAGTCGGAGATGTGGCGATGTGTGTGGACGATGATGATCCTTGCAAAGGTTTAAGCGATCCGCCGTGGGGAGAGATTGTCGAGGGGCAACGCTACACGGTAATTAAGGTAACCCCGTGTCCTGTGCTTTCCTACACCATTTCGGGACAAATGAAGGGTCATTTAACGCTATTGTTGCTTGAGGTGAAAAACCGTTCAAATTCTGCAATCGGATTCGACGCCCGCCGATTCGTAAAGCAGCAGCCTCTAGTCGAAGAAAGCGAAGCCGAGCGCGAATTGGAGACTTCCCGCCCATGAACATCCGTCAACTGAAAGAGATGGCGCGCAGGCATTTGGCTTCGGTCAACAAGCCGATTGTCTGCGAGACCGCGTCAGTATGTCATCTTCGCACGCAATCAGAAGCCATCCTCTCCCTCCCAGACGATGACGGGGAGGAGCTTGTGAGACTGGCGGAGGCGATCCTGAATCGTAAGCAATACCGTGGAATGATCCGGGAAGATTTCGAGCCGATGTTCTTTCATAAAGCTGACGACCTCGCCCGCGCCGTCCTCTCCCGTTACAGTAAGCGGGAGGAGAAGATGAAGGTCAGCGGGTGGGTGAATGTTTACACTCACTGCTTAGGGGGTATTTTCAGAACTCGCGAAGAGGCTGACGAAAAGCAGGATGTAGGTCGAGTCACCTGCATTTTCGTCTCCGGCATTGAAGGCGTTGGCCCCGACCATCAGCCTGCGGAGGGGAAATGACCACCCGCAATCAATACATGTACATACTGGCGAAGGAAGCTAAAGCACAGCTTGATTTTCCCTATTGCCGGACCAATGAAATTACCATTCTTCGTGAAAAGTTGGAAGCGCTAGCAGCCGCCGTCCTCCGCGAGCACGCCCCGCCTGAGCCGAGGAAGTGGGAGGGCTGGGGCTGTATGATCCTCAATCAATCCCGAGAACCGTTTGAAGTGTGGAGCCTTCCCTCCAAGGAGGACGCCATTGCTCACTTGAATAGCGGCCGTGTCCTCGCCCGCATCACAGCAACCGAAATGATGGAGACAGAATGAGCGAGCCAGATCGGTTTGAGATTCCAGATTGGCCTCTTTGCTGCGTAAAATGCGAGCAAGAGCACGGTCCGGGCTATCTTCGCCGATTCGTGGTCTGCAAGGCTTGCGGCAACAAACGCTGCCCAAAAGCCACCGATCATCGGCTCGCGTGTACCGGATCAAATGCTTCCGGCCAACCAGGCTCAATTTTCGAATGACCGCCCCCGCCCAGTCCTATGACATAAAGCCGGAGAGGGCGATCAGGACGGCGATTGATCCGATCCGAACGGCGCAGTTAGTTTATGAGGGCGGCAGGCTGCTTGAGGAAGAATCGGACGAGCGGCCGCATTTAAAGCCGATAATCTGGCGCTTGATCCAAGAGGCGGTCGAATGCGATAACGCCATTCGCAAACCCGGACCGATAAGGCCGACGCGTTCGGGGCCGGAAGTTTATTACAGTCATTCCGAAATTTGGGCGACCGAGCTTCAATGGGCGGCGGAGAATATCAGCTATCCTCCCCGATTCATAGTCGAGCAGCCGAGCGCGGCCGCTCATCGGCGCTATCTCGATGTGATGACCTGGTTTCGGTTTATCACCTCGAAGGGAAAGAACAAGGCGCTCTTCATCCGTATGATCATCGCCTTGGCCCGCGGAATGCCGCCACAGCGCGCGGCGGACATTTTCCGGGGCCTGTACTACCGAAACGGAAACGCCGTATGGGCGGCTCGCTACAGGGCTCTTGATCAGATTTCAGGCAGACTTCGGGAATCGTGCAGGCTTGTAGCCGATCTCGATTGACAGAATAGGTAAAATAGGTTGAATAGGCGATGTCAGATATATCATGACTCCAATTCGCCTTAAAATAAGCGCGCCAAAACCGGACGGGATTCCTGAGCCGAATATCGGCATTGGGGGTATGTTTCAGCGGTTCACTTGGTTGAATGGCGCGAGCAATTACGCCTTCGTTTACATTCTGCGGGCTGGCGACACCAATTCTTATAAAGTCGGCTTTGCCAGAGATGTTGAGCAAAGAATACTAACTCTGCAAACAGGAAGCGCAGATAAATTAGTCGTAGTTAAAGACTATTGGCTTCCGGATGTTGGATTGGCTATTAGGGCTGAGAAAGCCGCGCACAGGCGATTTGAGCCGTGGCGCCTTCATGGAGAATGGTTTCGCCTCACAAATGATATTGCGATTATCGGCGTCTCTTTAGAAATCAGGGAGACTATAAAACAGCCAGCCATTGACGGTGCGGCGTGGCGAGAATATTCTAATGAAGTGCATCGTCAGGTTCGAGAATTGAATGAGCCGTTAGACCATCGAAAGATGCAAATGGCTTCGGGATGGATTTAGGCGCACTGCGCCACGGAATTGAGAGTTTCGCGCGCCACCGCCCAATGTAATTGGCATGAGTAGCGGCTTCGGCCCGACCAATGCACCCGGAGGCGCGCGAAAGCCTTTAGGACGAGAGACGATGCACGACTTCTTCGCTTGGGCCGGTTCATTGCCTGATTATTTGCGGGCAGTAAACTTGGGGCTTGGCGTCGGCCTCATCATCGTTGGCCTGATTGAGAGCAGAATCTGAGCGCTTCGGCGCTCAACAGAATGGCGGCGGAAGCGAGTACGAACGTCAAAACGGAATGCGGGGCCATTAACGGGACCTGACTGGTCGCGAATATCCCCGCCCGGCCCGCCATGCCTAACCCCGCGCCGGACGGGTTCCGGTAATTCTATTCGGAGGTAAAACCCGATGAACGATGATGGCACGAAAGCAGTGACCGCCCTAATTAACAAGGCTGTCGAAGTCGAAGATTCCGCAGACGCTATGCGATTTTCTCAGGCAGCGTGCAATCTGGCGAATGCGCTATGCGCGCGCAGTCACGCAGCCAGCATAAGCAAGCTTGCCGACGTGCAGGTTAAACACATGGTTGATCGCTTTCTTGGGTGGAAGCTGCCTGAGAATTTCAATCCTGACGGCGGCGTCAGCTTCACGAAGACTTTCAACGAGCACACAGCGCATCCTATGAAATACGATCCATCGGGAACAAATCTATTCGACGCCACGCAGGCCGATGCGATGGTCCGCTATATGCTTGATGGCTTGCCGACCGCCGCCTAACCCCGCAAGGGGGAGAAGAGATCAGGACGAGAGAGATGGGGTTCCATTTCGGGAAAACAATCAAGGACTGGATTGAGACGGGCCGATGGTGGGGCGCCGATCATTCCGGCTTAACCCTTTCGCGAATGAAAAACCGCTATTGGGGTGTTTCTATCGGCCCGTGGCTTGTCGGCGTTTCTTACAAGAAAATCGACTATGCCAACCAGAAGGTTACGGTTCACGGCAAAATTGACGGCGAAGTCCAAGCCGAGTTGCGACGCATGAATGACGCCATCAAAGCCGGTCACTCGAAACCGCTGATCTTCGACGATGCGCCGCAAGCGAAAGCAGGCTTGCAGCCGTCCTGACCCAAAGGAATATGCGTTTTCTGCATAATGCGCCCAGCCCCGTCAGCCTAAACCGCTGGCGGGGTTTGCTTCACGTGAAACGTCCGCCCGCCCATCCCAAGAAAGGCTGAATAGAATGGCCACCGAAGCGACCGCCGCGATCACGGCTGAAAATACCTTCGCAGAAGTCACCTACGTTCCGATGAATGCGCAAGTTGCGATTTCGATCAGCGGCATTTCCGGCTCGACCGTCATTCTGCAGGCGAAATGGAATCAGACCGGCAGCTGGGAGACGCAGAAATCCTGGACGGCGGACCCGACGGAAGCGGAGAGCTTCGACGCCCCTCGTGCGTGCTCGCTGCAAATCGGGATAGCGACCGGGGCTTTCGGGACAGGAACGACAACTGTAAAAATCGGGTATGATTACCCAATAAGGAGAGCATAACATGGCCACCTACGCCGATAAAGTCGCAGCCCTTGGCGGGTTGATCAAGGTCAACATCGCCCTCGCCGCTTCCGCCACCACGGACGGTATGGATATTACCGTCTCGGTCAAAGATCATCGCGGCCTCGCGGTGACGGAAAGAAAGCTCCTCCACCTATTCATGAGCGAGAACGCCACCGGCGGCGGGCTTACGGCGGATGCTTATTCGGGCGATCTCACCGCCACTGCCGGCGCAATCCTCACCGCCCTCACCGCGAAAAAGCATTGGGCCGTCGTCACTGACGCCACTGGCGTCTTCGCCGCGACCCTCGTTGACACCGCCAATCCCGCCGATCAATATGTCGTCATCGGCGGCCCGGATATTTCCGGCGTCGTTCTCTCGCCGATCTCCGGCACGAATTGGGAAGGTGTGTAATCGGCCAATTCGGCGCAATTAAATGGCGAAAAAGAATAAATCATCGCCCGCCTATCTAAGGAGCAGGGTAGATGATGCGACAAAGTAACAAACGTCAGCGAGCGGATAGCACAAAAGTCCAGCCGGCCACAAAAGCTGAAAGAACACTACCGAAAGAGCTTGAGCCGTTTTTTTTCAAACCTGGGCAGAGCGGAAACCCGGCCGGACGTCCGAAGGGCGCGCGAAATAAGCTTGGCGAGGATTTCCTCCAAGCGCTTCAGGTGGACTTCACGAGTCATGGACAGGCTGCGATCGCGAAGGTCCGCGGCGAGCGTCCGCACGAATATCTGAAGGTCATCGCCTCGATCCTTCCGAAGGAGATGAAAATCACGGTCGATGAATTTGAAGACCTCGACGACGGAGCCTTGGACGCCAGAATCCGCCAGCTTGCCCGCGCCCTCGCCCTTGAAATTGGAGCTGGCGAGGCTTCTGAGGGAACGCGAGCGCCGGAAACGGTTCAATAAGCTCGCCGACTATCAGCCGTATCCGAGGCAACGTGAGTTTCACGATTCAGGCCGCGAGAATGGCGAGCGGCTGTTCATGGCCGGAAACCAGCTCGGCAAGACATGGGCCGGAGGATTTGAGACCGCAATCCACCTGACGGGGCGCTATCCTGACTGGTGGAGGGGCGCGACGTTCAATAAGCCGACAAAGTTTTGGGTTGCCGGCGTCACCGGTGAATCGACGCGGGATAACCCGCAGAGGATTTTGTTTGGTGCTCCGCAAATTGAAGATGCTTGGGGCTCGGGCGCAATACCGAAGGATTGCATCGTCGACATTGAGCGCTCGCGCGGTGTGCCTGACAGCATGGACAGCGCCGTTGTCCGATGGGGCGGCGGGGGCGACGTTCAAGCGGGCGAAAGCCTCGTGCTGTTCAAAGCCTATGAGAAGGGGCGCCAGAAATGGCAGGGCGATACGATCGACGGGGTTTGGTTCGATGAAGAGCCCCCGCCGGATATTTACTCGGAAGGAAGAACAAGAACGCAAAAGGGCCAGCGCTCCACGTTCTGCATGATCACGTTCACTCCCCTGCTCGGAATGTCGGAGGTGGTTCGAATGTTCTTGACAGAAGAGAAGGCGACGTGACGCGACATGTGACGCGGGCGACGATCTTTGATGCGGTACCGTTTCTCTATTCTCAGGAACAGGCCGATGCGATCATTGCCGGGTATCCCGAGCATGAGCGGGACGCTCGGGGCAAGGGACTGCCCCAACTTGGCTCTGGCCGGGTTTTCCCGATCGCGGATGAAAAGATCAGCGAGCCGCCGTTTCAGTTGCCGCGCCACTGGCCGCGTCTTAACGGGATCGACTTCGGATGGGATCACCCGTTCGGTGCGGTCCAGACGGCTTGGGACAGGGATGCGGACTGCATTCATGTGACGAGGGCGTTTAAGCAGCGCGAGGCGATCCCCGCCGTCCATGTGGCGGCGGTCAGGCCTTGGGGCTCGTGGGTTCCGTGCGCATGGCCTCATGACGGCTACCAGCACGATAAGGGCTCTGGGGATGAGCTCGCCTCGGGTTACAGGAAGCACGGGCTTGAAATGCTTTCGGAGCACGCGACGCACCAGGAGGGTGGCTTTGGAGTTGAGGCCGGCATCACTGAAATGCTTGAGCGCATGATGACCGGAAGGCTGAAGGTTTTCGCCAATCTCGGCGAATGGTTTGACGAATTTCGCATCTATCACCGCAAAGACGGGATCATCGTGAAAGAATTTGACGACCTGATGAGCGCGACGCGCATTGCGATCATGATGCGCCGGTTCGCGGCGATTGAGCCCAAGCGCGACCTCGATAACTGGCGCGACATGGCGGTCGCCTGATGGCCAAGCGTCAGCGGATGGATGATGATCAGATTCTCACCATCCTCAATTCCGAGCGGCTGCACGCCCTGGGGGACGGCGATGAGATTTCAACAGACCGCGAACGCGCGCTCGATTATGTCTATGCCCGCCCCGATCGGGGATACGTTCAAAGCGATCTCCCGCCCGACAAGGGGCTGAGCCAAGCCGTCTCGTCTGACGTTCATGACGCGGTGGAGACCGTGCTCCCCGATCTCATGGAGATTTTCACCGGGGGGGATGATGTAGTCGCGTTTGAGCCTCAAGAGGAGGGCGACGAGGAACAGGCTCAACAAGAGACCGATTATCTGAACCACGTCTTCTACCGGCAAAACCCCGGATGGCTGACGCTCTACACCATGTTCAAGGACGCGCTGATCTCAAAGCTTGGCATTGTCAAATGGTGGTGGGAGACGACCGAAGAGTGGGATGAATTCGTCTTTGAGGACAAATCTCCCGAGGAGATGATTTTCCTCAATCGCCAGCTTGCATTGGGCGAGATGGAGATTGTTTCGGATGATGAGGAAAAGCCCGAGCCTGATCCGCTGACCGGACTGACCTCGTTCCGCGCGCGGAGAGTGAAGGAACGCAGCAAGGCGAGCGTCGCGGCGGTGCCTCCCGAGGATTTCTTCATTGACCGCAATGCGCGGTCGGTCTCCGACGCGATGATGGCGGGGCACAAATCGAGGGTGCGGGCGCAATCGCTCATTGAGGACGGGTTTGATTCTGATCTTGTGTTTGAGCTTCGCGCCTATGTTAATCCGAACACCAGCGAAGAGCGCGCGCGTGACCTGCAAAAGGATACAGACACGCTAACCGTCGCATCGCAAGGTGATGAAACGACAAGACTTGTCGAGATTATAGAATATCACGCATGGCTCGACACCGATGGAGACGGCAAATCGGAATGCTGGAAAATCATCACCGGCAACGCTGACACGCTCATCCTCGATAAGCAGCAGATCGCGGGAATTCAGTTCGCAACGCTCTGCCCCTATCCGATCACGCATCGGGTGCATGGCCGCTCGCTGGCTGACCTCCTCGTTGATATTCAGAAGATCAAGACCGCCCTGCTCAGGCTGATGCTCAATCACGCCTACTTCAGCGTCAATCCCCGGCCCTATGTCGATATGAGCCAGGTCCACCAGTACACGCTGTCTGATCTGGCTGAGAACCGCCCAGGCCGGCCGGTGAGGGGTAATGGGCCTGCTGCGGTGACGCATCTCCCGCCGCCTGCCCTGGGCTTCGATATATTCGGGGCGATGGAATATGTCTCGACGATGGCGGAGACGCGCACCGGGGTTGTCAGGAATGCGCAAGGGCTTAGCCCGGATACGCTGCATGATACCGCCAAGGGCGCGATGGAATTGATGGCCGCCGCCCAGCGCAAGACGCGGATGATAGCACGCATCTTTGCTGAAACTGGAGTGAGGGATTTGTTCCTCGGGCTTCACGATCTTGTCGTTCGGCATGCGCGGGAAAAAGAAACAGTGCGTCTGCGGGGTAAGGCATGGGTGGAGGTTGATCCGAACAAATGGGATCGACGCAAGGATTTGAATATCGCGGTCGGGCTCGGTTCAAATACGCGCCTCTATGATTTTCAGTTCTGGTCCTCGATTGTGCAGATGCAGCAGGTCGCGGCTGAGCACGGACTTGCTGACGGCAAGAATTTCTTCAACGCGGCGAAGAAGCTCCTCAAGGCCGGGGGAGAGAAGAACGCCGAGCTTTATTTCACTGATCCCGAGAGCAAGGAAGGTCAGGAAGCCCAGAAAAACGCCCAGAATCAGCCGAGCCCGGAACTCGCCAAGGTGCAGGGCGAATTGCAGTTAAGGCAGCAAGAGGCGCAGGCGCAGATTCAGCTTGAGCAACAGAAGGTCCAGTATGACTGGACACTACAGCAAAAGCGCTTCGAATTTGAAACGCAGCTCGCGATTTACAAGGCGCAGATCGAAGCAGGATTGGCCGAACAGGCGGCCGTCACCGAGGCGCGGCTTGAAGCGATGGCGATGGAGCGAAAGCTCGACCTCGAAGAATTCAAGGCCAAATCCGATAGCCAGGTCAAGCACATGAGCGCGGCCATTTCGGCGAAGTCCAAGACCGATGAGGCGAAGGCGAAGATTTCAAATGTGAGGTTCGGCGGCAATGTCGGATAAGGACGAAATCCTCCGGCTTGGAATTGAGGCCAAGCGCGACCTCGAAGCGAATGAATTCTGGTTTCTCAAGACCCGCGACCGATTGAAAGAGCGTATGGCGCGCCTTTTTGAGCGCACCGTTATCCCGCCGGGAGGACGCTCATTACAGGAAGAAGTCGAGCGCACCGGAGCAATGCTCGCCGTATTGACCGAGACGCATCAAGAGCTTCTGCGGACCATCGCGGAAGCGGACATGCAGCAAAGGATGGATGAGAATGACAACGCCGAACAATGAGCGCCTTACGGTTTTTCAGGCGACCGAAGCCCTGTTGGCGGGACGTGAAGCGGAAGCGGCGCCGGATGAGGCGACGAAGACACCCGAAATTGAAGCGCCCGAAGGGGGCGCCCCCGAGCCGGAGCCCGATGACGCTCCCGCCATTGGGGATGTGACGAGCGGAGACGAGCCGGAGGAAACTCCCGCCAGCGTCGCCCCGCCTACGTCATGGCCGAAGGACCAGATCGAGGAATGGGACGGTCTTAGCCCAAGCGTCAAGGAACGTATTCTTGCGCGCGAGGGCGAGATTCAATCCGCCATTTCCGAGAAGGGCCGCGAGACGGCGGAGGCCAAACAGGCCGCGAACCGTTTGAAAACCGAATATGAGGAAAGGACCAAAAAGCTTGACGAGGTTTTCCCCGCTTTAGTCGAAAGGCTGAAGACCAAATGGGAAAAGGTCGATTGGAAATCGCTTGCCAAGGAAGACCCTGAAAAGGTCGTTCAGTTGCAGGTGGAGCTTCAGGAAGATCAGGCCCTCGTCAATCGGGCCGCGCAGATGAAAGCGCAGCGGGATCAGGAATACCGGGATGGGCAATTAGAGAAGCTTCTCGAACGCAACTCTCAGTACAAGGACAAGGCGCTGTTTGCGGCTGAACTCGGCGAGGTCGGGCAATTCCTGACCGAGATGGGTTACTCGCAACAAGACCTCCTGATGATCTCCGCTGCGGAATACGAGACCGCGCGCGATGCGATGAAGTTCAGGAAAGCTGGCAAGACCGCCGATACAAAGGCGAAAGAGCCCGCCCAGAAGTCCGCAAAGCCGGCGGCGCGTCAGGCGCAAATCCCGATCAAGCAAAAGGTCTATTCCGACAAACTCAAAAACATCGAGACGGTCCGCAAGGGCGGCGGCGGGCTTAACGCCCAGCTTAAGGCCGCTGCGGAAGCGCGTCTCGCAGCAAAAGGATAACAGGAGCCATGGCTCTCCCGACTGACAGTTTCACCACCTACCTCGCAAAAGGCAATCGCGAGGATTTGAGCGATCAGATTTACCGCGTCGCTCCCGAAGAAACTCCCTTCATGATGAACATCGGCAAAGGCAAGGCCGAAGCGACCTATCATGAATGGCAGACCCAATCGCTCGCCGCCGCCGTTGACACCAATGCGGTTCTTGAAGGCGACGATGCGACGACTGACGCTGCGACCGCAACGGCCCGCGTCGGCAACATCCTGCAAATCTCCGATAAAGTCGCGCGCGTCACCGGCACTCAAGACGCCGTGGACAAGGCGGGACGCGATTCGGAGATGGCCTATCAGGAGATGCTCAAAGGCATCGAGCTGCGGCGCGACGTTGAAAAGCAGTTTCTCTCCAACAAAGCGTCTATCGCCGGCAACGCCACCACGGCCCGCCAGTCCGCTGGCATGGAATCCTGGCTCATCACGAACGATGACCGGGGAGCGGGCGGCGCTCAAGGCGGCTTTGCGGCTTCGTCCGCAGGCATTGTCGATGCGCCGACCGATGGAACGCAGCGGGCCTTCACCGAGACGATCCTCAAGGCGGTGATGCTCGCCTGCTTCAATGCAGGGTCGAAGCCGAGCCAGATTTATCTCGGCGGCTTCAACAAGCAGGTCTTTTCCGGCTTCACCGGCATCGCCGATATTCGCATCAGCGCTCCGGCTACCGGGCAAGCATCCGTCGTCGGCGCGGCTGACGTTTATGAGTCTGACTTCGGAAGGCTGACCGCCATCCCGTCGAACTTCGTCCGCACAAGGACGGCGCTGTTCGTCAATCCCGACATGGCGGCATTTGACGTGCTGCGGGATTTCCATTCGGTTCCGCTGGCGAAGACCGGCGACACCGAGCGCCGGCAGGTGATTTTGGAATACACGCTCAAGGTCTCGAACGATGCGGCGCATGGCGTGGCTGCTGACCTGACTACGAGCTAAGCCTGATCCGCTGAAATCCATCGGCGGATAAACCAGGGCGGCCCTTGCGTATCTTGGGCCGCCCTTTTTCGTGGAGAAAATATGGACGAACCTGTTGAAATGAGCGCCGAGGCTCCGGCCAAGCGCGGACCCGGCAGACCGCCGAAAGAACACACGCAAGCACGCAACGAGGCGGCTTTTGAAGCAGTGCCGGAGCCAGCGCCGATCCCTGATGGGCATGACGTTTGCTTCGTCGCCATACCCGGCAAGGTCTCGCGCGGAAGCAATGCCAAGGGCGTCAGTCTCGGCAAGGCCGACTTCGGCGACAAGATCATCGCCCCGACAAAGACGATCAATGAACTTGAACTGCGCGGCTTAGCCTTCCGTGATGAGGATGAAGCCAAGGGCGCCTACCGCTCCTATCAGCGCAAGGTGGAGGACGCGAAAGCCAAAGCCCTCGCCGCGCTGAAGGCGAAGGAAGAGCGCGCCAAGCAATCGGCCTTAGCCCAGCTCGGGTATAGCGGCTGATGTGGCGGCCGGTCTCGTATGACCCCCTGACCGGGATCAAAGTCGAGTGGCGATGGAACGGCGACGGCACCGCGACGGTCAGGCATACGCAGGACGTTGAGAAAATCCTCGACAGGAATCAGGCGATGGCGTCGCACAACGACGGCTACAGCAAGAGCCGGGATTTGAAACGCGCCGCCTCCATCCCGACCATTCTCCTGACCGAATACCGGAACAACAAGGGGATCAATTTGCTCGACCCCAATCATGCGCCGGAACTGAAACGCCTCCTCAATGACGCAGACTATCGCAAATTGCGCACCGCGCCGGGCCGGATATGAGCATTGATACCTACGCCGATCTAAAGACCGAGGTGCAGGCCGATCTCGCAAGGACCGATCTCGCCGCGCGCATTCAAAGATGGGTGTCACAAGCTGAAAAACTGATCTTTCGCGGGGGAGTATTTGAAGGAAGGCGCGTTTCCGGCCTCAGAACGCGCGAAATGGAGAAAATCAACGCGACGCTGACGGCGACGGGAGGAAAATTCGCGGTTCCTTCGGATTATATCTCGCCCCTTGAGCTTCGTCTGGCGTCCGATCTCTCGATCACGCAGAAATATCTCCCGTCCGAGCAGCTTTTCAAGCAGGAAAACGAGACCTACACGGACGGAACCGGATACTATTCGGAAATCGCCTCGGAAATCTATGTCCGCCCCTCTCCGGCCGATGCAACGGCGTTCTGGCTGCGCTATGTTCACTCCCCAGCAGCCCTGACTGAGACGACGCAGGAGACAAACGCGATATTTCCGCTCTATTCAGACCTTTATTTCGAAGCCACGCTGTGGAAAGCCTTCGAATATGTCCGCAATTATGAGGCCGCGAGCCGAAAGCTGCAAACCGTTGTTGCGATGATCGACGGCTATAACCGTGAGCGTATTTCTGAGCGTCAAGGCGAGGCTGCTTTGGTCATTGCGCCTTACATGGCGGCATAATCCATGCCAGCCCCGCTAAAAATCCCGTTCGGTAAGCATCTGCCGGACAAACCGGCGTTTCTCAATCCCGGTACGCCGTATTTGAAGAATGTCATTCCATCGAACGGATTCCTGCGGCCGTTTGCGAGCCTCAGCGCCTATTCCGACGCATTGACGGCGAGGGCGCAAGGCGGGATTTCAGGACGAGACACCACGGGCAATGTCTACACCTTCGCTGGCGACGTGACGAAGCTCTATAAGCTCTCCGGGGATACATGGGGCGATGTATCCCGCCTTGCGGGAGGAGCGTATGCTACGCCGGACGGGGCGCAATGGGAGTTCCTTCCGTGGTCCGATGACATTCTGATTGCGATCAATGGTGTTGATGTTCCTCAAAAGATCGACCCGCAGACAGGGACGAATTTCGCGGCTTTGGGCGGCTCTCCTCCCGCAGCGTCGCATGGGGCGATTGTCCGATCGTTCGTCTTTCTCGCCAATTGGGCGTCGAATGAAAACCGCGTTCAATGGTCAGCGATAGACAATGCGGAGGAATACAACACCGACGGAACGAACCAGTCCGATCAGGAATTTCTCGTCTCAGGCGGGCCTGTCATGCGCGTCTTTGGAGGGGAAGTCGGCATTGTCATGTCGCAATCCTCGATCCACCGTTTCGCCTATGTCGGCTCTCCGGTTATTTTCCAGAAGGATGAAATCGCGCCGGGGATCGGGCTCCTTGCCTCTGGGGCGGCCGCCCAATGGGGAAATCTGATTTTCTTTCTTGGACCCAACTCATTCTACCGCATGGACCAGTTCGGCGTTCCTGTTCCTATCGGGGAATCGAAATGGAACAAGACCTTTTTCGCGGACGTGGACGAGGCTTATCTCGGGCGGATTTCATCGGCGATTGATCCGATCAATACGGTGTGGATGATGATCTACGCCTCGGTTAACTCGCCGAACGGGACGCCGGATAAGGCGTTTCTCTATAATTGGACCACGGACGATTGTTCGTTCGTCGAGGTAGACACTGAATTTGTCCTTACCGCCTATACGGCGGGGACCGGTCTTGACGATCTGACGACGGACACCGGACTTGCGCTCGACGATCTCCCCTTCTCGCTCGATAGCCGCGTGTGGCAGGGCGGGCAACAGATTTTGGGCGCTTTCGACCCCTCTCATCAGATCGGGTTTTTCTCCGGAACCAATCTTGAAGCGGAAATTGAAACGGCGGAGCGCGATTCAGATGGGCGGCGCATCTTTGTCTCGGGGGCAAGACCCCTGTGCGACGCATCCGATGCTGAAATCGCGATAAGGACGCGGGAGTTTCAGCATTCAACGCCGGGAGCGGGGACATATTCGGCTATCGGGCCTGATGGCCTCTGCCCTCAGCATACGGAAGGACGGTTCTTGAGAGCAAAGCTCAGAATACCGGCCGGCTCTTCATGGACAAAGGCGCAAGGGATTGAAGCCTACGTCTCGCCCACCGGGGAAATATGACGAGCTACACCCCGGCGCTAAATCCGGCTGGGGCTCAGCCCCGCGAAGTGTCGGAGCGGGTCAATCGTATTCTCTCCGGAAAGATCAATTCGCACGGGCTCATCGCTCTGACAGCGGCGAGCGCGACGACGACGTTGACCAATCTCAATATCGGGCTCGATAGCAAGATTTTCTTCGCCCCCCTGAGCGCAAACGCGAAAGCGGAAGGAACGCCGTGGCAGGCGATTACTGCGGCGGGCTCGGCGACGCTCAATCACGCCAACAATGCTCAAACCGATAGGACCTATGCCTACCTCGTCATCGGCTGAGCCGGAGGGGCCGCGCCTTCTCATCGTCAGCCCGGAAGCGTTGCCGCAAATCTGGGGCAGGTTCGGCGTCGGACAAATGTTCCGGGACCATGAGGACATAGCCGGAGGGCACTGGACCACGGATTTTCTTTATTCCGAGATTGAGCGAGGAGCCCAGCAATTATGGGTCATCGCGGGGCAGGATGAGACCATCAAGGCGGCGCTCGTCACGGATATTTCGCCGTACAGGAACGGATTCAAGACCTGCATGGTCACGGTCATCGTGGGGAAAGAGCCGCGCTCATGGATCGCGCTCCGTGGCGAGCTTGAACAATGGGCCAAGGAACAGGGCTGCGAAAAGATCGAAATGATCGGTCGCGTCGGCTGGAAGCGGATCATTCCCGACTGGAAGCCGACGCACATTTTCTTTGAAAAGGCGTTGACGTGAAATCGAAAAAAACCACTGAATCGACGCAGACGACGACGCCGACGGCGCGACCTGAACTGCAATTCGCGCTCGATCAGAACCGCAGCCTCTTCGATCTTCTTCAGGGCCGCACCGCGCCCGATTTTTCAACCGTCGCAGGGTTCACGCCATACCAGCAACAGGGGATAGACCTCACCGCGCAACGCGCCTTGGAGGGGTCGCCTCTCGTCGGAGCGGCCCAAAACGCCACGCAGGGCATTGCTGAGAACGGTTTCCTAACCGGAGGGGCTGGAGACTATATCGGCAATATCGCCTCTGGCGGCGCTCCTAACGCGGCGGCTCAATATCTCCTCCCTACGGCGCAAGGGCAATTTCTCGACTTCCAGAGCAACCCGTATTTTCAGCAGGGCGCGAGCGCCATTAATGACAGCGTAGGGTCGATCTTTGAGCGCTCCGGGCGGACAGGTTCGGGAGCGAACCAGTCGAGCGTGGCGCGCGGGATCGGCGACTTCGGGGCTGGGATTTACAATCAGGAGCGGGCGAACCAGCTCAACGCCTCAAATAGTCTCGCCGGGATTTATAATCAGGACGTTCAAAACGCCTTCGGCGCTGCGGGAGTGCTGGGGCAAAACGCCAATACGCGCCTTGGCGCGGCCGGTCTTGCGCCTCATCTCGCAAATCAGGATTACATCGATCTGCAAAACCTTCTCACCGTAGGAGGCCAGCAACAGGGGCAGAATCAGGCGCAGATTCAGGATCAGCTCTACAAATATAACTTCCCCTACGAGAACGCGATCCAATCGCAGCTTTTGCTGAATTCCGGCGTCGGCGGGCTAGGCCCGTTGCTCGGCTCCACCCAAACCGGGAAATCAACGGAAACATCATCTGGCG
>ERZ1292632.1825-Hain-H43-01um-R2-1825-length-19386-cov-8_pt1 | contig 19386 bp, 21 predicted proteins | sample MGYA00564407_ERZ1292632 | MGnify/ENA primary metagenome ERZ1292632 (study PRJEB36523, sample SAMEA6512637) | groundwater metagenome | collected 2019-01-08 | study: AquaDiva: Metagenomics assemblies of 32 groundwater samples | reverse complement strand
AGAATTATAAAATCAAACTGGGGGTATTTTTTATGAATATCAAATTTGGGAATCGTTTCCATTATCTTTTTGGCATCGGTAAAAATAGGAAGAACTACGGGGATAGTTTTTAGTTTATATTTTTTAGTTTTTAGAGAATTTTTAATACGCTCTGACACTACCCGAATACCATCGGCGCGCGGAAGAAGAAATCGCGCCAAAACAATTCGTATTCTATTTAAAAAATTTCCTTTAGTGAAATAGGGGCTAAGAAAATCTGTATGTATCTGAAAATGGAGTTTTGCGCCGGAAACCATTGAAACTATCCATCCCGCAAGACCTGATTCAAAAGGATCTTGGGTTGTTACCAAATCCAGTTGCGGAATTTTTTTTGCCAAAAATACCGCGTCAATTATGTAAAGCCACCTTGAAAAAGAGTTTGTGGGGTAAAGAAAAACATTGCCAGAAAGAGTTAGATTATTATATCCGCGCCCAGTGAAAACTATAATGTGGAGCTCTTTGCAAATCTTTCCGTAATCGGAAAAACGGGATTGAATAGACGAGCCAGCCAAAAATGAATTCCTATCGCCTGATATCATTAGTATTTTCATTATATAGATAAAACTTTTATTGTTTCATTTATCATCCTTTCAACCGTAAAAAAGGAAACTGTTTTCTTGCCAGCAATTGAAAATTTTTTCGCCAATTCTTCGTCTACTAAAATTCTTTCGATTGCTTTTTGAAGCGCGCCGCGGTCATCGGGCGCTACTAAAATACCATTTTCTTCGTTTTTTATTATTTCAGAATTACCGCCGGCTGTTGTGGTAATTATTGGAGTGCCCAATGCCATAACTTCAAGCAGTTGATGGGAAAAACCTTCGTATGAGGTGTTCAAAACAAAGACATCTGCGCTTTTTATATATTTAAAAAGTTTTTCTTTTGATAGCCCCCCCGTAAGAAATATATTTGATTCAAGGCCGATATTTCTCACGGCGTTTTCAATATTTCTTCTTTCGGGCCCATCCCCCGCAATTATAAGCTTAATTCCGGGAAAATGTTTTATTAACCTAGGAATGATAGATATGAGCGTAATAAATCCTTTCCATGGAACAAGTCTGCCGACGCTTACTATTATTTTTTCATCGGCTGGCGACGGAGCGGATTCTTTGAAAATTTTGTCATTATGGTCAAAAGAATTATATACCACAAAAATTTTTTCCTTTGACACTCCCCAATTGGAAACAATTTTTTTTAAATATTTAGATGGAACAATAATCCTGTCTGCCCCTCGTGCGACAAGAGCTTGAATCAATTTGAGAAATCTTATAAAAAAAGGATATCCTCTGTGTTCTTTTGAAAAATCATCCAGTGGGGTAGTTACGAAATATCGTGTAGTTCCCTGCTCCCAAGCATAATCCCCAACTATTTTAAGAATAAATTTCTTGCGAAGAAAAACGGCGACAAGAAGAGCTGGTAGCCCCACGGAAACCGGGTCTTGGGCGAATATCAAATCGGAATTTGAAACACGTCGGAGTAATTTAAAGAAATAGGAAATATGGCTTATCCCTTTGGGTAAATGCCTGACTTCGCCAAAAGAAACAACTTCCGTCTCAATCCCGCGTTTTGGTAACTCGTCAAATAGCGTCTTTGAATATGTAGCAGGCCCGCCTATGTCCGGAGGGTATATTCCGGTAGCTATTGTGATTTTCATAAATATAAATAAATAGACGCTTTAGGCGTCCAATAACAAGTATAACTCTTATTGCGCCAGAAAGGTTTAAATTAAACATAAAAGGAAAAAACTCGTTATAATTAAACATTACCATGAAAATTATTATAGCTACCCCGCTCTACCCGCCAGAAATATCTGGAACTGCTTCTTATGTTAAAGAATTGGCAAAACACCTCTCGGGTAAACACGAGGTTATTATTGTTGCCTACGGGCACATTCCTGAAAAAGTTAACGGTGTAAAAATTTATACGATAAACAAGAACCGCCCGATTTTTATTCGTCTTGTCGCATATACATTATCTCTTTGGCAAATATCTCGCGGGGTGGACATAATATATTCCCAAAACGGGGCTTCCGTGGAACTTCCCATAATTATCGTCTCAATATTTACAGGAATACCTATCGTCTTTTCTATTTCGGATATTATGGCTCATGAGCGAGCATCACGAGGTGGTATTCTTGGATTCATAGAAAATTTAGCTTTAAAAAAATCAGTGTCAATTGTTAAAAATTTTCCAATAAAAAAACCTATAATTTATCCTTTTGAACCAAAAAATAAAAATGAATGGGATAAATACGAGTCTTCGTGGACTGAACACATAAATTCATTGGAAAAAATATTTAAAAATGGAAGAAAAATATAAAAAGGAATGGGAAGAATATAAAGAACGAGAACTTTCGGCTCTTTTGCCGATCCTCGATAAACTTGGATTTGAAATAGAAAAGGAACAACCCCATATAGGCGGAGAACGTTATTTGATGCAAGCTGTGACAACAACAAGCGGAAAAAAACTTATTCTCCTGGGTAAAAGAAAAAGCGACGGGAAGCGCGTTGTTATAAAAGCAACAAGTGATGAAAGTGGGAAAACGGAACTTGAGCATGAGAGGGTTTGCAGGGAAGTTCTCCAAAAAATTAATTTTGCCTACAAAACATTTCTTTCTCCCCCAGAAATACTTTTCATCAAAAAAGACGGCTACGTCATATCTATACAGGAATTCATAGAACAAAATAAGACTTTTCTTGAACACACCATTAAAGAACAATTTAATCTGGCGCTTAAAGCATTCGAGGCACAGGAGAGTGCGCATGCCACGGCATATAGCCATATAAGATTAATAAAAAACACTTTTGGCAGTATTGATGCTGAAAAATACCTGAAATCTTTTGCGAATTTTAAAAAAAATATATTGGCTGACAAAAATACAAATCAAAACATAAAAGTATTACTTGATAAGGCGGATAATGAGCTTAATGAGGGGAAAAAATTTATAGAACAATATTCCAGGTTTCTAGCTCATACTGATTTTGTCCCTCATAATATAAGAATTGTCGGAAAAGATATTTACTTATTGGACCATTCTTCACTCCGTTTTGGAAATAAGTACGAAGGATGGGCAAGATTCTGCAATCTTATGGCGCTTTACAATCCCCCACTTGAAAAAGCTCTTGTTAAATATGTGGCTGATAATCGAACTAAGGAAGAATTTTTGTCTCTCCGACTTATGCGTATATACCGTCTAGGAGAAATAATTTGGTATTACACAAATACTCTTAATAAAAGTTATGGGGACCTTTTTGAATTGAATAAAAAAAGAATTGAATTATGGACAAAAATGCTTGAATGCATTCTCTCGGGAAGCTCCCTGCCGGAATCATTTATCGAAGATTACAAAAAAGTAAGAGATTCCTTAAGAAGTGATGACGAAAAAAAGAGGCAGGTTGGCCTACATTAAAATCAGCCTTCCAATTTTCCCATTTTGACAACGAGCGCCTCGTATTCCGAAACAAGGGGGTTATCCCATGTTTCTTTGAACATTTTCAAACATTCTTTTTCAAACCATATTTTTGAGTCCCTCCCCCGATTAAAATATTTCCAAATTTTGGGTCCTTCCAACTCGTAGGCGGCCAGAACTCCTTCGGCATTGTGTATTTTGTCGGAAATAGAAACCGCCTTCGCTCCCTCCGAACCGTTTCTGACTGATTCGATATATTTCTTTTTTCTTTCCTCCCACGGCAGGGACTTATCCTCAGAAAGGGTTTTAACCACGTTTAGAATGGTCTCACCCAGCTCTTTTCGTAAATCATTTTCGGAAACATTCGTGTCTTCCAATACATCATGAACCAGTGCGGCCGCGATTATTTCTTCTGAAAATCCGTTTTGAGCGAGCTTAATGGCAACCATAAAAGGGTGAGCTATGTACGGCGAATTGTCATCTTTTCTTTTTTGCCCCGAATGAGCATTTAAAGCAACCATCGTGGCTTTCTCTATCAATTTTCTATTTTTAGCCATGATAATCAGGAAAAATGTTTTCAACAATAACTCCTCCGTCGTCGGTTATGGCAGTCGGCTTCCCTTCCTGTGTGGCTAATTTTACGGCATCAATGTCTGATTTCGAAAGAACTCTAATCTCTGGAGAATTTCTGATTTTTTCAAAAACTCGGCTAGGAATAACTGCATCGTGCAAATGGAAAAGGCGGTATGAAGGTATTTCACTAGACATCCTTTCGCTGGTCGCTTCCTTCCAAAGAATGGGGCTTATTGTACCTGTGTAATTTGTAGAAATAGAATCAAAATCCTTTTCGGAAATCACCTCCGAAGAGACTAAATCTTCTTTGAGTTCTCTTGTTATATCTAATTCAAATAATTCTTTATTCCCTTCAGAAAATTCAGAAAGGACTTCAGATATAAATTTGTTTCTCTCTGCCTCGCTTTCTTTGTCGTTGCTTCTTAAGTTTTCCGGCAAAGGTACGAAGAAACGCGCATCGTCGTTCTCCTCTGAGGGACGACCGGAAATCCCGAAAGAAGCGCCAAATTCTTTTTCTATTTTTTCCCTTCCCTCTCTTGTAACCTTTGCCCCGCCTCCCAGTGCTTGATATCTTGGTTTTTCAACTCCTTCTATTTTTATCGGCTTCCCGCGCATAGCAATAAAATAAATTTCTCCTGTTTCCTCAACACGCAAAGCCTTAAGCAAATTACTAACAGAGATTCTTATTTTCTCCGGGAACTTATTTTCTAGATTTTCTTGCGGTCTTTCCATATCAACTAGTGATTCTGTTAAAAACTTTTTTGTGCATGTCTCTGGCAATATTGTCCCAGTCGTATTTTTCTTCCACCATTTTTCGTGCAAAAGTTGAAATCTGTTTTGCTTTCTCGGGATTTGCAATGATCTCTTTTACTTTTTCGGAAATTTGGTCCGGTGAATCGGGGTCTATCACCCAAGCTGTCGGTTGTTTCCCAGGATTATGTTTCTCGTCAAAAACATAATCGGCCATTCCGCCGACTTGCGTAGCAATAAGTGGTAAACGAGACGCCAAAGCGGAAATAAAAGCGTTGCCAAGCCCTTCGGAACGGCTAGGTGCCACAAAAATATCAGAGGCGCGTCTGTATAAAGTCACGACCCCCCTATCTACATGCCCCGTAAATATAACTCTATCGGAAACACTAAGATCTTCTGCGAGTTTTTTTAATATTTTTTCATCCGAACCGGTTCCAACCGCAAGAAGTTTAATATTTTTAGGAAGTTTTACGAGCGCGCGAATAATATCATCAAAAGCTTTTTGATGGACCAATCGCGATGTGTTTACTAAAAAAATATCCCCTGGTTTTTTACCAAGTTTTTTCTTCATCTCTTCCACTTCTTCTGCTGATACTGCATCTTTAATATCTCGCGGGTTCGCTCCGTTATAAATAAGCTCGATTGGCCCTTTATATCCGCGTTTTTGTGGCCACTTTGCCAAAAAAACCGATATTGCCTGCACCATGGATGCTGTACGAAAACCATAATCAAGAACCGGAACGATTGGCAAAATAAACCATCTGTTGAAAACCTTTTCATATGGGTCGCCGTCTTGAAGCGTAAGTATATGTGGGGCGCGAATACCAAATAAACGGGAAATGACTGTCGGCAAAAGCATATATGTCATCATTGCCCAAATAGCATTAAATTTATATTTTTTATCAAGGACTCGCGCCTTGAGCGCAGCCAGTGGAATAAAAAGAATTTTTGAAATATACGCTCCGCCAAATCCGACTCTATGCACATGAACATTCCCCATTAACTCTTCTTTTTTTTGAGCTTTATCAAAAAGTAAAGTAACCATATAAAACTCAATGTCCTTCTGGTCAATACGGTCAGTAATTTCTTTAATGGCGGCTTCTGCTCCACTTACGAAATTTGGATAATACGCCAAGGAAAATATAAGGACTTTTTTCATTTTTTAACTGATTTTATATATTCTGTAAGATTCCTTTTTTGCTTCCACCCTAGCGATTCTATTTTTGAAATATCGATTGATGATGATTCAGAGCGGGTTGTTTTTGTCGGAGGAAGCATTTCTATTTTTTCTCCAAACATTTTGGCAACTTCAAGTAGAGAGAAACTTTCCTTTGCCCCTATTCCATATTCATCCCCTTTCCCTTTTTCTCCTACTAAAATTATTCCAGAAATCGTGTCCTCTATGTGCGTAAAGTTCCTGCGTTGAGTGCCAGGCGAACGAACTTCGAGGAATAATCCTTTTGAAGTTCTATCTCTGAAAGTTTCTATGACAGTTCCGTACGAATCAACGCCGGAGCGCTCCCCTGGTCCGTAAACATTATAAAAATAGGTTATTGCGTAAGGAAGTTCATACCAACGCCCATAATTTGATACGAGTTCAGTATTCGCCGCTTTCCCCCATGTGTAAGGCGCTAAATCTTTTCCAAGAACTCCGTCTTTTTCTCTTGGACCTGTCATTTTTGTAGATGACCCAGCGTAAACCAATTTACATTTCTGTTTTCTCCAAAATTCAAGCACTCCGAAAGTTCCGGCTATATTTAAATCCCAAACTAAATCTGGTTCCTCAAGACTTTTAGCAACTCTAGAATATTCTCCTAAGTGGTATATCAAATCAATATTTTCTTTGATGTGTTTTTCAATATCTTTTGTGTGCCCCTCTCTGTATTCAACCCCGGGAACGTGGTTTTCTTTGCTTCCAGTGAAATAATTATCAAGAGAAATGACCTTGTGCCCATCTCTAATAAGCCGTTCACAAAGATGTGAACCAATAAAGCCAGCGCCACCGGTAACGAGAATTGTCTTTTTTTCTTTCATTAAGGTGTTTAAAATTTACCTTATTAAAACCGTACAAGCAACTATTCTTTTTCTTCAATAATTTTAAAATCTTTGGCGTTTAATTTTTTGCCATTATTTTTTGACAGTCCATTTTTAGAAACAAAAGAAACGCCAATAAAAGATATTGCTATTATCCCAAGTACCCCTACAAGCCATAAATAATTTTTGGGTAAAATACCGTCTGTCCCGCTATTATCATCCGAGAGTAATGCGGTAGCCGTATTGTTATAAGAAGGATTTTCTTGCTTATTACTTGCCTCATCATTATTTAAAACTGCTATTGACGAGCTTTTGTTACTTTGAACATTGACTGTATTCGCGCCCGTTATAATTTTATTACCATTTTTGTCTATATATGTACTAAAGCGATTAGCTAACGCGCTATTTGGGTACAGAAGTTCTGTGTCATTAGGCAATGCTTTAATTATTCCGCTTGACTCGGCTGGAATAATTAATTTTTTATTACCACCTATATATGTACGAGCCGGCAAATAAAATGTAACTGACCCGGATTTAATTATCCAAAAAGACATGTCTATCTCGTAATTTGAGCCGTTGGTAAGTTCAATATAATTATTGATGGCGTTCCCGAGCGAAGAAATAAAAATTTTTGATTCCTCGGCTATAACTTTGGCGCGGTCTGACCCGGAAAAATATCCGGAAGCAACTTCAAGCACCGCTGTGTACTCGCCGGGGTACTTATATACATGCGCCACCGATTGCCCTTCTTTTGTGGAACCGTCGCCAAAATTCCATACATATCTGGCGCCCTCAAGAGGTTTCTTTTCCAAACCCAAAGCTTTTCCTTCAAAAATTACATCCGCACCGACTACTGTGACTCTATCCGGCCCAGCATTAGCAAATATCTGCGGTTCCACCGGCCACGAATAATTATTGGCGTTTGCAGTCGAAGATGTTTCGGTTGAAGTACTCGTTGTATTTGTATTAGTACTGCTGTTTTGGTTATTTTCTAGAGTCCCTGCGCCAGGGGTCGGCAATGCGGTTATAAAATTTCCGTCCACCTTCTGAAGAGAGTTGCCGTCATCATAAGCACCTAAATCTTTTGAAAATGTAACGGAATCAACAACAGAATTGTTTGCATCAAGCAGAGCAACAGTTCCACCGCTAACTAACGGACTTACAATTGTATCTATTACAGAACCAGAAAAACTTGGATAATCAGCAAGAAAATTTGTTGCATTATCTGCAAAAATAATATATCCACCTGCTGGCACAACCAGAGACCCCTGTCCTCCATTTTTAGGTGGTACATTTAAAACATGTTTAGAAACATCTCCATCATCAAATTTCCAACCAGATAAATCAACATTTTCAGAACTGGTATTAAGAATTTCAACCCACGGTGAATGGGTACTATTGCTCCCCTTGGGGTTATACATTATTTCGTTTATATAGACCGAAGCTTGTACAAGCGGTACGAATAAAAAAAGTACTATAAAAAATACTATTACTTTTGTAATAAGTGATTTCATTTTTATTCCAAAACTTTTCTCAAAACTTCTTCTGGAATTTCCTTGCGCGTTTCTGTAGTAGGCGGTGGTACGGACGGCGAAGGCGTTTTTGGTCCCTCGGGGGTATCGAAGATCCTGAGTATTCCCGAAGGACTCGGGATTTTCGACGCAGGTATTTCTTCTTTACGACCTGCCATAGCTTTTAAAAGCGCTTCTTTAAGGGCAAATTTATTCTCGACTGACGGCTCTTTATTTTTACCGTGCGCTAGATAACCAAGCGGAACAGTTTCTTTATTTACTCTGCTATTTGGAACCTCGTCCGTCACGGTTGATTGTGGTGTATTGGGTGTCGGATTTGAACTCGGAGGGTTTTTAAAATCTTGTCTATACGTTTCTCTTGGTGTTTCTCTATGGTAATTTTTCGGCGTCGTATCTTTATACTCCCTAGATTTAATCGATTGATTTGCCGAAGGTGGTGGATTTCTTTTTTCAAAATATTCCGACTTGCTTTCTGTTTTATTTTCTACAGTTATTGCCGTTTGAGCCAACTTAGGGACTTTTATTATTTCCATCGATTTATACCATTTATTTATTTCTTCTTCTACTTTCTCACGCGGATGAGTATAAACCGCGCTGGTATTAGTAATAATTTCTTTTTTAAAAGATTTATCCGGAGCTTTAATCGGCGGCAGAGTTTGCGCAGAAAAAGGCTTTGAGCCAACTCCGTCAACCATGAGCGACAAATAAATTTGGGCAAACCCAAGATTTATCAAGTCCTCTATAAGGAAAGTCGGAGAAAAAACTTTCTCCAAAAGCTCCGCGTCAAGCGGGCCAACTCTGAAAGCAATGGTTGTGCCAACATTGCCAAAAACAGCCGCTTGCACTTCTTCTGGCATTTGTTCAACATATTGATGGGCAATGGTTAAATTTAATTTATATTTACGCGCCTCCGACAAAATATCGGCAAACGATTCGTTGGCAAACGATTGGAATTCGTCAATATAGAGGTAAAAATCCGGAAGTTTATCGAGCTCTGGGGCAGAAAGGTCGGCTCGAGACATGGCCCCGAGATAAATTTTTGTAATAAGCATAGAGCCGAGAAGATTCGCGTTTTGTTCGCCAAGTTGCCCTTTGGAGAGATTGACAATCAGAATCTTTTTTTCGTCCATGAGCTTTCTAACATCAAAAGACGAATGCGGTTGACCTATGATATTTCTTATTATGGGGTTGGAGGTAAATTGGCCGACTTTATTCTGTATGGCAGGCGTCGCTTCTGCTGCAAATCTTTCAGTGTATTTCGCAAATTCATCTACCCAAAAAGATTTTACTGAAGCATCGGAAATATTCTCCACTACTTTTTTTCTATACTCTTTATCGGAAAGCATTCTATTGACCCCAAGCAATGTCGCTTCGGGGTATTCCAAAAGAGCGAGAATGGTATTACTTAAAATGTATTCCATGCGCGCCGACCAAGCATCAACCCAAATCTTTTTGAATGCCAACATAAGCCCGCTTGCTACCAAGTGGCGCTTGTCTTGTCCAACATCCTCCATGACGTTAAACGCAATCGGGTTGGCGGTATCAAACGGCGCAAAATATATTACATCCTTAATGCGATGTTCTGGTACATAATCGAGAAGTTTTTCAGCAAGCGCTCCGTGCGGGTCCATAACAACAAGCCCCTCTCCATTCTGAATATCCTGAATGGCCATATTTTCAAGAAGCGTTGATTTGCCCATGCCGGTCTTCCCAATAACATACATATGGCGCGGGCGGTCTCCGCGTTTAATGCCGAAGCGGGTCTTGGTATTGCGGAAATCGGCTTCGGCGAAATAGGTTATATCGTTTTTGCTTGCCATAGTAAGTTGCTGTTTAGAGTAAAGTATAACTGGCAACGGGAAGAAAATGAAGTCCACTTTGATTTTCTCCGAGTGAGAGAGTTTATGTTTTGGCTTTGAGAATTTCCTCTATTGAAAATATGTGCCGGCAAGGAATAGGAATTTTTCCCTCTCCACGTTTTACAACAACGATAGCAGAATTAATTTTTGCCCCCGTTTTACTTAAAATAGAAAATGTCTCTCGAATACTACTCCCAGTAGTTAATACGTCATCAACAATAGCGACGATATCATTTTTTGTCGGAGAATATCCGTCAACATATCCTCCCTTCCCGTGTTTCTTTTCAATATTTCTTATGGCGATAAGATTTTTATCGTGTCGTGAAGCGACCACGGCCGCGAGAGGTAACCCTCCGTATCCCGAAGCCGCCACACAAGTCACGGTATTGTTTAATTCTTTGCCAACCTCATCCGCAATAGCATTCAAAATGTCCGAGTAACCGTAGGCTTTTTTTATATCGCAATAAAATTCGGATATCTGCCCGGATCTCAACTTAACTGGTTCCTTATTAATCACACCGATTTGATGTAAGCGTTTTAAAATTTCTTTTTTTGACATTTTCTTTTTAAGTTAATTATTGTGGGTCAAGAGCAGCGCGCGTATATTTATTTGCAGGATCCCACAACATCCACGAAGTCAGCCCGGCGTCATATGTAGCCTTCATTTGCGCGCGTACTTCCGTCTCACCATAATTACCGCCATAATCAAAATCCTGAAGCCAGGGGCGAAGTTTTAATGGGCTCGTGCTAGCCGTTTTCGCCCTCTCTACGGCACGTGCCATTGAAAAATTCACTACTTCATAAACATGTTGGTTAGGATTCAACCACCCGTTGAAATGGGGCGGGTAATGCGATGGGTAAACCATTGGCGCAACAAAATCAAAATAAGGCAATGTATTTTCAAGTACTTGCCCGATATTTAAATCGTCGGTATTAGTCGTTGTCATCCCGAATAAATCAGCGGAAAGCACTATTCCAGTATTAGATAATTTTTCGTGAAGATATGAAAAGAAATTTTTAAGCACAACTGCTTTAGTTGTCGTGCCACTCCAAGCATAAACAACATCCTTCATATTTCCGTCAGACGGGAAACGAATGTAATCAAAATTTAGCTCATCAAAACCTGCCTCATATGAATCTTTGCTTAGCGTTATTATGTAATCCCAATATTCACGCGCGCCGACATCAATGAAAGAAAGTCCTTTATAATCTTTCCACACCCCTCCTTTTAAACTTTGGACAGCAAGATCGGGGTGCTTCTTTGTGTAATACGGGTCTTGAAAAACGGTAATGCGTCCGATAACATAAATCCCGTTTTTATGGAGTATATCTATAAACTCGCGCATATCTTTTACACGACAGCCCTTCCCTTCGTTTTCTTTGAGTACTGAATTTTCCGGTTCAAATGAAATAGTCCCGCTATAATCTTTAATGTCTATAACGATTGAATTTATTTCTGTTTCTTGGGCAATCTTTACAAGCTTCTCGCGAAATGTTGGGGTACCGGCCACGCAAGCCGTCATGTAGATTGCCTTGACCGGCTCCGGTGTTTTTATATGCGAGGCAACAAATATTTTTTTCTTTTCTTTTAAGGTCGTAGTAGAAGTGGCGATAGTTTGAACTGGAGAACTTTCATAAGATGCTTGATAAAAATACGGATATCCGAAATAAACTACTGGCACAAAAACTAAAAATCCGCCCAAGACGAAAAGTTTGGCACGAAAAAAATTAATCATCCTGTTAGAGGCAGGCCCTGTTAGAAGCCGCCCTCGCCAAACGAGTGCTACGACCGCCACTGGGCATACCCTTATTATTGTTATTTAGCATAGATATCAACCTTTAAATACTTATGTTAGCTGTTAGCGCAGAGCAAGGCGGTCTGCTTCTAACGGAGCAGACCATTCGGCTCTGAGGGCATCGGGTCATTTCGACCCTAAAGAGTCGTCAGACTCGATAAGCTCGAATGAGTTGTGGCCATCCGTAAACCGCTAACATTATCGCTGGAAATTCCGATTTGATCTTTTTTCATAATATCCATATTATATAATTTGCCGTCAGCGGTCTCTAACGGGATCATACGCCAATCGATGGATTATTGGTGGAATCTTGTGTTATTGAATTCGCTGGCGAAACAATATCGGGCGCTTGAAACATTTTTGTGTTTTCAGATACAACAGATGAATTTTCCCCGACCGGCATGGCAATATTTTCCCGATGTTTCCGTTCGGCACGGCGGGAACGCATCATTTTATGCTTGCTTAATTGATATGAATTGACCGCAATGAGTAAACCGGAAATGAAATAAATTACTGGTTTCCAAGCTGAAGGAAACCCAAGAAATGGGAGTATCGCCACCAAAAGACCGAGCCAGAGAATAGTTTTTCGTTTTGACATTTAGCCTCCTAAATTTTTTACTAATAAATTTTAATCATTTTAACATCTATTCAGGCCAAACAAAAGACCGTGTAATTTTTATCTTTTCTAAAAAATTTTGGCGGCTGAATATAGCAAAAATACTACTTTTTCGGAGAAACGATGATAACAAACTCCCCCCTCGCCTTATCTTTATGTTTTTCAAAAAAAGAAAGAATTTCTTCCGGGGTTCCTAATATTACCTCTTCGTGGATTTTAGTAAGTTCCTTAACTATGCGAATCTGACGTGCGGGGGTATGTTTTTCCAAAGACGCGAGAGTTTTGAGAATGCGGTGCGGAGATTCGTAAAAAACCACGGTTCTTTTTGTTAAGGCGATTTCTTTAAAAAGAGTTTCTCTCCCTTTCTTATGCGGAAGAAATCCTAAAAAAGCAAATTCTGACGCTGGTACTCCCGCAATAGAAAGCGCGGCGGTTAGTGCCGACGGCCCGGGAACGGATTCTATTTTAATTCCAAGGTCGGACCTTGAATTCCCCGGAGGTCCAACCTTAAGTTCCTCGTGCACCCGCGACACTAAACGCGCCCCTGGGTCAGAAATGGTCGGTGTCCCCGCATCGGAAACAAGCGCTAAGTTTTTCCCATCTTCCAACCACCCTATGATTTTTTCGACTTTTGCCCCGCTTTTTTGTTCATTGTAAGTTGAAAGTTGTTTATTAACGATTCCATAATGTTTAAGAAGTTTTTGTGTCACACGCGTATCCTCGCATAATACCAAATCCACTTCCTTTAAAATCCGAAGTGCGCGCAGTGTTATATCTTCTAGATTCCCAATGGGGGTTCCTATAACATAAAGTGTAGCCATGGTTTCATTCTAACATTCTCAAGAACTTCAGAATGTTATCAGCACGGGATGTTAGTTTATGGCGAATACTTTTACCGTCAGAACGTTTCAGCACCAACCCGGCGATCGCCAAACGGCGGATATGGTCCGATGCCGTTTTAAAATTTATTTTGAGTTCTGACGAAATATCATCAACAGATAATTCTGGATACCGTTTTAATAAATCCATAATTTCAATTCGACGGTGATTTGCAAACCCCTTTACCGCCCGTTCAAGTTTATGAAAATTCATATTAATTATACTACCACAAAACTGTGTTTCATTCTAACATTCTTGAGAATGTTAGAATGAACTTAGGTAAAAAGAAAAAGCACATGGAGTGAAGTATCTTCAAGGTTCCCGATTGGAGTTCCTACTACAAAAAGCGTAGACATGTTACGCTTTTGGTTTGGCGGTAAGACTCAGCCCCGTCAAAAGTTTTCTATAAAGCAACGTGTAAGCAATAATTGAAATTGGTATGGTCACAAAAAGTCCGATGCCGAGAAGAACTGCGCCCAAAATATTAAGTAACGCGACAAGAATTAATAAAAGAAAAAGATTCCATGTGTGATTATTGGTCATCCGCCAGCTTTCTTTAAGCGCCATAATTGGACCGATATCTCCTTTATCCACAATCAGAAATTTATAGAATTGAAGGCGGATTGCTAAATAAATCCCGGGAATCACAAGAAGAATGAGCCCGACAATAACAATAATCCCTGAGGCGATTGAAGCAAGAATATAATTTATGAAAATCTTGTAATTACCGTATTTTGAAAAGAGCCCTTTAAAACTCGGTGTTCCCCCGTCGGCAATAGTGAGCGAGGCGGTAATTACGCTGATACTTACAAATATCGCCACGATAATTGTAACAACCATATTGATATTGCTTGCACCCGTAACCAAAAGAATCAAAACCAACATCCCAAACAAAAACCAAAAATGTTCTTTAGTCTTATCCCATCCAAATCGCAACAACTCCTTTTTTGAAAATAATGTATTCATAGTATTTATATTGTACTAACTAATTGGTGCGAGTGGAAGGAATCGGACCTTCGGCCTCCATATTATCAGTATGGCGTTCTACCACTGAACTACACTCGCAAAATATACCGCACTATAGCAAAATCACCCTTAGCTAGCAACGAATTTAGATATTATTTATTCTACTTTAACAAGCGCTCCGCAAACCTTATAAACATCCCCCGCGCCCATAGTAATTAACACATCCTCGTTGTTAGAATTTTTATTGAGGTAACTAGCAATTTCATTAAAATCAGAAATGTATAAAGTATTTTTATTTTTAACTTTCACTGCATCAGACAGCATTTTCCCGGTAATACTATTATCGTTTGGTTCTCGAGCCGCGTAAATATCGGTAACAATAACACGGTCCGCTAAACTAAGAACGGAAATGAAATCGTTAAATAAAAGTTTTGTGCGCGAATAAAGGTGCGGTTGAAAAATAATAGTTAATTTTTTGTCGGGAAATTTTTCTCGCGCACCTAAAATTGTCGCTTTAATCTCTGTTGGATGATGGGCATAATCATCGTAAATAATTGCGCCATTTTCAGTTTTACCTTTATATTCAAACCTCCGCCAAGTTCCAGAAAAATTTTCCAAAGATTTTACCGCTTTATCGGTGTCAAAACCTAAAACATCCACAAGCACCAACACTGCCCGCGCATTTTTTCTGTTGTGCTCACCGGGAACTTTCAAATTCAACTTCAAGGTTTCATATTTGGGTTTGGAAAAATCTATAATTTTTGTTTTTATCCCCTCTAATGCTTTGGTTATGTTTTTATCATTCAGGTCGGCGATAATACACCCACCTTCTGAAACATTGCCAGCAAATTCATGGAAAGCAGAAATAATGTCGTTAGTATCTTTGTAATAATCAAGGTGATCGTTGTCTATGTTGGTAATAATTAAAATACGCGGGTTTATATTAAGAAATGATCTGCGATATTCGCAAGCTTCAACGACAAAATACTTGCTATTTCCCGACACAAAATTACTTCCGCCACTACTTAAAAGCGAACCGACAATAACGGTTGGGTCGTTGTTATTATCAATAAGTGTTTTTGCAACCATAGCCGTAGTTGTCGTTTTACCGTGGGTGCCAGCAACCGCGATGGTAAAATAATTTTTTGAAATAACGCCCAAAAATTCAGGATAGGAAATAATTTCTATTCCGCGCCGCTTAGCTTCAATCATTTCTGGATTTTCCGGAGAAACGGCAATTGAATAAATGGCTAAATCAATATCTGATGAAATATTTTCTGTGTGGTGACCAATAAAAACTTCCGCTCCAATTTTCAACAGTTCTCCCGTAATCCGCGATTCTGAAGCATCAGAACCGGTCACTTTTTTCCCTTTCTCAAGCATCATTCTCGCCACAGCCGAAACGCCAATACCACCAATGCCGATAAAGTGAACGTGCTTAATTTTTTCCAGATTTATGTTGTTCATATATGTCAATAATTTTTCTTGCAATGGGACCAAATTCTGGCAAATTATTTTCCTGGAACCATCTCGCTTCTTCAATTTCAAATGGATCAATTTTAAAATCTTTTGTGTCAGTTTCTGCAATAAAAACAAAAATATTGTCCTGTTTGTATTCTGCGCGTGATTCAAATTCGCCTATTTTAATTAAAGATGATACGTTAATCCCTGTTTCTTCGTTAACCTCTCTTTTAGCGGCATCTATCGGATTTTCACCTTTATTTATTTTACCACCTGGGAATGTCCATCTTTTCCACCCGTAACTATTTCTTATAGCAAGAATTTGATTATCTTTTTGAACTATAACTTTAACACCATATTCTACCGGACGAAAAAGCCACCAATAAAAACGAAATATTGAAAAAAAGATGGGAGCCAAAAATTTTATTATTTTTTGTTTTGTATTCATTTTCTACTCACTACTAACTACAACCTACTAACTATCCTGTTAAACTGCTCTCCCCTGTCATATTCATTCTTAAACATCCCGAATGAAGCAAATGCTGGGCTTAATAATACTATGTCTCCCTTTTTTGCAATTTCATATGCTTTTTTAACCGCACTGCGTAAATTATCATATTCTCTAATATTTTTTATTTTTTCTAATTTTTTTGTTCCAGAACCAGAAAGAAAAATGACGGCCTTACAATATTTTGGAATTTTTTTTACAAGAGCGCTCATATCAAGCCCTTTGTCGGCGCCGCCTATTATCAAAATAACTTTTTTATTTTTTCCAAGTGTTTTTAGGGCAACCAAAGTGGCTTCTGGTGTTGTTGCAGTAGTATCGTTATAAAATTTAATGTCATGTATTGTACGAATTAATTCAAGTCTATATGGAACACCCTTAAAACTTTTGAGTGCTTTCTTTATAGTGGCTTCTTTAATACCAAGCTCTTTCGCTACAGCCACCGCTAGTGTCGCATTATAGCGATTATGCTCTCCTAAAATTGAAAGCTTCCATTCGTTTGTTAGATATTGCGGTGTTATAAGTTTCCCATTTATCTTACCTCCCCATTTTTTTATATATGGCAATACTTGTTTGCCTGCAATAAAAATATCATTTTTCTTTTGATTTAAAAATATGAATGCTTTGTCAGAAAAATAGTGTTTCATTTTTTCTCCGTAATAATTCATATGATCTGGATAAAAAGTAGTAAAAACAGAAATATGCGGAGAAATTTTTGAATCACCAAACCCTTGAAGTTGCCATGAATCAAGTTCAAGTACGGCACAATTATACAAATTAGCTTTTGATAAAAATGCGAGAGTGGAAACACCCAAAATATTACCGCCCAAAAAAACTCTTTTACCGGCTAATTTCAGTATGTGGTATATAAGATACGCTACTGTAGATTTTCCGCGCGTTCCCGTCACACCGATTATTGGCACGCCAGAAAGTTTGGCGAAAAGCGACGCGCTCATTTCTACCGGGATTTTGTTTTTGCGCGCTTCTTTAATATAGGGTGAATCAAGAGGTACGCCGGCAGCCTTGAGAACCATGTCGCAATTCTTGAAATCCTCCAGACGGTGTTTTCCTAAAACATATTTAATATTTCCTGCTTGCGCAGGCAGGTTGTATTTTTTTAATTTAAGAAGTGATTCTTTTAATTGTTCTTTAGTCTTCAAATCTGCCACGATAAGTTTTGCTCCGCACTTTGCTAAAAAAATTGCGTCACCTACTCCACGCCCCAAAAGCCCCAAACCCATCACGGTAATTTTTTTGCCTCTGAAATAATTCTTGTAGTCCATGCTTTAAAAAATAGTTGTTTTATAAAAAATTATGCTATTATCTAAAAATATTTTTAAATTAAAAAAATGAACCACCGTAATCTTAACAGAAAGAAAATAAACAAAAACGGCAATTGGGGACTCTCGGCCAGTGTTGACCTCTATGGTTGCAACCCTAAAACTATCAGAAACGCCAAAAAAATAAAACAATTCGTCTACGAACTTTGCGAACTTATTGATATGAAACGTTTCGGCAAATGCACTGTGGTTAATTTCGGAAAAGATGAGAGGGTGGCTGGCTACTCTATGACCCAGCTCATAGAAACCTCTCTTATTTCCGGTCATTTTGCCAATAAAACTAATAGCGCATATCTTGACATTTTTTCTTGCAAATACTTTGACCATCAAAAAATCCTCCGTTTCGCTAAAAAATTTTTTGGAGCCAAAAATTATATTGTAAACTACACACTAAGAAAGTAAGGTTTCTGCTCATAGTGGGCGTGGAGAGACTTGAACTCTCAATCCTTACGGAATACGCTTCTGAAGCGTACGCGTATACCAATTCCGCCACACGCCCATTAGAAACACGAAATTTTTGGAGCAGTCATTCGTATTAGACAATACGACAATATAATGTTAGCATAAGTTTGGACTAGCTCCGTTATATTAATATGTTAGTTTTTTCAACCACGGGAGAAATATTTTATGTGTTGTAGGACAAAGAGACTCTCAAGAGGCAAGAAAGTTCGCGTTGGCCGCCGAGAATGTCGCGGCTCAAGACCTAAACGGCCCGATCAAACAACAATCAACAGAAAAAAAATCAATCGAATGAAAAAAGGATTGGATTATCGATCATTCAGAGCATTACAACGCGAAAAACGAAGACTCGGAACTTGAAAAAAATTGATTCAAAAAAATAAAGCCCGAACTAATAGTTCGGGCTTTTGTATGCTTGTGTTATTCCACAAGTTCACAAGCCGAAAAGAAACAAGAATGGATCATGCCAAAATGGCATATAAACAATTCCCAGTTCTCCATTCATACAAGCAATAAGAGAACCTAGGCCGATAAAAACATAAAAAAGAAATATGAAAGCGAAACCTGCCAAAATGGTTTCTATTATTTCTTTTCTTTCGGCCAACTTTTTTTCCCTTCTTTTGAATACTTGTAGGTAATCAATGTCTTGGTACATATACCCTCCTTAGGGTAGTTTTTACTGAATCTTTTATATCATATTTTGCATAAAAAGTCAACCACCAAAAAGCGCCCTTATTGTAAGGCGTTTTTTGTTATACATTCGACCTGTTGGTCTCAGTATTTCTCGACTAACGAAGGTTAGGAGATACTGAGCAGAGCACTGCGAATGTAGGAGCCTTCGCTCCTCAATATTTTTTCTTTTGTTCCGTTTTGCTCCGCTTCACCAGCGGAGACTTTTGCCTATCTTCCCTCTAGGCAGGGAGTTAATTTTAAGAGGTATAACCATCTCTTGTAAATCCGCTTGTGACGGATACCATCGACTCAATAAATCCGCGCTATAAAAATAACGAGAATGTTTTTCAATTGAATTAATCCACGACCAGCTTCCGCTAGCCGTGCCTTGTTACGACTTCGTCCCTGTTACCGAGCTTACCTTAAACCCTGCAAAGCAGGGGCTTCGGGTACTCCCGGCTCCCTTGACGTGACGGGCGATTATCTTCGTTAAACTACG
>ERZ1292632.1822-Hain-H43-01um-R2-1822-length-19397-cov-10_pt1 | contig 19397 bp, 38 predicted proteins | sample MGYA00564407_ERZ1292632 | MGnify/ENA primary metagenome ERZ1292632 (study PRJEB36523, sample SAMEA6512637) | groundwater metagenome | collected 2019-01-08 | study: AquaDiva: Metagenomics assemblies of 32 groundwater samples | reverse complement strand
TAAGCCCGCCACCAGATGGGAGCCGCAAAAGCATCCATTCTACTTGATGAAGCTGGAAGCGGGCGATATCATTGAAAATCTGTTCTTGGGACTGTTCGCTCCATCCTATGCCCCACAAGAGGATGAAGTGGTAACAGTTACCATCCTAGAAGACACGGAGAATACAATTTTTGCCCTACAGCTGGACCGTCCTCACATAAGCTCCAAAGCGTATTGGGATGCTTTTGTGGTGGGGCGGAAGACAGTCAACACTTTGGAGGCAAAGAATGCCTAGTCCACGAATTCTAGTCAAGGCCGCCGTCGCTGAGGAACGATGTGAGTTCTGCGGTGATCCGGCTCGCTACTCCATCACCCGCCACCCCCACAGCCAGAGGCTACACTCGTGGGACAGCCGACTGGTAGTGTGTCAGGCGTGCGGACAACAGTTGAGATTTGGGATCGCCCAATCTGACAGGAGAATGACTGGTGGCTAAACTGATTCACAAACCAAAGGATTTCATTCATCTTAAGGTGCCGGCCAAGTTCGAAGATATCATTCTGGACAGTCCCTATTACGTAAACTTTGAGATGCCCGAAGAACTAAATGAACATGGAATCACGGCCATAGCCCGCATACTTCTACCCTACAAGCCCAGAACATATTGGACATTGGAGGACATGAAAGAAGCAGTCCGCTCTGTTGGGCTTGAGTGGATAACCACAACTAAAAATGAGAACGGGCTGCGGGGCACGTTCCCAAAGCGAATAAGTCAATATTTCAACTTCTGGAAAATAAAGCTGTCAACCAAGGATATTTCAGAGATTGGGAATATCTATCATGCCCACACCATCAGGACCAAGGAATGGGTGTTTGACATCACTCGACAACTGTCATGGAGGATGGGTTCTTATGGAGATCAAGGTTCTTGCTATGGAGGTGCAGACCACGCATATGGACATGCCCGCCAAGCCATCATGGAGGCTGGAGGCATGGCCTTTCGTACCTATAGAATGTCCGGGGAACCAAGGGGGCGGGCCTGGCTTCTTCCAGTAGAAAAAGGACTGCTGTTATTCAACTCCTATGGTGGACTGTCAACACCCCGAGCGGGGGAGCTGTTTGCCAATATTTTTGGAGAAAAGAAAATCTCACCACACATTCAGTTCAACGCATACTCTGGATCACGCCTCTACTTCAACCCTGAACCACAGTTGATTGTGCCGAACGAGCACAAGACAAAGGGCGTGGAGCGCGTATTGTTACCAAAATTCAGAGAATACCATGAATACCCAAGGCAAGCGTGGGCAATGGCGCGGCGAATGCCAACCAAGGTTAGAATAGGAGACTTGAAATGAGCCCGCCGGGGGGGAACGGTTACCTAAAGCAGACTATCCCAGCGGGGATGCCAAACTGGTACTTGACAGCCCACCCGCACTATGCTACTATGATGATGTAGCCGAGAGACTCATATACCACACAAGGAGAACTGCAATGCTCAAAGAACTGAAGAGATCACACCTGCTGCTAGCGGAGGCTAAGGGCAATCTGATTGCTGCTCTGCGGGAGGCGGAAGCCAAGGATCAAAGAAGTGACGAGGCTTTTCTTGGTATTGCTTGTGTCAATGTTATTGAGGCCCTAGAGACCAGTGAGTCTCTTATCTCTGACCTTGAAACAGCCGAGGTAAACCCCTACGACAGATAGATACAAGCAGACTAGCCGGTCGAGGATGGCCGGCTAGTCAAAGGAGAGAGAAAAAGTGAGGCGGGGATGCCCCACCATAAACATTGTACCACAAAACACATTGCCAAGTCAAGCCCACCGTGCAAGCAAACCTGCTACCCAAACACTTGACTTGAGCACTCAATTTGGTGTACAATAATACCGCAGGCCGGGAGGCCGAGGATATAATACTCCTCTAAGCTAAGTATATCAATATAGATGCCCCGCCACGGGCGGGAGACAAGGAGGTTGAGCATGACATACCGAGTGCTGGTCTACAACGATGACACGCTCTGTCACGTTGCTTCAGCCCAAGACGATCTTGATTGGCTCAAGAGTTGGATTGATGCTGGCAATGACTGGGGGCCTGGAACCTGGAAGGTTGAAATCGTTCAGGTGGTAGCTACACGAGAAAGACCTAGGCATCGTGTCCCTGATCTAGGCTCGTGGAAGTAGGAAGAATAGCTATGTGGGAGGACATAAAAACCATCCTGGCAGCCCGTCGTAACGGAGAGGCCACGCACATCTCATACGATCATCTGGCCGAGCGTCTCCTAGCCGACGCCGAGGCGCTGTTGGAATTTGCCGGCCCTGATTTGGCGGGCCGTAGCTTTGGCGAATTATTGAGACAAGCATCCAAGACCTTTTTTGAGAACGGAGGTGGCCCACTAGCTGATTGTTTGGCTGAGAAGTGGGTCGTCTATGAAGAACTCCCCGCCTATCTGCGACAAGGAGAAGGACCATGAGCGATTACGAGCACTACTGCAATTGTGAGTGGGGGCCTTTGGGAACTGGCCGTCTGGACAGCAACAGATGCCCGATCCATGATATGTCACAGGCAGAACAAATAGCCTGGGGTATTTTGGGATGGGATGAGGCCGAACGACTGGAACAGCAGAACGTCTCCCTCCAGCAGAGGGTGGAGGCGCTGGAGAAAGAACTCTCCGACTTGCGGGGGGGCATGGAATTTGCCATTGGGATGGTGGTGCATCAGTGTGAGAAGCCGGAAAACCGGGGCGCAATGACACAGAGACAACAAGCCATGCTTCTTGATCGCATCCGCGACGCCGCCCTGTCGGCCCTCGCCACCGCCCAAGACAAGGCCGGGGAACAAGGAGAAGGATGATGAGCCCGTATATGCCTTACGTGTTTTACGGGCTGGGGTCCGTTTGCTTCTTGGTTGGCACCATTCTAGCAGCCCTGCAAATTGCCGGGGGGAAGTGAACAAGGAGAAGGACGATGGGCAACCTCGATGACATGATCTGGGAGGGCGTGTACCGCGGTGATCCTGATAGTAGGGAGACATGGCACTCGCCCTTGGTGTACGTGTGCCGGGCCTGTCACAAGGAGTCGCCGCAACACAACAAAGACTGCCCCGTCCTCGTACTCCAGCAGAGGGTGGAGGCGCTAGAGTCTGAGAACAGGATACTGAAGGTCAATACTAGCAAGAGCGTGTTGCGAAGGCTCGAAGTGCAGGGCGCTCTCGCCACCACCCAAGACAGTGCCGGGGAACAAGGAGAAGGATGATGGGCGAGAGAGTTACAGTAGACAGGGAGATTATCGGCAAGGCAAACGATACCATCCGGGCTCTATTACGGGAGAACGCCTCTCTCCAGCAGAGGGTGGAGGCGCTGGAGGAGACAGGACGCATCTTGGTAGCTGGGCTGGGGCTGGTTCGAGACGGCCTGCACCCTAACATTCAGCAATCCATCAGGGATTTCGACGACGCCCTCGCCGCCGCCCAAGACAATGCTGAGGAACCCGCCCGGTAACGGTTACCATGGTAACTAGAAGACAGGCAGAGGTTGCCGCCCGCATGGCCTTTGGAGACACATACGCCGAGGCGGGGCGGGCATTGAACATTGATGCTGAGAGCATCAAAACACACTTGCGCTACGCCCGTCAACTGACGGGGGCGCGCAACACAACTGAACTGGTGGCGGGTCTGCTGGTAAATCGGATTCTGTGGTGGGATGTACGGGCGGGCATATTCCGCCCCAACTCTGAAATGTATGGAGACTGAAATGGACAGAAAAGTAGCAAATGCTGTTATTGATGGAACACACCTTGGGAATGAAGATCATGGGATAATGACTGCTTATGTGTATTTGGACTATGGAGGCAATTACCAAGGCTTTGGTGGTTACGGCTTGGATACCTATGAGCAAAAGGATAAGCGCAGGGTTGGAACAGCCTATGGGATGGAGTTTGTTATACGCATACTCAAAACTGTGGGCGTATCAAAGTGGGAAGACTTAGTTGGTAAGCATGTTAGAGTGGATCAAGAACACGGCAAGGTCCATGGCATTGGAAACATCATCAAAGACGTATGGTTCTATCCAGAAAAGGATTTGGAGTATTTGGTTGACCAGGCCAAGTGACGGTGAGATTGCTCGTCTGGATCACGAAATCCTGACAGCCTTTACACCGCCGGGGGCCAATCACCCACTGTGTGTATGGTGTGGGCTGCGGCCTGGCATCACCATTCACGAGATAGTACCTCGAAGCCTGGCCCCTGATTGGTGGTGGCACTTTGGCAATCGAGCGCCACTCTGTCACGAGGACCACATGCTGATGCACTCTGACAGGAAGAAGTATGAGGCCACCCTGCGCTTTAGACGGGAGCAGGCCCTAGAAAGGATCAGAAAATGGACGGACTCGGATTAGCCCTATTGGTATTAGTTGCATTTGCCTCATGGGGGCTGGGACGCTGGTCAACTCAAGGAAATTCATGGGAGAGCGCATTCAATACAGTCAACAAGGCTTGTGATAACTGGAGGAAGATAGCGGAGGGATGGGAAGTAGAGGCCCGCCGCTGGAAGGATATAGCAGAGAATGAAAATCTACTGCGTTGATTTGGAGGCAACATGTTGGGACAGTAACCCGCCTAGTGGGCAGGTATCTGAGATCATCGAGGTAGGACTTGCTACTTTGGATACCAGTGATGACAGTATTACCAAAGAGCAAATCCTAGTGCGTCCTATAGCCAGTGAGGTAAGTGAGTTTTGTACTAACCTCACAGGGCTAACCCAAGAAAAACTGGACTTGGATGGGTTAACAAAAGAGGACGCTTGGAACATGCTGCTACACAGATGGAAGCGGGGGCGTTACTGGTGCTCTTGGGGCTTCTATGACTTGAAGAAGCTCTTGGAAGACTCTGAGATGTTTGGGTTGAAGATGCCCCTGCATCCAGCGTGGCACAACAATGTGAAATCTGCATTTGGACTATTCTTTTTGAATGGGAAATCAGAGGGGATGAGTTCTGCTGTAGAGAAAATGGGCTTGTCCTTTGAGGGGCGGCCCCACTGTGGGGCGGACGATGCCTACAATCTGGCTTGTATAGTGCGGGAGCTGCGCAAAAAGAGTATCTTGACTTGAAACTCGGAATGTGGTATGATGGAAGGACAGGGAGAGATGGGAAGAGTTCGCTGTAAACGGTGTGGAGAAGTGTTGGAAAGCCGCCACCGGCATGATTTTGTGCAGTGTTCTTGCCCAAACGAGACATTCGTAGATGGTGGTAACGATTACCTGCGGTGCGGGGGCATGGACTTGTCCCTGGTTGAGGTACTGAAAGATGAGGCCGGAAACGAGGTGGCAGAGAAGGGATAAGAAGTATGCCCGCCGGCGGCACGGAATGAGAGTGGATGGGCGGGGGGTGCTGCTTCTTGAACGCATCATACAGAAGAAGGCCCGCAAGGCCAGGAGAGAAGAAAATGGATGACTTTGTTGGTGGTATACTCATAACACTAGTGGGACTGCTACTTATTGGACTTCTGGTTACTACTGTAGCGGGAATGTCGGATGATCTTGCCAACTTCGAACTGCCCCGCTGCCAGGAGGATCAGGTGTTGGTTGGGGAGGGAAACTTTGAGGATGGTTATTGGGAAGGCTACGTGTGTGGCCCCACCCTCGATGATGTCACGGGCGGGGGCTGATTTGGGAACCTTTACCACGGAAGAGGAGGGAGAATGAATGTTGGACTGAAGTATGGATTTCACAGTGATGAGGCCGCCCACACCCTGCCAATGATGGAAGACGAGCGGCGGCGATGGTATCACCCAGGACAGCACACATCAATGTTAGCGTTTCTTGTTGAGGGGTTATTTGACAGTGATGTGAAAGAGCAAGGAGAGTGGGTATATGATGAGTGGGAATGACACAAAGTGGAAAGGCCCAGTAAAGGCCGTCGAAGTTCCATGGATTAGGACTAGGCACGGTAAAAAACGGTCTTTCATCCGAATTCCTGGAACAGACAAGTGCTACTATCAAACATCAAAATAAAGGAGAGAGCAAATGAAATTCCACAAATATGCTGAGCTGTTTCCACTGTTAGAGGGGGATGAGTTTGATGCCCTCGTAGAGGACGTTCGGGAGAACGGACTTCTTGAGCCCGTGTTCTTGTATGAAAAACAGATTATTGATGGACGCAACCGATTTCGTGCCTGTGAGGTTGCGGGGGTGGAGCCAGAGTTCAGGGAATACAGTGGGGATGATCCGCTTGGCTTTGTGGTGAGTATGAACTTGAAGCGCAGACACCTATCTCCCAGCCAGCTGTATATGCTTGCAACAACGCTTGAAGAAATCTATGCCAAAGAAGCAAAAGAGCGTCAACGGGCGTCTGAAGGCCGGGGCAAAAAAGGTACGACGATTTCGTCGGACCTTTTAGGAGAAGCCAGAACAAAAGCAGCACAAGCAGTTGGGGGAGTGTGGGAAGCGGGTGTAACAAAGGCTAAGAGGGTTAAGGAACTTGCTCCAGAGTTGGCCGAGGAGGTGTGGGCGGGCAGGATGCCCATTGGACAGGCATACGAGATTGCCCGCTCATCCGAGCAAGAGAGTGTGCGGCGGGACATTGCCAAGAAAGTACAAGAGGAACATGCAACGGTAGCTGGCACACGTTCACTCATTGCCCACAAGCTGGGAAAAGTGGAGTCGCCTCCGACGGCCAGGGAACAAAGAGAACTAAGTGGCATTTCAGCTTGGCAGTGGGGAGTTAGGGAACTTCGTGCTACCATTCCAACAATGGAACTGGGGGCTGCAGAACGAGCGAGGAATGACATACTTGGAACGGATGACTATGAAGGAACCCTCTCAATGCTTGAGAGACGTATCCAGGAGTTGAAAGGTGGTGACAATCGCTGAGGGTGATAAGGCTGAGTACATCAAAGAGATAATTGAGCAGTTGCATAGGATGGCTAATCCACAGCTTGCAACAATTCTTGCAGTGTTGAGGGACACCAACAGAGTAAGTGCTAGGCCATCCCAAGTGCAGGTGACAATACTTAAACGAGACCTGCAATCTAGATTGCAGACAGACTAGGAGGGCAGCAATGACTGAATTTAGGGTTCACGTAGTGGTAACGGTTCCCGCCACCGAAGAAGTAGATGCCATCAACGAAGTCAGTGCGGTCTTTGACGAGGCGGGGCGGCATCTTGACTGGGACATCACTGAAGTATGGGACTATGATGAGTGGGAGGATGAGGAAGACGAGGAAGAGTTTGTGATGGATGAGTGGTAGGGGTCAAATCTAGCCCGCCCGGCGGGCATACACAAGGAGAGAAGCAATGAATAAAGCACAACGAGTATTGGCAGTCTGTACCATCGCAGTCCTGCTGTTGCTGGCACTACCAAGTGTGGTGTTCGGCTGGGGTGGGGGTCCGCCTCCCTCACACAAGGTGGACATCTGCCACGCAACGGGAAGCGAGAGCAATCCATATGTCTCGCTTAACGTGGACGATGACGCGGTAAATGGCACTGGAAGAAGCGATCATAACCGGGACGGCCATCAAAATGGCGAAGACATAATCCCCCCGTTCTATGACGACGGGCGGGATGGCGACTGGGACTCCCGCAACTGGGACGATGAGGGGCAGGAGATTTTCTACAACGGCTGTAATGTCCCCACGCCTCCGACCGAGGAGCCAACTCCAACGGAGGAACCAACAGAGGAGCCCACTCTGACGCCGGAGCCTACGTCAACGGAGGAACCGACCGAGGAGGCGACTCCGACACCAGAGGATACACCCGAGTCTACTCCCACTCAGGTTCCAGAGGTTACACCAACGCCTACTCGTGAGTGCAAGGCGAAGCGTCTGGGGATGCTGTTCACACTGATTGGACCAGATGGGCAGGTTGGGTATTTGGCGAGCTACCAAATTAATCCTAACACTGGCACGTGGGCCATCCCGAGCGTACCTTACCAGCAACAGTGCTTGGGATGGGTGGCAGTGAGCGCCCCGAACGGGGATGTAATCGAGGTGGGCTGTGATGGGAAGATTAACATCATCTGCCGCCGCTGCGCTGGTGGTGGGCCGGATGAAGCATACGACGACTAGGAAATCCTGAATAGCCTGAGTTTTTTCTGAGGAGTTTTCACAATGAATACAGAGACCCGCCGACTTGCCGACTTCATAGCACCGATGGCGGGCCTCGCACTTATCCTAGGGGGCATTTTTGCCCCCCAAACCATGGCAGTGGTAACGATTACCTACTTCATAGTGTCAATAGGGCTTATCCTTATTGACAGAAAGGTGAGCTGTAGTGAATAGATCATTTCACATCCTTCTTTGGTATTACGTGGCATCGCTGCTTGATGTTTTCACTACCATCATTGGAGTGTTTGGTATGGGTGCCACAGAGCTGAACCCGGTCTTTTTACATCTGGGATGGATAGGGGCCCTGCTAGTCAAATTAACGATTATTCCGTCGGTGTGTTACTTCCTAATTAGAAGAATAGAGATTGCTTCTGATAGGGGTTATTCGGGGGCGGCCACGTGGCTGAGGTTAGCTTGGCTGTTCCCAACTGAACAGTGGGCAGTGGTGGCCTGGAATGTGGTACAGATTGCTATACTTACCGGGCGGGTTGTGGTATAATAGGTAGAAGTTGGGGTCCTGGGAGACTTGATGATTTGGATTGTTGGCAAGCTAATAGACACAATCAGTTGGCCCCTCGCGGTGGTGGATTTCTTCCGCCGCCACGTCACAATACGGACCGTCGTGCTGGGGTTCATTGTGGTGAGCATCCTCATCATTGTCAACCTCGGTATAGCCGTGTGGATTGGCATTGTTGGGATGCTGGGCCGGATGATGTTTGCCATGATGTTTATGATCGGGCAGTTCGTTGTCCTGTTCATGTTCCTGTCCAGCACTAAGACTATTGAAACAGTTCCGGGAGACAAGGGACTGGTGTCATTTGAGAATGACTATTTTGGTAATGAGTACCTGGTGAATGCGGTGCGGGAGTGGATTTCATCCTTGTCCATAGAGGGCAAGAAACAGCTAGACGCCATGGGTGCCGAGGCTATCAATGGAATCCTGTTGGAAGGCCCGCCCGGTACCGGCAAAACTTTACTCGCTCAATGCTTAGCTAACGACTGTAATGCCGCGTTTTTTGGAACCAGCGGATCAGACTTTCAAGCAATGTTCATTGGGGTAGGTCCAATGAAAGTAATGCGTATGTACTCGAAGGCGCGGGCGGCCGCCCGGCGCTATGGAAGTAGTATCGTCTTCATTGACGAGCTAGATGCGATTGGAGGCAATAGAGGTGGAGTTGCGGGAGATCGTCCCGTTGCTGGTGGCATGGCTGGGGGGATGTTTGGTGGGGGCGGCCTTGGTGTCCTTTCTAAGCTTCTCACAGAACTCGATGGAACCAAAGAAGTGGGACGTAGAGACCAAATCAGAAACCGGATGCGCCGATGGTTTAATATGCCAGAATTGCGGCGTGGGTTGGTACTTACCATTGGAGCAACCAACAGATTTGACGCACTTGATAGAGCACTCGTGCGGCCGGGCCGGATCGACAAGATCATACGTGTTGACTCGCCTGACCGGATCAGCAGACAAAAGATAATCGCTGGATACTTAGGTAAGGTAAGACATGATGACAGCATTGTTGTTGATGAGCTTGTGGAGGACACTGGTGGCGTTACGCCGGCGCAGATTGCTTCGGCAATCCAGCGAAGCGCCCCTCGCCACGCCATCAATGACAAACGAGATTATATCACAATTCAGGACATTGAGGCGGCGTTTCAGGAAGATTTGGTGGGTCTACGTAATCCTATTAGTGACTTTGATCCTGAGCAGGAACGCCAAGTAGCAGTACACGAAGCCGGACATGCAATAGCATCATATGTTCTGCGCCCCGAGCGGCGTATCACGCATGTCAGCATTGTGCGACGGGGTTCGGGGGTTCTGGGCTATGTGCGAGATGTTGAACAGAAAGAAATCTATGCCATCCCGCTGAAGCGGCTGGCCGCTAACATCATGGTGTCTATAGCAGGACATCTAGCAACTGAGATGATTTTGGGTGAGCCCTGGAGTGGAGCTGACAGTGACTTCAACCACGTCAGATTTTACATGGAACGATTACGAGACCTGGGCGAGTTTGGGGGCATTCCATTTGAGCCGGGCTGGACCAGTACACGCATCAAAGAGCGGGCCGACAATTGGCTGAAAGAGGCCATCCAGGGCACTCGAAAAGTCCTGGAGGAAAACCGTGGATTGTTGTTGAAAGTAGCGGACGAGCTGGTTGAGCATAAAGAACTGAGCCGGGCCGACTTCTACAAGATCGTGGAGGAGTACAATGATGAGCGGAAGGGCTAAGCAGATAATCGTTACCATATTGCTGGTACTGGCTGTAGGGGCAGTTGGATATGTGGTCTATGTGCATGGGGGGGCACCCCCGGACCCTTATTTTGAGGCGGCTCAAGCAATCGAGGAGGAGTTTGGAGAATATGTGGATATTACCTATATAGGGAATCCACCAGAATCACCAAACACTTTGGTTGTGATAATAGTACAAAAGGGATTGTTTGAAAGCCCAACAGACCCGCTCTTCGTTGCTTTTGATGCTCTTCTTTCAAGTGAGTTGAGAGCGCTGATAAAGGACGAAGTAGAACTAGATATGTTTATTTTGAATGCAGACTTGGACGGTGGATATGTAGTTGGTTTTGATGCTCAGGGGCTAAAGGGCGGAAAGACTTTGAACGAGACAGTGATGGCCAGTACTCCAATATCGGGAACTCCGAAGGCCGATCCATATCTGAAGTGGTTGGATGAGTGATGGATAAGAATCGTATTATGATGGGAATGTCCATAAAGCAGGAGGGGGCCGTGCTCGCCCACGTCAAGATACGCATGTATCCGGGCTGGGTGGACAGCAAATGGGTGTCTATGGTAATGATTGTGCCAATCGTTCAGATAACAGAGCTTGTGGCCAAGATGGATGAGGGGAGGGCAACGTACTTCTCGATGAATTAGCCGTCGGTGCCCCTACGCCCAGCGGCCTCATTTCATACAACTGTTGGGAGATGCCGTGCCATACGGACCGACACTCGGGCGGGTAAAGGGGCAGAAGCCCGCCCCCATAATAGGAGAGAGCAATGACAACATGGAACTATCGAGTAGTACATCAAGTAATTGATGATGAAGACATCTTTGCCCTCCACGAGGTGTACTATGACGAGGCGGGGCGGCCCGAGCTTGTAACCGAAGACTGGGTAGGTATAGCAGGCGAGACAAGAGAAGAGGCGTGGGGGGACCTGATGATGATGATGGAAGCCTTTGCTAAGCCGGTGCTTGAGTATGATAGTTTTGAGGGACCCAAAATGGAGATAGAACAATGACTAATCTATGGCACCGTTTCAAAGAGTGGCTACTCTTCTGGCTTGAGGAACTCCGTGAATACTTCGACATTTGAGGGGCCCGGAATTTTCACAATGGCCCGAGTTTTTTCTGGGCACTTGGTACTTGACAAGTGACAAATTTCATGCTATAATGTAGTCACAGTGGAAGGTCCCCGCTGGGACATCTCGGCGGCAAATTAGAACCGTACTTTGATGCGCTGGTTGAACTCCAGCGCCTTCCATCAATAGTGCAGGACGGGCGCGAGTGGCAGCGCAGCGGACTCCAAACCCGAAGTGTCCTGGTTCAAGTCCAGGGTCCTGTGCCTGTAGGCGTGTCGTCTAAGGGTCGGACGCGAAGCTGTTAACTTCGTTATCTGGGTTCGAATCCCAGCGTGCCTGCCTAATGGGTCAGTAGCTCTAATTGGGAGAGCGGCGCACCTGCAATGCGCAGGCTGGAGGTTCGAGTCCTCTCTGATCCACCATAATATAGCCCGCCCCGCAGCACTCCCTAATGGGCAGGCGGGGCAAATATCTCGCCGTAGCTGAGTAGGAGAAAGCGTCGGCCCGCGAAGCCGAAGATCGGAGGTTCGACCCCTCCCGACGAGACCTGTGCTCCTCTGGTGAAATGGACATCACACGTGTCTTCGAAACACGGATTGCCTGTTCGAGCCGGGCGAGGAGTACCAGTGCCAATGTAGCTCAATAGGTAGAGCACCTGCCCTGTAAGCAGGGTGTTGGCGGATCGTGCCCGCCCATTGGCTCCTTCGGATCAAGGGTATAGGGGAGTGGGTATCTCGAGTACACCACACTGAAACCTGGGACTCAAAGCAGTGCAACCCCAAAGTGAGCGGAGTCCCCCAGTGATCCGATATGCCATCGAAGCGTAGATAGCGACGTAGCCGTTTCGTAAGCGGCAGAGTGGGATGCGAGCGCCCACGATGGCTCCAGCCCGAGAGGCTCATACGGATGAGCGGCATCTTGGTAAGATGCAGGGAGCAGGTTCGAATCCTGTCTTGGGCTCCAGTGCGAGTGTCGCCAAGTGGTAAGGCATCTGCCTTCCAAGCAGACATCGTGGGTTCGAGTCCCACCATTCGCTCCTGTGCGGGCGTAGTTCAGTGGTAGAATGCCATCTTGCCAAGATGGAGGCCATGGGTCCGAATCCCATCGTCCGCTCCAAGTCATGGGCAGCTCGTGACTATAAAAATGGAAGCTGAGTAGGCTGGGGGCGGCCTAGAGAAGCAACGCCCCGCGCTCCGGGATCATCTAGCGGTAGGATGCCAAGCTTTGAACTTGGTCACGCGATGGTTCGAATCCCGCTCCCGGAACCTAGCAGGTAAGTGTCCTATACTGCGGGGTAGGCGAATTGGTAAGCCGTCAGGCCCTGACCCTGGAGATTGGTGGATCGTACCCACCCCCCGCAGCCTTGTGCTCCCGTAGCTCAACGGACTGAGCAACTTGCTTCTAACAAGAAGGTTGGGGGTTCGAATCCCTCCGGGAGTGCCTTATAGGGGATAGGTGTACATGGTTGCACGCTCGCTTTGGGAGCGAGTAGTAGTGGGTTCGAGCCCCACATCCCCTACCTACGGAAGAGCCCATTGGCGTGGTTAGCGATCTTGAAAATCGTGAAGCCGTAATCATCCGGCGTGGCCGTTCAACTCGACCCTCTTCCGCCTGACTCATGCCTCGGTACCACCCGCCCACCCCTCACAAGTCTTATCAGACGTCGGCGGGAGTTGTGTGCAAAGCTGAGGCTAATCCCCCCGCTCGATTCGACGGGCGGGCGCCCGGTTCCAGCCGCCGGCTGAGGCTGGATGAAAGTCCACAGCCCTAACAAGGACGCCGGAGCAACATGGTGCTCATGGTCAACTGGTGAAGACGCTTGGCTGTGAACCAAGAATGGACGGATCGTAACCGTCTGAGCACCCCAAGGCCCGCCCAGCGAGGGGCACTCGAAGCTGATACCTTGAACGGGCTTGTGACCCGTGGTGCAGCGACCTGGCGGCGGGCCGGTATGCCGCTGAAGCTAACCTAGTGGAAGCGCCTGCTTGAAGAGCAGGAGGGGTCGGCGCAAAACCGACTGGCGGCACCTGTGTCCACGATGCAAGCGGCCTTGCGAACTGCCTGCAAAGCAGAGATGAGTTGGTTCGACCCCAACCGTGGACTCCATGCCTCTGTGGGGTTAATGTAACCCACCGCCCTCTTAAGGCGAGAGATGGAGGTTCAAGTCCTCCCAGTGGCACCACCCGGCCTAGCCCAACGGCAGAGGCGGCCGCCTCAAGAGCGGTTTAGTCCAGGTTCAAATCCTGGGGTCGGGACCTTGCCCCTCTACCCCAACGGCAGAGGGAATCGTCTTAAACACGATTCAGTGGTGGTTCGAATCCACCGAGGGGCACCTGTGCCAGCGTAGCCCAATTTGGCAGGAGGCAACCGCCTTAGAAGCGGAACAGTGCAAGTTCGAATCTTGCCGCTGGTACCTTGCCCCCGTGGCGTAATGGAAACGCACCTCTCTTTTAAAGAGCGAGTTGGTGGTTCGAGTCCACCCGGCGGCACTAGTTGGAGACAGTTCATCCAACAACATAAAAGGAGAGAATAGAAATGAAGAAGGTACTGTTTGCACTGGTGGGGATTGCACTATTCATCGCAGGATGTGCAAGGGCGGCAGATGTAGCATCCAACAATTTGTCCGTCGCCGCTGACAATTTTGAGATTACCAGGCGTATCGTGTTCTATAATGGTATCAATGGTGACTACATCCTGGTCATCGAGGGCCTGTGCTCTCTCGGAAACTATGACCCAGCGGGAGAGCTGTCCGTTACATGCAAGACAGGACCGGATGCGTACAAGAAGCATTTTCTGGGCCTGTCTGACAACGTGACCTATTTCGCTGAGCAGATTGATGGGGCCGACGCCGACCCGTATCACTATCGGGTCATCTTCAGACCGACGACTATCATTCCAGAACCAGAGCTAGACACTCCGTAACAAAGCGGTGGGGTGCGCATACCATAACCACGCACTGTGCTCTCGTAGCATAAAGGACAGTGCCCCCCGGTCCTAACGGGGAGACTGCTGGTTCAAGTCCAGCCGAGAGCGCCTAGTGGCGGGGATGTGGCAGCATCTAGAGTCTAGGTCACCGGCCGACTGACTGTCGATAGGAGGCTGGTTCCGGGAGGAGCCGGTTGTGGTACCCGGCCCGCCACTACTTTGGGACCGTAGGCTAAGTGGATCGGCCAATAGCCTTTCAAGCTATGGATCAGAGTTCGAATCTCTGCGGTCTCACCTAATGCCCTCTTCTTCTAGAGGCCAAGGATGTCTCCCTCTCAAGGAGGCGACGTGGGTTCGAAGCCCACAGAGGGCACCTAGTCAGTCCCGGCCCAGCGCGGGAAACCGAGGAACCTCCAGACTCCACTGCTTAAGGAAGGAGGCGCAAGCCGATTGCACTTCCGAGGGAGCAACCTCAAGACGCCTAGCGGGTGAGCAGCGCAGTGATGGCAGGTAGAGGGCAAAGACAGATGCTGGGACAAAAACAGAATCTGGGGTATGAGGACTGACAAACACGGAGCAGTGGCAGAGAGGTTTATCGCGCTGTCCTGCTAAGGCAGTGGCGGGAAGCCGCCCGTTGGTTCGAATCCAACCTGCTCCGCCATGGACCCAGGGTCGGATAGTAAGACATCGCTCTGATAAGGCGAGGGACGACGTGCAAATCGTCGTGGGTCTACCTGAGCGCCTCGGCTGGCATGGTGGTCAGAGGTCGTCCTATGAACGACCAATAGCTCCGTTCGATGCGGAGGAGGCGTACCTATGAGCTACGGATTTCTGGAGTGTCCGAGGTGTCAAAGTACGATACGCCCCGCCGACCGAAGCGAAGACGGCGGGCAGTGGGTGTGCTACGAGTGTGGGCTAGAGTTCTTGTCTGATGAGGAGCCTGGAGGCTCCAACAAAGGTCTGTTAGGGGAGTCTGGCCGTCCCCATCTCCCTGTCACGGAGAAGATCACGGGTTCAAATCCCGTACAGATCGCCTAGTGCCCGGTTAGCTCAGTTGGATAGAGCGCCTTTCTTACAAAAAGGAGGTCGCTGGTTCGAGCCCAGCACGGGGCACCTTGCCCGCCAGAGAATCCGAAGCTCAGATACCGAGCTATGCCTTCGAAGGGGTGGTAAAGCTGAGCGGCGGGCATACATAGCGGGGTGGACTGGAGAGGCTCCAGCTCAGGCTCATAACCTGTACCACGCGGGTTCGATTCCCGCCCCCGCCACCTTGGGGAGTAACCGCGTCCGTCCGGTATTAGGCATCGGTGTGGATGACGGAACTGCACACCGTGTAAGTCCTGCTCCCCTCTTGGTGCTGCATGGGGCATTGGCGAGCCCAAGTGGCTGTAAACCACCCGCCCAACGGCTGTGGGGGTTCGACTCCCTCCGGCACCACCTGGTACCCCTCCCCGACTTCCTGATCGGGGTGGGGTACCCAAACAGATAACTACAGGAGGTTATCGTGTTAGTACAAAGGAACAGTAGAAAGCAAGGAGATGTAGGATTAGGCAGGGCAATAGCATACTTCACTAAATTGGGACAGACAGTTGCTATTCCATTAACAGACAGTCAACACTATGATTTGATTGTAGACAATGGAGCAGTGTTATTAAGAGTCCAAGTAAAAACCACAAGACACAAAGCTGACAACGGGAGTTATGAGGTTGGACTCCGCACTTCGGGTGGAAACAAGTCTGGCAACACAATAAATTACTTTGACAATAAGTCATCAGATATATTGTTTGTTTTGGCTGAGGATGGAACAGAGTGGGTTATTCCAACAAGTGATGTTGAAGCGAGGCACGGAATTGTGCTAGGATCAAAGTACGATAAGCATAGAATTTCCTAAAGCGGCAGAGCGTGGTTCGATTCCACGACCATCCACCAAAGATGCCCGCCCGGAGGTAATCGTTACCGGGTGGGCCAAAAACTCGGTCTTGACTTTGGTAAAAACTGGTGTATAATATAGGCACGGAGAGAGATGAGCCCCACACAAAAAAAGGTAACCCTAATCTATGATGCTGGGCACTCTTATATAGAAACCTTTGAGCACGATACCGTTCTGTTTTGTCCACACTGTGGCTTAAATGGTGTATGGATTGAATGTTCCGAGGGTGACTATTATCAAGGCCCTACTTTTATCTGTGTTGAGTGTGGGACTTCATTTACTATGCCAGGCTTCAATCCAAGATCAAAGAATAAGCAGGACATGCAAAGGGCAGAGCAGCTTCGTGGACAATAGACTGTTCCCGTACCAACGGGAGGCAGTAGAGTTTATTGAGGCCGCCGCAGGGCGGGCCATTCTAGCCGATGACATGGGCCTCGGAAAAACTATCGAGGCCCTGTGTTGGGCGGCCGGCAGAGATGACATCAAGCGGGTGCTGATCGTGGCCCCCGCCAACGTTGTATACAAATGGCGGAGGGAAGTGTCTTCCTGGACGGACTGGCGCTCGGGTATTATCCAAGGGTACACGTCGCGACGGCCCCCGGCGCCAGTTCAAATTTGTTCATACACGGTTATGGCACACCGTTATCAAGAGCTGGAGAGAGAAGAGTGGGACCTCATCATTTGGGATGAGGTGCACGCGCTTAAAGGTCCGCCCAAGAAAACTAAGCGGGTGGCGGCAGCAAAGAGGATCAAAGCTAAATACATGCTCGCTCTAAGCGGGACGCCGTTTCTCAATCGTCCCATAGAGCTGTTCAACACGCTCGACATGGTGGAGCCTGGCCACTGGAATCTGTGGTCCTACGGATCAAGATATTGCGGGGGCATGGATTGCATAGATGGTCCATTCAAGGGCGTGACCAATGTGGCGGGGCTGAGGAAGATGCTTGAGGGGACGATGATCCGCCGCCTCAAGTTAGAGCTGCGGGGGCAGTTGCCGCCTCTGACACGCACGATCCTGCCAGTTGATATCAACACTGAGGAGTATAGGTCGGAACTGAAAGGCATCAACAAGAAGAATGCCTTGGTCAAAGTCAACGCCCTGTATCATATTATTGGACGGGAGAAGGCCAAGGTGGCGGTGGAGTGGGTGAGGGATTTCTTCGAGTCATCGGAGCCCAACGCCAAGCTGGTCCTGGCCGCCCACCACATTGATGTTATCCAATACCTGACAAGGGAGCTGCAACAGTATGGAACAACTTGGATTACCGGGGATGTTGGACAAGCCGAGCGAGCGCAACGAATTGCTGCGTTCCAGGGAAAACCTAGGCCACGATGTATTATCATTAATACGAGTGGGGGAGAAGGCGTGGACCTCTATGGAACGGATGGAAATGACAATAGCACTGTGTTATTTGTGGAACGCCAATTCACGCCGGCTGCTGAATCCCAGATCGAGGGAAGACTTGATAGGATTGGTCAAGGAAGTCCTGTCAACTCTTACTACATAAGTGCAGTTGGTACTTACGACGAAGATATGGCAGCGTTGGTTGAGTCAAAGTGGAAGACGATGGACGACATTCTGGATATGGAAAAGCTTGAAACTACTATAATGGAAATGTTGTTATGAACAGTGGGCGGCCCAGCCCGAGACTGGATAACAACTCGGAGAAAGGAGCGTGACGCTCCAGGAGAAATCGGTAAAGACATGGGTGTAAATCGTAGGCAACGCAAGAGCCGCGGCCCGCGCGGCAAGGGTGACATCCGCATTATGAAATCGGGCGAGGTGCGGGTCTATCTGGACGAGGGCGGCGGAGTAAAGGAAACATATCCGATGACCGCCCCCGAGGGCGAGAAGGCAGTCATCAATGGGTGGAAGTTCCAACCGATTGCCAATGCCTTCATCGAACTGTCGGAGGACGAACAGGAGATTGTGGGGGTGCGCCCCTTCGAAGGAACCTTCTACGTCGTGTTTGATAGGTTCGCATCCCGTGAGGGAATGCCCCCAACCATCAAACACAAGGAAGCCGAGAAGGTTCAGATGGCGGACGGGCGGTCATGGATGAACCCACCTCACGACCAGTTCTTTGCGTTGCTTAAGATCGTCGGCAGCAAGGAATGGGCGGGGGTGGAGATCGTCAAGCCCCTGGTGTATCAGTTTGCAGAGAACCCCGCCTCGCCGGGCGAGATGGAAATTCTTTACGAGAGGAAATTTTGGTACAGTGCCTTGCTTAATTTCCTTGAAGTTGCGGGCTTTGACTTCGATGCTGACACGCTCGCCCGCTCGGCCAACGTGTTGGTAGAGCTTCAGGAAATTCTCAAGCGGCGGGATGCGGTGTTCCAGGGAGTCATGGAAAATGGTTGGTTGAACCGTGAACTCTCGCACGTTCCAGAAGGAAGCGTAATTAAAAGATAGCACCGTGGGCCGGGCCGCCCCTCAAAAGGAGAGAGCAGTGGGGAAGAAGAGCGTTGAAGCGTTGTTGAAGGAATACAAGCAGATAAACGACGACTTGGATTCTTTGTGGGCCGAACAGCCAACGGAGATTAAGTTTGACAGGCTGCCTTGGGGCAAGTTTGATAAACTGGATGACGCGGCCAGGAAGAGATATAACGAGATTGCAGAAATAGTTGGAAGATTATCTGGTGGGTCACTAGACATTTACATGGTGTAGTGAGCAGAAGGATGACAGTCACGCTTGACCAGATATATGAACACATGCCCAACGCCCAGCTGATGAGCCGAGGCTACCTGCTGGCATACTGTCCGTTTCACTCGGATGAAAAGAAATCACTCCTGGCATTTCCGGATGGGTGGTATCGGTGTTTGGGCTGTGAGGCAACGGGGCGGCTAGAGAAACTCTATGCTGAGATACTATCCCCAGGCTCCACCAGGAACCACGGAGCGGACAACTTCAAGGGCCGAGCGCCCCGCATCCCCAGTGATCCAGAAGGAATGGCAGAGTTTGTCTACAGCGCTCACGATGCCATTCTCCGAAACGCCTCGTTCAGGTGGTATCTGGAGCAGCGGGGCGTGGCGGGGCGCATAGAAACTTGCCGTCTCGGGTGGGTGGAGGGCTGGGTAACGGTTCCCGTTTATGCCGAGGACCACAGCATCCAGGGAGTTATCCTGCGGGCGGGGCCCTATGCCGAGAAGGCGACGGGAATGCG
>ERZ1292632.1820-Hain-H43-01um-R2-1820-length-19416-cov-6_pt1 | contig 19416 bp, 15 predicted proteins | sample MGYA00564407_ERZ1292632 | MGnify/ENA primary metagenome ERZ1292632 (study PRJEB36523, sample SAMEA6512637) | groundwater metagenome | collected 2019-01-08 | study: AquaDiva: Metagenomics assemblies of 32 groundwater samples | reverse complement strand
TATTCAGTTAAAAATGCAAAAGATAAAACTCTTTTGCAAGATTTAAAATAATGGAAGAGCTAAAAAAACACGAACATTCTGAACATCAAGAAATTAAAAAAGATAAAACTATAGTTGATAAAACTATAGATTTTGTTTTTTCAAGTGATGAGAGAAAATGGCTTCTGCTCATTTTTATTTTAGGAGTAGTTTTAAGATTTCTTGTTGCAAACAATATTTCTCTTCTTGGAGATGAAGCAGTTCATGGTCCGCATACTATAGGTTTTTTGAGTTCAGGATTAATCAGCACATTTGCCCATTCTCCTCTTTGGCTTGCCTTAACAGATTTTTGTTTTAAGTTTCTGGAAATTACTATTTTCTCAGTAAGATTTCTTTCCTTCTTTTATGGCTCTCTTTCAATACTATTAGTCTTTCTTATAACTAAAAAGATTTTCAATAAAAAAGCAGCATTGCTTTCAGCATTCTTGCTTTCAGTTTCATTTTTTACAATAAGATATACACTCATAGAGATGGATTTATCGGCATTGTTTTTCTTGCTTTTTGCAGCATATAGTTTTATTTTATCGATGGAAGATAAAAAGTTTCCATGGCTCGCGGCAGTTTGTATAGGCTTAGCTGCACTGATAAAAACCTTGTCCTTATTCTTCGTTCCGGCGTTTATAATTGCTTTTTTCCTTTTTACTAAAAAAGAGGATAATAAAACAAAAAAACAGCACATAACAAAAATAGTAATAAATGTCGTGCTCTTCGGATTAATTATTCTTGCAATATTTTCTCCGATAATTATGCACAATTATTATTGGTGTCAAGACCAAGGAATGGTAGATGTTTATTTTGCAAAATATTTTAAGGATTTTAAAAATACAACGGGTTTTCCCCAATGTCTTGATTTAGATAAGGCTCAGGCAGCATATGGCATGCAACAAGGTTATGAAACTACATTTGAACACTCCAGATTCTTAGAAGGGACAATAACTATGAGCAAGGCTACTTTTGATTTAGATCCGATTTTAGTTATTTTGGGACTTCTGGGAATTTTTTTAACCTACTCCTTAAAGGATAAAAGAAAATATTGGTGGTTTTTAATTTTGTTTAATATATTCGGTTTTGTATTTTTGATACTTTCTGATTGGCTTGCAACTCATTTTACTACGATGATTCCTGTATTTTGCATATTTGGAGGTATATTTCTTGAAAAAGCATCAAATGATATCTCGAAAAAATTTAGTATTGAGTCAAAAACAATTTTAGCTATAGCAATAATTTTAATTATGCTATTTCAATTATTTTTGCTTTGGCCACATTTAACTTCTACATGCGCGATGACACAAATGAGGGGGTATGCTATAGACCATATGGATAAAAATTCAATTGTAATAACTGATGCAAGAATTTATACCGGCAGAGTAGCTCTTCTTTTTAGTGATTTCCATTATTTAGATGCCTCACTATTTTCTTCTCTAATGGAGGCTAATCAAGATTCTACAAATCAAGTTCAGGTTAAACTATATTATTTAGAATGCGCTTCAGATGATTGCGGTTGGGGAACTATGGGCAATAATCCTGGTTTGAATGAATCTATGGAGCAGTTTACTTCTAATTTTGCCCAAACTCCCGTAATGAAAACTATATTTGGCGGTGGTGGCTATGATGAAGCAACAGGCAAACCCTATTTCAGAGTTTATCAAACTATAATAAACCTTAATCCGGAATTAATTCCACTCGTGGATTCAACCCATAATTGGTGGTATTATCCCGTCAACTATAAGCCAAAAAGCCAAATCTTTGATAACTATGCTGTTAAACCTGGATTTGATAGCCTCACCTATCAATTAATGAAACTCATTATATGGGCATCAATAGTAGCAGCAATTATTCTCGCGTTTGCTCCGATTTATTATCTCATTAAAGAAAGAAACTAAAGTAAATGTTAGGTGTCAATCTTAATTCCTTACATCAGGAATAACTAAACAAACCCAAATAGGCTCCTCGAACTTGCATTTCTATCTAATTTTAAATTACTTAAATACAAATTCTCGCCTCCTGCTCGCCTATTTTCTATAGAACTTATTAATAATTCCTAGTAATAACCGAACTTGTGCCGAGTAAGTTCACGAATGCAAGTTAGTTAAGATTTATGAGTGGGCTTACAAGCAGGTTATTAAGAAGTTAAAGTAAGTAGCAATTATGTCAAGTTTGATAGTTTACTTAATAGTAAATAAAAGCTTATATAGTCTTTTTTGTAGAATTTAAAATGAGAGTATTACTAATTGTTCCACCAAATAGTCAGGAAGAAAGATACGGGAAATTCTCAGAAATTGGAACTCTTTACCCCCCACTTGGGCTGGCTTATGTTGCAGCAGTAGCAGAATCAGAAGCAGAAGTAAGAGTCTTAGATTCAGAAGCAATGAATTATTCTTATTCAGATATAGAAAAAATAACTCGTGAATTTAATCCAGATGTAGTCGGTATGCAATGTTATTGTACAACTATAACTCGATGTTACAAGGTAGCAGAATTAATAAAAAAATTTGATTCCAAAATAAAAGTTGTTCTTGGCGGAGCGCAGTTAACTCTAGAAAAAGAAGAAACTATGAAAAATAAGAATATAGATTTCGGAATTTATGGAGAAGGTGAATTTGTCTTTCGAAATTTGTTAAGGGAGTTAAAACAATCCGAGAAAAAACAGAATTTTAAAAAGATTCAGGGATTAATTTGGAAAAATAAAAATAAAATAATTATTAATCCTAAACAAGAATTGATAACTAATCTTGACAAACTTCCACTTCCTGCACGTCATCTTTTTCCTATGGATAAATATCATTCTTCTGCTAATCTTCGCGGTAAGAAGACTCTTAATCTTATGACTTCAAGAGGATGCCCGTTTAATTGCGCCTATTGTGCTGGAAGTTTAATTTTTGGAAAAACTCACAGATATCATGGAACTGACAGAGTAATAGAAGAACTTATTGAGCTTAGGGATAAATATCATGCAGATAGCATTCAGTTTTTTGACGAAACTTTTACTGCCAACCGGCCAAGGGTTATCGAACTTTGTAATAAAATGATTGAGCGAAAATTGAATATAGAGTGGTCTTGTTTTACTAGAGTTAATTTAGTCGACTTAGAACTTCTTAAAAAAATGAAAGCAGCAGGATGCTATCTTATCTTTTTCGGCTATGAATCTGGAAATCAAAGATTGCTTAATCTTATTCGAAAAGGAATAACTTTAGAACAATCAAGAAATGCAACAAAATGGTGTAATGAAGCAGGAATTGAAACTTGGGGTTCCTTTATGATTGATTTACCTACTGAAACTAAAGAAGAATCTGAGCAAACAATAAAATTTGCCTTAGAAATCAACCCCACTTTTGTTCAATTCCCAATAACAACGCCTTTTCCGGGAACAGATTTATATCAGCTTTGCAAAGATAATGGGAAAATACTCACAGACAACTTAGATGAGTATACTGCCTGGGATGTAGTTTATGTCTCGACTGGCAGAACTATTCAAGATATTAAAAATACTGTAAAAAAAGCTTATCGGAGCTTTTATCTTCGTCCATCCTATATGATTAAAAGATTTAAAAGTGTGATGAAACTTCCAATAAATAAGATAATAAATTTATTAGGCAGCGCAATGTATGCATTTTTTAAATAACATGAAATTAACAAAAGCAAATCCGAAAGTATCAGTATTAATTCCTGCTTATAACGAAAAAAGCACAATACTCGAAATTATAAGGCAAGTTAAAGCCGTTCCATTAAACAAAGAAATAATAATCATTGATGATTTTTCAAAAGACGGAACTCGGGAAATTTTAAGAAATATTAGGGACAAAGAGGTTAGAGTTTTATTTCATGATAAGAATTATGGTAAGGGTCATGCCATAAGAACAGGAATAAAAGCAATAACTGGCGATATCATTATTATTCAGGATGCAGATTTAGAATATGAACCTCAAGATTATCCAAAACTTATTCAGCCAATTATAGAAGGAAAAACAAAAGTCGTTTACGGAACGAGATTTCCAAGAATAAAGGAGAAGTTCTTCCCTTTCTTTCATTATTTTAGTCTTTCAAATCCCTATTATGCCGCGAATAAAATTTTAACTATAACAGCTAATCTGCTATATTTTGCCAATATTACTGACGAGCCAACTTGTTATAAGGTTTTTTCTTCAGATGTGCTAAAAAAAATAAATCTAAAATGCGAGAAATTTGAGTTTTGTCCGGAGGTTACAGCAAAAGTTAAAAAAGCAGGATATAATATTTATGAAGTGCCGATTGCATACCATCCAAGGAGTGTTAAGGAAGGAAAAAAAATAAAGCTCAAGGATGCATTTGACGCTTTTTGGACACTAATTAAATATCGGTTCAACGATTAACAGTAAATAATAAAATGGGAAAATTTGATCACTTCATACAAGACAGAATACTAAGAAAGATAAGATTAAGAGCGATTATAAAAGTTTTAAGCAGGCTACCTGCAGGCACAATTCTCGATATGGGCTGTATGGATGACTATCTTCTTAAAAGACTTCCAAAGAAATTTGATTATTATGGAATTGATGATAATCCTCTATGTAAAAATTCAAAAATTTTTAAAATGCGCGTAGAAGACCTCCCTAAAAATAAAAAATATGACATTGTTATGGCTACAGAAGTTCTCGAGCATATAGATAATCCTGTAGAAGGCATGAAAAAACTTAAGGAACTTTCAAAACGATTTATTCTTGTTTCTGTTCCAAACGAGCCATTTTTTTCAATATTTCGTTTGTTTTATCCTGCAAAAGAGCATCTCTGGACAATTTTTCCGCATGCACTTGAAAAACATCTTGGAAAGCCTGTTTTCAAAACCCGAGCGTGTTTTAATAGAACCTATATTGCTCTTTGGGACTTGAAAAGAAGAGCATAAATCTTTAAAAATACTCATAATTACTATAAAAGATGACAAAAAAATTCCTATTAATGAATATGCCCTCGACAATCGGCGTTTACAAAGGCAAGGATTCTGCTCTCAAGGGCATAATTGCTCCACGTCCAATGGTTTCTATGGCTGAACTTGCAGGAAGTGTATTAGCAGCAGGCGCAGATTGTAAAATATTAGAATTGCAGATTTCAGAAAAACCTTTCGAAGAAATTGAAATTACGATAAAAAGTTATCAGCCAGATTATGTTGGATTGACATTTACAACTCTTCTTTTTGAAGAAGCCAAGGCTGTTGCAAAATTTATCAGGCAAAAATTTCCAAAGGTTATAATCGTAGCTGGCGGAGTTCATCCAACAATATTTCCAGAAGAAGTTGCAGCAGTTCCTGATATAGATTTAGTTGTTTATGGAGAAGGAGATATTACTCTCCAAGAAATTTTAAAGGATAATTTTTATAAAAATATCAAAGGTTTAGTTTTCAAGCACAATGGCAAGATAATAAAAAATCCCGCCCGCCCTGGTGTAGAAAATTTGGATACTCTTCCACTTCCTGCCTGGCATTTATTTGATTCGAAAATTTATATGAACCCAAAAGCAATAGCAAGAGAGTCTCCTGTTGGTACAATCAGCACTTCACGAGGCTGTGTTTATAACTGCACCTATTGCAATAAATCAGTTTTTGGAAAAAGATTTCGTGCAAAATCAGTTGAAAGAGTTATGAAGGAATTTGAACTTCTTCTGATGAATGGATTCAGAGAAATTCATGTTTGGGATGATATGTTTGCTACAGATTTAAATCGTGCAAAGGCAATTTGTGATGAAATAATAAAAAGAGAACTAAAATTTTCTTGGCAGTTAGAATGTGGCGTAAGAGTTAATTGCGTAGATAAAGATTTTTTTGAAAAATGTGTTAAGGCTGGCTGTTATAAGGTAGCCTTTGGTTTTGAATCTGGAAATCAAAAAATATTAGATTCTATTCAAAAAGGGACAACTCTTGAACAGGCAAGAAATGCTGTTAAATGGGCAAAAGAAGCCGGAATGGAAACAGCAGGATTTTTTATGATAGGTCTGCCTGAAGATACAATTGAAACAATGGAAGAAACTATTGATTTTGCCTGTTCACTTGGTTTGGATTACGCAAAGGCAACAATATTAGTTCCTCTTCCGTCAACTCAGGTTTTTGATGAGTTTGAAAAAAAAGGGCTGCTAAAGACAAAAGACTGGACAAGATATAATTTCCATCAGGCTTCTCATGTTTATAATCATCCGACATTAGATTGGCCAACTTTAGAAAAATACTATGATAAATTTCATAAACGATTTTATTTCAGGCCAAGCTATATGATAAGCAGATTTTTTAGGAGCATTAAAAAAGGTGAAATTATCGACGATATTAAAATGGCTCTTAAGACTTTTGGCTAATTAAGTTACTAATATAAATAACACCAACCCATAAATTATAATGAAAATTTTACTTGTTAAACCCATTTCAGATATTCATGTAGTTTCACCTCCGCTTGCTCTGGCGTATCTTGCCTCTTCCATAAAGAAGCTCAATGTGGATGTAAGGATTCTTGACTGCCTGTTGAAAAAATTCACCTTCCCAGATTTTAATAAATACTTGAGAGATTATAATCCGGATGTTATAGGTTTCACTTCTTTTACAATGGAATTTAAATCTGCGCTAAAAATGGCTGAGATTGCAAAATCTTTAAATCCAAAAGTAAAGATAATTTTCGGTGGTCCGCATGTTTCTAATGTCCCAGAAGATTCTCTGAAAAATAGGGCTACTGATTTTATTTTTAGAGCAGAAGCAGAAGAGGGCTTTCCGAGACTTATCGAAGAATTAATAAAACAAAAAAATAACCGAAATTATAAACCAGATTTTAAAAAAATTCCTTGTTTGGGCTGGAAGAACAAAAATAAAATAATTCTAAATCCAATAAAGCTTTTAGAAAACTTAGATAGCTTAGCCTTTCCAGATTTTGATTTACTTGAATTCAATAAATATCCTAAACTATATCTTGCAAAGAAACATCCTTCTGCGCCAATATTAACTTCTCGCGGTTGCCCATTTAATTGCACTTTTTGCACCGCGAAACAGCTTTCAGGAACTAAATGGAGATTCAGAAGCGCAGAAAATATAATAAAAGAAATCAAAATTTTAAAGGAAAAATATAATATTCAAGAATTCCAAATTTGGGATGATAACTTTACAATGAATAAAGAAAGGGCAAAAAAGTTCTGTGACTTGCTAATAAAAGAAAACTTGAATTTAAGCTGGTGGTGCCCAAATGGTGTTCGTCTTGAAACTCTTGATAAGGAACTTCTTATAAAAATGAAAAAAGCAGGATGTTATGCTATAGCTTTTGGGATTGAATCAGGAAGTGAAAAGATTCAAAAGGATATGAACAAAAATATTAATTTTAAGCATCTTCGTGAAATGGTTACCTTTGCTTATAATTTAGGTTTTAGAACACAGGGATTTTTTATTCTTGGTTATCCAACCGAAACCCGCGAAGATATTCTAAAAACAATAAAACTTGCAAAATCTCTGCCGTTAATGCGAGCAAGCATTTCTTTATTTCAGCCTCTTTTTGGTTCCAAAATATATGAAGATTTAAAAAAGCAGGGCAAAATTCCAAAAGATTATTCTATAGAGAATTGTGACTATTCAAAGGCAAGCATTCTTCCAATAGGATTTAAAAATATAGAAGAAGTTAAAAAAATGCAGCAAAAGGCAATGCTTGAATTTTATCTGCGTCCAAGAGTTTTTTTCAGCTTTATACGCGAAAATCTAAATATAGATCAGATAAGAGAAATCCTTTTAATGGTTCAAAAGTATATTTTTAATAAATAATATGGATAAAACTAACACAAAAAAGCAATCCGTAGTAATTCTCGGCGCGGGTATAACTGGATTAGTTACAGCATACTATCTTTCTTCGGATTATAATGTTCTTTTGATTGAAAAAGATAGCAGCATAGGCGGAACAGCAGGCAGTTTCAATTACAAAGATTTTAAATTAGATTATGGGCCACACAAAATTTATACAGAACTTCCGGGAATCTTAGAGGAGATTCAAAAAGTCTGCCCCCTAATTCGTGTTAAAAAGAAAAATTCAATATATCTGAATGGAAGTTATTTTGATTTTCCTCTTAAAATGAGTCAAATCGCTACAAAAATGCCCGCAACTGCCTTCAAGGCGGGCATAGATATTCTTTCTAAGCCACTAAACAAGCGTCCAGACGATTCTTATGAAAACTATCTTCTCAACAGATTTGGTAAAACTCTATACAATCTATCATTTCGCGATTATGCCACCAAAATATGGGCAACAAATCCTCAAGAATTAGATGCAGAGCTTGCTAAAAGAAGAGTTGCAATTTCAGGAATATTTCAATTAATTAAAAGCGTATTGTTTAAAGATACGAAACAAATCTCTGCTGAATATTTTTATTATCCTCAATTTGGAATGAACGAACTAATAAAAAATTTAGCTAAAAAAATATTAGAGAATAAAGGTAAAATAATGATTAACAACGAACTAAGTGAAATAAATATGAAAGATGATAAGATACAATATATTAAACTCGCAAAAGGTATGTTAAGACCGGATTATTTAATCTCTACAATACCTCTTGATTCTCTTGCAGAAATCATTAAATTTAATGGAATAAAAATAAATTCTCCAGAGATACATTATCAGGATTTGAATATAATTTATTTTATTTTAAACAAGCCCAAAGCTCTTAACGATTGCTGGATATTTTTTCCAGAAGGAAAATTTATCTTTCAGAGAGTTAGCGAACAAAAAGCATTTTCCGAAGCAACCTGTCCAAAAGATAAAACAGCCATAATGGTTGAAACCACTCAGCCCTTATCAAAAGAATTAATTAATAAAATAATTGGCCAGCTTGAAGAAGCTAAAATTTTGCAAGGTTCTGAAATAGAGGAATATTTTTTCAAAACAATAAAAAAGTCTTATCCTATATATAAAAAAGGTTTTTCAGAAGGCATAAGCCAGCTTATTAGAAGAGTTGAGTCTGTAGATAATTTTTATACTCTTGGCAGGCAAGGATTGTTCAATTATAATAATATGGACCAATGCTGGGATATGTCTATGAAACTTGCTGAGCAGATAAAACAGGGCAAGAGTAAAATAGATTGGCAGGAAACTAAGAAGTATTTTGATAGTTATAGGATTGTTGATTAAAATTACTTCTAATAAAGTCCAATTCTGCCTAAACAAAACTGCCAATTAACTCTCGCTCTAAATCACCCATTTTTATTGAATATTTAGATTACTACTTCAAATTTTTCACACAATCTAAATTTTTAAGGATTATGAAAAATTTGTTTTGATAATTATTAGGTAACCATGTGGTTATTGGCTTAAGCAAAGTAGGCGTTTAGTTGAGAGTTTTTCTTTCCTCTTTAAACAGGTTTTTAAATAACTTATTCTTTATTGGATTATGGAGCAAAAGCAGGCAAAAGAGACACTTCGACAGCAAGTCTTTAAGAGCAGTGTTTGGAGTTTGTCGACTACTATAGTTTCAAGATTGGGCGGGTTAATTTTTACTATACTTCTTGCAAGATTTTTACTTCCAGAGGGTTTCGGATTATATTCCCTCGCTACCTCAATTGCATTAATTTTTATTGCTTTCGCAGATCTGGGGATAAATCAGGCAATGATAAGATTTGTGTCTCTAGATTTTGATAAAAATAAAGAAAGAGCCGCAGCATATTTTGGTTATATTCTAAAAATAAAACGCATTTTAGCAGGATCCCTTTCAATTTTATTATTTGTTTTAGCCTATCCTTTGGCTATTTTTGTATTTCATAATTCTAGCCTTTTTTATCTGTTACTAGTTCTAAGCATTTATTCCTTTTTCTTGGCTATGGAAAGTTTTTATGAGTCTTTATTTTATATCGGTGCCAAGGTAAAGTATCTTTTTATAAAAGAAATAGTTCTTCAATCTCTTAGAATATTAGCCGTAGCGTTAATCTTCTTGATAACCTCCAAATCTCTGCAGGTATTAGGAATAATTTCAGCTATAACCATCGTAATAATTTTAGTTTATTTTGTAGTACTAATCTTTACTCGTAACATTATTCATCAATTATTTAGACCCTCAAGAATATTAATCGATAAAAGAGAGGTTTTAAAATTCATAGGATATCTTACGGTTGGAGGTATATCGGGCATATTTTTTGGTTATGTTGACACTGTAATGCTGGGTTTCTTTGTACAACCTGAATATATTGGATATTATCGCGCAGCAGCAACCTTAATCTTTGGAATAGCTGGTTTATTTTCTTTTGTTAATGTATTTATTCCAGTTTTAACAAGAATGTCTACAAAAAAACTATCGGATGTTTTCAATAGAATAATAAAATATTCTTTTATGATTACAATACCCGCCTGTTTTGGTATTATTTTTCTAGCAAGTTATGTTTTAAGGGCAATATACGGCTATGGCTATTTGCCCGCAAATCTTTCGCTCTATTTTTTAGCGCCAATGATTATTCTTACTATGCTTGTATGGAATATTTCCGCTTTATTTTCGGCAAGAGGCATTCTAAGAAGTTTTACGAAAGTAACACTTATAGCTTCTTTAGTAAATATAATCCTTAATTATCTTCTTATTAACTTACTTTTGACACACTCTCAATTATGGGCCACCGCTGGAGCTGCAATCGCTACTCTCTTATCCTGGGCACTTTATTGTATTTATGCTATTTTTCTTGTTAAAAAACAATTAGCAATAACTCTAAAAGCTAGCAATTTTCTAAAACCTCTTTTAGCCGCCATAGTAATGTCTTTGTTTCTGTTTTATTTTAATAGGACATTTAGAGATATGACTTTGACCACGGGAATACTAGAGATTTTAATCGGCGCATTGATTTATTTTATCGTTCTTTTAATTATGGGCTCAATAAAAAAAGAAGAGTTCCTGTTAATTCAGATGTTATTTCGTTAGTTATTCTGTAGTTAGGATAACTATTTAAACCAAATCCGGAGATTTTATTCATGAATAAAAACGTATTTTTACTAACTCCTAATTCTGTAGATGAGCTAGATTCCTCTCTGATTTCATATTCAATGGCATTAGGTTTTCTTGCAACTTATGCTGAAAAAGCAGGATGGAAACCGATAGTAAAAGATTGTTATTGTAGCAAGTGGGAAAATACAAAAAAGACAATTATAGAAGTGATGTCTAAAGAAAAACCAGAAGTAGTAGGAATCAATTGTATAACTATGAATCGTTGGGCAGTTTACAAGTCCATAGCTTTGATAAAAAAATTAAACCCAAAAATAAAGATTATAGTTGGTGGTGTTCATCCAACAATCTTCCCTCAGCATTTTTTAATTAGTCATAAGGCAGATATTGTAGTAATGCATGAAGGTGAAGAAACTTTCGAAGAATTACTTAAAAAATTCTCCAAAAATCAGTCTATAAAGAAAGTTCGGGGAATTGCTTACAACGAAAAAGGCAAGGTAAAACTAACACCTCCAAAAAAGCAGATATGTGATTTGGATGCAATGCCTTTCCTAAATCATGGCTACTTTCTTAATAAGGAGAGCAAGAAAGCCTTTTTCTTTTCTTCGAGAGGTTGCCCGAATAATTGCAGTTTTTGTTCTGCTTCAGTTCACTGGGGCAGGTATTGGAGAATGCGCTCGCCAAAAAATGTTGTTGATGAAATAGAAATGGTGATTAAAAAATATCCCAAGATTGATGAATTAAGATTTATGGATGATACGTTTACATTAGATAATCAAAGAGTCATAGATATTTGCAAAGAGATGGTTAAAAGAAAGATAAGGGTAAAATGGAGATGTTCTGGCAGAGTCTATCCTATTTCTGCAGAGATGATTAAATGGATGGAAAAAGCAGGATGCATTATGATTAGCTTTGGCGTTGAAACAGGTTCTCCAAGATTATTGAAGGATATAGGCAAGAATCAAACCGTCGAACAAGTTCTTAACACCTTTGAAATAGTTTATGAAAATTCAAAAATAACTCCTGAAATGTTTATTATTTTAGGTTTTCCAGGAGAATCCGAAACTACGGTTAATGAAACAATAGATTTGATTAAAAAAATAATAGACCTTTCTGGAAAGCCATTAAATCTCACTGCCGCAAGAGTTCTTGAACTATATCCTGGAACAAGAATTTATGAATTGGCAAAAAAACAAGGAAAAATTGACGATTCTTTTTGGCTCACTCATTCTGAAACCCCCCTTTATATCGAAAGAAGTCAAAAATGGTTGAAGAAGCAAAGAAATAGAATCTTATACGCAAACTGGACTCATGCAGGAATATTTCCGGTAATTAAACTTTTCTTCGAGAAAAAAATGTGGAAGCCAAAGAAGATTTACAATATAATTTATCCTTATTTAAGAGGGATAAATTAGCATAGCTTATTGTAACATAATAAACCTTATATAGATTATATTTCAAACATAAATATGAACATTTTATTAGTAGTGCCAAGATATTCTCTGGAAAACAAGCCCAATTATAACTATGTTCTTCCAATAGGTTTGGGTTATATTTATTCAGTATTAGTTAAGGCAGGACATAATGTGGATGGTTTAAATTTAAATCATATCGCAGGCAGTGCAGAAGAAATTATAACCAAAAAGTTAAATTCAAAGAAATATGACTTCGTAGGCACTGGAAATAATGCACTGGGTTATGCTATTACCGAGATAATTATTAGAACCGCAAAGAATCATCCTTCGAAACCCAAAACTCTGTTAGGGGGACCAATTATAAATAGCGAACCGGAATTAATATTCAATGATTTAAATCCCACATTTGGGGTTATAGGTGAAGCAGAAGAAACTATAGTGGAATTAGTAGATGCTGTTGAAAAAGTAAAAGATTTGAAAAAAGTAAAGGGAATAATGTATAAAGATTCAACGGGAAAACTTATTCAAACATTACCTCGAGAACCCCCGAAAGATTTAGACTCCATCCCTTTTCCTAACTATGAGGCTTTTGGTATAGAAAAACAATTAGATAATATCTCCACTAATTATGCTTATTATGCTAATTTTTCAGATAATACTCGAGCTTACCCTCTTCTTGCAAGTCGTTCTTGTCCCTTTCAGTGCACTTTTTGCTATCATAATAGTCAATATAGAAAACGTTCTCTTAAGAATATAATGCAGGAGTTATCTCTTGCTATTAAAAAATATAAAATAAATATGATATGTATTCATGACGAATGCTTTGCACTTGACAAAAGGAGATTAGATGATTTTTGCCGAGAAATAACCAAACTAAAGAGAGAAACACCTTGGGATTTACGTTGGTTTTGTCAATTAAGAGTTGAAACCATTGACGCTGAGATTCTTAAAAAAATGAAAGAGGCGGGGTGTGCAATCATTGGCTACGGTCTTGAAAGCTATAGTTTACCTGTTCTTCAAAGCATGAAAAAAAATACTACTCCAGAACAGATTAAAAAAGCAGTAAAATTAGCTTTTGATAATAAACTTTCTCTCCAATCATTTTTTATTTTTGGAGATACTGCTGAAACTGTTGAAACTGCAGAGGAAACCTTGAATTACTGGAAAGATTATTGCAAGAATGGGCAGGTTGGTTTGTTATTCATTCAACCTTATCCGGGAAGTGAAATTTACAAAAGAGCACTTAAAAAAGGAGTTCTAAAGGATAAATTAAATTTTATAAAAAATTTGACTATCTGGAACTGGTTTAATTTGACTGATAATATGACTGACAAAGAAGTTTCGCAACTTAAAAGAAAAGTTTTAGATATGGTCAGTAAATATACTAAATTTATTCGGCCAAGAAAATTAAATAAAATGAAAAACGGAAATTACGAAATTGAGATTAAATGTCCATTTTGCAAAAAAGTTGTTAATTACAAAAATTGTCAGATTGGAAATAGATTCTCTTATGGTTTTGGACTGATTTGCAGAAACTGTTCTTTACGTTCTTTTGTCGTAAGTCCTCTGCAGAAGTTTGCCTATGCTAATTATTCTTGGATTAGAACTTTTAGAGATTTAGAGCTTAAAATTTTAAGCACTTTTAAAAAGAAGAGACTTTAAAAATATTTAATTCCTGAATTATTTATGGAGAACAAAATTAAGAAAGTATTCCTTTATCCCTCTGAATTTTCTCTGCATTCAGCATATAAAACTCTTTTATCAAATTCTCCGAAAGGCTACAATTTTAGCTATAGTTACAATAGAAATTCGCTTTTTGAAAAATTCAAAAATTATTCGGCCCTTAAAAAATTATACCGATTTATAGTCCAAATTACAGGTATAGATTTATCTCAAAAAATAGTCAAACACGATTCTGTTCCTAAAGATACAGACTTAGTTTTCTCCATGGGCATTATCTATAGGGGTTCTAAACCCTGGGTAATTGACATTCTTGATAATCCCTATAGTTTATCCGGATATAACTATAACCTTTTTATTAAGAACAAAAAAGATATAGAAAAAAAGTTATTAGAAGGTAATTGTAAGGCGGTAATTTGTGCTAATGAATCTTCTCTTAATCTAATGAAAAAGCATTTTTCCAAAAAACTCATCAAAAAAATTAGATTATTAAGGCCAGCAGTAGCTTTTTCAGATAAATTCTCCAAAAGGGAAGAACAAAAAGTATTTCAAATTCTTTTCATGGGTTCTACTAAAAACCCCGAAGATTTTTATATCAAGGGCGGACTCGAAACAATAAAATGCTTCGAAAAGCTTTCTGAGAAATACAATAATCTTAAATTGGTAATTCGGTGCTCGGTTCCCCCAGAAGTTAAAAGCCAAATAGTCAATAATCCAAAAATTCAAATAATCGAGAATAGAATTTCGGATGAGGAATTAGAAAATCTTTATCTTAATTCTCAGGTTTTATCTTGCCCAGCCCATATCTATATGTTAATGTCTTGGCTTGAATCCATGTCTCATGGTTTGCCCATTGTAGCACTAGATACTTATGCTTCAAAAGATTATATTAAAGATAATATTAATGGATTTTTAATAAAACCCTCAAAAAATATACCATATGATAACCCCTCTTATCCAGTGAACGTAAGAAGCTTAGAATTTATTGATGCGATAAAAAAAGTGGATTATAGAGTTATACAAGATTTATGCGTCTCTTTTGAAAAATTAATAAATAATGAAAAATTAAGGAAAACAATGGGCGAAAATAATGTTCATTTAATAAAACAAAAATTTTCCATAGAAACAAGAAATAGAGAACTCAAGAAATTTTTAGATAAACTTTCTATCTAATTATTTCCAAACCTTCCCTAAATAAACTGCTCTAAAGATTCCTACTGCAAAACCTGCAAATTTATAATCATAAAATCTGATTAAATCCGCTAAACTATGCTTCCTACTTTTTCTTTCTTTAACAGCCTTAATAAGAATTATGAAGGGAAGAAGAATAAAAAGGCCAATTACACTAATATAATTGATAAGAGGAATTCTAAACAACAGATATCTTTCTTTCCAGCTTGCTCCAATCCATCGTGCTTGTTTGAAAGTTGCTTTTAGAGTTTCAGGATTATTATGATAACATATTGCATTTTTAGCAAGAACCGGTTTTATCCCATATTTGAACCAAAAAGTCTGATCATCTGCATATCCGTATTTAGAATCAAACCCCCCCATTTCAATAAACTTTTTTTTCCATATTGCTCGGAATATTTTAACATCACCAGCATAGATTTTAGGATTTCTATCTTTAGTAGAAATTCTTATTTTTCCCCATAAATCACTCCAGACATTTTGGGTATTTTTAGCTTCCTCATAATCATGCGTTGTTCCAATAATTTTACCAGTTTTATCTTCGATAAGGGGTTTAATAAGATTTTTCAGATAATCTTTATCAAAAGTCATATCCGAATCAATAAAAATTAAAATATCCCCCTTAGCATTTTTTGCTGCAAAGTTCCTTGCTTTTCCAGGACCCTGATGATTTTGTCTCAAAATTTTAACTTCCTTGAATTTTCCAGCAATTTCTGTAGTTCTATCGGTACTCCCATCATCTACAAGAATTATCTCAAAATTTTTGAAACTTTGTTTTTTCAGAGAGCTCAAACATTCAGCAATATCTCTTTCTTCATTATACGAAGGAATTATTACAGAAAGAAAATTTTTCATTTTAATACCGGCCTATATTTCCCCACCAGTCTACGCTCGTATCAAACGAGCTAACGCAGTTTTGGCAAGCTTTTGGAGTAAATATCCCTTTCAAGTGCTGAGCTTTTGTCTCATTTAAGTTTTTTTCAATAGTTTCATAACTTTCTTTGTTTAAATTTCCAAATTTTTTGTCACATTCATAATCAATATGGCATAAGACTACATCTCCATCAACATTAACAAACAATTCCTTCCATAAACTGATGCATGCCCAAGTTTTTCCTCTAAACGCCTGTTTCGCCATTTTTTCATCAACTTTTCCGCTCCAGTTTGAAGGTATGCAAGGAGTAATACTGTCAACTTTTGAAATCCATTCTTCTCTAAACGTATCAAAGTCTTTTTTTTGTTTCTCATTTAGTATAAGTGAAGAAATGTTTATTAAAGGATATTTTTTGCCAAGCTCTTTTTTCCTTTTTAAGAAATATTCGAGGTTTGCTATGGTTTTTTTATAATCTAAAGCCATGTTTTTCCTATATTCTTCGCCAACGCCATTAATTGAAAAATTTATTTTAAAGATATTTAATTTAAGTAATTCCTCTGTTCTGTCTTTTGTTAATAATCCGCCATTAGTAAAAATAACAACACGACTATCAAAGTTCTTATTTAAATAAGCTATTTTTTTCTCAAGGTTCTTATCACAAAGCGGGTCTCCCAATCCCGTAAACTTTACATATTTTATTTTTTCTTTTTTAAGTATTTTATTTAGGACATTTTTGAAAGTTTCTTCAGTCATTATTTTTTTAGCTCTTTTCATAGAAGTATAAGGACACATAAGACATCGCGCATTGCAAATAGAAGTATCTTCTATTGTCAGCATATACGGCTTTATTTTGTCGGCTTTTTTCACTATAACTCGGGCATATATTTTATTGTAGAAAGGAGTATTGACTATTTTTTTAAGTGGCGTTCTTGTTAGCAGAAATTTTGCAACAACTCTTCCTAATCCCCCATCAAGTTCTTTATAATATTTTAACTCTTTCAGGAGATATTTTAAGCTCATATAAATGAGATAAGATTACTATATTTAAAGTTGATTATTGAGCATTAATTAAGTTTAAAATCTCTGTATTCCTCCAATAATCATGGCAAGAAAGACTAAGATTCTTGAGATTTGCCCGTTTTCAGCAGGGATTTGTGGAGTTTGGGCAAGAGTATCGAGCGAAAGCAGAGAATTTCAAAAATTAGGTTATGATGTTAAGGTATTTTCTTCGAATATAGTTAAGGGTGGCCATGAAACTGCTTCGTGCGATGAAGATTGGGGGGGCATTAAAATAAATAGATTTAGCGCCAAAAACTCCTTTATTTCTGAAAATGTCTTTATGTTTGATTTTGAAAAGGAATTAAAAGAGCATAAGCCAGATTTAGTAATTACTCATCTTCTTCATCCGCATTCATTTAAAGCATTAAAAGTCTGCAAAGAACTGAAGATTCCATGCTATCTTGTAACTCATGCGCCATTTAATGTTAAACGGGGCTTTTTACTTAATCTTATTACCGGCATATATAATTCGATAAATGTAAAACCATTCATAAATGATTTTACAAAGATAGTATCAATAAGTAAATGGGAAATTCCCTATTTGCTTAATCTCGGAGTTAAAAAAGAAAAAATTGTTTATATTCCAAATGGCTTGCCCAAAGAATTTTTTACACAAAAAAAATCAGTAATTAAAAATGATGTTCTATTTCTTGGAAGAATTGCTCCTGTTAAAAATTTAGAAATTCTTCTTAAGGCAGCAAAAATTCTTTCAACTGTAAGATTTAGTATTGTCGGCAAGGCAGAAGAAGAATATCTGAAAAAATTAAAAAATATAATGTTAAAAGAAAAGATTTCTAATGTCAGAATATTTCCGCCAATAATGAATTTACAAAAAAAAATAGAATTAATAGACAGCCATAAAATCTTTGTTCTTCCAAGTAACAGAGAAGCAATACCCCAGGTTCTTATTGAAGCCATGGCAAGAGGAAAGGTTATTATCGCAAGCAGAACTGATGGAGCAAAAGAAATAATAAAAGAGAATAAAACCGGTTTTATTTTTGATATCCGTGATTCCAAGAAACTTGCCGAATTAATAGAGAAAAATCTTTCTGGAAACAAAAAGATAGAAAAAGCTGCCGAAAATGAAGCAAAACAATATTCTTGGAAGATTCTAATTAAACACTATCTTAAACTATTCAATAAAGAATGATAAGTATTATCATAACAGGGTATAAGGAACCAAAAACGATTGGCAGGGCAATTGAGCAGATTTTGAAAAACAGAATTAAGGATAAATTTGAGCTTATTGTTACTGCTCCTGATGAAGAAACTCTTAATGTGGCTAAAACCTACGCCTTGAAGGATAAAAGAATAAAACTGCTTAAGGACGAAGGTAAGGGCAAACCTTCAGCATTGAATAAGATTTTCAAAAAAGTTAAAGGAGACATTTTAGTTCTTACTGATGCAGATGTTTACGTTAGTGAGAATTCTATTCAGCTGTTAATTGATAAACTAAAAGATAAAAAGATTGGGGCAGTTTCAGGTCATCCTGTTCCAACTAACTCTAAAGATTCAAAATTAGGCTATTGGGCTAATCTTTTAACAGAAATGGTTCATCAATGGAGAAAGAAAGCAAAGTTCATATCTTGTTCAGGCTATCTCTATGCAATCCGAAAAGAGCTTTTACAGCCGATGCCAGAAGACACACTTTCGGATGATGCCTATAACTCTCATATAGTTAAAAATAAAGGTTATGGCATTGATTATTCAGAAAAATCTTTAGTTTATGTTAAATATCCGGATAGCTTTTCTGACTGGATAAAGCAAAAGAAGCGAAGTGCAGGCGGTTATAATCAAATAAAATATATTTTCAAGGAAAAAAATATTGATAGAAGTCTCACAAAAGAATCTGCCGGAATTTTTCAAGTTTTAAAATATCCAAAAACTTTTAAAGAATATTTTTGGACTATAGAGCTAATTTTTGCAAGAATTTATCTATGGCTCCTGATTTTCTGGGATATAAACATAAAGAAAACCGAATTCAAAAAAGTCTGGGTTCGAATTGAGAGCACGAAATAGGGAATAAGGAAAGAAATAAGTAATACTCAAATAAAACTCCCGATTTATTTATAGCTTACTACTTAATATTTTATTTTAGTAATTATAATGTATCTTGATCAGTTGGGCAAGTAGGGTTTGCGCTTTCTTATTTTTTCTTTTGCAAATAAATAGGAGAATATTCTCTTCCAACTAAGCTAAGAAACATTCTAAAAATATATTTTACATCTTCAAATGTTCTAAGTCTATTAAGAAATTCAT
>ERZ1292632.1678-Hain-H43-01um-R2-1678-length-20649-cov-13_pt1 | contig 19467 bp, 36 predicted proteins | sample MGYA00564407_ERZ1292632 | MGnify/ENA primary metagenome ERZ1292632 (study PRJEB36523, sample SAMEA6512637) | groundwater metagenome | collected 2019-01-08 | study: AquaDiva: Metagenomics assemblies of 32 groundwater samples | reverse complement strand
TAAATTATAAGCATGATCAACTGTTTCTACTGTATAAACTTCATCTTTTTTATAACCTGCTTTTCTAATTAAAGTTGTTAATGAAAAAGAATAATCAACACAAGTTCCAGTAGATAATATGTTTAAACTAACATGGGCGGGAGGATCTTGTAAAGCTATGTTATTTAGTTCTAATTTTGAATCAGACACCCATTCTCCAGGTGGGTTGTAATCAGGATTATTATCACATTTTAATTTAGATAAATCCTTTCCTGCTCTTGGTAATGGTCTCGCAGTGTATAAATTCTCCTTATTAGTACAGAGTTCTTTTACACCCTTACAACACATCTCTGCTTCGAGATAATCTTTCATATAAACACTGTTGCCCCCAAGAGTTTCAACAAAATAAAGGGCTTGGCATTTTTTAGTATTTTGACCTGAATATTTGTTTGCAAAATTACATGCATTTATTCTTGACTGATCATAAGTCAGAGGAGTTCCATCACAGCAGTCTATCGAATCCTCTATAATGTAATCTAATTCATCACTGCAAACCTCAACTAAATTACATGAATATCCCTTACTGTTTAAAACAAGTATTTTTCCATCTTGAGAAGGCCATTTTTTATTACAGATCGTATCTTGGGGGACATAAACTGAATTAGTTTCTTTACAAGTATCTTTAGGTTTTACTAAAATGAATACAGTATCCATAGAGCTTAATTCACCAGAGTCGGTTACTTTTAATGAGATAGTATGTATCCCCTGATCAAATTTCTTTTTTAATACAACCCCTGTTCCTATAACTTTTTCATCTTCATACCAAGTATAATTTAAAGGATAATTCAATAAACTATCTTCTTCATCATAAGATTTAGAAGCATCTAAAATAACTGTACTTCCAATGACAACTGTTTTATCTTCCCTTGCATCAGCAACAGGTGGATTATTAGAAGAAACATAAACTAGTTGAATTATTAAAATAAAGAATAAAATTACCTCTTTTTTCATAAATCTAATATCATGAAAGTTATTTATATAATTATTTATTTGTGTCTCGTAAAATTTCTGATTGAATCACTTGGCCAGAATTCTCTAATCCGACTAATTTATTCTCAAGTTCTTTTATTATGTTTTGGATCTCTTCTATTTGCGTATCAATTAATTCTTTAGCTTCCTCAACAGTTTTGATTACAAAAATATTCGCACCTACATTAACTAATAATTCATTTGTATTTTGTAATTTAGCCTTTGTAAATATATTATAACCTATTGGTGTAAAGGATTCTGTATTTTCTTTTATCTCCTTTAAGGACGTTATATTTTCTTTTAGGCTTCTTAATTCAAGAACTTGATTTTGAATATTCGGTAATTGTTGTTGAATTTCATTAATTTGTTGTATTATTATTTGTAATTCCAAATATTTCTTTTGTAAATCTTCATTTTTTGGTTTTGACATTTTTATTAGCCTTATTATCCTCGGGTTTATTTTCTAGATTTTTTGATTTTCTCTTCTTATTTGGTTTTTCTTTTATTTCTTTTTTAGCTTCTTTTAATTTAATAACTTTAATATTTTCCTTATTCATCGCTTCTAAAACTTCTTTTGTTGATGCATCTTTTTTAATATTAAGTACTTTATCGGTAAATTCTAAGTGGTTAATATTGCATTTCCTTCTTTTTATATTACCATCTATTAAAACAAAATTATCATCTAGATTATTAACAACAACACAATATTTTCCTGCTTCTCTCCCTGTTAGTTTAATGCAAACTCTTCCTATCATTTTCTGATCCTGTTTATTAGTTCCCTCTTAGTACAATTTGAACATAATGTTCCTCCAAAAATTCTCTGGGGTCTTTTTTGCGATTTTGACATATTTCTCATTTTATAAGGAAGCTCTCTTTGAATTCCATGTAAAACTTTTCCGCAATTAGCACAATGAACTTGTTTTGGCTTTCTTCTTCTATAAGATAATACATTTCTACCAGAAGGGGTTCTAATATAAACTCTCCTAAATGTTCTCGATCTTTTATTCGGCCTTGGCATATTAATACACCTTTAATATTTTTCTTAATATAATGCTAAATATAAATGAGGAAAGAATATAAATCCATATCCAGCTTAATCCCAATAATACTTTCCCAAAAGGTTCATAAATGTTTCTAAGTCCTAAAAAGATTATTGCAAATGGAATAAATGTGTATAATAATGGTTTGAATGATTGACCCATTGTTTTCATATTTTTTTCCATAAGCTCTTTATTTTTTTCCATCATTTTACTTGGATTATCTTTTAAAAGTTTCATTTCTTGTTGTATTTTTTTACTTTCTTCCCTAAACGATTTCATCATTTCTTGATTGGTCGTATATTTATAAATTAAAGTTGTGATTAATGTTAATAAAAAAGAAATGATTAATAACGAAATTCCAGGATTCCAACTAGCAAAAGGTCCTAAAGTTAAAGTAAAAAATCCTGTTATTGAACTTGTTAAGCTCATTTTCCCATCACCTTCCTTAAAGTAGGATGTATGTCCATCATATGTTGTTGAGCAATACTCTCATATAAATTATAAATAATCATCACTGCAAGTAAGATACCAGTGCCACGTGACAATGCTCCCATAACATCTGCTATAGCCGCTAAAAACCCTACAGCAATAGCCCCCATTACAGTTAATGGGGTAATATACCTTTTTAAAATCCTTTCTAATACTCTTTCGTCTCTTCTAAAACCAGGAATCTGTAATCCAGAAGCTAAAATCTGCTTAGATTGGGTTGCAGCATCCATACCTGAAGTTTGAACCCAAAATATCGAAAAGATTACTGAACCAATTATCATGAACAAAACATAAGATAAAGATCTTAATATATCTGTAAATATAAAGCTTCCTGTAAAAATATTTTGAAATAGATTTGGGGGGAATATCCAAAGAACAAATCCAGAAACAGGTTGCCCATTAATAAATGTCCCAAGTATTGGATAGCCCCATTTTTCTAATAAAGTTGCCCAGAGTTGTACATTAGCAAGTAAAGCTGCAACTAATATTACAGGAATATTACTTGTATAAATAAATTTTAATGGCCATCTTATACCATATCCACGTATTCTGCCAAAAGATAATGGAATCTCGACCTTCATTGCTTGAACATAAACTGAAATTAAAAAAATAGCTGCTGTGGCAAATATGGCTAAAAATGCTAATAAAGCTTCTTGAGGCAGTCCTTTAAATAATGAAATAAACATTACCCAAACTCTTCCTACAGGCGATTGCCCAGAACCAAATGCCAAATCTCCTGTTGTAGTTAATGGAGAAAATGCACTAATAAATATTTGGCTTGCTACACCTGCTGCAATAAATAAGCTTATACCAGAACCAAACCCCCATTTATTTACAACTTCATCCATATATAATATTAAGATACCGGCAACAAATAACTGTAATACAATTATCCAAGGTGAAAATCCTAATTCTGGAGTAAGCCCTCCCATAAAAACATATATTAAAGATTCAAAAATTATAAAGAATATTGATAATAATTTCTGAAAACCTTGAAAAAATACTCTTCCTTCATGTGTTGTTGTGTCTAATTTTAATATTCCTGAACCATTTAATAACTGCAATACAATTGAGGCTGTTACTATTGGCCCAATTCCTAATGAAATTAAAGACCCAAACTGAGCTCCAAGAATTATTGAAAGAAATTCAAAATTTGCTAATTCATTCCTTCCTAATCCATATAAAGGAATTACGCCCATTATAAAATATGCAACTAATATTATTGCTGTCCATTTAAGTTTCTGATTAAAAGGAAGATACTTTTGCTCTGGCCCTTTAACTTCGGGTAAATTGGAGAGTATATTATTTATTAAAGACATTTAAACTTCCTCGATTATTCCGCCTAATTTTTCTATTTTTCCCTTGGCTTTTTCTGAAACCCTTCCAATCACTTTATATTTATTAATTATTGTTCCTGTACCAAGTAGTTTATTATAATCTAATTTATTTAAATCTAAAACATAAAATTCTTTTTCTTTTGTTATTAACTTTTTATCAATGTAAAAATCCAATTTTTTTTCTATGTCTGAAATATTAATTGCTTTAATTTTTGTTACAACTTTGGGTGGCCTTACAAATCCAAACTTACCAAAGTATTTATTTCCATATAACTTTAATATTGTTGGCTTTTTTTGATCTGCTCTTTTACCTGTTCCAGCCATACCAAATCCCCCACGATTACCAGAGCCTCGTCTCTTTTTCTTTGCTCCTCCACCGTGTGTATGGCTTGCCCTCATTCTACTAAATTTTTTTCTTTTATTTATCATATTAAACCATCCGTTTAACCAAGTCATTTATATTATCTTTTCTATAACCTAAAGCACCACCTAAACTAAATGGGTTTTTAATTCCACCGCGTTCAAAACCTCTTACTGGAGGGCTTAATCTGAAAAATTGTTTTAATCCAGGTAGGTCCTTTAATATTCTTTTTCCGTTAAAAAAATCATTTACAAAATCACTAAAAGAGCATTTTAGTTTATCTTTAAGATAATCTTCTGTAAGTTTCTTATTTCCAGCCAGCCTGCCGCGACTTTTTAATAATAGTTCAAATGTTTCTTTATTAATCTCTCCCCATGTGACATAATCCTTTACTTTTTTTATCATTCCAACATAATTTGGATTATTATCTACAATAACGCAATAATTCTTGTTAAATAACCTCAACATGTTTAAGGTATCTTTAATCTCTTTTCTAATGTTAAGTTCTCCTCTAATCCTTACTATTGCAATCTTATTCATTTGACACCTAATCTAATCTCATCTTGGGGTTTAATTTTTACATGTGATAAATTTTTTAATGCTTCAAAACATGCTTTTAGTAAACCCATTTTTGTTGTTGACTTTGAGGTCTTAGAATAAACATCTTTTATTCCTGCAAAATCTAATATCTTTTGACATTCTTTTTCAACACATAATTTAGTCCCTCTAGGAGCAGGCATTAATCTTATTCTAACAGAAGCGGATTTGCCCTCTATTTTAAATGGAATTGAGTGAGTTTTACCACAACCGCACTCCCACGAACCACAACCTCTTTTTACCTTTATGATATTAAGCTTAGCATTCCTAATTGCTTTTTCTCTTGCAGGCATTGTTTCTTTCGATTTACCAAATCCAATCCCCACATAACCATCTTTATTTCCAACCAAGGCCAATGTAGCAAATTTTGGTTTATTTCCCTCGCTAGTTTTTTTCTGGGTCTGTCTCCAAATGCTTCTTTTTCCACCCCCAAATTTCCCCTTTGATTGACCAATCAAAAGTAATTCAATTTGTAAACCAGGTATTAAATAATCCACAATCTCTATTTCAAATATTTTTTTACCTGAATTAAGAATTTCATCTATGCTAGTAATTTGACCCGATTTTACTTTTTTTCCTAATTCTGTCTTAGGGTTCCAACTTTCTAAATCATATTCTTTTTTCTTTTGAATCCCTAAGGGTACTTCTTCCGGGATTTTTTCTTTTTCAGCAATTATCTCTATTTCTTCAACCATTTTTGTATTTGTTTAATATTTTTATTTTTACTTCTTGAAAATCTTTCATCATATTTGCAGGATTAACATTATTTTTTAAATATTTTGAAAATTGTTTATGTTTCTTATCCTCTAATAATAAATTATAATAATCAGAAATATGTTTCCCATTTATTCTTTCTTCAGTTGGTAATATTTCTTTATTATGGGGTATAATTAAACCAGCATCTAAAGCACCTTTTAATAATGTATAGATTGAAGAACCTTTTACAGATTGATTTAATCCAATATCTAATATGGCTTCTTTAATTTTAAGTTTTTTGGCTTCAAATCCAACAATTAAACCAAGTAAATACGCAGATGGTAAGTTTCCCAAACAATATCTCCAACCATAAGTTCTTAAAATACTGCAATTAAATGACTTTATGATTTTATCACCCTTTGGATTGTAATCTGCTAATTGGACTATAAAGTTATTAAGAGATTTCCTAATGATTAACCTGGTTTTTTTTGATGAAATTAATCTAAGTCTAACTTTATAATTTGTTAATCCTAATTTTTTTCTTTTATAAGGTACGGTATATTTTTTATTTATTGCCATTTTCAATTAATTTGTGTTCATTTAGATAAATTTGAATATGCCTCTTACTTCTAAAGAAACCTCCTTTTGCCTTCTTATATAAAAGTCTATATGTTCTCTTTGAAATTAGTGATTTGCTTCTTAATGATTTCAATAAATCTTTCTGATTCCTAATCTTTATCATCCATTGTAATTTCCTAGATAATCTAGCATTGGCAGCACCTTTTCTTGATCCAATTCCTTTTCCTCTTCCCTTGCGAATCTGTAATCTTGCTTTTCTAATCCTAAACTTAGATTGACCGTGTTTTTTCTTTATAAAAATTATCCCTTGCTTAACTAGATTTTTTATATCTTTTTTTGTTATTGCTTCTTTAACTTCTTTTAATTTATTCGGGTCTATCCAAATCCTTTCATTTCCAACATTGAATAATGATTTTGCAATTCTTTTCTTATTTCTTAGGTTCATTGTTTAGCTTCCAACACCTTTCTTTTTTCTTCTTTTTCTTGTTCTATTTTCTCTTCTTCCTTAACTTCTTTTTTCTCTTTTGATTTTTCTTCTGCTTTTTTTTGATAAACTTCCTTTTTTTGTTGTTTTTTTTCTTTTTTTTGTTTATTTTTATTTAAATTATCTTGAACGGTATTTAAGAAAGAGTCTATATCTTTAATTCTAATAACATTTAACCCCAATTCCTTAGCTTTTTTAAGTATCTCAATTTTTTTCTTTAACCCAATTGATTTAGAAATTAAGATATATTTTTTGTCTAAATTATTTAAGTCATTTAAGTTTTTAATCAACTTATAATCGAACATTGAATTGTATAAATTTCTTGTTTCTTTTTTTGTTCCATAACCAATAGAAACTTTATGGATATGTCCTTTTTTCTTTAATCTAACCTTGTTATGCATTCCGCGAACTCTGCGCCATCCCCCTTTCAACTTAACTTGATTTATAGATTTATATCTAATAAATTTTCTTTTCTTCCTTTTTATATTTGTATTTTCCATTTTACATTTCTTACTTTTCTGATTTTGAGGTTATATAAATTCCATCCATAAATACTCTACGATCTTTATTTGTAATTCTGCATGCTTGCTCAATATTGGAAGCAGTTTGCCCAGCTAATTCTTTATCAACGCTTTTTACAGTTATCATATCTCCATTAATGTTAACTTCAACATTCGGTAATATCTTTGCTTCTCTTGGTATTTTTTCGGCAAAGAAGTTTTTTATTATAACTTTATTATTAGAAATAGAAACATTCATTGGGAAATGGCCTGAACAGATTTTTAATTTATAAATGTAAGGATTTATTACTCCATTAATTAAATTGTTAATATGAGCTTTGAACGTATTTAATACTCTTTTTTCTTTCTTAACATGACTTTTAGATTGTAATACCAACTTATCATTTTCTTTTTTTATTTCTATTTTGGGATTAGCAAGCCTCTTTTCATTATTTCCTTGGGGGCCTTTAACTTCGATTAATGAACCAGAAATATTTATTTCAACATTTTCTGGAATATTTAATTCTTCCCTAAATATACTCTTCTTTGTTTTTTCTTTAGTAGACATATGCTATTAACCTTCCACCGATTTTCTTTTCTCTTGCTTTTACATGGGTCATTAAGCCTTTTGATGTTGATACGATTAATACACCAAAATCTTTCGCGGGTAAAAATCTTTTTTCAAATTTCTCTAAATCATCTAATGTGAATGAGAACCTTGGTTTTATTGTCCCGCATCTGTTTATATTTCCTAATAAATTCATTTTTATTATTCCAGATTTTCCATCATTCACAACATTAAAATCACCAATATACCCTTCATCTTTTATTATCCTTAGTACATTTCTGACTAGTTTTGATGCGGGTTTTACTACACATTCTGGTCTGCTTACCTTTTCACAATTAAATAAATGCGAAAGTACATTTGATAATGGATCGTTGCTTGCCATTTTATGAATATTTTTTGAAGCCCATTTTTTTGGCACTTAACCTAAAGCATTGTCTGCATAAGTTTAAGCCATGTGAGCGTATATGTCCCCCGATTCTGCCGCATAATAAACATCTTCTTGCAGCTATTCCGAATGTTCTTTTTTTTGGAGAGTTATGTTTAATATATTTCTTTAATTTAGCGGGTTTTACTTTTAATTGTTCAAATGCTTTTTCGTAATTGCTGTAGCTCATTCTAATTCTTCCTTGGTTATTTCAACACCAAATTTGTTTTTTATAAATTCTTTAGCGTCTTCTTTCTTTATTAAATGATTAAATGAAATTTTTTTATTTTTTATCCTGCGTCTTTTTATCCTATAACCTGGTCTTTCTAAAGTAATTGCTGCTTCTAAGCCAATTATACCAACGCTAGGATCATATTCCACATTCGGGATATCGATATACTCTGGAATTCCAAAGGAAAAATTTCCGCTATTATCAAATTTTCTTTCGTCTATCTTATTATCAATAGCTTTGAATAATCTTGCTAAGACCTCCTCTGCTTTTTTTCCACGTAATGTAACCTTACATCCTATTGGTAATTTCGGCCTTATCCCCCAAGATGGTATTCTTTCCATGGTAATTGTTTGAACAGCCTTTGAATTTGTTATTTTTTCTAATATTTGTTTAGCTTTGTTTAATTTATCCCTAGCATCGCCAACTCCGATATTTAATGTTATTTTCTCAATTTTAATTTGTCTCATTGGATTTTCTGTCATGTTCATTTTACACCTTTAACGTATCCTTATCTATTACAAAGGCGTATTCCTTTAATGTTTCAATATTTTTATTATCACATTTTAATAAAATTTTGGCTGCTTGTAAACCCTTTCTTACAGTTATTGATTCAACTTTACCAATATTGCCGATGTATTTCCCGCCAATTAAATATACAAAAGCCCCATTTTCTAATTTTAAATGAGAAACAATTTTGTTATTTTCTAAATCAATTACTAAAGTATCCCCTGTTTTATAAGCATCTTTTTCTACCAGTATATTTCTGCCATCATAAAAATTTAATTGGATAATTCCTTTCTTTAATATTTTTTTATTAATTATCTTACATAATTTTAATTTAGATTCATCTTCATTTATCTTCTTAAGTTGATATTTATTACTAGAATTGATAAATAATCTGAAACATTCATTTTTACTTTTAATTTCTATATTATCCATTATGCCAAGAGGAAATTTTTGATCTTTTATAATTCTTTTATCAATTAAGAGTTCTCTATTTTGCAATATTCTTCTAACTTCTCTTGCAGTTTTAGCATAATTTAATAATCCTTTAAGTAATAAAATTACAGGTAAACATCTTTTTAATGGATGTGGGCCGGGGTTTGGTCTTGTTACCCATTTATAGTCCTTCCTACTTATTGGCCAATTAAGTGGCGCGTTCAATGCAAATAAATGTCTTTTTGTCATTTTATTTCTCGATTATTTTTTCTAATTTTTTAATTCTCTTTTTATCTTTTAAATTCGGGTTAATTATAATTAAATTAGAAGGATGTATAGGATAATACGACTTACTCCCATCTAATTTTAATCTATAAGCTTGGTCAATATAAACTCTAATTTTTTTTATGTTTATTTTAGTAATTTTACCAACTTTGCCCCGATATTGTCCGCGAACTATTTTAACTTCATCATCTTTTATTAAACTTAAACTTCTTCTTCCAAATTTTTTTCTTAGTCCTTTTAATAATGTTGCGTTTAAAAATCTCCTTCTCAAATGTAGAGGAGCATTATACAAATATTTTCTCTGCTTTCTAGGTTGTTTACTAGACTTCCATGATTTTGAAAATAATTTTTTCATCTTACACCACAATTGAAGCTATTTTTGCTATTCCAGGCCATCTTTGAGCAGCTTCTTTTGCTATCGGGCCCTTAAAAATTGTACCTTTTGGATTACCTTTATCATCTTTTAATATAACAGCTGCATTATCTTCGAATTTTATTCTTTCTCCAGATTCTCTTCTGTATTCTTTCCTTTGCCTAACTATAATGGCTAAAACAGTTTCTTTTTTCATTCCTGGACGCCCTTTCACAATTGATGCATATATTAAATCACCGACTCCACCTGCAGGATATCTGCCCTTAACTGTTTTATGACCCTTAACCCCAAATAGTCTTATTCTTTTAGCTCCTGAATTGTCACAAACATCCAACCTTGAACCAAATGGTAATCCTCTTGTTACTCTTGAGCCGAGTGCTTTCATTTTTTAATAACCTCGATTATGACAAAATTTTTTGTTTTTGATATCGGTCTTGACTCCATAATTTTAACATAATCTCCAACTTTAGCATTTATGCAAGGGGGGTTATGAACTTTTAATCTTGTTATCCTTTTTTCATATCTCTCATATTTATATAAATAATAAAAATTCAAAAATTCTACAGTGGCTGATTTATTAATATCTGTTTTTGTTATAGTAGCATTAAAGATTCTGCCTCGAACTTTTAAGCTTCCATGAAACGGACAATGATAATCACTACACTCCTGTTTAGGTAAACTTACTTCAATTCCAATTGTTTTGGTTTTCATTTTTTATTTTAACCTGTGATTTTATTATTCTTATCTGCTTTTTTCCTTCTTGTATGATAATTGTATCTTCTGTTTCATCTATTACTTTCCCTTGTACATCTATCAAAGATTTATTTTTTGAATAGACTACTTTGATAAATTTTCCTATTAACGCTCCTATCAATTGTTTTTGTTTCAACTTACACTATTTTTATGCTGTCTTCATCGAAGCCCATTTTTATTAGCTCTTGTTTTACTTGTGATGTATGGTTTCCCTGTAGTTCAATTACCCCCGCTTTTACTGTTCCACCACATGCAAATTTTTCTTTTAGCTTTTTTGCAATGTCTTTCAAGTTAACAGATTTTTGATCTATACCTTCAATCAATGTTGTCAATTTTCCGAATCTTCTCTTCACAGTTTTTACTTTAACAATCTGTGATTCAAGAGCGATAGTTTCACAAACACAAATGTCTTTTGTAAGTCCGCATTTAGGACATATATGGCTCATTTCTTTTCAGATTTTACCTCCACTTTGCTTTTCTGTTTTATTAATGTTAACATTCTTGCAATGTTTCGTCTTAAGTTTTTGATATTACCTGGGTTCTCTGGTATTGTTTTAGTTGATCTTTGGGTATTCAACCTCATCAAATCTTTTCTTAATTCAACTAATTTTTCTTTTAGTTGGTCTTTACTCAACTGTTTTATTTCTGTTTTCTTCATTTTCTTTTGGTTTTTCTTTTTTCTTTCTAGGTTTTTTCTCTTTAACTTCTTTTTTTGCTTCTATTGTTTTAGTTTCTTTTATTTCCTCAATTATTACAGGCATCTGTATTGTTTTAATCTTAATTTCATCGGGCATAATAACATCTGGTGTTAATATATCAACTTTTATTCCAATAGTTCCTGATTTAAGATTAGCAACAGCTATGGCTTTTTTAGTATAATTTTCAGATACGTTACCTGATTTTTTCAGATGCCCTGCTTGGAAACGCCAACGTTTAGCCCTTGCTCCCGGGACACCTCTACCTGAGATAACAATCTCTGCACCCAAAGCGCCAGCATCAATAATATTTTGTAATTCTTTATAACCAATTAACTTAAATCTTTTAGGACCAAATCTTTCAAAGTAAGATGCTATTCTTTGCGCAACAGACGCTGGATCTAAATTAACTTCATTAATTTCTGCAACTTCTATTTGAGGATTCTCCATGTTAAACTTTATCTTTAATGCTCTTGTCAATTCTGAAATATTTTCTCCTTTCCTACCCACAACTAATCCAGGCATCGCTGTATGAACAATTATTTTTTCACCTAATGGAGTTTTCTTTAAATCAATCTTGCTATAACTCCCCCTAGGAAAATAATCTTTTACAAAATTTTGTATTAAATACTCACGTAAATTTTTTGAAACAATTTGTTTTTCAATCATGTTTATTTCCCTTGTTTTCTAGTTCCTTGGCAACTATTTTTATATGGGTTCTTTTCATTTTTCTTCTCGCATGTCTGCCAAAATGCATTTGTTTATTGCCTTGATTAACTATTATTTCTGAAATAATTAAATTAGAGGAAAGTCCTTTATTTTGTGCATTTGCTTCTAGGCTATTTAATAATTGTAAAACTATTTTGCATGTTTTAATAGGATATCTTCCAGCCATCATCCCGGGCCTATGGGGGATATCTTTGTTATGTCGCTTGTATGGAACTGCTTGTTTCATTTCAATTACTCTTTGCAATAATTTTTTAGCACTTTCAAGACTTTTGTATCTAATAAAATTTGCAACTTCAATAGATTTTTTAGTTGAGATTTCAAGATTTTTTGTGTTAACAATCGCTTCCATTTTACTTAACCGAAACAGCAGCACTTGATCTTGTAGCCCCAATACCTGGTGCTGAATGCTCTACTTTTTGTCTAGTCATTGCAAATTCACCAAGGAACATTCCAACTGCCTCTGGTAGAATAATTACTGGAACAAACTTATTCCCTTTATGAAGATGAATTGTAAGATTAACCATTTTTGGCAGTATCACTATATCTCTGCAATGGGTTCTAATTGGTTTTTTATATTCGCCTTTAATTTGTTTATCCACTTTTAATAGAAGTTTTTTTTGTTCTTCTGTAAATCCCCTTTTTAAAGACCTTCTTTGTCTAGATGGAATTAATTTCATAAACTCATTTAAATCAAGATTCTTTAGTTCCTCGATTGTTTTTCCCCTATATGCAAATTGTTTAACCATTTTATCTCTTCCTTCCAGTTCTTCTTGCTCTTATTAATCCTACATTTCTTCCTGGAGGAGCATTCCTTGGAGCAGTCTTTGGTTTACCAACATGTCTTCCACGCCCTGAACCAAATGGATGGTCTACAGCATTCATTGCTACACCAGAAGTTTTTGGATAAAGTTTATTACGAGCTTTCATTGCATGATGATGTTTTCCTGCTTTCAACATTGGTTTTTCTAATCTTCCTGTTCCCGAAATTACTCCAATGCTTGCCCTGCATAATGGATTGAATTTTTTTTGTTTTTTTGAAGGCAATCTAACTAGGATATAATCCTTAAATTTTGAAATAATTTTTGCAGAAGTTCCTGCTGCCCTACAGAATTTTCCACCCTCTCCAGGATTATTTTCAATATTAAAAATTTCAGTACCTTCTGGAATTTCAGACAAAGGCAATATTGTTAATGGCGTTATGGCTCCAGGAACATTATAACTAACTTCGTCTCTTTCCCTTATATTTAATGGGGCTGGTAAAGGTATTTTTGATTTATCGTTAAATTCTATTATAGCCGTTGGTGCAGTTCTTGCAGGATCTTTTATTATCTCAATAACTTTTCCATTTAAAGGTTGATTTGTTTTTGGATAATTAATTTCATAATGAAAGTTATGACTAGGTGCCCTGTATCTTGGACTTCCTCTTCCACGTCTTTGTGTTATAATTCTTTTACCCATTTTACATTAATCCCAATTTAGTTGCAACATCAATTGCGAGTGTTTCTTTTGATAATTTAACATAAGCTTTTTTTTGTCCTAATGGTGTGATCAACGTATTAACCTTAGTAACTTTAACATTAAACATTTTCTCAATTTCTTTTTTAATATCTTGTTTTGTTGCTTTTCTCTCTACTATAAAAACTAGTTTATTATCCGATTCCATTAAGCGTACTGCTTTTTCCGTTGATATTGGATATTTTATTGCTTGCATTTTACATAAACATATTTTCTTTTTCTAATCTCTCTATAGCTGCTTGTGTATAAATTGTCAATCTCCCTGGTTGAGCACCCGGTGCAAGTAATTCAACATTAATTTGATTTATTGGAATTATATCAATGCCTGTAATATTTCTTGCAGCTTTAATTAGTTTACAAATTTTTGAAACAACTAGTAAAGGTCCTTTCTTTTTCTTATATTTTCTTCCTTTATTTTTGCCTCTTCCACTTCTTACTTTTTTTATTTCTAATCTTTCTAATTCTTTACTTAATCCAAGATTTTTAAATACTTTAATAACCTCTCTTGTTTTTGAAATATCTTCAAATTTATTTTCTATTATTAAAGGATAAAGGTTAGGAAGTTGATGGTTTCTTAACATAATCAAATTTTTATCTAATGTTGCAGCTAAAGCTGATCTTATTGCTTTTCTTTTTTCTTTTAAATTAATTTTTTTATCCCAAATTTTTTCTGCTTTTGGTGGATGCGCTCTTCTACCACCAACTGTTCCTGGGGCTTTTGCGCCAACAAAACCAAATTGACTTCCGCGATGCCATAAAACCTTTCTCGGAACTCTTGAAATACCATAACCGTAACTTCTTTTATAATCACGTCTTCTCCTTGATAATTTAGCAGAATATCTCATTCCTGCTCCTGGTTTAGCTCCGTAAGGCTGTCTTTTATTAGCTTGGATTGCTAAAAATGCCCTCCAAATTAAATTAGGATGTATTTCTTCATTAAACTGAATAGGTAGATTAATTTCTCTTAACTTGTTCCCTTCTAAATCAATTAAATTCATTTTTTGATAAACTTTAACTCCATTGGTAAAACTCTTTTATTTCTCATTGGATGTGTTAAAACAATAAGACGTTTTTTTGGTCCTGGAATTGAGCCTTTAACTAACAAATATTCATTTTTTAAGAAGCCATAATGATCTAATCCTGATTTTGGGTTTATTTCATTAACATTATTTGAAATTTTAAGAATTTGTTTATTGTATTCTGTTCTAGTTTGAAAACCCATTTGGCCTGCTTGGGGCACTGTAAATAAAATCTTTTTTGGAGTCCATGAACCAAGATTACCTGGTGCTCTTCTCTTTTTTTCAGATTTATGAGATTTAAGTTGCAAACCAAATCTTTTTGTAGGACCTTGAAAACCTTTTCCTTTGCTAATTGCATGAACATCAATATTTTGATTTATTTTAAAGATTTCACCTACCTTTATCTCTTTTCCAAGTAAATTTTTAGCATAATTTAATTTTTCTTCTTTATTACCAGAAATAGCTAATTCTATTATTTCTGGTTTTTTCTTTAATTTAATTAATTTTGGCTGTGTATAAACAATTAATTTTATATCATTAAAATTCTCTGGTTGTTTCGCATTAACTTTCTTGGGTAATCTTATTTTTCTTGCAAGCTCTTTATCTAAATTTTCAGCTAAAACTTGTCCCATAACTTTTAAACCATATAATGTATTTTGATAAAATCTTATCCCAAGAATTTTTAAGGCCGGACATTCTATTATTGTGCATGCGTGTGATTTAAGTTTTGATTGTTTTGTAGCTGGATTATTCTCTAAAACTTGAACATGTGTCATTCCTGCTTTATAACCAAGAAAACCAAGTAAATTAGTTGTATCTAAATTAGCCCAAGTTCTTATTCTCGGGTAAATTCTTTTAGCCCTTTTTCTAGGCCAGTATTGCATACTTCCTGCTTTTGGTTTATGTGCTCTTCCCATTATCCTTTATTCTAAATCTTTGGTCTAAAGACATCTGACCACTCGCCTTAGAATCAGCGGCTTATTTAAAATAGATATTATCTATTTTATTATCAGTAGGGTTAATTTTTTGTTTTTCTAAGCATTTATAAAGATTTTGGTAAGGTTTTTATATTCAAAGAATTCCTATAGTCTTATGCCTCGAGCAATATTACCATTAGCTGCAATGGAGAAACTATTAAAGAAATCCGGCGCTGAAAGAGTCGCTGATAATGCTAAGGTTGCTTTACGTGAAGAATTAGAGAAAGTAGCTGAAAATATTGGTGAAAAAGCAGTTAGATTTGCAAGACATTCTAAAAGAAAAACAATTAAATCAGAAGATATTAAATTAGCTGTAAGGTAAATTAATAACGACCATGGCCAAAAATTTTGTTGGTGTAATAATCGAAGAAAGCCTTGAGAAAAAAGATGTTCTTAATAAATTAAAAATTGTTAAAACAAAAATTGAACAAGTCAATGAAAAGCATAAAACTCCTTGGATTAAACAATGGACTTTACATACAATCGAAATTCCGGAAAATCAAGCCGATATAATTGCAAATGAATTAAGCAAATCTATTGATGTAGACTATTGATGTAGATCATAAAAACTCTTGGTATATAGATTTTAAAAATAATAGGTTTCATTACATAATTTTTAGAAATAGGGTTTTTAAAGTAAATAGGTCAAAGAAAGAGCAATACCAAGAGGCTACAAGATACGGTATCTCTTTGGGGATACCTGATTACCAACTTGATTTTTCTCCAGATATTAAAGAATGGGAAAGATAAAATACTGTTTATTCTATTTTTCTAAATCTTAGCACCACATTCTGTACAAAATTTCTCTAATCCTTTTAATGGTTTACTACAAGAAGGACAATTTTTCTTAAGTTCTTCCTGGACCTTAGCCCCACATTCTTGGCAAAACTTTTCAGTGCTTTTTACTGGTTTTCTACAATTTCTACAAGGTCTAATAACAACCTCATCTTTAACTTTGTAACCTTTTTTACCGGAAAATAATTCTCCCAAGGTATTTTTTATTTGAGGATTATTTAATTGATCGCGTAAATCTATATTGCTTCCCATTTTATTTCATTTTTTTAGTTATATCAATATTCTTACCACATTTCTGACATTGAAATCTTAAACTTTCAATTGTTTTCTTTTTTAATTCAACTCCATCTACTATTTGAACTTTTCTTCTTTTAAATGGAACTTGTATCTCTCCATTATGACTGCAATATTGACATGTATATTGTATATTAGCTGTTAATGTATCTTCGTATTCTTGTTCTGGTAAAGTATAATTGCATTCAGGACATTTAAATTCTTTTGCTCTTATTTGTATTTTTCCTGTTTTAGGATCTTTTGGTTTACTCATTAAACCTTTTCCACATTTTGGACATTTCTCTCTAAAAACCCAGCATCTAATCTTTACTTTATCTAAGACTCTATTTGTAAAATAAACACATTCATCCATTGATTTTGGTTCTATTAATGTCATTTTCTTAGAAATTTTGTTTGGGTATTTAAATTTTATGGGCCTACCCGGAATTGAACCGGGAGCTCGACTACGTGAAAGTCGCATTTTGCCATTAGACTATAAGCCCAAAGCATTAACCAAACTTTGCCATTCATCAAAGTTCATTTGATAAATTCTTTTTTCTAAAAAACTTAAATCTAAATCTTGTTTTAAAACATTTTTTAATTTCTTATCTGATTGGAGATAAATATTTTTTAATAATTCTTCTTTCTGATTTAATTTTTTATGTTTTACTTCAATTACTTTTGAATCGACTTTTGGAACAGGGTAAAATGCATGCTTATTAACATTCATTAATTTATTTATTGTGAAAAAATGATTCATAATTAAATTTAAAACTCCTTTTTCCATGAATTTACTTGGAACTGTTAAGATTACTAACTTAAATTTTATTTTCATTAATTTATTCATTAATGGTTCAAGAATAGAATAAGGGACATTTGAAATTATTTTATCAAGATTACCATTATAATTTATTATGCTTGTATTAATTATTTTAATATTTGGAAATTTTTCTTTTAACTCCTTACATAATTTTTTGTCTATTTCAACTACAGTAATATCTCCTTTTAAAAATTGAGTTAAGATTCCTTTTCCAGGTCCAATCTCTAAAATTTTTTCATTATCTTTTATATCTAAAAAAGAAACTATTTTTTTAGCTATTTCTACATCAATCATAAAATGTTGGTCATATTTCATAATCTATTTAAATAAGTTAATGTTTATAATTTTAATGAATAAAGAAGAAATTAAAAAAGAGGTTTTTGAAACAGAACCAAAACTTAGAAATTGGTATAAGATAAAAAATATTAAAAAATATATGGAAAGAAAATCCAAATATAAATTAAAGTTTGATCCAAGAATAAAAAAATTAAAAAATTATAAGGGCTATAAAATTTTTATTGTTGATGGAGAATTGTTAAGAAATAACCTAGATATAGACTTTGTTATGGGTGGAAATGGCTTACATTATTTATATATTCCAATAAATGAGATATGGGTTGATAAAATTTATTATAAAACTAAAGAGGTTAATGCTATAATATTGCACGAATATACTGAACTTAAAGCAATGAAGCAGGGGATAGGTTATGAAAAAGCTCATGATATGGCCTCTTTTAAAGAATTAATGAAGAGGAGAAAATAATGCTCCTGCTGGGATTTGAACCCAGATCCTCAGCGCGAGAGGCTGAGATCCTTAACCATTAGACTACAGGAGCCTAAAATTAATATTTTAATTGATTTTATAAAAGTTATGAATAGCCCCGAGAAGATTCGAACTTCTGTCTGCAGGTCCAGAGCCTGCCGTCATTGACCGACTAGACCACGGGGCTATATGCAGTATCCGGGAATTGAACCCGGGCTAGAAGATTGGGAATCTCCTGTCATACCATTAGACTAATACTGCTTATCCAAATATTTAAATAATTACGTTATATTAAAAATGTTATGAAAAAAGAAAACAGATTAATAACCGCAGCACTTCCTTATGTAAATAACATTCCCCATTTAGGAAATATAGTCGGAAGTCATTTACCCGCAGATATTTTTGCTAGATATTGCAAATTAAATGGTTATAATTCTGCTTTTATTGGGGGAACAGATGAGCATGGAACACCAATAGAAGTTGCAGCTATAAAGAACAATACAACTCCTAAAAAATTAGCTGACTTTTATTATAATAAACATAAAGAGATAAATGACTGGTTTAATTTTAGTTATGATAATTTCTCTAGAACAAGTAAAGAAATACATCATAAAACAGTACAAGAATTTTTTAAAAAAGTTTATGATCATGGATATATAAAAGAAGGTTATTTAGAAACACCTTATTGTAAAAATGATAAAATTGCTTTAGCTGACCGTTATATAGAAGGAACTTGTCCTTATTGTAATTACGAAAATGCTCGCGGAGATCAATGTGAAAATTGCGGCAAAATACTCGATCCAATTCAATTAAAAAATCCTCATTGCATAATTTGTAATAAAAGTGATATAGAGTTTAGAAGAGTAAAACACATTTTCTTAGATTTAACAAAATTGTCTAGTAAGCTAGAATCATGGATTAAAAAAAGTAAAGCTTGGAGGCCTCAAGTAAAAGGCATAGCCTTAGCTTGGATAAAAGAAGGGTTAAAACCAAGGTGCATATCCAGAAATTTAAGATGGGGGATAAAGATTCCATTTAAAGGTTTTGAAGATTTGATTTTTTATGTATGGGCAGAAGCAGCTATAGGATATATAAGTTCAACAAAAGAGTGGAATATTAATAAATGGCAAGAGTATTGGAAGAAAAAAAACTCTAAAATTTATCATTTTGTTGGTAAAGATAATATTCCATTTCATACAATTTTATTCCCAGCTGA
>ERZ1292632.1815-Hain-H43-01um-R2-1815-length-19470-cov-5_pt1 | contig 19470 bp, 26 predicted proteins | sample MGYA00564407_ERZ1292632 | MGnify/ENA primary metagenome ERZ1292632 (study PRJEB36523, sample SAMEA6512637) | groundwater metagenome | collected 2019-01-08 | study: AquaDiva: Metagenomics assemblies of 32 groundwater samples | reverse complement strand
AGGTCCGCCAGGCCGCGGTACATCACCTGCAGCTCGCAGACCCCCTTGTAAGGGACTAGAGCGGCGTACCCAAGGGCCTTGACGAAGGGCAGCCCGAGCTGGGCGGCGGTTCGCACGGACAGCAGCGTGGACTCCTGCGTGCACTGCATGAGCGCCTCGCTGGCCATGATGGTGGTGATCGCCGACTGGATGATCAGGTCCACCGTGCAGCGGGCCGAGGAGGGGATGTCCTTGGCCAAGTCCGGGCGGGCATACTCCAGCAGCCCCTTGACCTGGGCCTCGCTCCGCATGGGCATCCGCGGCTGATACTCGAATTTGACGATCTGGTTGGTCATGTGATACTCCGTTGGTTGGGGGTTAGACCAGCTCCGTGCCGGCCCACGCGGGGAAGCAGAGGTCCTTGATGCCGCCGCCGTAGCCGGGCCAGAAGCCGCTCTTCTGGGCCTCGGCGATCTGCTCGAGGAGGTGCTTGTACTGGCCGCGGCCCATCTCGATCTGGCCGCGGGAGACCTCGTAGCAGGAGACCAGCAGCGGGGCCCCGGTCTTGAGGCGGTCGACGTCCTTCTCGACGGCGATCAGGATGACGTGGTCGATGGCCTTGCCGGTGGCCTTGAGCCCGTCCGCGTACAGGGCGGCCTGGAAGTGGTAGCCCAGCTTGTAGGCGTCGCTCCCAAACCGCGTGGCCGCCGCGCACTGGGTGGTCTTGAGGTCGATCAGGACACTTCCCTTGATCGCGTCCGCCCGGCCCTTGAGCAGCGTGGGGAAGGTCGGGTCGCGCCACATGAAGGAGACTTCGCAGGCGGCGCCCTTGAGCAGCTCGTTGGCATCCGGGTCGGCGTAGACGGCCTTCCGGACGGCCACGGCCATCTGGTAGTCCTCCAGGTCCAGCTCGGTCCAGCCCCGCTGCTGGCACTCGCTCTTGAAGATCGCCCAGGCGGCCTTGTGCTCCTTGTAGGTGCGGTTCCACTTGCCGCCTGCCCGATCATCCGGTGGCGGGGGCGGCTGGACGTAGATCCGGGCGAAGTCATCGGGCTCCAGCGTGGCCGTGTGGGCGGCGTGGCCGATCACCAGGGCCTCGGTGGACTCCCACAGCTCGGGGTGATCGATCTCGTGCTTGTAGTGATTGAGCGTCTTCTCCCAGGCGGTCCATAACCTGCTCTTGTGCAGGGCCGGCCACTGGCAGTAGTCGGCGAACGGCACGCCCAGCAGGCAGGTGGGGTTCTCGGTGAACGTCGCGGGATCGGGCGGGGGGGCCTTGGTGGTCTTCATAGGAGTAGGTCCTGTGGGTCCTGGTCGTCTCCGGGCACGCCCTGGACGCCTCCGGCGGCGTTCACGATTCGGCGGGCGTATTCGTCCTGGAGCTCGTCCAGTTCCGGGTTGTTGGTCATTCCGTTCTGCCGGGCGATCGAGATCCGCCGGAGCAGATCGCTCAGCGTGATGGTGCGCAGGTTGTCGATCATCGGTGATCCCTTCGCTCTTCTTCCGCCTGCTCGGCCAGGATGGCCCGGCCGCGGGCGGATGAGGTGCTGAAGACGTGATGGCTCTCGCACCGCGGGCAGGCGCCCTCGCTGGAGTCGCTGGCGAAGAACAGGTCGCCGCAGGCCTGGCAGATCATGACGGGGTCGTCGCTCACCTGGGCCCCTCCTTGGCGGCTTCAATGACGCGGACCATCGCGTCCGAAATGCGAACCACGTTGTTGCTGTTCACCTTCTCAGCCAGGTCCATCAGCCTTTCGAGGACGGCTGGCCACCTGTCGATGATGGCCTGCTGGTGGGCGAGCTTGTCGAGAATGGCCTGGCCGGGGTTGGGCTCTCGTAGTAATCGTTCTTCTTGCTCCGTGGCCCATCGGTACGTTGCCGCCCGGCCGCCCTCGCTTGCAAGCGGGATGATCGTATGCAACGCTTCCTTCAGGAGGCCGACATACTCCGCACACGCCGCCTTTATCCGCTCCAACTCGTCTGATAGCTGCACTAACCGCAAGCCCTCGTCCGACCATTCGCCATCACAGCCGTGACACTGGTGGACTCCAGCCTCGTGCTGATACAGCTTTCCGCCGCACCTCGGGCATTTGTCTTGCTTGCTCATACATGCCTCCCGCACGCCTGGTAGACGATCACACGGGTTCCTTTGTGCAGGATGGCGGCCGGCTTGGCGTAGTGGTTGCCGGGGCCCGCGTCGAAGTCGCAGATCCCCAGGGCGTCGTAGATGTCCTGATCGGTCAGCCCGGCCAGGTCGCCGGCGTCGAAGGCGTACCAGTCGATCCAGTTCTGATCGTGTCCGGTGTAGCCCGTCCTTTTGGCCGTGATCATCCTTCCGTCCAGGGCCTGGTAGCTGGCGGTGAACGTGCGGACGAACGTCGAGCGTCGAGGCGAGCGGTACTCAATCGCCCGCCAGGCCCCCGTGAAGGCGGATGATTCCGCCTCGTCTGCCATTAGGAAGCGGATCTCCTTGACGCTGCGCAGCTCGAAGGGGGCGGAGGACAGGATCGAGTCGTTTACGCCGCGGACAACTATGGCCGGGACATCGCGCAGATCTGGGTCGTGAAGGGTGGGCATACTGGCTCTCCGGGGTAAAAGGAAGGTGATCGCCCGAGACGTGTCATCAGTACCTGAAGGCCCGCGCCTTTAGGATACCCGGGCGAACGAAACATAATATATACGAACGGACACATCATGTATACACTCAGGCCTTTGCCTTACCGGCGGGGCGACATTCGTTGTCGTCGGGCACCAGCTCGAGGTGCTGAAGCCCGTAGTGGACGAGGAGGCCGACGATCTGAGAGAGCGGCCGCCCAGCGAAACGCAGATCGTCTCCATCGTTGGACATCTTTTCCAACTTCTCCTTGAGAGGAGCGGCCAGGCGGACCATGGGGTCGTCCTTCTGGGTCAGGTACCGCACCGGCTTGTTTGCTTCAGTGTCTTTCATAAGGCGACACAATACACGCGGGTACGCAGTGCCTGCAAAGCGAATTCCCGGAATTCTTTTGCAAGCCGAAAGATTCATTGTGGTACAGGTTGCACCACATTGCGGCGGCCGGCTGCTTGAACCTGCGCAAGATTCATAATCGCCTCCACTATCGCGCAAATAGCCTTGACCTGTAGGAGAAGCTCGTACATGATGGGTGGGCATGAGCGAGCAACCACCCGCCCCCACGTCAAATCCGGTCAAGAGGCTGAACCGGAAACAGGAAATCTTCGTCGCCACCTACATGGCCACCGGCTCGGTGACAAGGTCCGCTCAGACGGCAGGTTACGCCAGGTCGTGCTGGAAGTCGTACTGCAGCGAGCTGCTGAGGAAAACTGAGATTCGCCAGGAAATGGCCCGACTCTGCCGCGAGCAGGGGGCCGACAGGCCCAGGATCCTGGCCGAGACCGTGCAGATCGCCCTGACCATGGACATCGCCGACTTCCAGGAGCTGCTGGACGACACGCTCACGCTCCAGGAGATCCGCAAGAAGGGTTTCGACACCCGGCTGATCAAGAAGTTCAAGCGGACCCGCCGCACGCGGACCACCGAGTACGGGGTGGACACCACCGAGGAGGTCGAGCTGGTGATGTGCGACCGCCAGCGGGCGATCGAGAAGCTCGGGGAGTGGGCCGGCATGGACGCCAAGGGCAAAGAGGAGGAGGCGGCCGGAGCCGTGGAGTTCGGCATCCAGATGCACATGCACTTCCTTCCGCCGATGACCCCGATGCCGGCGGCCGAGCCGGCCGAGTTGCCCGGCGAAATAGTGGCGGAGGATCCCCCGCATGAGCCTTAGTGGCCAGCGGCGCACCTACGGCTACGGCGGGGAGAGGAGCCGGCGCCCGCAACCCAAGCACTTCGTGCAGGCATACGCTAATCGTGGGCTGGCCTACTCGGTGATGACGCGGATGGGGGTGGAGAGCGAGCCCGACCGCGATGAGTGTTTTTCCGACGCCTGCCTGCCGTGCCTCGTGCGATGTTCAGCCCGTTACGACCCCCGCCGTGCGAAGTTCAGCACGCTGGCGTGGCCGGCCCTGTGCCGGGCGATCAGCCAGTGGCGATCCCGCCAGATCGTCCGCAGGGGCCGATTCGTCCAGGCCTCGGATTCTCCAGATGACGACGGCCGGGGTGTGCAGGAGACCTTCTGCATTGACATGACGCGGGGGCTGCAGGTCGAGGAGCTGGGCTGCGCAATGGCGGCGATTCCGTCCGTGCAGCGGTTGATTATCGCGTGCGTGTGCCTTCACGGCATGTCCCTGATGACGGTCGGGGCGGCGATGAGCCGAACGGCCTCTTGGGTGGGCTGGCAGCGGGACCAGGCCCTCAAGTCATTGCGGCATCGCATGGGGGCGGGCGAATGACGGCGTCAGATGACCGTCCGATGGTGCTCTGTCCCTGCGGCCAGCGGGTGGATAGATCGCTATGTCCGCAGTGTGGCGCGTACAACGCGATCTACTCCGACCGCCAGCGCGAGGCCCTCCGCCTGCTGGACCTGGCAACCGTCAATGAGCTGCTCTACGGAGGGGCCAAAGGCGGTGGCAAGAGCTACTTCGGCTGCCAGTGGGTCTTCAAACGCTGCCAGGAGATCATCCGCGACCACCACCTGGACGAGCCCCAGCAGTATCCGCCGGCGGTGGGGTGGATGGGGCGCAAGCGGGGCGTTGATTTCAACGACACCACGCTGGAGGCCTGGAAGTTGGCGATCCCGTCGAAGTTCTTCCGCATCCGGACCCAGGACAAGGAGATCATCATCCAGGACCGGGTGAAGGTCGACTATGGCGGGCTGGACAGCCAGGAGAGCGTCAGCAAATTCCAGAGTGCCCAGTACGGCTTCCTCTTCGTCGACCAGGCCGAGGAGACCTCTTTAGACGAGATCGGCAACCTTCGGGCATCCCTCAACCGCATGCGGATCAACGGGACGCTCGTAACCCCAAAGGCCTTATGGACAGCCAACCCTCCCCTCAAGCCGTCCTGGCTGCGCAACGAGTTCATCAAGGCTCCGCGGCGCGATCAACGCTTCGTGCGGGCGCTGCCCACTGATAACCCATGGCTGCCGGCCAGTTATCTGGAGACCCTCCGCAATTCCTACAAGCACCGCCCCGAGTTGCTGGCGGCCATGCTGGATGGCAAATGGGATCTAGCCGAGGGCATGTGCGAGGTGATCCGCGACTCCTGGATCCAGGCCGCCCATCATATGACCCTCTTGCCGGCTAGGCGGTGGCGGTTCTTGGTGGCCGACACGGCCAGGTTCGGCGACGACGAGACCGTGCTGTACGGCATGGACGAGACCGAGATCGTTCCCGAGTTCTCCGCCATCTTCGGCCACAAGGACAGCATGCACATCGCCAACCGGCTATTCGTGATGGCCCGCCAGATGGCGCAGCACTTCCACCAGGACCAGGTGCCGATCTGGGTCGAGGAGATGGGGCCCAGCGGGCCTGGAGTCGTCGATCGGCTGCGCGAGATGGGCGCCGCCGTCTACGGCGTCAACACGGCCGCGAAGGCCAGCGAGTCGTACCGATTCATCAACTTGCGGGCGGAGATCTGGTGGCGGGCCGGCGAGCAGTTCGGATGTGGCGACGTGTCGCTCAAGCACGTGGACCATGACCTGGACGGGCAGCTCTGCACGCCGACCTATGACTTCGCCTCAGGCGGGAGGATCCAGGTCCAAGAGAAGGAGGACATCAAGAACTCCCTGGGCCGATCTCCAGACCGGGCGGACGCCTATGTGATAGGCTTGTATGCCCTGCGATGGCTGCGGGCGAACCAGCCGAAGTTCTCCGTCCCCCTGCCGGTTGTAGAGGTCGGCAGCCCGGCCTGGCGGATGGAGCAGCGGCGTGCGGAAGCCAAACGAGGAGAAGACCGATGGTAGCGATCGAGACATCACGCAACCGTTCCGCCGTGCGGCTGGCCCGCGCCGTGGCCTTCGCCAACCAGTGCATGGACCCCTTCCGCAAGGACAGGCTCCTGTACATCCAGCAGTTCGCAGGCAGCTCCTACGGATCATCCAAGACCGAGAAGCGGCAGCCCCTGAACAACCTCTACAGCCTGGCCCAGACCATGCTGCCCATGCTGTCGATCGATCCCACGCCCATGATCGACAGCCAGGGTGAGGGGGCCAGCCAGCCATTCGCCCGGCTGTTCGCGATGGCCGTGAGCCAGATCTGCGAGGAGCAGTGGCTGGGTGAGCTGTACGACACGCTCGTGCTGGATGCGCTGTTCGGGGCGGCCGTCACGTACACCGCGCTGGCCGCCGGCACGATCTCCTGGCAGGACGACCCCGAGGGCCAGTACGTCAGCCCAGACCTCCCGCGGGTGGAGCAGATTTCCCTGGACGACTACCTGCCCGACCCGCACTCCCGCCGCCGGACGGCGTACACCTTCGAGGGGCACAAGTACCGGCTCTCGCTGGACTGGGCCATGAGCCAGAAGGACCTGTGGACCGACCGCAAGCTGATCGAGCAGTTGGGGCGGGCCGGCGAGTCGCCAAGCTCCTCCACCAGCGTGGCGGATATGTCCAAGGCCCACCGGCCCAGGGCAGATGACCGCTGGCTGGACGAGATCGAGCTGATCGCCCTGTGGGTGCCGTCCATGGGCGCCATCGTCACGCTGCCGGGCAAGCCCGAGCAGACGCAGCAATACCTCAGCGTCTCCAAGTGGGAGGGCCCGGAAGAAGGCCCGTACGACGTCCTGAGCCTCATGCCCGTTCCCGACAACGCCATGCCGGCCTCGCTGATGGGGCAGATCGCCGACCTGCACGAGGTGCAGAACGTCCTGGCCCGCAAGGCCCGCCGCCAGGCCGAGCGGCAAAAGGACATCGTCGTGTACCAGCGGGCCAAGGCCGAGGCCGACGCGGGCCGCATCCGTGACGCGGGCGACGGTGATGTGGTGGGCGTCGACAGCGTGCCCAACCAGGACTTCGCCCAGTACAGCTTCGGCGGCGTGAACGAGTCGATGTACAAGGCCCTGGGCTACTTCGACGCCAAGTTTAATGAGATGTCCGGCAACCCCGACGCCCTGGGCGGGATGGCCCCGCAGTCCAAGACCCTGGGCCAGGACCAGCTCTTGTATTCGAATGCCGGGGCCAAGGTAGGCTTCTGGCGCCGGCGGATCCTCGGGCATGCCACGCGGGTCCTCCGCAAGCTGGCCTGGTTCCTGTGGACCGACCAGGACCGCAGCATGGAGCTCCAACAGGATCTGGGCGGCGGCCTGAAGGTCGCCCGGATGTGGACGCCGGAGCAGCGGGTGGGCCAGTTCGGCTCTTACTCGATCTCCGCCACCCCGTACGGGATCCAGTCCGACACCCCCGAGCGGCGATACCAGCGGACGGTGGCCTGGCTCACCGAGGTGATCATCCCGCTCTTCCCGGCCATGCAGGCCCAGGGCATGGCCCCCGATGCCGCGAAGATCGCCGAGGTGACCGGCGACCTGGGCGACATCCCCCGCGCCAACGAGATCATCGTCATGCTGCCGCCGGCCCCGCCGATGGGCCCGCAAGGTCAGGGCCAGACGTCCCAGACCATCCGCAACCAGACCACCGTCAACAACGGGCGAGGACCGGCCCGGCCGGCCGCCCAGCCCCAGTTCAGCCAGCAGACAGCGGCCAATGACCTGGCCCCCGAGCCCCTTCCGCTGGCGTAAAGGAGACCCGCGTGACTGAGACCGAGACGAAGACCAAGACACCGACGACGTTGCCTGAGATGTTGCAGATGGCCGAGGCCGGCACGCTTGGGACGGAACACATCATCCCGTGCATGGAGCGGCTGGGCAGGGCCCGCGACCAGGCCCTGGCCAATCGGGACGCCGACACCCTGCGCGTCCTGGAGCTGGGGATCCAGGAGCTCCAGCGGCTGCTCGGCCTGGCCCCGCCGGATTCTGGCCAGTCCCCCGTGACGGCCAGCACGCACGAGGAGCTACTCATTCAACTGGCTCCCGAGGAGGTCCGCCTGTACGCCGACAAGATGGGCGTGGACCTGCGGCAGGTCCCCTTCAGCGGCAAGCAGATCACCATGGCCGACGTGGAGAAGTTCACCAAGCGGCCCAAGATCGGTAAGCCCAGGACCAAGTAGGGGACACATGGGCCCAGATGGGATAAACCTGGAGCTGATTAGCTCAGAAGCGTTGATCCGAGAGCTGGGCAGCCGTTGCGACGTGCTGGTTATGGCCATGGTCCAGCAGCAAGGCCCGCGGACGACCACACGCTTCCGGATCAACGGGCACCCGCTAATGGCCGCCGAGCTGGCCCGGCTGGCCGGCCACTACATCGAGCACCAGTTCATGGCCCAGAGCGGCCCGGCTGATGTGGAAATGACCGACACCTGAAAGGAGCTACCCGTGAGCGAATCAGACACCACGCCCCAGCCAGTCCACGGCGGGGCCATCTACGAGATCCTCGTCTTACAGTACGTCGACGATGCCGGCCGACGCATCGACATGGTCAACAAGGTCTCCATCGACGACCCCGAGAAGTTCACGATCGGCTTCGTCGGGCACGGCAAGACGATCCCCACCAACGCCAGGGGCCAGCAGATCGGCCCGCCGATCCCGCTCAACTTCGAGCTGCCGGCCGACACCCTCCAGCAGGCGTATGCCGTGTTCGGCGATGCCCTGGACCGCGCCACGGCGGAGGCCGGCAAGCGGATCAGCGAGGGCATGCGCGAGATGAGCAGGCCCAAGATCGCCGTGGCGCATGGCATGCCGCCCCGCCCAGCAGCCCGTCCCCATTGAACAAAAGCGGGCTCCCGTGTGAATACTGGCTTGTAAGGCAGTCCATCACTAGGAGCTCGTAGTGCCTAAGGCAGTAGACCACCGCATAGAAGGCGCCGGCAAGGGCGACGGCAATCGTGTCCAGGACACGGCCGCCTACCGTGCCCATTACGACAGCATCTTCCGCAAGCACCGCGCAAAGAAGCTCACCCCGGGCGTCTACGTCGTGCGGGGCGGCAAGTTCCAGCCCGCCCAGACCGGCGACGAGGGGCTCCTCCAGAGGGACAACTCCAGCATTCGCTGCCCCCCCACGGGCGTTGCACCCGACCAGGCCGCCCAGGCCAACCAGGCCTTCGGCCACCTGGGCGTCAAATTCGACCCGGCCAGCGGGGACGCCGTGTACAAGGACCGGCGATCGCGTATCCGCGTGAACAAGCTCCGCGGCTTTTACGATCGCAACGAGATACGCGGCTGACGGTTCAGCCAGGCCTCCACGAGGCCCCGCCCCGCCGCCAGCCCAACGGGACCCAGATCCATGGCAGACGAAAAGGAAACAGTAGACGAGTCCACTACGCAGACGGCCAGCGACCGCACGCCACGGGCCACCCCGACCTCGGACAAGGCGCCGCCCCCTCGAGACGAGTTGGGCCGCTTCTTCGCCGAGCACGGCATGGACGACGAAGGCGAGAGCGAGCCCGCCGCCGGCGAGGGCAAGGACGACGACGGAACGGATGACGAGGTTGACCCGGCCAAGCCCAAGAAGCCCGACGCCAAGAAGACGGCCAAGGACGACGAGGACGACAGCCAGGAAGAGACCCAGCTCACCGACCGCCAGAAGAGGGCCTGCAGAGACCTCGGATACAGCGACGACGAGATGGCCGGCCTGACACCCACGGAGGTCCGTGGGATCGAGGAGGCGGCCAAGCGGCTCAGTCGCAAGATGTCCGAGCTGGGCAGGGCCAAGGCGCCGGCCAAAGACCCGATCGATGACGGGTCAGGCGGCGATCTGCACGGCGAAACGGGCGAGGAAGACAGGCCCCCGGCACGGATCGACCCCCAGACGCTCGAGTCCCTGGACTTCGAGATCACGGAGGACGACGTGTACAGCGGGGACCTGGTTCCCAAGCTCAACGCCGTGCTGGGCCACTTCAAGGCGGCCCGTGAGGAAGCCATGTCGGCCGAGCGGGACAAGTACTTCCTGTCCCTGTCAACCGGCGAGAATCCAGTAGCCCCCGAGTTCGGCGACAAGCCGATGTCCGCATACGACGACGACGCCCCCGAGGCCGCCCTCCGCAACCAGCTCTGGCTGGAGGCCAAGGCGACCAAGGCCGGCTTCGCGTCGATCGGCAAGCGAATCACCGACCGCGAGGCACTGGAGCGAGCCTTTGACCACTACGGCCGCGAGCAATTGGACAAGGCGGCGGAGCGCAAGGTCAAGAACAAGATGGCCAGCCGACGCCGGCAGGCGGTGCCCACGGCGGCATCCTCCCGCCGGCCCGCGGAAGGCCAGACTGCCGATGACAAGTTCAATCGGGCGATCGACGACTGGGAGCGAAAGCACGACATCGAGGTCCCCGAGAAGGTATAGCCCCCGCCGCCGCTGACACTACAGGAGCAAACCCATGCCCACCAGCGGCGTAGACCTCAACAACGAAACGACTCTGGATCTCTGGAAGACAACCCTCAGCAGCTACGACTGGGAGAACAAGGACATGGAATACTTGTTCCCCCAGCATGCGTTCCTGGTGGTCGACCAGATCTTCACCAAGGACAAGAAGCAGATGGACGCGGGCACGCAGTTGTCCCGCGAGATCATCTACCGCGAGGGCGGCAGCGTGACCTGGGGCAACCCCGGCGCCGTCCGCACCCGCAGCACGATGGACGTGGTGACCACGATCTCGGCCCCCTGGGCGACGGCGTGGGACCAGCACTCCATCTTGGCCGCCGAGCTCCGCCGCAACCGCGGCCGGTCCAAGCTCAAGAACCTGGCCACCACGCGGCGACAGGGCTGCATGATGAACTTCGCCACCAGCTTGGACAGCCGCATGTGGGGCATGCCCAGCACAGCCAACAACGTCTACCCGTACACCATCCCGTACTACCTGCCGCCCATCACCGGGGCCCAGGTGACCGCCGGGACCGGCGCCGGGGCCCACCAGGGCAGCAACCCCAGCGGGTTCTCCACCACGATGGGCCTGGACGCCTCCAGCGACACGTATTCCCGCTGGCGCTCGTACAATGGCACCTGGTCCAACAGCGGGGCCGAGATCACCGAGGAGGATCTCCTGCGGATGGGCCGGATGTTCCGCAGATTGCAGTTCAAGGCGCCCACCCTGGTGGACGACCTCCGCAGCCCCAAGTTCTCCAAGTTCCGCTGCTACGCGGACGAGACGATCGTGGACGCCTACTCGGCGGCCATGCGCCGGCTCAACGCGGACATCGGCATCGACCCCACCCGGGCGTACGGGGCGGGCATGTCCGCCTCGGGCGACCCGACCTTCAAGGGCCACCCGATCCAGTGGACCGAGCCCCTGGACACCGCCGACGCGACCTACCGCGGGGCCAACCCGCTGTACTTCGTCAACGCGGACTACCTCTTCCCCGTCTTCGAGGAGGGGTGCTACTTCGCCGAGGACACCCCGATGCGAAGCGTGGACCAGCCCGACCTGTTCACCACCTGGGTCGAGCTGGGCTTCCAGACCATGTGCGAAAACCGCCAGCTGCTTGGCGGCGTGCTGAGCTACGTCGCGGCCTCGTAGGCCCGCGGCAGAGGACCTTGATCCGGGCCGGGGCGACAAACGCCCCAGCCCCATCGTCCTGGCGGAATAAACCGCCGGGCAGAAACGGCAGAACATCATGACGCAGGGAACACATCTCAACCAGTCCGAAAAGCTGCACACCAAGCGGGTGTGGTACAGCGGCAGCGACCAGCTTTCCATCGGTCAGGCCGTCTGCTACGATCGCGACTACGGAACCGCCGCCACCCGCGAGATGGGCCGGGCCTGGCAGGTCGAGAAGCCGTCGGCCGCCAACATCATGCACTTCGCGGGCATCGTCACCACGGTCAACTCGCGGGGCGTCGCGGGCATGATCGAGATCATCGAGCCCATCGGCCCGACCCTGGCCGATGTCTTCACCAACGCCTCGGTGGTCGTCGACGCCACCGACCTGTTCCTGGTCCCGGGCAGCTACATCCTGCAGACCACCGGCGGCCGGAGGATCGCCCGGGCCATGCAGACGGTGGACCGCTCGACCACCAACGGCATCGCCCTGGCCCGCCTGTTTCCCGTGGCCGAGGTCCAGAGCGTATCGGCCCGCAGCCGCACAGCCGTCCAGCTGCCCACCGCGGCGATCTGGAACAACTTCCCCCTCGAGGAGATGCGGGTCAACCCGTTCCTGGGCAGCCTCCTGGACACGGACTTCACGCACAACGTCCCGGCCTTCAACAGCTTCGTGGACGCCACCTACGCGGCCTCGGCCGCCGGCAAGACGCCCACCGAGCACATCTTCCCGGGCCCGCTGGCCATCGGGGAGTTGTGCCTGTTCACCACGACCGACAACCAGGCCGCCGAGATCCAGTTCTACTGCCCGATCACGCTGGCCACGGTCCTGGCCCCGGCCACCAAGTGGGCGTTCGGCTGCCGCATCAAGCAGTCGGTCATCACCAACGACAAGCTCGGCTACTTCGCCGGGCTGATGAAGGCCCAGAAGCTCACCGGCGACCTGATCGCCGACGCGGGCACCCTGGGCGACTTCACCTCCATCGGCTTCCAGGTCAAGGAAGGCGACGGGGACAAGGTCGATGTCATCTACGACCTGGCCGGGCAGACGCAGAACGAGTACGACGACGACTGGTGCACGCAGGCCGGCGACACGTACAACGTCTTCGAGCTGTACTACAACGGCACGACCATCGCGATGTACCTGGACGGCGTGGCCACCGGGACCGCCATCCCCAACGCCAACATGGACGACACGGACTTCCCGACCGGCGTCCTGGTCCCGACCATCGCCATGAAGGCGGCCCACGCCGACGACGCGACCGTCACCGTGGACTGGCTTCGCTGCGCGCAGCTCTCGACGTAACCCAAGGGTCTACCGCCTTCCCCCGGCCGGGTTTCCCCTCCTTTCCCCGGCCGGGGGCGGCGGATTGGTTTCGGAATGAGCAATCTAGCCAAACAACGCGACGGGCTGGCGAATGGTTGACTACCGATATGGCCTTGTGCCCTACGAGTGGGCGGCCGGCGACTCGCCCCGCCCCTCCTGGCGCGTGCCCGGCGGTCTGCCGGGCATCGACCTGGGGCGCATGGGCGACATGAGCGTCCCCGGCGCGGCGCTTGGGGCGACTCGCGGGATGGCCTTCGCGTGGACGCCCGGCGTTCTTCCCTCCGGGGCCGTTAGCCTGGGGCGGGGCGACTTCCGCGACATCACCGTTGACGCCGCGATGCGTGACGCCTGGAAGTCCGGCACGGGCTACAAGCCAGACGGCGCGCGGCTGGTTGACCTCCTTTGGGACCAGCTCACCACTGGGGCGGACCCGTCCGGCCAGGACGCGGCCCGGCCGCTGGTGCCTACGCGGTCCCTGGATCTGGAGTTGTGGCTGCCTGGGCACAGCATGGTCCGGCGCGAGCGATTCGCGTGGGGCTCGCACGGCCACACGAACAAGCTAAAGGCGGCCTTAACATCGCACCTGGAGCGAATCCGCGATGACGCAGGCCGGGGGAAGCTCGTCAACCCGATCACCCGCCAGCCCGACACCGAGTACCACCGCGAGGTCATGCAGGGCCTGCTGGAGAAATACCGCTGCACGTTCGACGATCTGCGGCCTTCCGGCTGGCCGAAGTCCGACACGCCGAAGAAGCACAACACCACGCTCACAGAGTCGTTCGACACGTCCAACTCCGACACCCTCGGCCCGGATCAAACCTGGACCGAAGTGGACGGAGACTGGGACATTGTTAGCAACGCGGCGCAGCTCCAGACCACCGCCGGCACCGTCCGCACGGCCCGCTGCGAGGCGGACCTGTCCAGCGACGACCACTACGCCGAGTCGGTCGGCAACGCCGGGACCGTCTCCGAGATCGGGGCCGCCGTGCGGTTCTTATCCTCGGCCGAGACGGCGTACATTGGGTTCATCTACACGCCCAACAGCACGGTCTACCTGTTCAAGCTGGTCGCCGGGGCCGAGACATCCATCTCCAGCCAAGCGTCGTCGTGGGGCGGAAGTGGCACATTCAAGTGCCAGGCCGACGGCTCTACGATCAAGGTCTATCAGGACGGCGTGCAGAAGATTTCAGTGACCGACACGTCCATCACGGGCAACCTGCGAACCGGGATGATGGCCTATTGCAACGGGACGCCACTGCCCAATATCACCAGTTGGTCGGCCGCTGACTTGTATGCCGCCGCCACGGTGATCCCCGTCTTTATGAACCAATACCGACAGAGGCACAACTAATGAAATGTCTGCGTCAGAATACGGCTGTCCGAATCGCGGTAGGCCCGTTCCTGGACAAGACGGACGGAGTGACCCCCGAGACGGCCCTGACCGTCACCAACTGCAAGATCACGATGCTGGTGGATGACGATGACGGGACGGCCACAAACCTCATCATCGACGCAGCCGCTACCGCAAGCGGTGGCGACAACGACATGGTGCATGTCACCAACGACGACGCGGGCTTCTATGACCTGGAGTTGACGCAGGCGCAGACCAACTATCTCGGTCGCGCCACCCTGTCCATCACCGACGCGGCCAACCACTGCCCGGTGTTCCACGAGTTTATGATCCTTTCGCAGGGTGTTTACGACAAGCTCTTCGGGGCTTACTCGACCACGCGGGGCCTGGCCGGGACGGCGCTGCCTGACGCGGCGGCGGAGGCGGCTGGCGGGCTGTTCACTCGCGGCAGCGGTGCCGGGCAGATCAACCAGCCCGCCAACGGGCAGGTGGACGCTAACCTGGTCAAGCTGATCGGGAGCGCCCCCACTGAGGGTGGGGCCGGGCGGCTGGCGGCGGCGCTGACGAAGCTGCTGGACGTTGCGGCTCCTGGCCCGACAATGAACACGTTGGCGCTGGAGGCCACGCTGACGGCCATGAAGGGCGTCGATTGGTCGGCCGAGACCCTCAAGGCGCTCTACGAGAGACTGGGCGCGCCTGCCGGCGCATCCATGTCCGCCGACATCGCCGCCGTCAAGACGGACACCGGCGCGATCACGAACCTAACCAACAACACCCGCGTCACGGCGACCGTGCCAGACGAACTGCAGATCCCGACCGCCGCGTCCAACACGCAGATCATCCACCTGCTGCTGTACGATGAAGCGGGGAACATGGAGGCCCCCGACTCCGCCCCGACCGTGGCCCTGGCCAACGGGGCTGGCACGGACCGCGCGGCCCGGCTGGACTCGACCACGATGGCGCTGGTGGGCACGGGCCACTACAAGGTGGTCTACACCAACACGTCGACCGACGACAACGAGCAACTCTTGTGGACCTTCACCGTCATCGAGGGCGGCCTGACTCGCACGTTCATGCGGCAGATGCAGCTCGTGGATATCGTGGCGGCCGACTTCACCGCCGACGACCGCACGAAGCTGAACGCGCTGGCTACCGACTACACCACGACGCGGGCCGGGAAGCTCGACAACCTGGACGCGACCGTTTCCAGCCGGAACGCGACGGCCCCGCCTACGGTAGGGCAGATTCGCACAGAGATCGAGACGGCAGGGGGCACACTGGCCCTGGCCAAGACGGCCGCCGACGCCGTGCAGGTCGTCACGGACAAGTTGGCCACAACGCTCGTGCAAGACGGCGCGGTCTACGACTTCACGGCGGCCGCGCTGGCCGCGGCGCCGACGGGCGGAAGCGGAAGCACCATCGTTATCAAGCACACAAACGTCACACTGGATGAGGCGTAAAGACAATGCCAACCATCAACATAGAGCATGAAGTTGACGGGGTGCTGACCACGCCCACCAGCATCGTATTGGCCGACCGGGCCGGCACGTACGGAGTCAAGCGGAACGACACGGCCGCTACGGTCGTGAACGCCGGCACCGCCATGACGGCCCAATCCACAGGCGTCTACTATCACACGTTCGCGGACCCGGCCAACGACCTGACGTACACCTACTGGATCAAGATCGTATACGACGGAACGACCACGTTCAGCGAAGGTACGATTCAGGGAGCGACATCGACCGGCTCAGGGGTAAACCAGCATTCCTTCGCCGGCCTGTACCAGCGTCTGGGCCGGTATCTATTCAACTCGACGGCGCCCACTGGCGCCGACCTGACCCTGTGCAAGGAGATCGTGAACGACGGTCTGCTGGACTACTACGGCCAGGCCGACTGGTCCTTCTTCCAGGTGGCCGCCACGATCTCCTTCACCAGCGGCGATTACGACTACGACCTGCCGGCCAACTTCGGCTACCTCAATGGGGAGATCACCTTCCCGGAGGATGCGGGCCGTGGGCCCCTGATCCCGGTCTCTGAGAGCCGGGTACGCGAGCTCCAGACCGGCGACGACGACGCCGCAGGGGACCCCGTCTACTACGCTGTGCGGGCCAAGGCATTCGTGGCCGGCACCGGCCAGCGGTACGAACTGGTCGTATGGCCGACGCCCAACGCCAGCCGCACGATGGTTTATGCCTACCGCGTCAATCCGGCCGCGTTGGTCAACGACTCAGACTATCCCCTTGGCGGGCCCTTGCATGGGCCGGCGATCCTGGCCCGCTGCCTGCTGGGCGGCGAGCGCCACAAGCAGGTGGGGCCGGGCGGCTACTACCACCAGCTCTACTACGGCGACGGGCGCACCGACAAGGGGGCCCTGGCCAGGATGCGGGAGATGGACCAGCGCAACCGGCCGGGCAGCCTGGGCGAGATGACCGACCCGTCCGACGACACCGGAGCCATGCCCGTCCGCATGGCCGAATGGACCTATTGAGGAGACTGATATGGGACGCATGGACATTAAACGCAAGGACACACGGGCCGCGATCGCCTCGGCGGACGGCAAGTATGGCGAGCCGCAGATGAACGCCAATGGCGACCTGCGTACCAGGGACGACGACCTCAATACTGCCTTGACCACGCTCAACGCGGCCCTGGTCACGGCCAATGCCTACCTGGCCTCCCTGGCCGGCGTGCTGACTTTGACCGCCGGGGCCGAGGGCGGCGACAGCGGGATCTCCGTCACCATCCAGGGCGGGGCCTGGCGGCAGATCTTCCGCGTATGGCTGGCCGAGACGGACCTGGCCGCCCCCAGCGCCACGGGCAACACGACCACCGTGACCACCGGGACCATCCAGCGGACGGCCACGGCCAACGCGGACTACGACATCATCAGCGACGCCTCCGGAACGGCCGTCGTGAAAAACATCGTCGCCGGCGCGGCCACGCGATTCCTGATGGCCGAGGTCGCCGGCAGGACCTACAGCCTCGAACTGACCTACGCCGCGTAACGGAACCTACTACCCCTTACCTCTGGAGACCATCATGGGAAGCTACCTGCACCATCGTGAAATGAACCGCTTCGCCCGGGCCGCCTCGACCCTGACCAAGGCCGCCACGGCCAGCTTGACCGTCAAGGAGTGCCTGGGCAACGACCTGGTCCTCGGCAACCACGCCACCGTGGCCATCGCCCTGACCCTGCCACCGGCCTCGGCGGCCCTCAAGGGCGTCCGACTGTCCATCGCCCAGCTCGGGGCCGCGGCCGTCACGGTCTTCGTCCTGGCCGGGTTCGCTGGCGGTGGGGCCAGCTACGACACCATAACGCTGGCCCTGGGCAACGCGGCCGACTTCCTCTGCGACGGGACGTACTGGTACGCCCTGAACGCCCTGGTGGCCGCCGGGTCGTAAGGAGCCCCATTATGGCCGACACCCTCCTCCAGTTTGAGCACGTGGATCGGCGGTCCCAGCGGACGCTGACCTCGATCACCCTGTACGACCGCGTCTACCGTATGCCGCTGGACAGGACGATCATCCCCGTGCGCGGCCAGGCCGTGGACCTGGACGGGCTGACCGGCACGGGTATCAACCAGCCGAGGGTGTACAGCAACCCCCAGTCCCGCAGGGACCGCACCGGGGCGGAGGAGCTGCACATCACCTTCTACCAGATCCGACCGTACGCCGAGCAGTAGGAGAACACTGACATGGCTCTCGCAGAAATCATGGGCTCCCGCAACGAGACGCGGGAAGGCAAGATGAAGTACGGCTTCATGCTGTACGTGACGGAGACCCAGACCGACATCCGCGACCCGGACGGCAGCCAGTTTTTCACGCCCAAGGGCGGATCGGCCGAGTCGGACGTCACGGGCCGCCGCCTGCTCAAGGACGACGCCGACATGGAGACGCTTCCCGGGCTGATCCTGGTCCGATCGACCTACGCCGCGTATCGGGCCTACGCCTGATCGGAGACGACCGTGGCCTCGATCGAGATCGAATGGATGCGCGAGCTGGTCCAGGAGGGCGGGCGCGGCTACTTTATGGGCAGCCGCTCCTGGCTCTGCGACTCGGCGGAGACCGGCAGCATCAGCCGGGCCCTCTACGACACCCGCTGGGGCTCCTCGACCGGGGACCCGATCTGCAAGAAGACGCGGGCCTCCTGGATGCCGTCGGGGATCCCCTCGCTGTCGATGGTCACCGCGTACTACTCCACCGCCCGGGAGATCGGCAAGGCACGCCTGACCACCAAGACCAAGAGCGACTGGCGGAAGATCATCGCCGAGCCGTCGGGCGAGAAGCGGATCATCGAGGGGCCCGACCCCATCAACCAGCTCGCCTGGTGGAGCGTCGTCCAGGGCGACAACGTCGTCCAGGACTTCCAGACGATGATCGCCATCCAGACGGCCGCCAGCAGCGACGGCTTCTATCTTCGATCGGTTCTGGACCTGGCCCACTGCGTCAACAAGGGAAGCCTGACCATTGAGGGGTTCGGCACCGTTGATTCCGGCTCGCTGCTGATGGTTGGCGTGGATACCAGCCAGGAGTACGGAGCGGGGCTGGTGGACCTCGATTATCTGATGCTCTGGTCTGGCAGCGGGCCGAACTCGGAGCGCAGCGCAGCGACCATCCAGCCCGACAGGTAGAGGTAGCGACGCTCGGTGCTCTTGAAGTGCTTCTTGATGGAAATCATCTTCTGCTGGCCGATGAAACCGTGCCAGCAACCGAGCGACTGGGTGTACTTGGAAGGATTCGCATCATAGGCGGCCATGTCGGCGCGCATGATCTTGGCGGTGTACTTGGCGATGTCCAGACCCGTCTTGAACTTGTTCTGGGCACGCATGCGAGCGGCATACTCGGGGTTGATGGCATTCCACGCGCTGCCGTGTTGCTCTTTCAAACCAGCAACAGCTTTGATGTCGTCGATGAGTTGCGCCAGGAGAGCTGCATCGACAGTGTGCGGCGGCTCTTAATCACATGCGATGCCGCGGTGTCTGGCAGCGCATCAACCTTCGATATCTTGTTGCTGCCCGTTGCAATCGCTGTCACGTCAAAGCCTTGGCTCTCGAGCACAAGAACACGCTCGCCTATCTGGGCGAACAGGTTCAGGACAGCGATGACCTTTGAGCGTCTTATTGTGTTGATGATGTTGCCCACGCCCTCGACGACATCGATGGGATTCAAGCTGAAGCTTGTGTTCTTCACAGTGTTGGCAATGGTGTTCAAGCTTCGTGAGATGTTCCGTACGAACACGATGTAGAAGCCAGGTGACTCTGCAGCTCGCTTGAACGTCTCACCACCGAACGGGTTGATGGCATCGACGATTGCGCCCAACGGGTCACGCCTTCCGCCGAAGA
>ERZ1292632.1812-Hain-H43-01um-R2-1812-length-19480-cov-34_pt1 | contig 19480 bp, 26 predicted proteins | sample MGYA00564407_ERZ1292632 | MGnify/ENA primary metagenome ERZ1292632 (study PRJEB36523, sample SAMEA6512637) | groundwater metagenome | collected 2019-01-08 | study: AquaDiva: Metagenomics assemblies of 32 groundwater samples | reverse complement strand
TTACATCGAACCGAAAAAAACCAAGAAATTCGTTGACACAGACAAAATCGAATAGAAAAAACTTATAAACATTATAAGCACAATACTCCTAGATTTACATGCCAAAAAAATCTAAAACCACAACAATTGCCATAACAATAGGTGTACATGACCGCTTAAGAAAACTGATGAAGGGACAAGAAGACTATAACGATGTTGTTTCTCGCTTACTAAATGATTCAGTCGATGTGTATACGGAGCTTATTCTTGTTGATAATGAACTTCCGCAATTGCACACGGTTGTTTTTCAGTTGGGAGATAACAAAGACAGTTTATTCTATTTTGATGGAGAACGAATACAGACAACAACGTTAGCTGAAACACAGAAAATGATGAAGCAGCCACGACCAAACATGACAATAACTCAAGAGGAAGTTCAAATTCTCTTTGATTGTTGTCATGATTCTGTCTACATGAATTCAAGACCTCAACTTTTAGAGCGAATTAAATTATTTTTGGAGCAAACAAAGAAATGATTAAAATACGAATTCACTGGGAATATGAATCTGAAATTGACTTAGCTCTTGAAATCAAAAAGAAGATTCACGATATTCTGGAAAACGAATACTTTCACACTGAAAGTGTTAACGACCCTGTTAAATCTTTTGGAATAGACTTGGAGCAACAAAAATGGGCATAAAAAAGATTATAACGTGCCCATTCTGTAAAGCAGAAATGAAGGAGGCAAATCTTGGCATCGAAGGCGACGTTAAACTCATCTTAAGATACCATGAATATCAAAAACAAATAAATCCCACACAGGAACTCGACCTCATTCGCATTGATGAAACTCGGCGCTATGTCGTTTATGAATGTTCATACTGTGGGTTTTCTGCTCTATGGAAAAGGTGGATTAATGAGTAGCATTAAAGAATGGCGCGAAAGTTTCAAACGATATGTTCATTTTCCTAAAACTAAACTTGACTATTGGACTTTCCGCAAGCTGCGCAGCCTCAAATCCAAGCAAACACCCAATAAAGATTGGGTTGAATGGTTAAAATATCAAGCACGAGACGTTCAGCTTAGTCCAACTATTCATGAGCAAGTTCAAGAAGGCAGTTACCGAAATCTGTTGACAATGTGGATGCAAAACTTCGCTGAAAACTTAGACTATATCAGATATGGCGATGATGTTAAACGTGAAATTCCACAAAACTATCATCAACAAACAATAGCTGACCTTGTTCAGCCTACTCCGCTTGTAGAAAGTGACCCTGACTACATTAAATCCGACAAAACTCCTATTGAACATCAAGGAATAAACGTTAAAAATCCACCAGCAGGTTCAGCCGTGGTTGTTGGTCGTGGTCCAAGCCTCTTCAAAAATAAACATTGCGAAATGCTTGCTGAAGCCATCAAAAACGGCGAATACAAAAGTTTAATTATAACGAGTGATGGCGGACTCGTACCGTTACTCGATGCAGGCGTGGTTCCAGACGCTGTTGTAACAGTTGACGGCTCACCTGTAATCAAAAAATTCTTTGAACACCCTCTCTTACAAGAGTATGGTTCCAAAATTAAATGGATAGTTTCAGTAACTGTGTCGCCTGAAGTTTATCAAACCGCACGCAAAGCAAAACTGCAACCCTATTGGTTCAGCCCAACATTTGATGATTGGAGACAAAACGAAAGCTGGACTCGACTGCAAGTTTTGATGACTAGGACAAACGAATTCAAAATGGGAGTTCCCCGAGCTTCAGCAGGTGGGAATGCTGGAGCATGTGCATGGATAATGGCGATGAGCATCTTCAAACGTGCGCCAATTGCTTTAATCGGCATAGACTTCGGTTATCCTGAAGACACCAAACTTGAAGACACACAATACTATAGTAGCGTATTGAAGATTGCTGAAGGCAACGTTGCCAAAATTAAAGAAGCCTACAAAGAATTTTACCACCCCACATTCAAAACTAAAGCATTCTGCGACTTAGTATTTTACCATTACCGACAGGCATTTATAGAGATGAATCAGGAAACAGAAGCATGGTATCGCTTATTTGGCGGAACTGTCAACTGCACCGAAGGCGGAACGCTTTGGGGACAAAACATTACATGCATGCCATTTTCGCTGTTTTTGAAGGAGCATAAAACATGAATAAATGGACGAAAAAAGAGGAACTACTTGTATGACTAAGGTGCTTTTAATACATCCAGAGATTCGTGCTGCTGAACCTCCGAATCACGCTCCATATGGTTTGCTTCAACTTGCAGCTTTAACGGATTCTCTCGGTATGCACGTGGCAGTTTTTGATAATAATGCGTTTCGTTTGCCGATTGATGCTGTTCGTCAAACTGTTAAGGAGGAACAATGGGATGTCATTGGAATTGGGGGCTTAACAACTCAATACAAAGCAATCAAAAAAATTGTTCCTATTTGTCGTGAAGAACATCCTGCAGCAGTAATTGTTTTAGGCGGCGGCTTTTTAACTGAACAGCCATTCGACATGATGCGATGGCTTCCTGAAGCTGACATAGGATGTATAGGCGAAAGCATAATTACATGGGCGGAAATTCTTGAGCATCTGAATGACAAAAATTGGGGTAAAATCAAAGGCTTAGTTTATCGTGAAGGCAAAAAAATCAAATTATCAACAATGCGACCATTAATCGAGGAATATTACTATTGTGAAGAACATAAACAGAAACATTACACGTTTGATGAAGCTTTAAAACATGATTTTCAATGTCCATCTTGTCATCAACATTTAATAAACAATTTAGATGAAGAAATTCCATTTCCAGCCTACGAATTCAGCCCAGTTGAAACCTACTTAATGTATAGTCAAATACCGTATAGCCCAGAATCTATGATGCAAGGATGCAGACGCTTAGACGTTTTATCTGGTTATGGCTGTCCATGGCGCTGCAACTTCTGTAGCCACAATGGAGCATCTGCTTATTGCCAATCAAAAATCTACAATACAAAAGTGATTGGACCAGAATTCCGTAAACATAGCCCGCAATATGTTGCTGATTTAATTACACATCTGCGAATGACTTATGGCATCAACTTCATTAGCTTTATTGACGAAAACTTAACGGTGAACCGTAAATGGTTCTTTAAATTCTGTGAAAAACTTGAAGAAACAGGTTTAGCCACGTTGATTCATTGGGGTATGGTATGTCATTCAAGAACTGTTGACGCCGAACTTTTACATAAAGCAAAAGATGTTGGATGCACCTATATTAGTTACGGCGGAGAAACCGCAAGTGAAAAATTACTGAAGCAGATAGGTAAAGGACAAACAAAAGAAATTATGACTGCGGCAATTGAAGCAACTCAATCTGCGGGGATGAATCCAATAATGAGTTTCATCGTAGGATTTCCCAAAACCACAATAGATGATTTAAGTGAAGATTGCCAATTTTTCATAGACAATCAAGTTCATGTTATACCTTTTTTTCTTCAACCATATCCAGGTTCAGAGCTTTACAGCAAATACAAAGACAAAATCATTGAGCAATGGTTAACTGATGTGGAAAAAGCGTTTTTAACCGACCCAACGCCAATGAAATATGCCGTAATATTTGAGAGAGAAACTTCGCAATCACAGGGTCTGAATGTGCTATCACAGAGTCAACTACAAAAGAATCTTCCAATGATTAAAGAAAAGATTCGCGATATTGCGCTTGAGCGTTGGGTTTCCAATCTTGACGACGCCACAAAATTCTCCGTGAATCTCACAGATTTCAACGATATTGAATTGGCTGGGCTACGCTATTTCATGTCAACATGGGATGTTGAACGATTAAAAAAATTTAAGAAGGAATTGGAGGCGAAAAAACATGAATGAAGACCCGAATTTCATGAAGAGTGGGATGTCTAGCACGACTTATTTGCGTCCTTACCGATGGGACATTAAAATCAAACAAATCAATGATTCGCTGTGGGAAATGCATTATACAGAATCACTGCGATGTAAAGATAAAGAATTACTTAATAGAATAATCAAGAATACGCAACAAATAGCGGACATGTTTGGCGCAAAAATGCTTGTTAAAAACAATAAATTATCTCTTCACATGCGTATGCCCTTTGACGTAATTGCAAATGTAATTGTTAGCGAATTCTTCGGCGCGTCAAAACTTGCTGATTTAACGTTGCGAGACATCTTTTTGCTTTCAACACTATCACTATCCCAAAAAAAGCGCGTGAAAAACAAAATTAAAGAATGGACGAGGTGATACAATGATAACAATAACGGTTGAAGGAGAAAACTTAGCGTTGAATCTTACGATGGAGGCAAGTGATTTCATAGAAATTATGCGTCAACCCGAAGTTAAGAATGCGGGTAAAAAAGCTCTTGAATCGTTGAGCAAGTTTGGCTCGCTCGGTGAGAAATTGCTTGAGTTGCTTATTGCAAGCAAAACAATTTCAACACTCAGTGGGACTTTACCTATTGGAGATGTTAAATCTGAGTAGGCTTGTTCGCGAATGGCTTCGACGCTTCAACCTCTACGAACAAACGAATCATGAAGACCGACTGGAGATAGATAACGAGATTGAAGCTCGTAAAGGCGTAAACTGCGATGAAGCAATGGTAGATGGTAAAGTTAGCGATAGCGAATTCCTTGAAATCGTCAATTTAATTCTACGTAGAAGAAGACAGAGAATGCTACAGCTTGAGATGGTTATTTGACCGAAGTTGTTCCACCTGCCCCCGACGATTTAATGGAGTACACTTACAACACTCTCATTCATCGATGGTTAGACAATTTCGCTACTAATATTGAAGTAATCCGTAAAGGATTAAACCTCACAGATATTCCCAAACGGAAAGATGAACCGTGTATTTGTATAGCGGCGGGTCCAAGCCTTGACCGTTACCACCATCTTGACATGATTAAAAAAGCAGGTTGGAAACATCCAATTTTATGTTGCGATAAAAAACTTGGTGGCTCGCTGAAACACAGTATTATTCCATATGCAGTTGCAAGTGTTGATGGTTCACCGTTAATCGCGGAATTTTACAAGACGCATTTAGTTAAGAAATATACAAGTCAAATTAACGGAGTTTTCAGCGTTACAGTTCATCCATCAGTTGTGAAAAATTGGAAAGGCAAAACCTATTGGTTCACGTCTATGCTTGATTTGCCAAGTCTTGAAGGAACAACCAAAATAAATAATCGCAGTGTAACATTCATTTTACATGTTTTAAGCAACTATAAAGGTATAGCTTCAGGAATCGGAAATGTTGGGAGCTTCTTATGGAATCTTGCTTTTATTCTTGAATGCGACCCAATAATTCTTGTAGGCTACGATTTCAGTGAACAAGTGAAAGATAAGGCAGATGCAGTTTACTTTAAAAGTTTAACAGCTATGCACCTACGCAAAATAACTAAAGAAAGAGCGCCGACACAAGCTGAAGTTGTTGCAGCAATGGATAAAGTTGCTAACATGCATCAAGTTGAGAAAAACCCCGATTTTAACACGTCATATCTTGTGAATCCAATTTGGAAACGTTACCGAGAAATGTTAGCATCACATATAGTTGCAAGCAAAAAAAACACTATCAACGCGACAGGCAACGGCTGTTTGCATACTATGGCGATTAAAGCACCGAACTTCAAAGCAATGCCATTAGCGGAGTGTCTTAAAAAATATGCCTAAAAAAATGACTGCTCAAGCACGACTTGCTTTATCGCGAATCGTTGATGAACAGACAGAACATCTTCTTGATGTTGCAGGAAAAATCGCTCGGAAAAAAGGACATTGGGCAATATATGTACAAGACCTTGCTGAAGCAATCGTTAAAGTTCACGGCGTAAAATTCTTCGTAGAAAACTACACGAATCTTCATGAGGAATGGAAAAAATGAGCGGGGAACTGAATGAATCAGTTGTGCGTGCAAGAATTGTTGAGGCGTCTGAACGTTTAGATGAATTGTTTCGTATAGCCAAAGAATCTTGGCTGCGAAACTTCAAATTTGACATTGCCACTGAAGATTGGCTGAAGAAAAGCGATGCTCGATACGGAATAACAAAATTCATGGACTTTTTACTGCGACTAATAGAATTAGAATATTGGGAACGAAAATTATTAACGGATAAAGCAAAGGTAAATCGGTGAGATAATGAGGAAAATTCTTGTCTGTTCTGCAAATCGTTCGGAAAGAGGATTACTTGAAACCGTCAAAGCTGAATTAGATAAACGCTCGGATGTTGAAGCTTATTGGCATGATGTCCTTAATGTTAAATTGCCTCATATCCAAGATAGCATTTGGAGCTTTCAAAAATCACTTTTAAATTATAATCCAAGCATCATACTAATTCCAACCGATAGATGGGAAATGGTTTATCTTGCCGCTTATGCCTTTCACGATGGCTACGTTGTCGCTCATTTTCACGCGGGAAATCCTTCAACTGACCATCCAGATGATATGAACCGCAGAGCAATATCTTGTTTCAGTCATATAATGTTCAGCAACGAAGAATCGCATCGACAAAACTTGATTAAGCTCGGCGAGGAATCATGGAGAATATTTACATGCGGGTCAACCGCATTCGACGATATTGAAATAGACGAATCTTTATGCCCAAAAGAATCATATGACTTGGTTTTATTGCATCCTGACCCAATTAGTTTAGAAGCCACGACTAAAGATTTGATTGATACTGTTCAAGCAATAGAAAATTCTGAAAACGTAATTTGGCTATATCCCAACAGAGATAGAAATTATGAAGTTATCGTAGAAGCAATCAAGAGATTACAGATAAAATCCATCCATATAATTCCAGAGAATTTGGCACGCCCGAAATTTCTTGGTTTGCTGGCTAATTGCAAAAGAGCCGTCGGCAATAGTAGCAGTTTCTTCTGGGAATTACCCAGATTGAATTCTAAAGCAGAAGTTATTCGCATTGGTCACAGAAATTGCGCGTTGCCTTCTTTGACGAAGCCGCAAGTTGGCGCATCTGCTAAAATTGCTGAAATCTTAGCTACAATTCCAATAGATGATAAATTAAGGAGAAAGAAGTTGATATTATGAATCTCAAAGAAAACAAAGTTATTTGCTCATGTGGACATTTCATGCGCCGTTGGTATAGCAGACAGCATAATTCTGAATCCTGCAGATTAAAGTTTTATCCAATTTTGAAATGCCATCATTGCGGTCGAAGAGAATTTGATAGCGATGAACTTCCTTCTGACTTAACTATTTTGCCAACACGTAGTTTCAGACAAGCACATCAAATTTACATGACGAAACGGAGGGATTTGATATCCGTGCCGCATTAATTGGGTTGGGCAGAATAGGTTTTGAATTTTCGGAAACATTAATATAGATAATTCATCTAATAGAGTGTGATGAAAAGATGAGGCGTATAACCATAACCCTTGATGATGATGTACTTAATAAGATTCAGAAAATGCGAGGGCGACTGCTTATAGAGAAGAACATTGACAAAAACTATACCCAAATAATCAATGAATTATGCCGAAAAGCATTGGAGTAGCTTAAATGAAAATGCGCAAAGATTGCATCTTCACATTAATTGATAAACTAATGCTTGAACAATTGTATTGGAAAGAAGGTTTATCTGAACCGCAGATGGCTAAGAAGCTTGGCGTATGTCATTCAACAATTGCGCGTGTTATGATAAGATTAGGTATACCTAGAAGGAACGCGAGCGAGCAAAAGCTTGGATTTCGCAATTCTTTTTATGGGAAAAAGCATTCAGAGCAAACACGAAAGCATCTATCTTCTATAAGAAGCAAACCATTACCAATAACTAATGATGAACTAATTAAGCTCTACACAAAAGACGGCATATCTTGTGAAGAGTTAGGTAAAAAATTGGGTGTGGGTCATAAACGGATAAAGAAGGAATTGATTCAACTTGGAATAAAACCACGCCCTGTTGGATATTGGTACCAATACATAGATAATTATAGTGGACCTATAGGGACGAAGGGTGATTTGAACCCACTTCGGTCTATAAATGCCCGAAAAAAATTGAGTTGTACGAAAAAAGGTTGGGCAATGCCCGAACATGTCTGGGGTCAAAGATATGCTAGACCATTATATTTATCACATCAAGCCCACATAGAAGAAGAAATTAAGAATCTGCAACAACAAGGTTTTCGATGTATTTCCTTGGTTGATATAATTCCAGATGTTATCGCTATAAAAGACAATAAAGTTTATGCGGTTGAAATCGAATTCCATCACCCGAATTATGGTAAATATGTTAATTGCATGGACTATGACGACATTTTTTGGGTTATTCATAAAAAGGGGGGATGCAAATGAAGGCAGCGATTATCGGTTTGGGACGCATTGGGTTTTGAATTTGGCTTAGATTCACGAAGGGTTCAGCCTGCTTCACATCTTGCTTGTTTGTCGGCGTTGCATCATAAAATAGCTGTTTGTGACTCTGACCCTGATAAACTTGCGTTAGCTGCAGATACTATCAAAGATACGGGGAAAGCCGTGTATTCTGATGTTTCGGAGATGATGCGTGATTTTAAACCTGACTTTGTTATAATTGCGACACCGACGCCAAGTCACTATGACATTTTATTGAATGTTACTTCTTATTCATGTGTTAAGGCTGTTTTTTTGGAGAAACCTATTGCTCAATCGCTTAGTGAAGCTGAAGAAATGGTTAAGGTTTGCGCTAACAAAGGCATTAGGCTAAACGTGAATTATACACGGCGTTGGTCTAAAGTTTACAGTGAAGTCCATAGACTCATCATATCTGATAAAATAGGCGTTGTTAAAACAATTTATGGTTTGCATCCTGGACCTTTACTGCGCACGGGCTCGCATATGCTTGATTTATTTGGCATGTTTATCGATAAGAAAGTGCAGAGTGTTCAAGCCTTCGGTGAAGCTTGCCACAACTATTTAATGAAGGAAGACCCAACTATAAACGATTTTAACATTAACGGTGTAATACGATATGTTAGCGGCGCCGAAGCAGTATTGTTGAGTGGCAGCGAAAAATCATATTTGCTTTTTGAAGTTGACATTCATGGTGCAAAAGGCAGAATCCGCGTAGCTGATAATGGAAGCGAAACAACCGTGAGTCAAGTTCATCCAAGCTTAAGATACGATGGCATCAATGAACTACAGCAAATTCTATTTATGAAGCAGGAGCAAGACAACATGCTATTAAACGCCATAACACAGGTTACACAGCGTAAACCATACGGTTACATTGCTTGCACAGGCGAATATGCGCTTAGAACTTTAAACATTGCTTTAGCTTTACATTATAGCGCAACGCATAAAAACAAACTCGTAGGAATAGACACAGTGCCGAAAGACTATACAATACGGTCTTGGTGACTTCTTGAAGCATCAACAAATTTGTCCGTGCGATAAATGTGCAATAAAAAATAAATCAAAAAGGGGAAATATTTATGCCACAGTTTGCTGAGCCTGAATATGAACAAATGTTTGGTGCAGGAACGTATGTTAATGCAACTGCTAAACTTTATCGAGGCATTAAATTTCGCCCTGGCATAGTACTCTTTATGGAGGAAAACACGTTCATCGGCGACAACTGTGTTATTCTTGTTCCCCACCTCAAAATGTTTAAGGGAAGTCAAATAGGCGCGGGCACAATCCTAGCTGGAAGAAGTGAAGTAATCCTTGAAGAAAATACGGTTATCGGTTACAACTGTACTCTTTTAACAGCAACTGATACTCCAAGAGGCGACTACATGAACGATGCAAGTCCCGAAAAGGAAAGAATGATTATTCAAGGACCAATAATATTGCGGAAAAACAGTTTCGTTGGAAGCAACGTAACACTTATGCCCAACGCAGAAATCGGAGAAGCATCCGTAGTCGGCGCATACTCTTACATTGAATCGGACATTCCACCTAATCATAAAACAACGCGATATTTTCAAAGCTTACGGAGAAGGTGACGTATTGACTGAACCAGAACTATTAACCATAGAAGAACTTCGGGCTAGAGGACGAGTTATTGAACATCCTTCACCACGCGGCTTCATCATGTTTCTTGAGCCTGAAGGAAAAAAATGCAATTGGTGCAAATGTCACTTCCATAATAATATTGACATGAACTCTCATTTAGAGGCATACGGTAAATATCCGCATGATGAAGAAGAACTTGAAAAACTAAAGCGGGTTCGCTGGAAACCAAGCAGTTACGGCGACGACTGCGACATCTGTCACGTTGACAAAGTCCAAGCTTTAGACCCACAGTTGGCACATGCAATTGAAATTTCTTCTGTGAGTTTGGGAAATTACACTTACACTTTAAGTCAAAATGGACAATGGATAAAACGTAGAAGGCGAGAATAAAATGGAAAGATTTGATGACCGCGAAATTGAGGCTGTAACTAATGTAATTAAAAGTGGTAAACTTAGTCGTTTCTTTCAATCGTTTTTTGGTGGAGAAAACATTATCGGGTTTGAAGTGGAAGTTGCCGATTATCTTGGCGTTAAACATGCCATAAGTGTATGCAATGGTACGATTAGTCTTGAGATTATTTTGAAAGCGTTGAGAATCGGGAAAGGCGATGAAGTTATTCTTTCGCCTTTAACGTTTATCGCCACTGGAACAGCGATATTATCTGTCGGCGCAAAACCTGTTTTCGTTGATATAGACCCACAAACGCTTAATCTTGACCCGAATAAAATTGAAGGTGTAATCACGAAGAAAACCGTTGCAATAATAGCTGTTTCACTTTGCGGTTTTCCCGCTGCCCTTCCACATCTATATGGAATCTGCAATGACTATGGCATATACCTCATTGAAGATGCTGCTCAGTCTTTAGGAGCAAAAATAGGAGACTATAAAGTCGGGTCTTATGGCGACCTCTCTTCGTTTTCGTTTCAAGAAACAAAGCAAATTTCGACCCTGGGAGAAGGTGGCGCTATCATAACCAGTGATGACCGATTAGCCGACTTATGTAGGAACATTAGAAATCATGGTAACGGATACGGTTCATTAAACGATATTGTTTGCACTAATGCGCGCATGACTGAAGCACAAGCGGCTTTTGGCAGAGTGCAGTTAACTAAACTAGACGAATTCAACAAAATCCAAATTGAAAATGCAGAATATTTTCTGTCTCATTTACCCAAGTTTCTTTCATCTGTCTACAATTTTCCTATCCCTAATGGTTTACAACCGATTTATCTTTTGATTCCAACAATCTATCATGGTAAACTTTCAAGAGATGATTTCATCGAAGATTTGAAAGGATTAGGCATTTCTCTGGGCTTGCCAGGACAAAACGTTGGATACTATAAGAAATTGCTTTATGACTATCCAATATTCGCAAAATATAGGCGTAAGTGTCCGAATGCTGAATGGGCGAGAGACCACATTCTACTTTTGGATGTTCACAGATGGGGAAAAACAATTAAAGATATGGATGAACTGATTAAAATCTTAAACAAAACTTTTTAAGCGTTTCATCATAAAAAATCATTTAGGGCTGTTCGGTGAAGTGGACAACTAACAAGAAAATTTTAGTTGGTGCAACAGGTGGAGCAGTTGTTGGAGTTGGTTATTTAGCTATGCAAAATCTCGAAGCTTTTTGTGACTCACAAATTCTCACTTTAACATCTCCATCTTATACTGGTATTCCTGAAAGGCTTTTAGCATACAAGGGTGTGAATAGATGGTACAATCCAAACTTTGAAACGCTAAACGACTACGTAGCTGTCATAAGTCTTGCCAAAAATACTTACAACTTTACTCACTTAAGGTTCGGTTTATTTCAATGGTCAAGTTTAACTTCTACACAATTGCAGGATACAGCAATCGCTATAACTTCTGTTTTTGGCAGTAACATTCAACCAATCATTTTTAACCAAGACAACTTTAAACTTTTAACTGAAGAACAAGCTAAAACTGCAGTTGACCAAGCTTTAGCATTGTTTCCAAACGTGGCATACTGGGAATTAATTAATGAACCGTGGGGCGGTTCAGCGCTCTATAAAGTTCAAAGTGACATCGACGCTTACAATACAAAAGTAAGAAACGTAGCTGCATATCTTAAATCAAAGATAACTGTACCAATGACTATTGGTTTCGCTCATGCTCGCCGAGAGCCTTTTGAATCCTTTCAAGATTTATGCGACATACTCAGTTTCCACTGGTATCCAGCTATCTCTAACATGTTTGGAAAAGCGTATAGAGGAGACAGTTTGAATTTTCGTCTTCTATATTATCTTCCAGGCATAGCCTCATGGTATCTTCCAATATCATGGACGAGCACTTGGGAGCCAAATAGTCAATCTAATGCTGCTTATCCCGTCAATCAATCATATAATTGGCTGGACGATTTCACAAGAATGTTAAATTGGCTTGATACTCAAGCAAATGGCAAACCATACATTATCAATGAAGTCGGTTTCTCAAATGAACCTGGAACTGCAGAACGTCCTGGTAGATATGAAAGAAGCCAAGCATATTACTTTAAAATTTTGCTTGACGCTATGCGTCATCACCAATCTTCCAACTTTAACGGCTACTACATCTTCTCCTTAGATGAGCCATACCCCAATACTATTTGGAATGCTGTATTAAGACGTGACAAATCACCATTGCCAGCCGCTCAATGGTTTCCATAAAAGCTTTTAAATCTTCCACGTTAATATTCCTTATTTAGGGAGAACCATCTTTGTCAAATGATAGCGAAATTACTATTTCCATTGAAATGGGCATGCTTGGAATGAGCATTGACGAAATTATGATGGGCAAGCAAGGCTACGTTAAGCTTCCGCTTGGAGTACGCGATTCTACAAAATGGGGTGGGCGCAAATGGGTGCGTGTAAAAGTAACAGCCATGGAAGATGTTCGGGCGAACCGAGATATTATTGTTGGCAATGAACAAGGAGACGTTAAAGAACATACTCCAGTTGAATTATCCTATGAGAAAAGTGAAGGCGGATATCAAAGAGCGGGAGAAGACCATCCATTACCAGTTACAGCGGGAACTAAACCTATTCCTTATGCACGCATCACAGCCACCGCTATAGGAAACACAGTGATAGCTACTCCTTCCATTGGGAAAAAAATCAAAGTTCATTACTACATGATAAGTAATGCACATGCTGCTAATGCTGATGTGGGTATGCGGTTTGGAACAGACGGCGACATTAAACATAACTGTTTATTAGCTGCTAGTGGAGGCAACATCAACGCTAATCTCATTGATTCATCTTGGGCAGGTGCAGTTGACGAACCATTATACGCTTACTTAGTAGCAGCTTATGCTGGAGGTGTTTACTTCACTGTGGGCTACACTGAAGAGTGAAAGAGTTAATAACTGAGGAGTAGATTTGCCAGTTAGCACAGTTGCTGTTTCTGTTGGCGCTTCCGATGGATGGACAAGTAGCTATATACAAGTTCAGTGGGCTGAAGCAGGCTACAACATTCAACATGATTATATAACAATTTCAATTTCCAAACCATATTTGTTTTCTTCTCATTCTGGAATCTAAAACCTTTTAACTGATTAAGGGTAAATCTTTATTAGAGGAATAAAAATGCCATATTTCGGAAAAACACTGTCGGACAGACTTCCTAGTCAAATTAACTTAGGGATTAAAAATGCCTAGTTTGCGTGGTCGTGTCACCGATTCTGCTGGTAATCCGATAGCAGGCGCAAAAGTCAAGACCATATGAAGGATAAATTGAAAATGCCAGTTTCTTTTAACAATGGATTTGAAGAAGGAGATTACTCCGCGTGGGATGCAACTATTGGTCCACCAACTATAGATAACATAATAACGCATTCTGGCATATACAGTAGTAAAAGTGATGTTATTCTAGGCGGGATACAAACTTGCATAAAAGATTTTACACCGCTTGATATACTTCATACTCGTTTATATGTGCGATGGCAAAACCTGACTGGTGGTGGTGGGAGAAAAAACCGTTTTTTGTTATTAAGAAATGTAGGAGTAGGCGACTTATTTGATGTGAGGCAATGGACAGGCGGTGGAATTAGTACCATTTGGATAGAGGGCGCTGGATTACCTGCACCTTTTTGGGCAGTGTTGATTAATGCTAATTTATTTGCTATAGACCAATGGTACTGTATCGAAATCAGATACGTAAATGATGTAGTAAATGGTGAAATCAGATTATGGCTAGACGGTGTGGAACAGTCCTTTTGTGATAACCTGTTTAATCCTATTATCCTCACTGGAGTAAATACTACACAACAAATTGACCGCATAGACGTAGGAATTATTGGTAACGATGAAGCTCAAATAGGCTGGATTGATAATATTGCATTAGCTGACACTTATATTGGCACGCAAAAACATGTATCCATCATATCGCCATCTCATGCTGGTCTATAATCTCCTCAAAGCATATAAACACTCCAAAACTAATATTTTTGTGAGGAATAAAAATGACAAGAATATTCGGAATAGACTATAAAGGTTCACCAGAAACAAAAATGGGCGGTTTCGCTTCTAAAATGGGAGCCGTAAGATACCTTTGCGAATTATCTGGAACAGTAGAATTGCTTTCAACGGTTTGGGATTACGCAGACATTGGCACTCCAGATACAGCACCGGCTAAGCTGGCAATATACGCTGATGAAAACGGCGTTCCCGGAACGTTACTTGTTGAAACACAGATAAGTACTATAAACAGCGGATGGGTTCATGCGCCCATATCTTTGCCAGTTGTTGGAGGCAACTACTATTGGTTAGCATTTTCAGTGCCAACTGACGGTCGCAGAACTTGGGTTCAACCGGGACTTCTCAATCAAATGGCGTTAGCTCCAAAACTGTATGCCGAATCATTTCCAACACGGTTTAATGCAACAGAATATCAAGCGTTAACAGCTTCAATATACGCAACATACGACGGTACAATTCCAGAAGCGCCTCTAAAGACACAGTTTTACTTTGCCACTCCATCAACACCTATCGTAGCTGGAAGTACACTTTATGTTGGTGGACAACTACAATACGTTGATGCTACAGGTACGCATGGTTTAGTAAGTAAGCCAATTGTGCTTAATATTGATGGCGTAACAAGAACAGACCTAACAACTATGAGTAATTCTACCGATGGCGGATTTTACTGGGCTGCGTGGAAAACAACAGACGCAGACGTTGGCATACATCAAATAGCAGTGGAGTTTCTCGGTGATGCAGAATATGCGCCATGCATAAGTGCAGTGAAAACTGTGGAAGTTGTATCTGCAGAATCGCTTTTGCCTCCAGCTCCACCTGTTGTTCAATACCCATCAACTTACGACCCGAGAATGAACCCTAACCCAATCTGCATAAGTAATACGGGCTTGCCGATAGCAGAAGTTCCAATAATGAAAGAAATGAACATCGCTTGGATACGTATAGATATGTCTTGGACTAACATAGAATCAATTAAGGGAGTTTACAACTGGGACGCAGCAGGAGTAGAAGACTTAGTTAATGCTTTGTACGCAGTGGGAATCAATGTATTACCATCATTGAATTATGGCAACGCTCTCTATACTGGAGAATGGAATGTTCCACCAACTATCTCCACTGAAGCCATGACCGCTTGGGTAAACTTCGTTAAAGCAGCGGTAACACACTTCAAAGACCGTATAAAAGCTTGGGAAGTCTGGAATGAACCGAATGCAAGTTTGTTTTGGAAGACGCCGACTGCCTATTATCCACCCAATATTGATAGAGCATTAGAGTATATGCCTTTACTGAAAGCAACTCACCAAGCAATCAAAGAAGTTGACCCGACAGCCATAGTTGTCGCTCCAGCGGCTTGGGGACTGTGGTGTAACCCAGCCGACGCCAATAGCTTCATGGAAGGTTTATACAAAAATGGATTCAAAGATTACTGTGACGTTGTAAGCGTTCACCCATATACAGGCGCTTTTCTACCAATACATCAATGGAGCTTCTATTCACCCTTCGACTTTCCACACATGGTTGACTTAGTTGCGTTAATGAAGAAATACGGTGACGGAAACAAAGAAATCTGGATAACAGAAGAAGGTGCCGCAATAGGAGGAGTCTCAGACAGCGAAGTTGTAGATGAGCAAAGACAATCGGACATCATCAAATACTGCTGGTATATGAGCCAGTGGACCGCGCAAGGTTACACTAACGTAACAAAATACTTTGTGCACAGCTACGTTAATCAGGACGGTTCTGTTACTGGTCAAGCCATAAAAGGAAAATTAGCAGAAACCACAGTTAAAGACATGGCACTAACGTACAATACCGCTCCAATGCCACCATTAGCAATTCCACCGCCTGCTTCGCCTGGACCCTGCTTCATAGCTACAGTAGCGTTTGGCTCGCCGTTGGCTCCTCAATTAGACGTGTTCAGAAGTTTCCGCGACCGTTGTTTACCTAGCTCAATAGTTCACGTTTACTACAGAGTTGGGAAGTATCTGGCACATTGGATTGAGAGCAGGCGAGTGATTAAACGCTATACGCGGGAAGCCTTAAATCTTCTCGCGGAGCTATTAGAATAAGGGAGGCACAGAAGTGGCGACTGTAACGTTTGATGGTGTGGTTTCGGCTCAAGCAGTGGCTGGAGAAACAGTTACTTTACACGTGACTAAACCAGATAGTACAATAGAAACCTTGACAACCGTGACTTTAGCTGACTTATCCTACACAACAACCAAAGATTATCTGCCTGGAACCTACAGTGTACAATCGTCAATAGACGCGGACAACCTCTACAAAGCAGCATTGAGCACTACAATATCATTCACCGTTTCATTAATGGATAGGACAATAACGGTGAATGTGTCAATTGCCTAGACGCAAGAAAACACGCAGAATCACAGTGAAAGCAACCGTTTCCTAGATTTCCCTCTTTTCTCTATGCAAAAATTTATATATGCAATTCTCTTAATGCAAATCTTGACTCTTAAGTTAGGAGGAGTTGAATAGACGAGTGAGCAAACAGATTTTGTATTAGGTGTTATTCCTGCAAAAGGAAGTTCTAAAAGGTTGACTCGCAAAAATCTTAAAATTCTGGGTGGAAAGGAACTTATAGTTTGGTCTATTGAAGAAGCAAAAAAAGCTAAGTCACTTGATTATTTTCTCGTTAGCACCGATGACGATGAAATCGCAGAGATTAGTCGCAAAGCTGGGGCGCCTGTGCCATTTAAGCGCCCATCCGAATTAAGCATAGACAAAAACGGAAAAGAAGTCGACACAGTCGAAGTCGCCATCCATTCTGTTAAATGGTTTGAGCAAACGCATAATAGAATAGTGTCGCATGTATGTCTGTGCCAACCAACCAGTCCATTCCGAACCGCTGACGACATCGATTCTTGTATTCATCTCGCTAAAGTTACAAATGCTGATACGGTTGTGAGCATTGCGAAAGCAAGGCAATCACCTTATTGGTGTATGGAAGCGAACCCTGTTACTCAGCAACTTCATTCGTTCATGGATGTTCCACTTGAAGGCGCTAATCTCATCAGTCAGAACCTGCCTCTCGTCTATTATCCAAATGGCGCGGTATACGTGACTAAACGAGACGTAATCATGAATGGCAGAATCTACGGAAACAAAATACTCGGTTTTAACATGCCTTCTGAAAGAAGCTTAGATATCGAAGACGAATTAGACCTAATCGTGGCTTCTTCTCTCCTACCACAAATCAAAGAAAAAGAAGGAATATGGACAAAACTAAGTTGGATAGTGAGTTGATTGCTCCACGTCGTGGCTGAGATTGGATGCAATTGGGCAACTGTTGATGAAGCTCTTGAGATGATTCAGCAATCAAAAATTTCAGGCGCGGATTTTTGCAAATTCCAACTTTTTAATAAGGAAACTATTGCGGATTCTCCGTTTCGGGATAAACTGGAAAAATTGATTTTAACTGAAGAAGGCATAAAATATTTTAGGGCTAAAGCTGATGCTGTCGGCATCGGTTTTGTTCTTACGCCTATGTATCTTGAAGCAGTTGACCTCGCTGCTAAATACGCTGACTTAATCAAAATTCGTTTTAAAGACCATAAAAATCAACCGTTAATCGATAAAGCATTGGCTACGGGTAAAACCGTGTTAATTAGCGTTCCATACCGACCAATTGGACAATACATGTATCATCCCCGAATCAAGTTTCTCTATAATATCCCAAAATATCCTTCTGAACCAGAAGACTTCAACTTAGATTCAGCATCAGCATGTGATGGTGTATCCCTTCATTTTCCCCACACGCTTTTTGATTTAGCATACGCAATTAATCGATTGCCAGAGGAAGCTTACATAGAAAAACACGTAATGCTTCCTTATCCTTCAGAAGGAGCTTTGAAAGACCTGCAAGGAAATTATGCTGTCGGTCACTATGAAACTACTATTGTCGAAGGCACAGAAACTACGAAATTTGTTCAGGAACCAATTAATGTAGCGCCAATTGATTCTGCCGTGTCAATTTCGTTTTCTGAACTACAAAATTTTATATCCGAATTGCGCTTAATAGAGCGAATGAAGCGAACGCGGATATGACAGAGAAATGGCTGATTTCTGGTGGCGCTGGAAGTCTCGGTAGGCATCTTATTAAAGAACTTATTAAACCAGAATTCAACGATAAAGTTGCGGTGATTCGTGTTCTCGATAATAATGAAAATGGCTTAGCAAAATTAAATTTATATGTGAAAGACCCTCGCATTAGATTATTTTTAGGTGACATTCGGGATAAAGAACGTATTACTAAGGCTTCTGAAAATATAGATGTTTTCATTATGGCAGCGGCTTTGAAACATGTGGATTTATGTGAAGCAAACCCATTTGAAAATTTGCAGACAAATGTTATCGGCACTCAATATTGCATTGACGCTGCATTGATTAATAATATTGCCAAAGTGGTTTATGTAAGTAGCGATAAAGCTTGTAATCCCGTGTCTTGTTATGGAAAAGCGAAAAGTCTCAGCGAGTCTCTTATTTTGGATGCTGAAAATTACAAGGGTGACCGTCGCACTATTTTTACAGTTGTGCGTCCTCCCAACTATTTATTCTCAGATGGAAGTGTCTGGGATACTTGGTCGTATCAAAAAGAAAATAATTTACCATTGACTGTTACAAGTTCTTCTGCAACTAGATATTTCATGAATCTCGACGAAATCGTTGCTTTCCTATTAAAAACAGTTGAAATGATGAAAGGCGGGGAAATTTTTGTGCCCAAGAATCCTGAGCTACACAAAATCATTGATTTAGCTAAACAAATCAGCAATAACATAATTATTACTGGTTTGCGGAAAGGCGAACGATTACATGAAAAATTGATTGATGAAACTGAATTTGAAAAAGCGAAAGAAGTAGACGGCATGTGGGTAATAGAACAGTGAAACTTTTGTTTCATGAGCCTCTTTTCTTGCCTCCACTTGATTTTTTTTCAGGTCTTGTTCACAGTGATATCTGGGTTGTGATGGACCATGTGCCTTATAGTATTCGTACGCGGCAGAATCGCTGTCGCATTCGAACTCGCACGGGCATTCAACTTTGCAGCGTCAGCG
>ERZ1292632.1392-Hain-H43-01um-R2-1392-length-23569-cov-14_pt2 | contig 19488 bp, 18 predicted proteins | sample MGYA00564407_ERZ1292632 | MGnify/ENA primary metagenome ERZ1292632 (study PRJEB36523, sample SAMEA6512637) | groundwater metagenome | collected 2019-01-08 | study: AquaDiva: Metagenomics assemblies of 32 groundwater samples | reverse complement strand
AAGATGTTAGCATAAAACATTGATATTTGTCAAGTGTCAAAGTTTTTTCATCATACCCCAATTGGCGCCCACTGACACATCGGCAACAATCGGCACTTCTTTGGTTTCGGCGAGCGACAAAACATTTTCCATAATTTCTTTGATTTGCAGTGCGACTTTTTCTACCAGCGGCTCCGCAATTTCGTAAACCAATTCATCGTGGACTTGAAGTAAAAGAAAAATTTTGTCGGTCAACTTTTCCTTTTGTAAATATTTGTCCACTCGCGCCATCGCGATTTTGATAATATCCGCCCCCGTGCCTTGAATCGGCGCGTTAATTGCCATCCGTTCGGCGGCGGCACGGACGAAAGGCACTTTTGATATCAAACCCTCAAAATAGCGCCGCCGACCAAAATAGGTCTCGGTGTAGCCCTGCCGCGCCGCCGCCGCTCGTGTTTCGTCCAAATATTTAGCCAAACCGGCGAAGGTTTGAAAATAATTTTCGTAAAATTTTTGCGCTTCTTTTCTGTCTGTTCCAAGCTGCTGCCGCAAAGCGTTCACCCCCATGCCATACATCACGCCAAAATTAATTACTTTGGCCCGCCGCCGCATTTCTTTGGACACTTCATTGGACGGCACCTTAAAAACTTGGGAAGCGACCGCGGTATGAACATCCGCCCCCTCTCTAAAAATCTCAATTAATTTTTTATCACCGGCAAGAAAAGCGGCAATCCGTAACTCCATCTGCGAATAATCAAAACTGACCAATTTGAAACCGTCAGTGGCGATAAAACCTTCGCGAATTTCTCGACCAATGTCGGTTTTGTTAGGAATGTTTTGAAGATTGGGGTCGCGCGAAGCCATCCGACCAGTCGTCGTGCCCGCTTGAACAAAAGTAGTATGAAGTCGTCCAGTTTTGTTCACCAATATCGGCAGTGGCTCAATGTAAGTGCCGAGTAATTTTGCCAACTCGCGGTGCTCCAAAATTAAAGAAATGATCGGGTGAACATCAGTTAATTTCAAAAGCTCCGATTCTTTGGTAGAAAACGCGCCGTTGGCGGTTTTCTTTTGGTTCTTAGCTTTCAAACCCAACTTAACAAACAAAATTTCGCCCATCTGCTTTGGTGAACTGACATTAAAATTCACGCCGGCCAGCTCCCAAATTTTCTTTTCTAGTTCCACCAGTCGTGCGTAATATTTTTCCGATAATTTTTTAAAAATATTTTTGTCTAGCAAAATTCCTCGCTCATTCATTTTTTTCACCACTGGCAAAAGCGGTTGTTCAATATTTTCAAAAACTTTCAGTAAGTTTTTCTTTTTCAAACCTTTCAGTAAAACCGCGCTCGCTTCGCTCGCGCTTTTCGTTTTGGTAAATTCCAAAATTTCTTCAGTGGTGGAATCGGTCTTGGTGGAATCCAAAAGCCAAAGTATTACCCCAAGTTCCGTCTCTTCTTCTTTTGAAAATTCTGCCGTTTTTAAAGCTGTTGAAGCTTCTGCAGCTAATGAAGCCCCGCCTGACGGACGGGCAGGTATCTTGCTATTCCCTAACATTCCCTCAAATCTCGCCCCGAGTGTCCGAAATTCCAACTTGGCAAAAATATTTTTAACTTTCTCCAAATCCACCGATTGGCGCCAGCTTTGCTCTGGCAATTTAAAATCAATTGGCGCATCACGGCGAATGGTCGCTAAAACTTTTGAAAACAACGCCTCTTCTTCGTTTTTTTCCAAAAGCTCAACAATCCTCGGCTTAATACCCACCGCGATAAAAACTTTTTTATCCAGTCGTAATTTTTCGTAAATTTCTTCAATCGTTCCAAAATTAACAATTAAATTGGTCGCCGTTTTTTCGCCAATGCCTGAAATACCGATAATATTATCTGACTGGTCGCCGGCCAAGCCCTTGTAATCAGGCAGCAGTTTCGGTCCGAAACCAAACCGTTCCAGCACTTTCTGCTCATTATACATAATCGTATCGGCAATCCCTTTGCGTAAAGTAAACACTCGGACCTCATCGCCCGACACCAATTGCAAAGTATCCATATCCCCAGACGCGATAATTATTTCAACCACCTCATTGGCTTTTAATTTTTCCACAATGGTGCCGAGAATGTCATCGGCTTCAAAGCTTGGGCAATCGTAAATGGGGACATTGAAAGCGGCAAAAATGTCGCGCGAGCGTTTTAATTGGCTGATTAAATCGCCTTCGGCTTTCGGTCGTTTGGCTTTGTAACCCTCATAAGCAATATGTCGATGAGTCGGCCCAGGCAAATCATAGGCGGCCACAAGATAATCCGGCTTCAAATCGGCAATCAGTTTTATGAGCATCGCCGCCAAGCCATATAAGCCGCCGGTTGGCTCGCCTTTGGCGGTCGCAAAATCAGGCAAGGCGTGATAGGCGCGGTGAATAATCGCGTGCGCGTCCAACAGCACCAACCGTTTTTTCTCTTGCCCTGAGCTTGTCGAACGGGTTTCCATCATCCCTACATTTTACGATACTCTATGGCTCTTGTCGCTTCGTCAATAAAGGAAAATTTGATAGTCAAATAATTAGTCGGCAGGACTTCAGAAACATTTTCCGGCCATTCCAGAAAAATTAAATTTTGGGGATTAGCGACAATTTCCTCAAAACCCAGTTTCGCTAATTCTGCTCCGCTTTCTAAGCGATAGGCGTCAATGTGGAAAAGGGTTTCAAATCCCTCCCCCTCGCGGACTCGGGTACTCCCTTTTACAAAGGGAGATTTCAATTCCCCCTTTGAAAAAGGGGGTGCCCCGATATTCATCGGGGCGGGGGATTTTAAAACTGGTAGCTGGTAACTTTTTATTAAAACGAAAGTGGGACTGGTGATAGTTTCTTTGATACCAAGTGCTCGAGCAACGCACTGAACAAAAGTGGTTTTACCCGAACCGAGTTCGCCCGAAAGCGCGACCAAAGTCGCTTCGTCTTTTTTTGGCGCCAATTTTGCCACAAACTCCGCCGCGAACTTTTCCGTCTCCGCCAAACTTTTGCTTAAAAATTTCACTCTGGAATATTATCACATTGTGGAAATTTAAAATCCCCCACCCCGAATCGGGGCACCCCCTTTTTCAAAGGGGGATTTCAGGCAATGATTTTGGTGTAAAATGTTTGAGTGCCTATAAATTATTACAACAAATTAAAACCGAGAGCTAGAGAATTAAGAAACAAAAGCACTTTATCCGAAGTGATTCTTTGGAAACAAATTGGAGCCAAAAAACTTGGTTATCATTTTTATCGTCAGAGGCCGCTCGGTAATTATATCGTTGATTTTTATTGCCCAGCGCTTAAGTTGGTTGTTGAGATAGACGGTCCAAGTCACAATGATAAACAAGAATATGATAAATTCCGAGATGAGTTTTTGGAAACATTTGGTCTGCGGGTAATCCATTTTTTGGATGAAGATGTTAAAAACAATCTTGGTGGAATAATTGATTTGCTGAAGGTGGTTGAGAAAATTAAAAATCCTCCTTTGAAAAAGGAGGTGCCCGTAGGGCGGAGGATTTTCTGAAAATAAAAGCCCCGACGTCATGTCGGGACCCCTGTGAAATCCATTGTTGTTGCCTTATCGGCAACGGCGGCCTGGCCCCCAAGTCCGGTGGCGATCTAATCGCCCACTCCGCCACTCAAACCCAGCCGAGAAGGATGGATACGAATAGTAAACATCCACCGGCGGCGCCACATAGACCGGCTCCACAATGTGGTAACTCCACGATGTGGAGGAAGAAGTAAAAGGGAAAATTCCCAAAAACCTCCCGTTGGACACCCGCACAGCTCCGTTGCCGTATCCATACGGCGCTGGCGCATAAACCACCTGTGGCTGTTGGGGCGTCGCGCTAGGCACTTGATCTGCTGGAACCGCGCTCGCTGTCGGCGAGACCGGCACATAGACCGTCCTAGTCGTCGTGGTACATCCCACTAGTAAAACTGATATCAACATGACAACGAACATTAACTTTGCGTTTTTCATATCTGCCTTTCTGTTTTGTGTTCTACTTTGGGTAGAACGAGTTTTTGATTATTCGGAAACTGCCCAAGATAATAGCAGAAAAGCTGATAGCTGTCAAGCACGAAAAATTTTAAGCATTTTGGCTCGACTGTGTTAAAATCTAAGCATGGTTATCCAATTTGACGAAGAAAAACAACAGCAGAAACTGGACAGTATGCGCCACAAGGAAGAAGAGGACTTGGCGCAAACCTTGTCGGCCAAATACGGCGTGCCTTACATCAACCTGTCCGGCATTGCCATCGCCACTGACGCCCTGCGACTGGTGGACGAGAAAACCGCCCGCGAATTAAAAGTCGCGCCTTTCAGTTTAATCGGTAAAAAAGTCGCCATCGGCGCTTTGTCCCCGACCAAAGATGGTATCTCGCAACTGATACAAAAATTAAAAGACGACGGTTACGAACCAACACTTTATATTGTCTCCAACGACGGACTGGAAAGAACTTGGGAACGCTATAGAGACTTATCGTTCGCCAAAAGAACCGAAGCCGGTTCCTTGGAAATTTCCAGCGAAGAAGTAAACGCGAGAGCTAAAGAACTGGCTACCATTAAAGACACCGCCGCCTTGATTAAACAAACCATTGACGAAAAACAGCGCCTGCGGGTATCGCACATTATGGAAATTATTTTGGCTGGCGCTTTAGCCGCCGAGGCCTCCGACATTCACATTGAACCGGAAGAAAGTTATATCCGAATCCGCTTCCGCTTGGACGGCGTTTTAAATGATGTTTTAAATTTTGACCATAATACCTACAATTTGCTTTTATCGCGGGTTAAATTATTGTCCGGCTTGAAATTAAATGTCAAAGGCGAAGCCCAGGACGGCCGGTTCAGCGTCAAAATCGGCGATGTTGATATTGAAATCAGAACTTCCCTCATTCCCGGCAATTACGGCGAATCAATTGTGCTTCGAGTCCTAAATCCGAAAACCATTGCCGTGCCTTTTGAAGAATTGGGTATGAACCAAAAACTTCGCGACACTATCGCCCTTGAACTCAACAAGCCCAATGGTATGCTCTTGACCACCGGCCCGACCGGCTCGGGTAAAACCACCACTCTTTACGCTTTTTTGAAAAAAATCCACACGGCGGCGGTAAAAATTATCACCATTGAAGACCCGATTGAATACCACTTGCCGGGCATCGTCCAAACCCAGACCGACGACAAGGAATACACCTTCGCCAACGGCTTGCGTTCGGCTTTGCGCCAGGACCCGGATGTAATTATGGTCGGCGAAATCCGCGACAATGAAACGGCCGACATTGCCATCAACGCTTCGCTGACCGGCCATTTGGTTTTTTCCACGCTCCACACCAATGACGCCGCTGGTGCTTACCCGCGGCTTATTGACCTTGGAATCAATCCTAAAATTATTGGCTCGGCCGTCACCTTAATTATGGCTCAACGCTTAGTGCGTCGCCTTTGCCCCGTTTGTAAGAAAAAAGCGCCGTTGAAAGACACTGATAAAGAAAAAATTGAAAAAATATTGAAAACTCTACCACCGAATGAGGCCGCGCCGAAAGATTGGCAAACCTTTGAACCGATTGGCTGCGACAAATGCAACCACACCGGCTACAAAGGCCGCATCGGTGTCTTTGAAGGCATCAAAACCGACGAAACGATTGAAAAATTAATCGATGAAAACCCGAGCGACCGCGAAATCCGCAAACTAGCCAAGCCTCAAGGCATTTTGACCATGCAACAAGACGGCGTCATTAAGGTTTTAACCGGCATTACCTCGTTGGATGAACTGGCTCGGGTCGTGGATCTGGAACAAGACACGGAAAAAGAAATCGTCAATTGACCGAAATCTCACCACCAACTAATATCGGAAGTATTAGAAACAAGTTCGTTGCCAGAAATCTCTAAGCAATACTTCTGATGTAAACATCTGAAGTTAAACAATTTTTATAAGGGGCACTTGAGTAAATACGCGAAGCGAAAAACAAAAATGCCCTCTAAAAATGTCAGTAGGCCTGTGCGGCTTAATTGCTTAGAGATTTATGGCAAAGAAAAATCCCGTTTTGGGACTGCCGCAAGCTTAGCATAGTTTGTAATTTATGTCAACAAAAGAAAAAATTTCGCCGGCGCCGGTTTTTGACGAAGGTTTCCTTGACCAAACCCTGCGACCCGACAATTTCAACGATTACATCGGTCAAGAAAACATCAAAGACAATCTGCGCATCTTGTTGGGGGCGGCCGCCGAGCGCCGCCACCCGCCCGAGCACTTGCTGTTTTACGGCCCGCCGGGTTTGGGTAAGACCACACTCGCCCACCTTATCGCCAAAGAAGCTAAAGCCCAGATTAAAGTGACGGCCGGACCGGCGATTGAAAAAGTCGGCGACCTGGCTTCCATTTTAACCAATCTTTCACCAGGCGATGTCTTGTTTATTGACGAAGTTCACCGCTTAAGCAAAGCCATTGAAGAAGTGCTTTATCCGGCGATGGAATCCGGCTCGCTCAATATCATTATCGGCAAAGGGCCGTCGGCGCGAACCATTCAACTGGAACTGCCGCCATTCACCTTAATCGCCGCCACCACCAAAATCGGCGGAGTGTCTTCGCCGTTGCGCTCGCGTTTTTCCGGCGGCGTGTTTAAATTGGAATTTTACACTAATAAGGAAATCGAAAAAATTATTAATCGGTCGGCCAGAATTCTGGCGACGGCGATTGACAGCGGCGCCGCCGAGGAAATCGCCAACCGCAGCCGCTACACACCGCGCACCGCCAATTATCTGTTAAAGCGTTGCCGCGACTTCGCCCAAATCAAAAAAGAAAAACTGCGAGTGGAAATTGTCAGAAAAGCGTTGGAACTTTTAGGTATAGATGAAATGGGGTTGAACCAATCGGACCGAATGATTCTGAAAACCGTCGCCGAAAAATTTTCCGGTGGGCCGGTTGGTTTAGGCACTTTGGCGGCCGCTTTAGGCGACGAAACCGACACCATTGAGGAATACAACGAACCTTACTTGATGCAAATCGGCTTTTTAGAACGCACCCCGCGCGGCCGGTTGATTACACCAAAAGGACATCGACACATTTCTAAGAGAAATGTTTAATTTTTAATTACTAATTTCTAAAAAATGTCAGGACATAATAAATGGAGTCAAATTAAAACGCAAAAAGCCAAGACCGACGCTTATAAGTCAAAAATCTTTGGTAAATTCGCTAAATTAATTGACGCCGAAGCGAAAAAATCCAAAGGTAATCTTAGTGACCCAGGATTAAAGGCGGCCATTGAAAAAGCCCGAGCGGCCAATATGCCGAGTGACAATATTGACCGAGCGATTAAGAAAGCCGGCGGCGACACCGGAATCGCTATGGAAGAAATTATTTATGAAACCTACGGACCCGGCGGCGTAGCTTTGCTCATTAAAGCCTTGACCGACAACCGCAACAAAGCCGCGCAAGCGATTAAGCACATTTTGAGCGAACACGGTTTTGCCATCGCCGCCCCCGGTTCGGCCGCTTGGGCTTTTACCAAAACTGCCGCGGGATTAAAACCAACCACGACCGTGCCGATGACTGAAGAAGATTTAGTGAAATTAGATAAGTTAGTGGAAGATTTAGAAAACTGCGAAGAAGTGCAGGAAGTTTTTACCAACGCCGAATGAAAATTATTGCGATTGATCCTGGATACGAAAGATTGGGCATTGCCGTCCTTGAAAATACTGCAACACCTAGAGTGGTTTTTTCTTGTTGTTTTAAAACTTCGATAGCTCTCCCCCATGAATCACGACTCTTGGCTATCGGTGAGGAAATAAAAAAAGTGATTGGCAAATATCAACCAGAAGAATTAGCAATAGAAAAACTCTTTTTTAATGTCAATCAAAAAACCGCTCTCAAGGTCGCCGAGGCGCGCGGCGTGATTTTAAACGCCGGCGCGACAGCTGGCCTAGCTGTCGCTGAATACACACCATTACAAGTAAAAATCGCCGTAACCGGTTACGGCCGCGGCGATAAAAAGCAAGTGATTGATATGGTAAAAAAATTGGCGGTATTCCCAAGCCCCGCAAAATCACGAGGTGATCGCTGGGCAAACGACGACGAAATGGACGCAGTAGCAATCGGCTTGACTCACCTCGCCTGTCGAAAAAGTTTAAGGTCATAAAAGTTTTCCACAGCTTGGCTTGTCCACCATTGCGCGAAATTTTAAATCTGCTACAAATTAAGCGCGGCGTTTAAAGTTTGCCGCCGGTCGTTTAAAAAAATAAATAAAACACCTTTTATTATGAGCCCAGATGAAATGGGTATTCCACCCGGCGACGGGACAGGAATAATAGACGATGAAGAAGAAACCAGCGAACCAGTAGTGGGTGATGAAGAAAGTTTTTAGCAAAGACACAGAGCAAAACTCGTTGAGGGCGCCACTTTAGCGAGAGCTTGCGCAGCCCGACGGGGCGAGCAGAGCAATTTGCCAGCAGGCAAATATGCGTGTCTCGAGAAAGTGGTGCCCGAGAAAGAGTTTTGCGATAAAAGAATTTGGTCAGCCTACAACAATTTTCAAAAATCGCAACGGGCCAATGCGAATGATAAAGTTGCTGGTGATTTTAAAAAACGGGTCGGTAATTTTTTCCTTAGTTTCGGCATTGGAAACCGCACCCTCGCTGACCAACCGGCGAAAATCTGATTTGGAAGAAACCAATTTTTCCCGCAAAACAATATCCATCAACAATTCACCCTCTTTAGCTTTTACTTCTTTGATATTTTCCGGCAAATTACCGGATTTAAAAACTGAAATAAAACTCTCGCGTGCTTCTTTTGCCTTTTTCGCCTCATGGTAACGAACGACAACTGCTTCCGCCAAATCCAATTTCACATCACGCGGATTTTTACCGGCCGTCATTTCTGATTTTACTTTTTCGATTTCTTCCACTGGTGTATCAGTGCAAAGCAGGAAATAATCCAAAATTAAATCATCGCGTACCGACATTATCTTTCCAAACATGTCATCCGGCTCATCAACAATAGTAATAACATTACCCCAACTGGTGGACATTTTTCGGCCATCGGTACCGGCGAGCATTTTTAACGTCATAATGTCCTGCTCCACTTGCCCATAATGCTTTTGAATCACCCGCCCGGCTTTCAAATTAAACAATTGGTCGGTGCCGCCGATTTCCACATCGGCTTTAACCACCACCGAATCATAACCTTGCATCAAGGGATACATAAATTCACGCAATGAAACCTCCTCGCCTTTATCAAGGCGCTCTTTGAAATTACGGCGCGCCGTCATTTGCTGAACCGAAAAGCCTTCCGCCAATTCGCTGATTTCTTGAAAACCCAATTTGCCAAGCCAGTCGCCGTTGTAGACAAATTCAACTTTTGATAAATCCAAAATTTTACCGATTTGATTTTTGTAATCTTTAAAATTTTCCTGGACTTGCTCTTTGGAAAGCATTGGCCGTTTGGAAAGTTTATCGGACGGGTCGCCAATTTGGGCGGTAAAGTCGCCGATAATCAAAACAATTTTGTGCCCCAATTCCTGAAAAGCGCGTAGTTTCCAGAGAGTAATCGCCCGCCCGATATGAATTTTCGCGCCGGTCGGGTCAATACCGAATTTCACCCGCAATTGCTTGCCCGACAAAAGTTTTTGCTTCAAACTTTCCCGCACAAAAACCTCCTCCACCCCGCGGGTCAGCAATTCCTCAATTGATTTTTCTAAATCAGCCATAACAATACTTTATCACAATTTGCGGCGATTATGCTAATATGAAAAGCGATGAAAAAACGGCGATTGGTGAAAAAACACATCAAAGAGGCGGTGGCGCTCGCCGCCGGTTTATTTTTGTTTGGCAGCGGCGCGATTTTGTTGTGGCTTGGTAATATAGAAATCCCCAATTTGGACACTCTCAGCGAGCGCCGCGTTACCCAATCAACTAAAATTTTCGACCGAACCGGCGAAACCTTACTTTACGACATTCACAAAAATGAACGGCGAACGGTTGTGCCCTTTACTCAAATTTCCAGAAATATAAAAAATGCCACAGTGGCGATTGAGGACGCCAGTTTTTACCAACACCGCGGTATTGAACCGAAAGCGATACTTCGAGCTACTTCCGCCAACCTAACCAACTTCAGTTACAGCCAAGGCGGTTCCACCATCACCCAGCAAGTGGTGAAAAATTCCATCCTAACTAATGATAAAACTATCACCCGCAAACTTAAAGAATGGGTATTAGCGTTGAAATTGGAAAAAAAAATGAGCAAGGAAGAAATTTTGTCGCTTTACCTAAATGAAATTCCTTATGGCGGTAGTCTTTACGGTATTGAGGAAGCTAGCCAAAATTATTTCGGTAAAAAAGCCGCCGTTCTTTCCATCGCCGAGGCGGCCTATCTCGCTTCCCTGCCCCAAGCGCCGTCGTATTTTTCACCCTTCGGCAATCACCAAGACAAATTAGAAGAGAGAAAAAATTTCACACTGGAAAGAATGTTGGCGGAACACTTCATCACTCAGGAAGAATATGAAACGGCAAAAAAGGAAACGGTTAATTGGTTGCCGCCCGACGACACCGGTATCCGAGCACCGCACTTTGTAATGTTCATTAAAAATTATTTGGAAAATAAGTATGGCGAGGAAACAGTGCGCTCTGGCGGCCTGAAAGTAATAACAACTTTGGACTATTCGCTTCAAACCAAAGCCGAAGAAATTGTTCGGAAGTGGGCTTTGCAAAACAAAATCAATTACAACGCCGAGAACGCCGCCCTGACAGCGCTTGACCCCAAAACCGGCCAGATTCTGGTTATGGTCGGTTCGCGCGATTATTTTGACCAAGAAATTGACGGCAATTTTAATGTGGCGCTGGCCCGCCGCCAACCCGGCTCGGCGTTCAAACCAATTGTCTACGCCACCGCTTTTGAAAAAGGTTACACGCCGGAAACGATGGTCTTTGATTTACAGACGGAATTTTCTGCTTACTGCAACCCCGACGGCACGCCAATTGTTTTAGGAGAAGAAGATAAATGCTATCGGCCAGAAAATTACGATTTGATTTACCGCGGGCCGATTGATTTGCGCCACGCTTTGGCCCAGTCCATCAACATTCCCGCCATCAAAGTTTTATATTTAGCCGGCTTGAAAGAATCATTGCGCCTCGCCAAGGATTTGGGTATTGAAAGTTTAACTAATGTTAATCAGTATGGTTTGACTTTGGTTTTGGGCGGCGGCGAAGTGTCACTGTTGGATTTAACCGGCGTCTATTCAACTTTCGCCAATGGCGGCCTGCGCAATCCTTATGTTGGAATTTTGAAGGTGGAAGATGAAAACGGAAAAATTTTGGAAGAATTTCAAACCAAACCTGCTGTCGTTCTGCCGGAAAACATCGCCTTGACGATTTCCAATATTCTTTCCGACGAGGAAGCGCGTCAACCGGCTTTCGGCGTTCATTCTGCCCTTTATATTGATGGCCGCGAGGTAGCGGTTAAAACTGGCACCACCAACGATTACCGCGACGCTTGGATTTTGGGCTACACGCCGTCACTGGCAGTTGGCGCTTGGGCCGGCAACAATGACAACAGCCCAATGGAAAAGAAAGTGGCCGGCTTCATTGTGGCACCAATGTGGCACGAATTTATAGTGGAAGCGTTGAAAAATTATCCCGATGAAAAATTTAAAAAACCGGCCGTCGCCGACAATTCAAATCTCAAACCGGTTTTGCGCGGTTTTTGGCAAGGCAATCAATCTTACTTCATAGACAAAATGTCCGGCAAATTAGCCACTCAATACACACCAATGGAAACCAGGGACGAAAAAGTGGTCCGCCAAGTTCATTCTATTCTTTATTGGCTAGACAAAAACAATCCTTGGGGCCCGGCGCCGACTAATCCAGCCGATGATTCACAATTCAATTCTTGGGAATACGCCGTTAGAAAATGGGTGGCGGAAAAAAATCTAGCGGATGAAAACCAAAGTGTTATTCCCACTACCACTGACGATATTCACCTGCCTGGCAAAATGCCAGTTCTTCAAATTCAAGGTTTGAAAAATTCTTACAACCGCGCCGAGACAATCAACATCACTGTCACGAATAGCGGTTCGTATCCCTTGCGAAAAATTGATTTGTTTTTGAATGGCCGTTATGTCGGTTCAACCATTCAGGCGCCCTTTGCTTTAAGCATTAAACTTGCCAGCTACGGCGAAATCGGTGACAACAAAATTGAAGTCATCGCTTCCGATGCCGTCTATAACAAAGCCAAAATCGAAGCAACTTTCAGAATTAACGAATAGCGAATATTTTTGCTTCTATTTATTCATCGGCATTACTAGGTAGGTGAAGGATTTGTCAGCGATGCCATTGAGCACCACCGGCCGGCTCAAACCATTAAAGCCAATAAAAATACTGTCGGAGTTGACGGAGGAAAAAGCGTCGGAAAGATAGCGATAATTAAAATTGATGTCTATATCTTCGCCTTTGATGGCCGCCTTTAATTGATTTACATTTTCACCAACATCGTTATTTTTTGTTTTAAGTTCAAATAAATTCTTTTTCGGCAAACAATGAACGCTAATTTGGTTAAAATTGTCAGAAAAAATATGCGCCAATTTTAAGGAATTTATCAAATCCTGCTTAAGTAAAGTTATTTCCGTTTTGAATTCTTTGGGAATAATCTGTTTGTAATCAGGAAAAACACCATCCACTAATCGCGACACTAAATATAAACCTTCAACATTAATTGATAATTGATTTTTGGAAATATTTATTTCCAAATCTTCTTCCAAGCCGCCGAGAATTCTGATAATTTCTTGAATATTTTTATTGGGAATTAGCACTGGCGAAAAACTGTCGTGTTTTTTTATTTTAATTTTCTTCTCCGCCAATCGAAATGAGTCAGTGGCAACAAAAATCATTTCATCATTCTGCTCGTAAATGTGAACGCTGGATAATTCCGGTTTGATAGTGGAAGTGGAAGCGCTGTACCAAACCGAAGCTAATCCATTAATAAAATCTTTAGCGTTTATTTTAACCGAAAATTCTTTGGTTGGGCTAGGGATGTTTGGAAAATCGCTGTGATTATGGGTTTTAATAATGGTTTTATTTCTTTCGGTGGTAATAGTTAAATTATTTTCTTTTTCTTCCAATAAAACCGTCCGGTCGTTAATATTTTCAATAAAATTTGCCGCCACATTACCCGGCACCGCCAATATTCCTTCTTCAATCACTTTTACCGGAATTGACACTTCCACTCCAAAATCAAGGTTGGTGGCTTTGATTTTTAATAAACCTTTTTTAGCTTCAAAAAGAACGCAAGATAAAATCGGTAGAGTAAGATTTTTACCAGCAATTTTTGCCACCTTATCTAATCCCCAAGTTAGTTTGTCTTTAATACATTCTATTTTCATTTTATTACTATTATAGCTGTTAATATGTGGAAAAATTAAAAATACCTTAATTATCAACTTAAATCAAATTAATTTTTTCTTACAATTTGTTGAAACTTTATGAACAACTTTTCAAGATTTAATAATTTTATTTTTAACTTGTGGATAATTGATTTTTTACTAACAGCTTTTCAACATAATTTAAACAATTTTATCAACAAGTTTTACCCATAATTTTTCCTAAAACATCGCCCGAATCTGAGAGACCTCTTTAGCCAAAACACTGTCGTTTTTCATATCATTTTCCACCTTTTCACAAGAATGAATAACGGTGGTGTGGTCCCGACCACCAAGCTTTTCACCAATAGATGGAAAAGAAATATTAAAATCCTTTCTTAAAATATACATCACGATTTGGCGCGGCCTCACCACTTCCTTCCGGCGGGTTTTTTCATAAATTGAGGCCTCATCTATATTGTAGAAATTGGCGATGGTTTTGACGATATCTTTCGGGGCGATGGATTTTTTTGGCTTGTCGGTGTCCTTAATTAGGTTTTTTACTTCAGCTAAAGAAAGTTCTTTGTTTTTAAGTTGGGATTGGCAGATAATTACATTTAAAGCCCCTTCCAATTCCCTGATATTACCAGCCACCGAGTCGGCCAAATATTCAACAATTTCATCAATTAAGAAAAAATTATTCAATCGGGCTTTAGCTCGCAAAATCGCCAAGCGCGACTCATGGTCTGGCGCTGGAATATCAACAATCATACCCGAGACGAAACGCGACTTGAGTCGGTCCTCCAAGTTGGGAATATAATTAGGGTGTTTGTCGGAAGAGAAAATAATCTGATGATTGCCGTCATGCAAACTGTTAAATAAGTGAAAAAGTTCGTCTTGAGTTCGCTCGGTGTTGGAAAAAAACTGGATGTCGTCCATTATCAACACATCATACTTGCGGTATTTTTCTTTGAAATCATTCATTTTTTGATTTTGAACGGAGTTGATGTAATCAACGGTGAATTTTTCCGAAGTGACATAAAAAACTTTCTTTTCCGGCCAATTAATTTTAATTTGATTGCCGACCGCTTGAATCAAATGGGTCTTGCCGTGACCGCTGCCGCCGTAGATGAATAAGGGATTGTAGGCAATCGGTTTTTTGATTATGGCTTGGGAAGCGGCGTGAGCTAATTCGTTGAACGAACCAACAACAAAAGTTTCAAAAGTATAGCGGGGATTTAAATTATTTTCTTTGTTGATGTAATGTTCCTTTAAGGGTAATTCAATAGTTGGCGCTAACGATGTTTTTTCGGTTTCGTCGGTTTTCTTGTGCAGTTCTTTTTCGGAAACATTGTATTCCACCGCCCGAACAAAATCAGCCAGACCGCGCAAGGTTTTCAAAATCGTTCGGTGATATTTTTGCACCAGCCAATCTTTAACAAAAGTGTTGGGCACGATTAAATAAACCACACCATCTTGAAGATTGGCGATACTGGTGTTTTTGAACCAGGTGTTAAAAGTGGCGCCGGAAACCCCTAATTCAATTTCGGCCAAAACGCTGTCCCAAAGTTTTTTATTATCCATTAAAGTTATTATACTAGTGTTCCCATTATACAGAACTTGTGAACAACTCTTAAATATGTTAGTAATATGTGTATTAATTGTTGATAACAATTTTGGAAATTTATAAAATAATGTCTTTCACTTATAAACCTAAAAAACGAAAACGCGCTCGGACTCACGGCTTTTTGTCGCGTCAAAAAACTTACGGCGGCCGCCGAGCAATCCGCGAGCGCCGGCGCAAAGGCCGGGCGAAGCTTTCAACCTCGCGATAGTTTTATGTTGCCTAAAAAACAACGGGTTTCCAGAAAATTATTTGAGGTGGTTTATCGCGCGAGCGGGACTTTCAGTTCGCCGTTTTTTGTGTTGAAAACAAAAGAGGCGCAAGAAAACACCGCCTTTGGCGGGGCAAGCCGTTTTGCTTTTTCGGTGTCGGTAAAAATTTGTCCCGAGGCGGTAGACAGAAATAAATTGCGCCGCCGCGGCTACGCGGCGGCGCGGAATCTTTTGCCGCAAATAAAAACTCCAACCATTTGTTTGTTTATTATCAAAAAAGGCGCCGAAAAATTAAACTTCCAAAAACTCCAGGCAGAAATAAAAAATATTTTGAGGAAAGCAGAAATTATTAGTTAGGCGCAAAGAACAAATTTTAAAATTTTTTTTGCAAAACTCGTTGAGTTTGCAACACAAATTTAATTTACACTCTCCACATACTTGATCACCACTTTCCTACCCCGGCCGAAACCGACTGATTCGGTTTTGATGTCGGGGAATGCCTCCAGCGCCGAGTGAATAATCATTCGTTCGTAAGGCGACATCGGTTCCAGTTCCATATTGGTTTTGAACGAGCGCGCTCGTTCGGCCATAATTTTAGCCTTCATCTGCAGTTCGCGGGTATTGTTTTCAAAATAGCCGTTGATGTCTATGAAAAATTTTACCCCGTTAGAGGCGAGGTTTATCTCTTTGCCTCTAACGGGGTGAACCGGCATATCCATTCTTTTGCTTACTAGGCGCCGCGCCACCATGGTTAAGGCGCCCAAATGTTCGCCGTGAGTGCCGATTAAAACGCCGGAATCGTTGCTTTTGACCAAAAAGCGCGGATGGGCATCCTTGGAATCGGGCGCCAACTCCACGCTTTCCCAATGCATAGCCATTTTGCCCAAAAGTTCTTTGATGGTTTCAATAATAAGTTCATTGTTCATAATTTTTGTTGGCCGGTTTTTAATTGCCTGCGAATCACCAATTCCTGGCCGATGGCGAAAATATTACTCGTTGTCCAATATAAAGCAATGGCGCCGGAAATGCTGTAAGCGATAAACACGACGACCACCGGAAAAATGTAGCGCATTTGCAGTCCCATACTCCGTGCCAAATCGGCCTTGAAATCGGGCTTGTCGCCCCGCGGTTTAATCGGCGGCATCGCCAGTTTTGCCTGGAAGAATTGAGTAACGCCAGCTAACAGCGCCAACAATATGCTTTTTTTGGAAATATCCAAAAGCCCCAAAAAAAGCATATTGACTTTATCGGGCGCGGCCACAAAAGAGTAAAGCCAATCGGTATTGATGGTCGGCAATCCGCCTTTGAAAAAAACATAATACAAACCTAGAATAATCGGAATTTGAATCAAAATCACGGCGAAACTGGAAAACGGATTGACCTGGTGTTTTTTGTAAAGAGCCATCGTTTGACGCGCCAACTCTTCCCTATTGTTTTTGAATTGGTTTTTGATTTTTTCCGTTTCCGGTTCAATGGCTTTCATCGCCATTTGGGTTTTAACCGCCTTTTTGGACAAGGGAAACATTAACAGTTTGACAATGCAGGTAAAAACAATAACTGCGATGCCGACATCGGCGAACGGCGTAATGTCAATCAAAAAAACCAAACCGTTATAGAGCGGCACGAAAATAATGGTATGGAAAAAACTTGCCATTCGTTTATTCTAGCTGAAAATTAACTTTAGAGCAAAACTACCATTATCTGAAATCCCCCTTTGAAAAAGGGGGTGTCCCGATATCGGGACGGGGGATTTTTTAAATCCCTCCCCCTCACGGACTCGGGGACTCCCTTTTACAAAGGGAGATTTTAAGATAAGAAAATTATCTCACATCCAGAACCCACAGCGTCAAATCAATTTTATTCATAAATAGCAAAAAACTTTCGTCTTCGTTAAGCAGCGGATTTATAACATCAATGGTTTTATTGATGAATGATTCAGGTGAAATCAGACGATTGGTTTCGCCGGTAATAGTATTGATTTTCCAAATATCGTCGCTGAAAGCGACGCGGCCTTGATACCAGCAATCGGGGTAAGAGCAAACCGGCGTGGCTTTAGGCGCGGCGCAAAAGACAACGGTCGGTTCAATTCGGCTCCAGACGCATTTTTCCGGCAAGGTTTGAAGAGCGAAATCAGTGCTGCGATTGCCGGTTAAATCGTAAATTTTAGTCCGGAACGAACCGGTTACGCTCTCGTCGTAAAGCGCCAATTTTTTATCGGGCGATACTAAAATCGTCAAACCGGCAATTTTGCCTAAAATTTTACTGACACTACCGTTAGCGGTGTTGAGGAAATAAGAAAAACCAGTGGCACCGGCCGAAGGTTTGGTCGTCAAAACCACGGTCTTATTATCCGCAAAATCAGCCAGCCACTCGCTTAGCGGCGATTCAAAAATCAAGGTTTTTTTACTGCCGTCGGCATTGGCGAAAATACCGCTTGTTCCGGTGCCAGAGGGATAAAGATAAAACATTTTGCTTTTATCCGGCGAAATTGCCAAAGCGGAAATTCTTTGCGGCAGATAAACACCGCTTAATTGCTTTTCGGTGGAACTGGCAGAACCAGACAATTTGGCGGCAAAACTTTCAATGGTCTCATTGTCGTCTTTCAGTTGGCGAGTGATGACAATATCGCCAGCGCCGCCTTGCCCACCGCCGGTTTGGGCCCAAATTGCCTCATAAATTTTTGGTATGGTTTTGTTGGAAAGCCGATTGACGGTTAAAGTGTCGGTTTTTGTTTCAAAAATATTGCCGTCGGCTCGCTGAATATAGCGAATGACATCGCCGAAAATCCCCGCGCCGCCCACCGGCTCTTTAGTGATTTGGCGCAAACGCGGAATATTTACTTTTGTTCCAGCGCCAGTCGCTGGCGCGGCCGTGCCGGTGGGCGGCGCCGTAGGCAAGCCGCCCGGACCGCCAATCGGCAAAGTTGGTATCGCTGTCGGTTCGCCACCCGTTTCGCCTTTCATAAAGAAAAAATAGTAAGCGATACCAACAGCAATCGCCACCAGCACCACGACGGTGAAAATGATTATTAAGTTTTTTTTATTGGAGTTCATTTTAGATTATTTATTACCAATTAGGTTGGTATTTTGTGCATGTTGTTACATCAGGGAACTTCCCCAATTCTTGTTGGCAATTCGCCTGTAAACTAAATATAGCAAAGTTGACCGTGCGTTTTATCTCGTCGTTTGTCGCTTGAGTGGGAGATTCTGCCATTCTATCTTTGGCATCACCCACCATTGTGACCATTATTGCCGTAACCGCCCCAATTCTTTCAATTGCCTCAGCATCTTGGGTGAAGGCGAGGTCTTTTCCTCCCAACAGAAACACTTCCGCCATGTTTCGGGATATCGCTGTGTCTCTGGTCGCCCATTCGGTAAGAAGTTTGTCTATAGCGACTTGGTCAATTTGTTCATCTTGAAGCTGGATAAGTTCAGTGAGTCCTTTATTGTATGCTAAGTCCATTGCGCTTTTTTGGGTGTTTGCCTCAATGGCCGCGGTTCTTACTTGATCCAATGTTGGAGTGGCGTTTAGAGTGGCAAAGGAAGTTAAAGCAGTTTGGTAATTAGTTCGGGTTTCACTATTGATTGTGATAGTGGTTGCCTCAATTTTCATTTTTCCCGCTTCGTTTCTATAATACGCAATTAAATCCTGACATTCAAGATAGGTTAATTCTAATGAGCCCATACATTGGTCACCGAGTTCTTCAATCAAATTGGCTTTGGCTAGATAATCTTCCGCGACAGCGTTCAACATATCCGCGTTGTTTAGGGCAGCAGCCCTTCTTTGCGCCAAGGCCGAGTCAAGTCTGGCCGCCAGAGCCGCGATATTTGATTCTTGGGCTGCCCGTTCTTGTTCCGGAGAAAGGGCGGGTGAAGTTATTCCGGCGATGGTGAGGCTAAAATTGGTTAAAGCCGGGTTGATGGTAAATAACAAAATATAGGAACCGAGCGCCAAGAGCAAACCCAAGACCGCGTCTTTGATTTTTTTTAGACCGGCGCCTTTGCCGCCGATGGATTCTGTCCCCATATATTGGATGCCGCCGAAGACAATCATAATAATCGCCAAGACGGCGGCAATGCCGATTGCCAAATTGAAAGCGCCCTTGATGTATTGTCCGGCATCGGTAACTCTTGTTAAACTCGCGCCGCCTTCTCCAACCGGCAAAGGCGCCAACGGCACATAGTCAAGTGCTAAAGCGGTGAAAGGCAAAAAATACCCAATCATTACGGCCAGCGCCGCCCAGCCAACTAATTTTTTATAAAAACTCTTTTTCATCTAAGTTAAAAACCAAAGAAACTGGCATTGTCGGTTTTCTTGCCTAATTCCAGGGAAACC
>ERZ1292632.1809-Hain-H43-01um-R2-1809-length-19502-cov-5_pt1 | contig 19502 bp, 25 predicted proteins | sample MGYA00564407_ERZ1292632 | MGnify/ENA primary metagenome ERZ1292632 (study PRJEB36523, sample SAMEA6512637) | groundwater metagenome | collected 2019-01-08 | study: AquaDiva: Metagenomics assemblies of 32 groundwater samples | reverse complement strand
CCGCGACCCTGACCGCGACCACGACCACGACCGCGACCGCGACCCTGACTGCAACTGGTCATATCCAACCCTTGGTAATACCACGTTCATTTCTGGTCCCTCGGAAGCGCCCAATCCACCATAACCGCATCAATAATTGACCCGCGACTAATAATCACATGAGCCTTATCTGGAAACGGCTCCACCTCGTTGAACACACCTTCACGAACTGTGTCCGCCCACCGACACGTCTCCGCAATCCAAGCCGCATCAGTAATCACCAATTCATTTGGCGTCGCTTGCACCAAAGATCCGGTAAAAATCATCGTGACTGTCCGAATCAGGTACTTCTTCCCAACAACCCACGGAGAGATCACACACGGCAGCTGACCACTAACCCCATTTACCAATGCGGCAATCTCCCGCACCTCTTTAACTGTAAGATCTTCGGTATTCACTGGCATTGTCTTTGTCTCCTATGTCTTGAAAACCACCACTTCATTTCGTTTGTCATTCACAATATCGTTATCACCAAAAGAAATTTCACATTGCTCCCACCCGTTGCACCGGGGTGGACAGAATTGTGAATGCCCCGGCACCTGAGTCAACCTGATCCTTGTAAGTGGAAAACGGAAAGAACTTCAGCTCATTGATCAAGTCATTGTTCCACTGACCCTCTTTCATTTTGAAACAACCCTGATTCACCATCGACGACCACATGTCAGCCCGCTCTTCCTTGCTCCCTACAGCAGGCACGGCTCTCGTCTTATAACCGGCAAGACGTTTCACTGTAGCCGTGGCTGATTCTTTGCCACCAGAACCACCCTCTTGTTCAACACCCACAACCACTTTCTTTCCATCCAGTTTCGCAGTGGCAACGATGAGTTTCTCACGAGCACCACTGTCATACTGCACTCTCACTACATCAAGAATCCACCACTCATCCTCAGACCCGTCCTTCGGTACTCCGGTAGGACGCCAACGACCCATCAGAAACCCGACAGTATAACAACCACCGTCTTTTGTCCCCGCCTTGTCCCAGAAACGACATAAACTAATCCATTGTGGATGAGTTAACGTCGCCGGGATGTCAATGGTAATACGTTCAACCTTGAACATACCACCACCCCTGGGAACCGGATCCTGGCGATACTGACCTGAATAACCGAATTCACCAAGATCAACCTTAGCTTCAGCGAGAACCTTCTTGCCCAACCGCACCGGGTCCATCAACCCATTCACATACCGCTTCCGTAGGTTGACAGGTTTCACCTTACTACTAATCTCAGCGGGTAAGCAGATGTGACGAATTCGTTCCTCTTTCCCCTTGGCGAGCAGGTAACCAGATGGATCATTCTCGTGAAGGCGCTGCATGATCAGCCACGTCACCGTGACTTCCTTGTCAACCTTGCGACTTGGCACCACCTCCGACATGAAATTGTTCGCCGCTTCTATCTCTACCCCTGACAAACGACGCGCCTGCTGCGGGTCTAGTGGGTCGTCAACCAAAATGAAATGAGCGTGAAACCCAGTCGGTGACATACCACCAACGGTGCAGGCCATCCGACCACCACCCGCCGTATTCATAAACATGCTCTTTGTCCACTGGTCGGCGGTGGGTATCATCTCCGGAAATGACTTGCGATAGAGTTCGCAATCCTCGATCATCTTGCACTTGCGTCCGAGCTCAAATGTCAAGTTCTGGGTGTTTGATGCGGCGAGCACACGCTTATCAGGATGGCGGGCATGAATCCAGGCTGGCGCCATGACACTGATGATGGTGGACTTGGTTGTGCCGGGTGAGATATTGACAATGGTGTCGTGTTCTTTCGGTTCGTTACGAAATACCCGTTCGGCGTCCTTCTGAAACTCATCACACAGATATTCCATGTGCCAGTTCCACACCGGGGTTTCAGGAACGACGATATGCCAAAACTCGCGCACGAACTCAAAAAACCGCTCACCACAAATAGACCGGACCAGCATTGCCTCTGTCGCCGTGACCTCAGTGGTGGGATTAGTTGTCATGGCGTGGCTATCACCTCGGCGGCCGCTTGCGCCTTGGCTTGCTGGTTGGCGGTCTGCTTCGCACGTAGTGCTTCAAGGATTTTCTTGCGTGTTTCAATGTCCAGGTCCAAATCAGCGATGCTCACGGTGTCCGGGTTGCTGATAGACCCACTATGAACTACCTCCACCTTCTCATTATACCCCCGGCTTCGGCACTGAGTTTTCACACCATGAAGAATGGCGGCGGTATCCCCTGCGGCTACTCGTCCGATGAAAGCATTCTCGAAGAAGTTCTCCTTATAGAAATTAAGCTCACCTACAAGTTTTTGAAAGTCCGGATCACTATCTTGCCATTCCTGTAAAGTTTGCCTTGATATACCCACCTTTCGCATCGCCGCTGAAACATTAAAATTTGAACTTGTGAGTGCGTAGATAAATAAATGCTGGCGTATTCGTACATGACGGCCATTTAATAGAACATTCGCACGTTCTACTCCGTCTGGAAGTATTGCAAATTCTTCAATCTTTTTCCACAACTCCTGTAATGCTGGTGGGAGGTGATCAAACACAAATTCAGCAAAAGTCTCCTCATCCCCATGCTTCCGCCCCCTACGACCACGGCTAAGGGCATCCCGAATAGCTGGGTTATCCTTTTTCCATGCAAGAAATGTGGGTTCTGAGATTCCAAGACTGGATGATATTTGGCGGTCGGGCATCCCATCCCGTGCTAACTGATACACGGTAACGAGCATCTCCAGCTTAAACTTCCTTGACATGGCCATAGTATTCACCTTTGTTTTCATTACACTATACTACGCTCGCGGGTAAAATTACAAGGGGTGCTATTCTTCATACCTTTTCGGCATCAAAATTTATTTTAGAAAGTTCGACGTTCATTGTGTTAATATACTTATGTGATGAAATTTCTTTCACTCACAACGACTATATATCAACGAAACAAACAACCTCAACAAAGGAGATCAAAAAAATGGCGAACGCGGAATTTATCATGAAGGCCCGGAAACCCAACCCAGTAGTAACACAAGAAGACATCGACAAGGCCAATGCCGGTAAGGCGGGTGTTGCTTCCTACTGGAAAGTCGCTTTCCAATTCGGCGGTACCCGGTACTTCAAAACCAAACCCCGTCCTAGCCAATGCACCCAAAGCGAATTCTTTTCTACGGTGTATGCACTTCAAGAAGAGATGGAAGATGCTATTGCTTCGGATCAAGCCGACCTCGAATCACTTCGTGACGAATGGGCTGGCCGGGCGCAAGAAATCGGCGAAGAATGCCGTGATTCGTTCGACAACATGCCCGAGGGGTTGCAGCAGGGTGGCACCGGACAGTTGCTCGAAGAGCGCGCCGACGCGATGGAAAGCTGGGCGTCGGAATTGGAAAGTGTTGACCTCGATTTCGAACCGAAAAAAGACAGCATTCAAGACGCCCTCGAAGAACAGTTGGCCGAATGGGTTGAGGAAAAACTGGAAGAACTCCGGGGCATCGAACCCGGTGTGTAGAAAGGACAACATGACAATCAGAAGGCGACTACGAAAACCTCATAGCCGTCTTTGAAGAAAACTTTAGCAACTATATCACCCTCTACAGATAAAGGCGGGAACATGGATAAAGAAACACTCCGAACAATACTAGAAAACCACAAGAAATGGTTGTTTAATAATAGTGGGAAACGTGCCAACCTTCGCGGTGCCGACCTTCGCGGTGCCAACCTTTGCGGTGCCAGCCTTCGCGGTGCCGACCTTCGCGGTGCCGACCTTCGCGGTGCCGACCTTCGCGGTGCCGACCTTTGCGGTGCCGACCTTTGCGGTGCCGACCTTCGCGGTGCCAACCTTTGCGGTGCCAAAAACATCACAATCAATAATCACATCATAATCGGTTCTACAATCTACACTGCCAGTGGGTTCGGCTCAAAGAACAGGACAACACTCGGATTTCCACACGCAAATGGTGTTCACATCAGATGTGGGTGCTGGTCTGGTACTCTGGTAGAATTCCGCACCCGCATCCTTGATGTCTACAAAGACGACACCATCCTACATGAATATGAACTTATCGCAGACTTGTTTGAAGCCCGTTGGAAACGGGAGAAAGGGAACATAACATGATTACAGTATTCGGAGCAGGTGCAACGTTCGACCAACTTCGCGCCATCGAACCAATCACCCCAAAGGACGCCGGACGGCGGTGGAAACCCATACCCCACTTCGAACTTGTCGAGACACTCAAAGACGAAGTAATGACGCGGGGTTGGGGCATCACGAAAGAACTTTTCAGCACGACGAAAGACGGGTCGGAAATGGCTGGTGCATTGCTGCTGGACAAGGTTCACAACGGTCACGACGTGATAGTGCCCGGCGGGATGAGTTTGGCGCTGGGTTTCCTCAACTGCAACACCCGACGCAAGGCGCTTCAGATCACCGTCGGTGCTGAGGTGACGTGCTGCCTGAATGGGTTGTGCACCGGATCCATTCTCCTCACCCGTGTCCATGACCACACCGTTGACCTCATCACCGAAGTTGAAATTGGGTTGAACAAGTATGTGAACGCGGCGAAAGACATCGGCACTATTGTCGCCGGGTTGCGCGAACGCGAGTTGTCTCAGGCTGAGGCAAGCGAGATCCTGATGGAAACCGGACGGCGTGGTCTCGTGGGCTGGGCGGCGGTTGGCCGGGTGGACGCCGAATACCGCCACCCCACCTTCACCGACAACGGTACGGGCACGTCTTGGGGGCTTCTCAACGCCTTCACGTATGCCGGGCGACAGAACATCAACCCGACTCGTCAGATGGAAGTATACAACAAATTCCGGACAATGTTGCCAATAGCCGCATAATCCACCGTGAGAAACGTGCGACGTTAGCCCGAGTAGAAATTCCCTCAACTAACCGCCGGTTCAACCCCGGCAAATAGAGACAAGGAGACTGGAAATGACCGGAAAAGAAAAGATCATGATAGACACAGTGGCGGTGCTCACCACCCTGCTTGAGTGCGGGCCGAACAATGTGCCCGCAACGCCGGTATACATGGCGCTTGGTTGTGATTGGGGCCGATACGAACGGCTGATGGTTCTGTTAGCAACATCGGGCTTGATCACAAGACCGACGCAAGGAACCCTAAGCCTGACAGCGAAGGGCATTGAATTAGCAGAGAAATGCAACGAAGCACTTACCACAAAGGAAGCATAGCAATGAACTGCACCATCTGCGCCGAAAAAGACCAGGACAATGCGGACAGCGACATCCGCTATGTGATCGTGCGGAACGGTACGGACACCATCGTTCGCCGGTGCTATATGTGCGCCACCCACCGGCAGTGGTTTCTCAATCACGGGTATGAGGTAGGCTGATGCTAGACAGAAATGAAGACATGAATGCGAATCTGAGAAGAACACGGGAAGAGGCAATCCAGGACGCACGCGGCTGTGAAGCCATATCGCAAACCGGGCGAATCTATATTGATTTGAATGTCTACGGAGAATGGGTGCTCACAACAGCGGTCCCACTTCTGAAGACAAGAAACTGCTTGATTGTTTTTGAAAATGGAAGGGTTGAGCGGGCCTAGTTAAGATTTAGCTTGACTTTTGATGTTACATTTGTTACATTATCACAGAGGAAACCACAATGAAAACGGCGCTGCAAAAACTCAAGGAACTTTGGGCTAACGGTGAATACCGGAAAGCCCGATAAACATTGAATGAAACACAAACTAAGGAGACTGAAGATGAACAAGAAGGAACAAACCAAAAAAAATGCAACGCTCGCGGTAATGACCCGGCACGTCGGAAGCCCGGATGAATGGGCCATATTATTTGGGTTACTTTTCGCCTCTCATGACTACGAAAAAGAAACCGGGAATGAGTGGCCGCTTGACACCCTGCTCATTGCTGAACGCCTGGACGAACTCAAAAACCAGATGCTCAAATCCTAAACAAAACAACCCGCCCAACTAACCGCCGGTTCGACCCCGGCAAACAAGAACAAGGAAATCGAAGAAATGACAAAGAAGAACGAAATGAAAATGCGGATGGCCGCAATGCTGGGCAGTAGTTTCAAGCAGAACCTGATAAACGAATTCGCGGTTACACGCACTGTACAGTGTGTGGCATTAGTTGCTCCCGGATGGGATGAGGGTGATTCGTTCGACGTAATTGAAGGGGTCAAATGCGCCAAGAATGGAAACACCTGGAAGTTGGGCGGCGAATATTTTGACTACCAACCAAACTGCTGTGGATGGGTCGTTGGTGTGGCATAATAAAAGGATGAAGTTTCTTTCGCTAAAGGAGATCAAAGAAATGACACAACCAGAGTTCATAATGAAAGCACGGAAACCCAACGAAAAAAACTTTAGCAACTATATCACCCTCTACAGATAAAGGCGGGAACATAAATGAATAAAGAAACACTCCGAACAATACTAGAAAACCACAAGAAATGGTTGTTTAATAATAGTGGGAAACGTGCCAACCTTCGCGGTGCCGACCTTCGCGGTGCCAACCTTTGCGGTGCCAGCCTTCGCGGTGCCGACCTTCGCGGTGCCGACCTTCGCGGTGCCGACCTTCGCGGTGCCGACCTTTGCGGTGCCGACCTTTGCGGTGCCGACCTTCGCGGTGCCAACCTTTGCGGTGCCAAAAACATCACAATCAATAATCACATCATAATCGGTTCTACAATCTACACTGCCAGTGGGTTCGGCTCAAAGAACAGGACAACACTCGGATTTCCACACGCAAATGGTGTTCACATCAGATGTGGGTGCTGGTCTGGTACTCTGGTAGAATTCCGCACCCGCATCCTTGATGTCTACAAAGACGACACCATCCTACATGAATATGAACTTATCGCAGACTTGTTTGAAGCCCGTTGGAAACGGGAGAAAGGGAACATAACATGATTACAGTATTCGGAGCAGGTGCAACGTTCGACCAACTTCGCGCCATGGAAATGTTATTGCGCTGATCTGAAACAACTGAAACAACCAAGAAACACAAACCGAAAGAGAAAAAATCATGACACACCCGGCAATAAACATGACACCGGAAACAACACCAAAAAACCCAGAGGAAACCTATGCACTTGTGAAGAACCTCATCTTCGACCAGGTATACAAATTTCACCGACAGTTCGGCGGTGACTTCGATGACCTGGTTGGGGAGGCCCATGAAGCCTTCCTGATCACCCATAGCGAATACATCACTGGACACGCCTCAAGCGGAAGGGCTTATCGGGACAACTACGCCACGGAAATTCGGCGCTCCGTATGGTATTGCCTATTTGACGCCATGCGACTTCGCACCAGACGACAAGCCGCAGCGCCTTTCTGCTACATCGCTGAGGGGCAAGACTTTGCCGCACACGAGCACGAGTTCAAATATGAACAGTGGATCGAAGATTTGAGCGATGACGCTCGTTTCACCGTGAAACTAATGTTGGACCCGCCCGAAGAGATCGAAGCCGTGGCGATGGTTAAGGGTGGACAGCCGAGGAATTACCGAAGCACCGTGCGCGATTGGCTTCAGCAACACGGCTGGAATTCAGAGCGGATCAGCCGCGTATTCAACGAGGTGAAAGTGGCGTTAGCCTGATGCCAGTTAAAGCACACCAATACCAGAAAGACGGTGTCCGGATGATGGAAGCCTTTCTCACATCCGGTGGCGGAACCCTTCTCGCCGATGACATGGGGCTGGGCAAGACGCTTCAAACCCTTTGGCTACTCAAACGAAACGAGCAGATGCTTCCGGCGTTGGTGGTATGCCCGGTAAATGTGAAATACACCTGGGAACACTGGGCTCAAGAAACCCTACACACCCACGCCCAGGTTTTTGAGGGGCGGACACCACCAATCGGACGAATCGGAATTGTACCGAAGATAATGATCATTAACCCGGACATCCTCATAAGCTGGCTGAATTACTTTCGGAAGATCAGCATCCGAACACTTATTCTAGACGAATGCCAATACTATATCGACCCATCTAGCCAACGCACCAAAGCCGCCATCACCCTCGCACGTCAAACACCTTACCGAATGGCTCTGAGTGGAACACCGTTGACTAACCGGCCCGCTGAACTATGGCCGACACTTCACATGCTCCAACCCGACACATGGCCATCATTTTTTACCTTCGGACAAGAATATTGCAACCCTAAGAAAGAATTCGGGCGGTGGACATATAAGGGGGCGAAAAACCTACCAAAACTTCACGGTATTCTCAAAGAAACCTGCATGGTACGGCGGCTCATGGAAGATGTTCGCCATGAACTCCCGAAAAAGGTAAGACAGATTATCCCGATGGGCCTCGCGAACCGGAATGAATATGATGAAGCTCGCGACGATTTTCTGGGCTGGCTGAAAAAAACCTACGACAAGGCAACCACCAGCCGGGCGGCTCGCGCTGCCGCCGTAACCCGCGTCGGGTACCTCTTGAGATTAGCGGCGAAACTCAAAGCTCGTGCGGTGGTAGATTGGGCGAATGCTTTCTTGACTGAACGACCGGATGAGAAACTAATCCTTATCGCCACGCACCACAAGATGATCGACGTACTTCAGCGCCGGGTTCATGCCAAGCATGTAACCATCGACGGAAGTGTATCCGGTCGTCGTCGTGCTCTCGCTGTAAGCCAGTTCAGTAAAGACAAAGACACCCGGCTCCTTATCGGAAACATCAAAGCAGTTGGTACAGGCACAGACGGGCTTCAAAACTCATGCCACAACCTCGCATTCACCGAGCTATGGTGGGTGCCGGGTACACACACCCAGACCGAAGGACGAATCTACCGCATCGGGCAGCATAAAGTTTCGTGGGTGTGGTATCTTGTGGCGTTCGGGACAATCGAAGAGGCTTTATGTCAAATCATCCAAGACAAGCAGAAAATCATTCATGCAACACTGGACGGGGAGGACTACCAGAGCGATATGGACGTTTGGGATCAGTTGCTGGAAGCACTGGAAAAGGAATCGAAATGAAAGCTTCCGCAAGCATTTACACTCGCAACATACCACCGAGGCTAAAAGCCCAGTTCAAGGCATGGTGTGCCAGAAAAGGCTACACCATGGAAGGGGCCGTAATGTCATTGTTGCGGAAGGCTGTTTGCGAAGACCCCTTCCTGGTTGACGCTCATAAGAACAAGCATTACCATGACCAATAGTGAAGCTGAGATCAATAACGACAATGATATAGGGAGATAAGGAGAAATGAGATGGTGAACTGGAAAGAAGTGGCCGGGGCGATTGAACAAGACCCGGAACATTGCGCGAAAGAACTGGTTGAGCATCTTCATAGAGGGTTGGGCAACTTCATATATTTGGCTGAAGAAGCTCACGCACAGCAGCAAAGCACAATCACCACATCATGACCACAATCCGCGACACCCTCGACGAACACGGCATCCCGCACTCGGAAGGGAGATCCGGCTGGATTCAAACCACCTGCCCTGATTGTGGTGATGTGAGCAGTAAGGGTGGGAGCAAATTCTACCTTGGTATCTCCACCTCAACCGGTGCGTCAAACTGCTGGCGATGTGGGCGGAAAAGCACGGCACGTGTTCTGGCAACACTGACCAACCTACCAATCAAAGAAATCCTCAAGCAGCTCGACAACCTTACCTTTGACGCGGCACCAATCCGCAAGAAGGGCCGACTCGCATTGCCAGGTGGACGAGGACCACTTCTACCGGGCCATGTAGGGTATTTGCACACCAGGGGCTTTGACCCTACTATGATAACGGATTTTTGGGGTGTAGAGGGCATCGGGCAAACCCACTGGTTGGCGTGGAGGCTTTTCATCCCAATCCACTATCACGGTAAAGTTGTTTCATGGACGACACGTTCGGTAAAAACCCACGAAAGACTCAGGTACATCTCAGCATCACTTGAGGATGAAGCGGTGCCGCATAAAAGCATTCTCTATGGCGCTGATTTTGCCCGACACGCCATTATAATTCACGAAGGGCCTCTTGATGTGTGGGCGACCGGACCGGGCGCTGTCGCCACTTGCGGAACGTCTGTGACAGAAGCCCAAATCCATGAAATGATTCATTACCCTGTTCGGGTGGTGTGTTTCGACAATGAACCGGAAGCCCAGGCGCGGGCAAAGGCGCTGGCAAACATGCTGTCTGTTTATCCAGGCATCACGCATAACGTAGTGTTGGAGACAGGTAATGATGCAGCGGATGCGGACCAGGCTGAAATCGCTGAGCTGAGAACTGCTTTTTTGGAATGATGAAACTTGCACGAAAAACGATAATGAAACAAAACAACAATGAAACAAAACAACGAGGAGAAACTAGAATGTTCTTGAAAAGAGAGAATCTTGCAGCCGCAGCTATAGTTAGTGATGACCCTTGCCGGACTAACCTACAAAACCTTTTGGTTACACCAGACGGCGGAACCGTAGCTACTGACGGAAAAATGATATTAGTAGTGTCCCCACAACAAGAGGTTGATCACCCCAACCCCGGCTTTTTCAACCAGAACCCGGCACTTCTCGCTGAGACAGATGAGCAGTTCTTGTTTCCGAATGGGATCTCTATCCCTGGGGAAATTGCCAACACAATTTTGAAGACATTGCGTGGACGGAAAGTCTTGGCACTTGCTCGTCTATTTTGGTCTACGGCCCCGGTCGAAAAAGATGAGGCCCGATCAGCCCAGATTGAAGCATTGGGTGATTCAGCCCTTATCACATTCAAAGACCAAAATGAGGAGCACCCATTTCCAAAATGGGAAACCATGTGGGGAAATGCCTCCTCAAATAAACGTGTTGAAATTTGCCTAAACGCGAAACTCGTGATTAAGCTACTTACCACCATGTTAAAAACAACAGGTGTAAATGAAATAATCACATTCTCAGTCCCTACTGGGAGCGCAGGGGGTACAGGATTGATTCTAACTGGGCATAACCCACACGAATCTATTGAGTGTGCTGCGATCCTCATGCCTATAAAAAACTACAAACATGAAAAAAGCCCATGGTTAAAAAAGCTCTTCGGCGAAAGTGTCCCGGCAAAAGAGTCATAGGACAAAAAGAATAGGGGTAGCCGCAAACAAAAGCATTGTAAACCAGTGATAGGTGTGTTATTATAATACCGACATGGACACTGAATATGATGATCTCAAATCAACTTTGGACACCCGGTAGGCGGCACCCGCGAGGACCGCAACGCAACCTAATTCAGTGGCGTGTGTTCTGCCGGGTGTTCATTTTTTGAGGTGATGCACCAATGGGAAACGTAAAAGAATTTCGTTTTATCGATGGTGGTCCGGCACCGGCAAACTGGATAACAGAACTACTTCGCAAACGACAGATCAATGGTACCGGATTTATCCTCTTAGCCACAATTCAAAACCTTCAGGGAAAAAATGGTTGTTTTGCGTCGAATGAGTATCTTGCTTCGGTTTGCGGTATAGGACTAAATATGATCCAAAAGCAACTAGCCACACTTAAAAAACTCGGTGTTCTGAAAACCAGATTCCAAGAAAACAGTAATCAACGACTCCTCATCGTTACACCCCCTGTAAAAGATTACATCCCCTGTAATAAAGTTACACGTAAAGAGGGTATAAAAAATTACACGGGGTGTAATGGGAGTACATCCGAGGGGTGTAATGGGAGTACACCCGAGGGGTGTAATGGGAGTACACCCATAAAAGAGACTATAAGATTAAAAGAGACTTCAAGATTAAAAACCCTGTCCGCCACCGAGGCGGTGCCGGACGGTGAAGTTATTTTTGATGATGTTTCAGGTGGTAAAGACCACCAGATACATCAAGCAATACCAATACAAGAATCTTCCACCAAAGAAAACACCGGACTTGGTTTTGAAGCTCAAGACGAAACCGAAACACCATTTGACATCAAAGCTGCCGCCAAACTAGAAGAAGCAGTTCGGAAATTACCACCAAGAAAGACGGGCATCAAGAATGCCAAACCCTCCACCTGGGCCAGACATATCACGCTCCTCCGAACAAAAGATGATATATCGCCGAATGATATTAAAACCGTGATGAAATGGTACATCAGCCACATTGGTGAAGAATTTGCACCACGGGCTTTTTCGGGTGAAACATTTCGTGAGAAGTTCATTAGAATTGAGGAGCGGATGAAGGAGTGGAATAAGCAAAATATTCTAAGTACCATCCAACCCGGACCCTCTGCAATGAGAATCGCGAATCGGCTTCTCATGCTGTGTTGGCCTAAGGGTAGTGGTGAAGACGTTCCTCGTGCAACCGAGGCGTGCCTCTCGGCCTACCGTCGTTGGTGTGCTGATCGTGATTTGTTTGTCAATGAGCTTCAGATGCAAAACACGGCCGGAACTGTGTCATCTCGTCCCGATGCGAAACGGCTCTGGCGGTTTGGTAAACAATTACAAGGTGGCTTGATGCCGCCGGATACTTTTTTCGCCGAAAAGTGGATGGAACGGGTGCAAGGAAAAGTGAAGGGCTGGAATGACTGGAACGGAGATCTCACTGCGATGTTGTTCAAGCCGGAATCCAAAGAATTTCAGGCAATGGGGCGCGGGTATGCAGAGCAGTGGAGTGAGGATCCCGGGTTGTGGGATACATTTTACGAAGTGATGGGAGTGACACTGGGAACATGAAAGACCTCTTTGGACGAGAGCAGCTCATATGATCTTCTGACACCGCTGAAACAATTCAAGATAAATAAAATCCCGAGCGGGCTTGGCGGACAGGGTATTGGTTTAGGTAGAAAGCCCGGGACCGGTGAATCATTTTACCTGGTAAAGAAATGAAAACGACAAAACATAGTGCCGCTGATGAAAAGGTCATCCTCACCGGGATGATCATGGATGACGTTGTCCTTGGACGCATCGCTGGGAAGTGGAAACCTGAGGGGTTGTTTCGAGTACGGTGGGCAAACCTAGTTGGTAGATGGTGCGTCGAACATTTTGGGCGGTACAACCAAGCCCCAAAGCGCGACATCGAAAACCTTTTCAGAAATTGGGCTGGTAAGGCTAGTGATGATGATACGGTGGATTTGGTTGATAAATTTCTTTCCGGTTTGAGCAAAGACTATGAAGCGGATCCTGAGATAAACCCGGACTATCTCGTGGATAAAGCCGCTGAGCATTTCAACGCCGTGTCACTGGAACGAATGACGGAAGCTGTGACAGCTTGTGTCGAAAAGGGGGATGTGACGAAGGCGCTTGAAATTGCATCCAAGTGGAACCGGGTTGAAATGGGGGTTGGTGCGGGGATCGATGTTCTTCACGACAAAGAGGCTATCATAGAAGCCTTTGAATCAAACGTAAAACCACTGTTCAAATATGGTGGCGCTTTAGGTGACTTTTTCGGCGACCAATTCGCCCGCGACGAGTTTATTGGCATTACCGGGGCGACCGGACGAGGGAAAACGTGGTGGTTGATTGACATCGCATGGGAGGCGATGAGGAAGAATTGTAAAGTGGCCTTCTTTGAAGTGGGTGACATGAGCCAAAATCAGATCATGCGTCGGTTCATGAGCAGGGCCGCCAAACACCCTGTCAAACCACCACTCGAATTTGAATATCCAATAGAAATCTTTCTCGCAGACGGCGCCAGTGAGGTAACGGTAAAAACCAGAACCGAGACTTTCGAAGGACCACTGCATTGGCAAACTGCCTGGGCCGCTTGTGTGTCCGGAACACGTCGTCATAAGCAGAAACTTCTTCAGCTCAGTACACACCCAAATAGTAGCATCAATGTTCAGGGCATCATCAGTATTCTCGACGAATGGGAACTGGCTGGGTGGGTCCCAGATGTGGTGATTATTGACTACGCCGATATCCTTGCCATGCCATCTGGATTTAGACCGGGAGAGCGTGACGCAATTAATGAAACATGGAAACAGCTTCGAAGCCTAAGCCAAAGTCGCCATAACCTTGTCATCACGGCGACGCAAGGGGACGCCAATAGTTATGAAGCCCACACCATTCGAAGAGGGAATTTCAGTGACGACAGAAGAAAAAATGACCATGTGACTGCGATGCTGGGTTTGAATGCGTCGGATGATGAGCGTGCAAATGGTGTGTCGCGACTTAATTGGATAAAGCGCCGTGAAGAAGCCTACCTTGAGAGCAGGTGTGTCCACGTTGCCGGATGTCTAAACCTTGGACAACCGCACATAATATCGACGTTCTAGGAATTTTTTTGAACAAACCAGGAAATTTCTTCTGTTTGTAAAGATATTGGGAAGGAGACAAGAGATGCAAGTTACACGTGAACAAACGGTTCTGCTTTTCAGCGAACTGGGAATTATGACCGCGAACAAATGGAATTCGGCGCGAACGGCTGCGAAACTCAACAAACTGGACGAAATGGTGGATCGTGACACCACGGTTTGCGACGAAGTTACACCGCTTCTGAAAGCGGTTATGGCTGCTATCAAAGCCGAGGAGGACATCGAGGTGGTCGCCGATCCGATCATCAAAGAGGTTCACAAAGAACCGAAACTACCGGAACCGGAACCGAAGGCGGCGAAGAAAACCGAAAAACCGGTGACGGAAGGCAAAGCGTCGACCCGGACACTTGAGAAACTGGGTGGATTGAAGCCGAACCGTTCGCGCTCCTTCTTCGCCGGTGCGGTTATCAAGGAAGCCGGTATCGACAACGTCTTCGCGAACGGCATCACGGATGAAATGGTGGGGGAACTCGATAACTTGTACGGGAAACCGAACAAGGCGGAGAGCTTTTATACCCTTCGCGACGCCTGCCATGTGATTCGCGGTTTCGTACACGGCGCTGAGTAAACCGACAACCTAAGTGCAGGGTTTCCGAATAATTGGAAACACCGCACTTTGCATGGGTATGACATGATCGAAACATTGAACGCTGAATTCATATACCGTGCCGGTGATTTCATAAACATTACAGGCAGAAAGAACCATAATTATGAGCAGAAAGGAGAACATCAATGAGACAGGATCGTGAGGAATTACTTCGAAAACTCGAGGCCGTGTCGGCTGGTTTGGCTGTGAAAGAAGCGGTGGAGCAGAGCTCTTGCTTTGTTTTCAAAGGCGGACACGTTGTGACATTCAACGACGAGGTGTCGTGTGACATTGAATGTGGTGTTGGTTTTGAGGGTGCTGTCGCCGCAACACCACTGCTCAACCTACTCGGAAAACTCGCTGAGAAAGAAGTGGATGTGAGTGTGTCAAATGGTGAGGTGCTTGTCAAGGGTAAAGGACGCCGAGCCGGCATAACACTGGAAGCCGAGATAATGCTCCCTATCGACGCCGTGGAGAAACCCGAGGACTGGAACAAGCTCGATCACGAGTTCGCTGACGCAATCGGTGTGGTGCAGGAATGTGCGTCAAAGAACGCCAACAATTTTCATTTAACCTGTATCCACATCACTTGTGAGTACGTCGAGGCCTGCGATAACTTTCAGCTCTGCCGATACCCTATCAGCACACCCTGCATCGAAAATGATTGTTTGGTGAAACGCGATAGCATCAAAAATATCACGGGGCTGGGTATGACGGAGATATGTGTCACGAAGACGTGGCTGCATTTCCGCAATCCAAGTGGTTTGGTGCTATCCGTTCGCCGAGAGATTTCGGACTATGAAAGCCTTGACAAGATCCTTGCCATTGATGGGGCACCGACCACACTACCTGGTGGGCTCGCCGAAGCTGTGGAAAAGGCGGAGATTTTCTCGGCAGAAAACAGCGAAAACAACGTCGTTCTCGTAGAACTTCGGAAAGACCAACTCCGGCTTCGGGGTGTGGGTGTGAACGGCTGGTATGAGGAGCGGAAAGATGTGAAGTGGGGTGGTGAACCGTTGTCTTTCAACATCGCACCGAAGCTCCTTGTGTCCATCACCGAGCGGACAAACGACTGCCTCGTTGCGCCGGGTTTGTTGAAGATTGATTCCGGTAAGTTCATCTTCGTGACGTGCCTCGGAAAGGTTGAGTAATGCGGCTACCAAAGTTTCTCAAATCATACCTTCTGCAACGGGCTGGATGGAAACGAAAACAACCCGGTGTCTGGACCAAGGTCATCCAGCAAGATTTTGTGGATATTACCACGGTATTGGGCATCATCGGAGCCGCAAACTCGAAAAGGTGGTTGGGACATGAACCAGGTGATCTGCTCATAACAGGAGCGGATTGGGAGTGTGGTGTCGTGGAATATGAGATTCAACGTGAACCGGAAATAGTTTGCTCATATTTGATACCAAGCCTCCGATTTAGACGCAAAGACGGAATTCAATTTATTATGAGCGTCTTCAGAGATAGTGTGGATTTCAACGAGGTGCTGCCATGAACCCACTCAGTGCCCGAATTGTGTGTTTCAACCAAGACAAAACCACCGTCGCCGTTGACGTGTTCGGACATCAAATCTCACTTGTATTCACGGGCGCCTTTCACCACGAAGAAGCGACGGCGTGGGTGAAAAATTGGAGTAGGCACTTTGATAGGGAATGGGATGCGGTCAAAGGCACCACTGCTACTATCATGGAGGATTTTGTTCGAGCATTGCAGAAACAGGGGGTAGATCAGGCCAGTATTAACGCTGCCGTGGATGAAATGAGAACTCATGCCGAGCAAGGTTAGAGGCTTCTTCGCGGGGTCACAAATCACACAACCGTCACCTACTCGTACCATACCGAGTTGTGGCGGATGTGGTCTCCATAAGAAATGCCAATCACCGAAGATGCCCATCACTGGAGATGGGCGGCGTGGTGTCTTGTTCGTCGCTGAAGCACCGGGGGAAGAAGAGGATGAGAAGGGTATTCAGCTTATTGGCAAATCAGGGAAATATCTTCGCCGGGTGCTACAAAGCCTTGATTTTGACCTGGATGAAGATGCGTGGAAAACGAACGCGCTGATCTGTCACCCACCGGACGGCCGAAAACCAACCGGAGACGAGATCCGAGCTTGCCGTCCAAACCTCGATCAAGCAATCCAAGAACTGAAACCACACACCATCATCCCACTTGGGCAATCGGCTGTCTCTGCTGTGATCAGTCCGGTATGGCAAGAGGATGTCGGACCAATGGCGCAATGGGCGGGTTGGCAGATACCATCGCAGGCGCTGAACGCCTGGATCTGCCCGACGTGGCACCCGGCCCACCTGCTCCGAGAAGATAATCCGGTGCTCGATAGGCAGTTTGAGGCGCACCTACAGAATGCCATTGCACATGAAGGCTGTCCTTGGCCTGAAAACCTGCCGAGATGGGCCGACATTGTACGACGAGAGCTAGATACGAATGTAGCGGCGGCTTGGCTTAGAAAGGCCACCACGGCCAAGACAGGGGCTATTGCTTGGGACTATGAAACAAACATGCTCAAGCCGGACGGGCTGGATGCTCAGATTGTAAGTTGCTCTGTTGCATGGGGACGGAAAGAGCCGGAACGCTGCATCGCATTTCCGTGGCATGGTGAAGCGATTAAGGCTATGGGTGAATTGCTGCAAAGCTCAATCCCAAAGATCGCGTCGAATCTCAAATTTGAAGAACGGTGGACGTTGAAAGAATTCGGCTTCCAGGTAAAGCGGTGGGCGTGGGATACAATGGTGGCCGCTCATGTCTGTGACAATCGACCGGGCATCACCAGCGTCAAGTTTCAAGGGTTCGTTCGGCTCGGGGTGCCGCTATGGAATAAGCGGGTTGAACCGTTTCTAACCACTAAGGGGAACCAGAAAATCAATCAAATTCTACGCGAGATAGACATGATGGATCTGCTCCAGTATAATGGGCTGGATTCTATTGTCGAATTCAGAGTTGCAGTAGACCAGATGAAAGAATTGAATTATGAATTACCGTGGAACATGTGACAGGAAGAAAATGAATCGGATTGATGCCTATCATCTCCTTCACCGTGGAGCGGTTACCCTTGCCGAGGTTGAGGCCAATGGGATGAGGATTGACCTTTCTTACCTTGACAAGACCATTGAAGAAACGGCGGCACGGATCAAACGGTTAGAAGAAAATCTGAGAGGGTGCGAAGAATACAAACTTCAGCGCCGCCGGTATGGACAGGGTGTCAATCTCACTAGCAGGGACCAACTCGCCACCATTCTGTTCAATGACATGGGGTTTGAACCACTATCCCAGACAGCTACGGGCAAACCACAACTTGATGAGACGGTGCTCGAACATATCGGGACGAAATATACTAAGGGTTTTCTTCGGCTTGAAAAACTGAACAAAGCCCTCAGCACCTACCTTTTGCCGGTGCGACGTGAAGTGGAGGGTGAATTTCTTCACGCTTTTTTCGGACTCCACCTTGTTCAAACATATCGGGGACAAAGTGATTCTCCCAACCTCACAAACATCCCTATCCGAGACCCTATCCAAGGCGAACTTATCCGTCGAGCATTCATACCGCGTGTCGGAAATGCAATTATCGAAACTGATTACAAGGCGCTTGAGGTGATGGTGGCTTGTGCATTGAGTAAAGACCCGAAACTCACCTACGACTCTACCGAAGGTGATATGCACGAAGACATGGCCGCTGAGTGTTACCTGCTGGAAAAGGCGCAGGTGACAAAGCAGGCGCGACAGACCGCGAAAGGCGGGTTCGTTTTCGCCGAATTCTATGGGGATTGGTACAAACAAGTCGCTCAAAACCTATGGAATGGTATTGACCGAAATAAGCTCACCACACCAGACGGAGTTTCACTCTTTGAACACCTGAAAGCTCGGGGTATCACGGGTTTGGGTGAATGCAACCCGAAAAAAGACGCGGTGAAGGGTACATTTGAATACCATATCAAGGGGGTGGAAGACAGGTTCTGGAATAAGCGATTCAAGGTATACCACGCGAAACGACTATCGTGGCTCGAAGAATACAAGCGACAGGGCTACATCGACATTGTCACTGGATTTCGCTGTAACGGGCTGATGAGTAAGAACCAAGTGATGAACTATCATATCCAAGGCCCGGCATTCCACTGTCTACTATGGTCTCTAATCGAACTTCAGAACGAAATTAGGCGGCGCCGTATGGGAGCGAAGATTACCGGACAGATTCATGACTGCATTGTCGCAGATGTACCGTTGGGTGAAGTTGACGACTATATCGATCTGATGACTGAAATCACAACCAAACGGCTTCTAAAGGCATGGGACTGGATAACAGTGACGTTCCGTGTTGAAATTGAAACATCCGTCACAAACTGGCATGAAAAATCTGCGATCCTCACATAATTTGTAATTCTATAGGTGAGTGTGTTACAATAAAAATGGAATGAGAAACAGGATGACAACACAACCTAATCTTTCGCGCCTAGTGGAGCAGCAAACCTTCGTGTCTGTTTCTCATTCCACACTAGGCGCGGATTTTTTTGGAGTGTTTATGAACATTGAAGAGGTTATTAAATCATTGAAGGGCGTCTCCGGGGTCTACCGAATTCACAATACCATAAGCGGAAAGAGTTATGTGGGTAAAGGGGTGTGCGTAGGTTCCAGACTATATTCTCATTTATGGGGACTGCGCAAAGGCGAACACGCAAACTTCCACCTGCAAGCATCCTTCAATAAACATGGTGAAGCTGCCT
>ERZ1292632.1532-Hain-H43-01um-R2-1532-length-22127-cov-9_pt1 | contig 19510 bp, 26 predicted proteins | sample MGYA00564407_ERZ1292632 | MGnify/ENA primary metagenome ERZ1292632 (study PRJEB36523, sample SAMEA6512637) | groundwater metagenome | collected 2019-01-08 | study: AquaDiva: Metagenomics assemblies of 32 groundwater samples | reverse complement strand
GTATTAGGGGCTAGGATACAGGGAGCTAATATAGCTGGGTGGGGTAGGCTAGTTCCGACTTTTCGGAAATAAGCAGTAGGGACGTGGGGGTATCCTAGTCCCTTTCTTTCTTGGGAGGTGGTGGCGTGAGGAGAGGCAAACCAACTATTAACGAAATTACCGAACTCGTAGACAAATGCGAAGGTATTTATGGTACAACTCACAATCTATTCAAGACCGACCAGGATTATTACGAATTAGGGTTCAAGGCTCTTCTCAACATTCCCCAAGAATATAAGTCAGAAGGCATTGTCTTACCTACCGCAAGGGATATGGTGGATACCTTCGTTGACCACATAGATATTGCTAACGCCAGAGTTTTCGCCAACAAGAAGGGCATTTACAAGAAGTCCAAAGACGAAGCTGAGATGATGCGGAAGTTCTATCTTGGCTTTATTCATAGAACCAATGTTGAGGCGGATATATCCCCGTGGCGGGTGGCGGCTAAACATTATGCGATGCACGGACTCGCCGTGTTCAAGACCGTCTGGGATGCCGACCTGTGGCCCGATAAGCCGATTAGAAAAGAGGGCGAAAGCGATGATGCTTTCGCAGAACGCCTTGATGCTTGGCAGAATGAGACCAACTTAACCATTCCTATCGTTGTTCAAGCTGTCAATCCCGCCGCTATTTTCCCCGACCCTTACTATGGTGGACGGTTGTATGTTATTGAGAGACACAAGAGACTTCTCTACGATGCCCAAAAGATGTATCCTAAGTGGTCTAACCCCAAACAAAAAACTAGCGTTAATGACGAAGTTGATTTCATCTCTTATTGGGATAAGGATTACCGTTGTGATTTGATAGATGGCGACCCTATCCTGAAAGGCGGAGTTGTCAAACACAATTACGGTTTCATTCCCTATACATTGGTTGAAAGCGGTCTGGGCAATCTCGGCATAGACAATAAGCCCGAAATGAGATATGTTGGTATTCTCCGCTATATGTATGACCTGTTGGTGTCGGAAAGTAGGAACTTCTCCATTTCCGATGTTGTCTTGAAGAGGACGGCTTTCCCGTGGGGTACGATTACTGGTAAAGACGCCGCCGCTGTCGGTAAAATAGAACAATCATTTGGTACTTATACGCCACTACCCGATGGTGTGGAATTGCACGATATAATACCGCAGACTCCCCCTGGTGCTTTGAACGAACACTTGGCTAGAACATCTTACTTTATCTCCGCTCACGCCGCTCCCAATTCGGTACGTGGCTTGCCAGACGAGGGTGTAAGAAGTGGGGCTGACAGAAGGCTGGTGATTGCCGAGGCTTCCAGTAGATATTCCTATGCCGCCGATGCCTTCAGACACGGCACAGAACAAGTGTTAATCAAGTGCGCTAAACTCTTAAAGAACGTTATTCCAGGCGATGTTCGGGTATGGGCGAGAACGCCGACTGATGAGTTTGATATTGAAATCAAGAAAGACTTAATGAAAGAACCGTTCACTTGTTATGTCGAGTTCAGCCCGATTAGTGAAGAGGACGAATACCGCAGGCAGGACTCCCTCATTAAACTCACGGCTCAGGGTGTAGTTACTAGGGATTGGGCAAGACGGCAGATGTCTAACGTGGATGCTGATGCTATGGCAAAAGAGGAAGAAAAAGAAATCTTGAAGCAGTCGCCGTCTTATATTCAGGCTAAGGAGCAACTGATGGCTATGGCAATTCAGGAAAAGATGGGTGAACTCGGTTTAGGGCAACCGCAACCTATGGGGGCTGAGGGTATGGGTGCGCCGCAACCAGCGGGGCAGGAGGCGGGGCGTAGTCTGGTTCCGCCGATACCAAATAGAGCACCGCTTGGTTCAATGGGGCAGATGGAAAACGAGATGGCTAAGTTGCGTGGTATGAACAAAGCGCCAATAATTACGCAGGGTCGTGGCGGTGGGGGAAATCGCTAATGGTTAAGCCAACTATTTATCATGAGTTAGCCAGCGAACTTGTTGACGAAATCAAGGAAGCCGTTGATGAACTGGTGGCACAAGAGTTAGAGCCAGTCGCCAAGTATTATCGGGAAAAGAACAAAGAGGCGTTTGAGGTAGCCTATAAAGAAGTTAAAGAACTTGAGTCTGATGTTCAAGGGGGTGGTGGCGTATGACATATCCGTGGGATATTGGCAAACAGATAGGCGGGGCCGTTAAGAGTGTAACGCCCAAAGTTCTCCCGTGGCTTGCGGGTGCGGCGATTAAGCGGGGTATTCCTGCGCTTGGCGCAGGTTATCTTGGTTATCAAGTGGGCAAGGGTATTATGGCTAAACTGCAACCACAGGATTGGTATTATAATCCCACCCCCGAAACGCAGGCTAAACAGTTTGGTATTGCACAGATGTCTCCTTATGCTCAATCCGTTTTCGCAAGACCAGGAGTCGGCGAAGCGGGGATTGCACAACCCAAGGGTGCTACCGTGGCGGGGGGAACTCAGACGGCTTTGCAAAGTTATATTCAGGCTCAGCAAGCGTTACCGCAGGGTGGGCAACCTAAAGCGGGGGGGATTCAACCGTTAAAACCGATGTCTTATGAGGAAGCTCAGGCAATGGCACAGAGACTTGGTAGCGGTTACTATATGGAGTGGGATGAAGAGACTGGGGGATATAAGGTTGATAGAGACCCCAGATACTTTGCTCCTCCCGCCGTTGCCGAACCGCCTCCTGCAATGGGGGAATACCAGAAGGGACAACTTAGTTTAGCGGAACGCCAGATGCAACAGGAACAAGCAACCGCCGCTCAGAAAATGGCGTTTGAGCAACAGCAGTTCAGTTGGCAACAGCAACAGGCGCAGGCAGAGGAAGCAAGACGTCAGACAACGGCTGAAACGGAACAAAGGCAATGGGAACAACAGATGCAAATGGAGCAACAGAAGTTAGAATGGCAAAGACAGTCTCAACAGATGGAACTTGAGTCAGAGAAACAACGAGAACTTGCCAGACTATCAGCGCAACCCAGAAGTTGGCTTGAGTATTCTGCATTAAAGGGTGAAGCTCCATCGGTTCAGCCGTGGATGTTGCCTTTATCATATCAACAGTATGGGTGGCAAGCGGGGAGTCAACTTCCCACTAATTATCAAAATCTTCCTGAGTTAATGAACCCCTCAGCTCAATATCAGGCGAGATTGTCCCCCTCGCAGACACAACAGTTATATGGTTATGAGCAAGCCCGAACTGGTCAAACTCCCGAAGATGTGGCGTGGCGATATGGTCAGACAACCGCTCCGTCAGGTGGCGGGGGTGGTTTAAGGTGGTTAAGGTAGTTTAATGACTACCGATTTAACTTCTAGGGTTAAGGGTCTTAGCCCAGAGGCTTTGCGGCTCTACAAAAAGATGCTTCCCCAGCGTCTCAAGGAAATGGGGGAAGTAGACCGCAATACTGCGCTAGAACAGATGCGTGGTATGCCTGAACTGGCTGATTTGTTTGGCGAAGAAGCCCCTTTACCCAAACCAGAAAAACCACAAGAACCCCCACTGTGGCAAAAGGGCTTATCAACTCTTACCGCCCCATTCCAATGGTTGCAAGAGAAAGCTATTGAACCTTTTGCCGCTACTGTTACTGCGCCGTTTACTCCATCAGTTCAAGGTATGCAAGACCTACCATACTTCCAACGTGAGTTGGCGGAATACAAGGCGTGGCAAGCGCCTTGGGGTGTCAAGGGCGCAATCGAGACGCTCCCGTGGTTAGCCCTTCCGTCTGGGGCGGGGATAGCGGGCAAACTGGGAACTGTTGCTAGGGCGGGGGGTGCTTTAGGCAAAGCCGCTCAAATTGGCGTAACAGTAATGAAGCCCATCGCAGTAGCAGAAAAGGTTATTACTGCGCCTATTAGAATTCCATTGGAAAAAGCGGGTGAGGCTTTTGCGAAACGTTTAGCCTTAACGCAGAGATTTGTTGCGCCTGCTAACGAGATTATGGAAAGCAGGATAACTGAGCAAGACTGGATGCGCTCGGTAGCTCAGTGGTTCGGCAGAAAACCTGTCTTGAAGAGTTTGACTCAAGCGGTGGGTGGCAGGGCGGCGACCGTAACCGCTAGTGCGGAAGATGCTACGGCTAGGGCGTTACTTGTTGGCGCTAGAGTTCAAGAAACCTTATTGAGTAAGGGGCAATCTAAACTAGCAGAGTTAAGACAAATACACCCCAATCCAGTTGGTCTGTTTGGTGTTGATGAGGCTACGGGATTAACCAAGATTAAGCCAAAGGTTGCTGGCAAGTCCACTGCCATTGCCGATATTGCCGAACACCCGCTTGATTACGAACTTACCACTATGCAGAAGGATTATATTAAGAAACTGCACGATGTCGAGGATTGGGTAAAAGATGGATTAAAAGAGGCGGGCGTAGAAGTCCACGAAATCAACTTTGACGAATTTTCCCATTGGGTACATCGTGCCGTTATCGGTAAGAATGTAGATGACGAATTAGTTAAGATTTTGCCCAGAGTTAGCGGGCGTATCGGTAGTAAGGCAAGTTGGGAAAAGGCAAGGTTTTACGAGACAGCCGCCGATGGTATTAAGGGCGGTATTATCTACGAACCCAGTTTGGAAAAGGTGGTTGATTTATATGTTCAGTCTGCCGCCAAGCGTATATCAGACCAGAGAATAGCGGGATTGGTTGAGGGATTGGGCAAAACGCCATTATCAAGGGCGTGGGAAATTGCGCCCCAAGTAATGCAGTCCGCTAAAGAAGTTTCCGCCAAATACGGGGCTTCGTTACAGTTAATCAAGACAATCAATCGCTCTATTCGTGGTGAGAAGTTGCCTGAAGTTACATTGCAATCCATAGAACGCAAGTTCCCCGAATTGGGGAATGCGGTTAGAAATGCACAGGGCAAGGCGGAAGAACTAAAGAAAATTCTTGGTGAAGCGAAGGATTTAAGTAAAGAACTCAAACCTGAATACTGGCAGGCTAAGGCGAAAAGGGCTGAGGTGATGGGTGTGGCGAAGACCCCCACACTCGGCACAGAAGCAACGATTATGCACCCCGCCTTTCAGGGTAAGATTTATCCCAAAGATGTAGCTGGTGCAATTCAGCAGTATTGGGATGATATGGGATGGAAACCACTTGCTAAACTGGCTAATATTTCAGGCGAGATGAGAACGTTGGTTGCCGCCGCCGACTTTAGCGCAATGTTCATTCAGGGTTTGCCGATGATAGGGCGTTTCCCCGCGCAGTGGGCTAAGGCCGCCGCCCAATCATTCAAATCGGCTTGGAGTCCTAAAACCAATCAGGATTTTCTGGTTAAGGAAGCTGATGGTTTACTTGAACGGGCGCATTACGGCGGATATGTGGGCGGGTTTGAGTTTATGGAAGCCGTGCCTGCTTTACAGAGAACCTTTGGTACATTGGGTAGAGTTGTGGGTGGTAAGGGTGGGGCGGGAGTCGGCAAGGAAGCAATCAGACAATCCTACGGCAGATTCGAAGCTTCATTCGGCTCATTCGGCGATGTTGCTAGAAATGAAATGTGGAAAGCCTTGAAGGGTAGAGCTAAGTCGGAACAGGATTTGATGGAGATTGCCAGACACATAGACCGAATGACGGGTGTGATGTCCCAAAAGGGTATCGGATTGGGTAGAACGCAGAGACAATTAGAAAGTTCGTTCCTATTCTTTGCGCCTAAATACACAAGGGCGGGCTTTGCCTTAGTGGGTGATTTATTCAAGGGGGGTATTACGGGTGCGGAAACACGCAAATCATTAGGCTCGATGATGGCGGCGGGTGCTTTGGTGTATGCGGGAACGGCGATGGCGTTGGGGCAAGAACCAGACTTTAATCCGTCAAGTGCTAAGTTTATGACCATTGAAATCAGAGACCCCGTTACGGGAACAGTTAGACATTTTGGCGTGGGTGGTATGATGACCTCATTGATTAGATTGGGGGCTGATGTGCAAGCGTCTATTGCAGGAACTGGAGAGAATGAACCGATGGACTTAGTTAAGTTATCTCGTTTCGATAATCCGTTTATCAAGTTTATGTTCAGCAAGACCTCCCCAGTAACGGGGTTTATGGAAAACCTAGCCTTTCAGCACAATTACTTTGGCGAACCTTATGAAAATCTCGGTGATTATACCAAGTTCGTATCAGACAGATTTCTACCCATTGCCGTTCAGGATGCTTTTACGGAAGCAGGAGGTTACGGCCCGACTGCGTTGGCTGGCGGAATGGCTGGTATGAGAGTATTCCCTCAAAGCGAATGGGAGAAACGGGATATTAAACGGGATGAGGTTGCCCAGAAGCAATACGGTATGTCTTGGAAAGATGTCGGTGCTCAGATGGGCGAACTGCATCAGAAACAACTGGAACGTGATAATCCAGACCTGAAAGCAGTTACCGAAATAGCACAGGAGCGCACATCCAAGACAGCACGGGGAACTGGCAAAGTGTGGGACAGTTGGCGCAAAGAAGGTGAGTCTGTTGAGAATTATTATAGAAAAACTGTTGAATTAGCGTCTAGGGAATATGAGCAAACGGGTGATGGTACGACCTTCAGGGGAAAGGTAGACGAAGCGCAAGCTGTCAAGCGGGGTATGTATTCTCAACGGGAAGCCAATCCTGCCTATGCCGATGTCTACGCTTACTTCCGTGAGCCGTTAGATGCTGATACCATCAAGAAAATGAACATTAAGGACTACGGACGCAAGAAGTATTACGAGATTATGTATTCTCCTGCTATGTATGACCAGTTTGGCAACTATAACTTTGACGAAGCGGATAGAGTAACCGAACTATTCAGACAGAAATACGGGCAGGAGGTCATTGATTACGTCAAGGAATTTGAAGGTGGGCAGGCTAAATGGGTAGAACCGTCTGCAATGAAGGCTCTGCGTGAGAGTAAGCGGGTTCTCAAGCCCTATTGGGACATTGAAGACCAGATTTGGGCGCAGTATCCCCCTGAGTATAAACAGATAGCCGACCAGATTAAGCAACTTGAAAGAAGCGACCCTGTGAGTGCCAAGCGGTTACAGGTTCAATATCCCGCCGTGTTGTGGGCAAGGCGTTTGATAGCGCAGATGAGAAAGCAACTTAAAGCTAGAGACCCGCAGGTGGCGATGGCCCTGCAAACTTTTTACAGATATTAGGGGGGTTGTGGGAATATGCGAATGAATTTATTGGTTCTACTAATCACAATTCTGTTATTGGTTTATGCACCAATCGAACTTACCAGGCTGATTATCTGGCACTATAACAATGTGAGTTCCAGTTCGCTGTTTATTGCCGAGATTGCCTTTATCTGGTTGGGATTTCCTACAGCAATCGGTTTGATGATATGGCAGTATTTTGAGGCGAAAAGCTAACGGAGGGAGTATGCCGCTAACTAAGAAGGGGACTAAAATCCTTGGTGCTATGAAGAAGCAGTATGGGGCGAAGAAGGGCAAACAGGTATTTTACGCATCCCAAAAGAAGGGGACTATCAAGGGAACTCATAAGGGCGGGAGGAAATAACGGGTGTGGTATAATAAGAGTGTAGCACCTTAATAAAAGAATATTAACTTGGTTTGTTGGGTGGTGGTGGGGAATTAACCGCTTTGCGTTGCTCATCGTAGCCCAGAGCGGTTTTTTATTTTAGGAGGTTAAATGACTACTACGGACAAGGGTGTTCAGGGTGTAGTTCCTGCGGGGACTGTCCCAGCGGCGGAGGTGAAACCGCCAGAAGCGGGGGTGAAGCCGCCAGAAGCACAAGCACAGCCAATCACAGAGGAACGGTTACAGCAACTTTTGGCTCAACAGGCGGAGACACTCAAGCGGAGTCTTCAGAGCGAAAAGGATAAAGCGGTAGCTGAAGTCAGGAGAGAGGCTGAAAAGGCGTTGCGGCGTGAACGCTTGGAAAAAGACGCTATCAAGGCTAGTTTGAAAGGCTATGATGCGGATTCGGGCAAGAGTCCCCAGGAAGCCCTTGAACTAGCAGAACTTAGGGCAAGAGACCAAGTTTACCAGCAATCCGAAGTGGAGGAAGCGCAGAGAAAACAGTCTGAAGCCTATAACCAGCAATTAAGGGCGTCTTTGGTGGATAGTCTCAAGGAATTAGAGATTGACCTCGAAGACAAACGGGTTGATTGGGGGGAGGGCGCCCCCGATTACTTGACGGGCAGAAGTAGGTTTGACAAATCTGTTGCCAAAATCGTTAGGGAAAATAGGACTAAAGAAAAGGACTCTCTGGAAAAACGTCTCAAGGACGTTGAACTTCGGATTAACAAGGAAGCTAATTCAGTGGATACCTCCGTGTCTGGTAGTGCCAGTATGGAGAGTATTCCTACGGATATGGCGCAATTCAAGGAATGGATTGCTAAACTTCCTCAGAAGGAATATGAGGCGAAACAGGCGAAAATTAACGAAATGCTCAAAACGGGCAAAATCAAATAAGGAGGTTAGAATATGGCGATTAGTGCCAGAATTCCATCTGGTTTAGATACCAACAAATTCATACCGGAAATTTTTAGTAAGAATGTTCTGAAGGCAGTTAAGAACAAACTGGTGGTCGTGCCAGTCGTGAATCACACCTACGAGTCGGAATTGGTGAAGGGCGATACTCTGTATATTCCCAGAAGCAATACCGTTACGGCGACTGAGGTAACTATCGGTACTGAAGGGGTAATCAAGAATCCTCTCAATACTACGGCGTTGACCCTGACTATTGACCAATACTTTGAAGCGCCTGTGGTCGTGGATTATATGTCTCGCAGGCAGTCTCAGGTAGACCTCGTGAGTGTCGCTGAGGAAGAGTCGGCTTACGCTATCTCCAAGAAGATAGACAGCACTCTGTGCGACTTGTTCGGTTCGCTGGATTCAGGCGGAGGCACGGACGGCTCGGCAATCACCGATGATGTCTTGATTGCAGCCGTTGAATATCTGGATGAAGCGGATGCCCCAGAAGAAAGTCGCTCCTGGATACTCGACCCGTCCTGCAAAGCGGACATTATGAAGATTGATAAATTCGTAAGGTCTGACTACTTTGCGGCTGATGTCATCCCGACTGGTGGATTCAGAAAGGATGTCTACGGTGCACCAATTCTCATCACTAACAACCTGACCGTAAACTCCACTGGTAACAAGGGGGCTTATCTTCATAGGGACGCTCTAGCCATCGCCGTTTCAGAGAATCTGGGCGTGGATAGAGTGGAACAGCCCTTGAAGCATCAACTCACCATCAATACTACGGCACTCTGGGGTGTGGTCGAACTCAGGGGCACGTTTGGTTACTACATTCTCACCCGTTTAGCCTAGAGATAGATAATGCCACTCTACGACTTTACTTGTGATTGCGGATACGCTGAGGAAAGGTTGGTCGGGCTTTATGAATCCGACCCAACCTGCCCAAAGTGTAATAGTGTGATGGTCAAGAAACCACCTACTAACGTAATGGTCAAGATGAAGGGCGAGGGTGGCTATCCGTCTAGAAAAAAGCAGGTATTCAATACTACGATGCGGAAGCATCCAAGTCTAACATAAGGAGGAAACAATATGGCAATTACGAGGAGCGTTGCTCTTAACGAACTACCCGTCAGGGGTCTTCACGTCAATGCGGCTACCGCAGCCTACACCATAGTGCCAAGTGATTCGGGTATCATACTATTCAACGACTATGGCACTGACACTACCTATACGTTACCCGCAGTGGCAGATGCGGCAGGCAAAATGTTCTGGTTTTTCAATGGTGAGGCGACAACCAAAACAATAATCACAGCCCCGTCAGCTTGCATCAAAGGCCCGCAGGCTGCTGTCTGCACGACTCTGACAAGCAAGGCAATAGGCGACCATTGCATTCTCACCTGCGATGGCACTAACTACTTTGTCGTGTCTATGGGTTTTGTAGTCTGGACGTTAGCCTAACAATTAAGGGGCTTTGTCCGTTGAGCCTGATAATCAACGGACGGTTACTCTACCGTCAAGGCTAGAGAAAAGGAGGAAATTTAATGTCTCAACAGATTGAAGTATATCGTAAAATAAACTTTCACAAATTGGGAAGCCCCACTGTCGGGGCTGTCCTTGAGTGCACCGCCACTGGTCTCAAGATTGGCACGTCAACCACTGCTGAACTAATAGCTTTCTACAATAGCACTCCCGTTGACCAACCGAGTGCCTATACTCAAACCTACTCTACGGGAGACAAGACGCACGCCAATGTTACCACCGCTGCGGTTACGGACTCCACTACGGGAACGGTTGGCACAACGTTAGCTGCGGGTGTTGGCGTTTCCATCATCACTCTCCCCATCATTCTAGTGGGCGTCTCCGGTGCTGATGTTCTGACTAACTACACACCTGGTTACAAGTTTAAGTTGCTGTCTGCCAGTTTTGCGGTAACAGTTCCAGTTACGACTGGTGCTAAGGCGGCTACATTGAACTTGGAAATTGGCACGACTAATGTAACTGGTGGTGAAATTGCCCTAACATCAGCCAACTGCACACCTCTTGGTGCTCTGGTGGCTGGTGCAGCGATTACGGCTGCTAATACAGGCTCTGCTACTGACACGATTTCAGTAGAGGCTGCTTCAGTAACGGCGTTTATTGAAGGTCAGGGCGTTCTACTGTTAAAAATCCAAAATATGGATACTGCTGATGCCATTGCTTCACTATCAGACCAAGCCACGAAGCAGAAGGCGGATGTCTTGGACGCAAAGCAACTTGCCAACTCGCTAATTGATGACCTGCAAGAACTGGGTTTGGTGGGATAATCTAGGGGCTTCTGGGGGATTGTGCCTTAAACAGTCCCCCGAAAGAAGGGAAGTCTAATGCGTACACGTCAAGAAATAGAAACGTCTGGTAGCAGGGTAGACTTGCTAATGCTGGAAGTTCTGCTCGACATACGGGATGAAATTGTTAATACCCATAACCAGATGCCCGTTGTAAGGGAAGCGAGGAAACCATATAAGGGAAAACCGAGAGGTAGACCCAAGAAAATAAAATAGAGACTCTGCGCCTCCTCACCTAAAAGAGTTTGCTGGACGGTGATGGGTAGCAAAAGGAGGGTTTATGGCACAAGAAGTAATTAGTAGAATCAAGACCGTTAGTGTAACTAAGGCGGTGGCGGCGGCTGGGAACTATACCGCCGAGGACGTTATCTGCGAAAATGCCACAACTGGAACTTGTTGGACTTTCACGGATATAGCCAGACAAGAGGGTGCCAGTGGGTTAATAGTCAAGGCTCAGGCTATCTGTGAAACGACAGCGCAGGTGCAGAGACTAACACTCTATGTTTTCAAGGCAACACCGACATCCGAGTTGCGTGATAATGTTGGTAATACAGCGCCCCTGCTTGCCGACCTTGCTAACTATGTCGGTAAGATAGACTTCACGGCGATGGAAGACTTGGGCGGAATGTCGGAATCGATAGCGACACCCTCTACCTACGGCAATCTTCCGATGGCGTTCACCTGCGCAGCTACCTCACGCAGTCTCTATGGTATTTTGGTGACGAGAGATTCATTCACCAATGAAACAGCAACTGATGATTACGTTATTCGGTTGACGGTAGAACAGGCATAGGGGGGGTAACTAAGTGGGAAGTAGTTTTACAATGTCCCGCCCTTCTTATATGCCCAAGTATGTCCCTCGAACATATAAGACTCTGGCTGATACGGGGATAGACACCGATGAAGCCCTTGACAATGTGGAGACGGGCGTTGATTGCGACGCTGATGCCACAACCGCCATTCCCGTTGGTTCTTTAATCAGGATAGAAGATGAGTATATGAGGGTAACGGCGACTGGCACTACGTTGACAGTCGAACGCCCATATCCCGCAGCGCACTTAACCAACATAGACATCTACATAGTCAACAAGCCCGCCTGTGTTCTCTATCTCGAAGGACAGCAAGACCCACAATCAGCAACCATAAGGGATTTATCTGGCTATAACAATCACGGCACAATCACTGGCGCAACGTGGGTGAGATTGCCGAGTGGGCTGTGGGTGCAGAGCTTTGATGGCACAGATGATGAGGTTACTGGAAGTTTCAGTCCTTGTTCTGGACTATCCGCTTTCTGGGTAGGTCTCTGGTTCAAGTTTACTGCGACAATTATTGATATGACTATGTATTCTGAAAAGATTGCTGGGGGAGCTACTATGCTCCAACTGTATGCCTCTGGCGGTGTAGCTGGTAAGCCCATTTTTTGGTATTCCGATAATGACTCACCTACAATTTTGATAGAACCTGGCATAAATTTTAATGACGGTAAGTGGCATTTTTATGAGGGTGCAAGACGAGCTACTAACAGTTGGGAAATGCTGGTTGATGGCGTTTCCAGAGGCACATCATCTGGTAACAGTGGAACATTAGCTACTAACAGAACAGCTATTGGTCGCAAAGCAGAAACAGCAGGAACTTTTTTTGCTGGGGATGTTGGCATAGTTAGAGCTATCAACAGGAATGTTCCTGCCGCAGAAGGTAATCAGATTCGTCTACAGGAACGTCATCTTTTTGGAGTGTGAGATATGGTATCAAGACCGATGGCACTCGTATTACTCGTGAAAGAGATACGTTTAGTTTGAGGTAAAGAATGAGTACACTTTTAAGTGCAGCGAGAATTGAGTTATCTAAACAAATTGCGGATGGGTGGTCTTCTACGACTACTTCTGCGGGTGCGGCGGGCGGAACTACTTTAGTTGATACTGCCCTTAAAGCTAAGCAGAATGATTGGCTAAACGCTCTTGATGCTGCGTATGACTTTATCACCTCTGGAACTTATGCTAATGAGGAACGATATATCTCGACACTTGATAACTCCACTGGCACGGCTACAATGCTTGCTCACGGCGGTCAAATAGCTTCTGCTGTAACCTATGAGATACATAGATTGTGGAGTCCATCTGATAAAAGATTGGCTTTAATTCACGCCTGCCGTAAGGGGTTTCCCCATATTCACACCAAGATTAAATCGGAGACCTTGCGGGCGGGCAACTGGTTAAAGAACGGGGATTTCTACAAGTGGACTTCTAGTTCCACACCCGATGACTGGACGGTTGCTACGGTAACGGCGGCGGCAAACACAACTGTGCCTTATTACCTGTTCGGTTCTAAGAGTATGAAGTTGTCTACTGCATCGGGGACTGTCAAGCAGGGAACTGCCAACAATCCGATATTCTTTCAGTTAGCCAATAAGACCGCCAAGTTCAGATTGCGAGGTTGGTGCAATACCACTTCTTGTCTGCGGATTGCCATTTATGACGGTACGACACGGACTTACTCAGATTATCATTCGGGCAATAGTGCGTGGGACTACCCCGATAATGAGACACTTTATGTTGAACAAGATATAGCCAAGACACCCACTGAGGTAACTCTTGAAATCTATCACGCAAGTGCTAGTGGAATATCTTATGTTACAGATGCCAGGGTTCTATCCAATCCGCAGGACAAAATCTATATCGGTTATCTTGGGCTGGCGAGGGATACTCCCAATTCCGTATCGCAGATGCCTGAAGGTGCGATACAGTCCGAGAACTGGCAAAGGTTGCATAACTGGTCGGTGGATGCCGACAAGTATTTGCATCTCCCTACTGGTATTGACAATTACTTTCTTAAAATAGAGGGTATGGGGTATCTCGACTTCCTTGCTTCTGGCGTAAGTTCTACGGCTTGGACGGCTACGGTTGACATAGACTCGCCCCAGTTAGATATTCTGGTGGCGGAAGCGGCGGTCTATCTCTATACTCAAATGATGATGCCTAATCAGTCTAAAGGCGATAGGTCTCAATTCGGCGAGGGTTTGTCCTACTGGCAGAATGAATTGGCGGATAGGCGGGTTAAGTATGGTATGCCCCTGCCTCAAGTTTCTAAAATCTGGAGAGTATAATGTCTGGTTACTATGACCACGAAATAAAGGTGGGGTCTACCACAACTCAATTAAAACTGCTCAAAGACGAAAACGGGCAACCGATGTACCGTGTCCTTGAGAATATCCCCAAGTATCTTGAGGAAATGAAGATTATACAAAGGGATTATAAGGGTGGGCACGGGCAGTTCTTCCTCGAAGATAACGATGTTTACTTCGAAGGACAGTCCGTTGATACCACCATAGAAGGTAAGTTGTTTCTCGGCCCGCTTATCAATGAAGTCCAGGAAGTAGACGATACCGCATTAGACTCTGCCCCCGTTTGTTTCGTTTGGTTTCCTGGGGCAACTGTTAAATGGTTATGCGCTACGGCGGGCAAGATATACCGATATGATGTGGCGTCTAGTGGCAAGTGGACAGCGGCAACCACAACATTGGCGGGTGTTACCCAGATGGCGGTTCACAATGGTGTTTGTTATGCCTGTATGGGTGCTTCCACTAAATATTATTACTCAACTGATGGCGATACGTGGACGATAACCGATTTGACTGATGGTTATGCTAATAAGATTTACTCCGCTCCCAATGCGGCGGGCACTACAATGGTGATGTGGAAGTATAAGACGCCCAACGAGGTGAGTTCAACAACAGATGGCAGGACGGTGGCGGGCGGTGGCGTCCAGTGGTCTAGCCCCGCCTACATAGGCGATACTGCCAAGAACATCAACAATATCTTCTGGGTAAGTGGAACAATGCTTGTGGGTAAAGACGATAACTTGTATGAGTATGACTCTGACGGTGGAGTTCACGCATTAAGGGATGACCTAAAAGTAAACGCCTCAACTAATAACTTCAAGTATGTGGCGGGGTGGCAGACGGCGGCTTACCATTCTGAGGAAAACGGGATGGGCGAAGTTACATCCACTAATACCTATGACTCAATGGGGCCACTCACTAAGATTGACGACATAGGCAAGGTGGGAACGATTATCGGTATTGCTTCGGACAAGGACTTTCTCTATGTGGCGACTGACGAGGGGACTAACAACATTATTTACAAAGGCAGGGAGGTCAGGCGTGGCGGTGGTCTGAGGTGGGAATGGTGTCCGTGGGTATTCTTGGGAACTAACGCTTGCACCACAATCGCCGTAGCCCAGCATAGCACTACTGATAGAAGGTTATGGTTTGGCTATGGGACTAAGACGGGCTATGTAACGATTACGGACAATCCGTTATCAGATAGCACGGCTACGTTTGCGGCGTCTGGGAACATTAGAATGAGCTATGTCTACGGAACTAATCTTTATTGGGATAAACTCATTCAATCGGTGGTTACGCAGACACAGGCTTGCACGGCGAATATCACGGTTACGCCCAAGTACAGAATAAACGCAGAAACATCAGACACGGCTTTGACGGCGGCGATTACAACTAACGGTACGGTCAAGACTAATCTATCAGCCGAATTGGCGTTTAACCGCATATCATTGTCTCTATATCTGGCAACCAATTCCAGCACCGTAACGCCGATTGTAACCTATTTCGAGGTCAGGGGTGTAGAGAAGCCCGAAACAGTTAGAATACACGAGTGCGTCTATGAGTCTTTGGATACCCCTGAAAGACGCTCGGAGACGGTTAGAACTGCGCTGAGGAACGCTAGAACGTCAACGGCATTAGTCCGCTTTGCCGACCATTGGTTCAAGGATAACACGGCTGATGGTGGTGGTTATGTATGGGTAGTTTTACAACCTGGTTCTCCTGAAGAGGTAGTTGTCTTGGCTACCAAAGAGAGACAGCCTACGCTTGGATTAAAATGCAGATGGCAAGAGGTAAGTTTCACAATAACGTAGGATTTATATGGTAGTTAAGTTAATCCCTAAAAGAAAAATAGAACAAGAACAGTTTGACGATTTGGATGCTTTGGTGAAGCATTTATTGGAGTCGGCGGTTAGACCCAATATACGCACCATTTTAGCCAATGACGCCAATGCTGGTCTACTTATCACACAGGCGGGAAGTGGGCATACCCTTGAGCTTAGTTCGGGTATTGTTGATTTGCGCTTTACCGAGAGCGACCAGACTGACCCTGCGGGGAGATGGCGATTTATCGGCACAGGGGACAGTTTCAAATTAGAGGAAGCCCTTACTGCAAGTTGGGCAACCGATACCGATATATTCACCGTGGCTGGTTCGCCTACTCTTTTTACCGTAAATACGCCCTGTGTCGCCTTGAATTTCAGGGGGAGTTCGCTTTATCCTGATACTACTACGGCGGGGGATGAGATAGCACTAGGTGCTTATGTGGGAGCATCTGTGCGAACACTTCTAGCGGCGCAGAATGTGGCTTCTGGTAACATATTGGGCATTCTCGGCTCATCCTCTGCGACTGCCGAATTGCGAGGCGGTGCTAGTGGTACTCTGATTATTGAAACCGCCAACATCAACGGCGGGCAAATACAACTAAAAGCCTATGACGTAGATGGGGCAGTTTACGCAACCTTAATAACTCTTACTTCTGCGAACACGCCCACCATTGCACTGGGTGCTGCCCTCAATATGAGTTCTAATCTAATCAACAATGTAACCGACCCATCTAGCGCACAAGACGCCGCTACCAAGAACTATGTTGATACGGGAACTAAGGCGGTGGTCTTTACCGCCAATGCCTTCCAATATCCTGCGCCTGGCGTGGATTGGACGCCCACGGTTTACGGAGCTTATCTTAGTGCTAGTCTAGCCGCCAAGAAGTGTTGGATACCCCTCAACTTCCTCAAGGCGGGGGATATTATCACAGCTTATAATTTGGTGGGGGACGCTACGGAGACAACCGCCTTGACATTGGATTGTAAACTGGTGCAAATAAATAAAGCCGACCCGCTTACCACCACTGATATTACAAATGGGGGGATGGTTCAAGTAATAGCTACGGGTAACTTTGACGTGGCGGTAAATCCCGATGATACCACTGTCGCAACAGATAAGCAGTACGCATTGGAGATATTGGGAACTACGGGTGTGGGCGATGAAATCTATGTGATGGGGGCAGAAGTGTCAGTTACTAGAAAGATATAGGAGTCTCAAATGGACAATGAATTAGTTGAAGCGATAACTCGAATAGACACAAATATCGAGTGGATTAAGTCGCAAGCCGAACAAACCAATTTGCATCTTGCTCAAATAAATGGGAAGGTGGCGGAGAACTGTCTGGATATAGAAACCAACAGGGGGGCGGCGGAACGGAATAGGGATAGTATCAACTGGATGCAATGGGCAATCGGCGGAGCGTTCCTCACCTTAGTTGGATTGATAGTCTCGGTATTGATGATGCGTGTATAGAATATGGGCGGAATTATGGACAATCCCGAACTTGTTGAAGATGCTGAAATTGACCTGGATAGGCTGATAGTGGTTTTCCATAAAAATGGATTAAACTATTGGGAAATTCTCAGGATGTTTCTGGATTATTGTCCCAAGTTACTGATGCAGGCTGACTGTGAATATCATCTCAAACTAGGTAAATAGTCTATGCGGTGCAGGCGTTGTCGACAACCGATGTTGGTAGTTAAGCGGAACGGGACTGACGTGATTTATAAGTGTCAAGGGTGTGCGCTTGTGAGGGAACGCAAGATAAGGAAGGTGAAAGATGCAGAGTAAACGAGCGCTATGGTTGGCGGAGATTGTGTTGGGTACTATCGGTGTAATTCTTGCCCTGAATGGACACGTTGCCGAAGCGGTGGCGGTGGCGGCTTTAGTGGCGGCGACTATGGACAAACTCATTGACAAATAAACATAAGTTCTGGCGAGCCATAATCCACATACCCATAGGATTGATTATCTTCTGGGGATTATTCGTACCGCCCTATGGTCTAGCGGGCGTGATGATGGCTTGGTTTTTCAAGGAATATGAACTAAATGAGGATTTTCACATTAAGGACGAAGCCTGTTGGGATATAGCGGGTGCATTGTGGGGTCTGGGTATCGGGATTGTTGGTCGCAACGTCTGGCACTTCTTATTTTAAGTCTGGTATCAGTTCCTCTAACTTGAAAACGATTTCCTCAGTTGCCTCATAGATTTCAGAGTGTCGGCAATATCTATTACCCGCCAAGCATTCCAACCTTCCCACTAATAGGTGCAGGGCTTCGTGCTTTGCACTGCGCTTCACATTATGGAAAAGCCCGTCCTCATAGGACAGGTTATTATTTAATTTAACAGTGGCAACCATATTGTCTTGGTCTATTGTGATTGAAGCAAAGCCAGTATCCAATGGTTCGTGTTTGAAGTAAGTCCTATAACCAGTTACGCCGAACTTAGACTTGTACTTCTCAAAGTATTTCTGAAATCTAGCGAAGTCGCCATTAGTTTTAACTTTCATTTCTCAAACCTTTCGGCATTAACTTCTTTTCGATTGGCGGTCTTTCTCCACGAAGGATAACCTTATTGCAAGCCAGACATTCCCACCCATCATCGTTATCACAGACACTTGCTCCACATTTGGGGCAACAAGACGGGCGGATAACACCGAAGGACTCGAAGTTCAAATCTTTATCCACTTCTTAACCCTTCTTATCTTCTTCAACGCGTATTCAATATCGCCACTGGAATAGGGGGCGTGAATTGCACCATCAAACAAAATCTCATCTAATAAATCCCACTGGTCAAGAGTTAGAACAACACCACGATTTATCAAGGCTGTCTTGAAAGTTCCCCAACTATTGTATCTTTCGTTATCATTCCCCATCAGACTTACCTTCTTAGGCCAATGCCTTCCGCCTCCGCCATTCAGTTGTTCGGCAGACTGATTCCCCCGAAGATTTTGGCGGTCTACCCCGCTTCTTCGGTTGTAACATAATTCCCGACTTCTCTGCGGGCGGTATGGTTTCCTTGTCTAGTATTTTTGCAACAACGTTTTTCTTGACAGGACAAGCCCCACCGCCGCCCTGCGGGCTTTCCGCAACCACCCCCGCGCAGATTGTCTGCCCCATTTTAGTAGTAGCATACTTTTTACCGTAATGGACGAAGTAATGTCCCGTCCATATTTCCCTGCCATTAAGAATATGTGTCTCCCCGACCCAAAAATCACGGTCTTTACCTTTTAGTATTTCCACTCCTAGTTGCTCGGTGTCCATTATTTCCCCCACAGTTCCGCGATTAGTTTATCAGTCTTACGCATAAAGTCAAGAAAAATCTGGCATCCTTTACAACCGCCATCTTCTTGGCAGAACTTGGTTGCTTCGTAGGCGCACCATTCGCCCTTATGGTTTTCCTTTATGCTATCTGTCTTGCGTTCCATATTTCCCTCTTGCTAATTCTATTATACGACTTTAACGTTGGAATTGCTAGTAGTTTTCGGTTAGCCGTCTGCTCTTGAACTAACTGACTGGAGCGTTGCCTCAGATGTTGCTCATACAATTCATCCACTTGCCCCCAATCCAGACAAGAGATTTCAGCCCCGCACTCCACGCAGACACACACCCTGCCCGAACAGTGTTGCCGTAAGTGCTGACACATAGTCGTACCTCCTTAAACCAATACCAACTGCATATTCTTTGACTCAGCCACAAGCGGTCTACCATTGCGTTTGTTTTCAAGGATGCAGATAGATAGCGGGCAGTTACAGCAAATATCAATCCCGCCGTAAAGGTCAGACTCCGCTATGTTATTCTGTGCTAGTATCGGGCACTCGTTCTTTATCATAATTCACTCAACACCGTTTTTAGTC